>Ga0302046_10000419_pt1 | contig 43669 bp, 39 predicted proteins | sample RVTome_11_FD_200261 | JGI IMG/M metagenome (GOLD analysis project Ga0302046, IMG submission 200261) | Soil microbial communities from uranium-contaminated site in the Upper Colorado River Basin, Wyoming, United States - RVT147D111 (version 2) ...
GGGCGGCTCGCACCCGAGTTCCTCGAGTACGTGATCGAGCCGCTCTTCGACGTGTTCTGCGGGTGGACACCCGACGAGATGAGCCGTGGCTGGTTCGTGTTCACAACGCTGGCCTACCAGCGGGCTGAGGGCTTCACCTTGCGCGAGGGCATCGGTGCCATCACGCGCGCCCTTGCCTCCGAGCTCGACGTGCGGACGGGCTCGCAGGTCACCGACGTCGACGCAGCGAGGCGTGTCGTTCGCTGGACGGACGCATCGGGCGACCACGAGGTCGAGGCGGGTGCCGTCGTCGTGGCCGTTCCCGGCAACCTGGTCAACGACATGGTCTCGGGCCTCGGTGACGCTCACCGACAGGTCTTCTCCCAGGTTCGCTACGTGCCCCACGACCAGGTGTTCCTCTGGGTGAGCGAGGTTCCCGAGGGCACGCCGCGAGTGGCGTTCTTCCCACGCCGCGAAGATGGCCGGCTCGCTTCCATCGGCCACGGCCTGCCCACGGACCGCGAGGCACCCGTCGTCCGGCTCGGGCTCAAGGGAACCCTCCAGCGCGAGCTGCGAGACCACTCGGACAAGCAGCTGGTCGAGTTGACCATCGAGGCAGCAGATCCGTATGTGCCCGGCCTGCGTGAGCAGGTGACCGATGTGCTCGTCCACCGGTGGGACGCCGCGCTGCCCACGTTCCACGCCGGCCACCTGCGTGCCCTCGCTCGACATCGGGCAATCCCGCCGGCGCCAGGCATCGCGTTCGCCGGCGACTGGCTTGCCAACGCGTCGACCGGCGCGGCCCACGCCTCCGGCCGCCGCGCCGCCCGCGCCGCCCTCCGGGATCTCCAGACGCGCCGATCAACCACAAGGACCATGGCATGAGCAGTCCCGAACCTCCGCGACCACGCTTGCGTCAGCGCAGCCCCGTCCAGAGCCTGGCCATCGGCCTGAGCATCGGGATCCTCGTGGGCGTCCTGGTCGGCCCCGGACGCCAAGCCGTCGAGATCGTCGAGACGCCGGCAGTCGGTGACGCGCTCGAACCGACCGACGGGGCAACGACCGCGAATCCGACGGACCCCGCCACCGGGGCCTCACCGACGCCGGGTGCCACGGCGGACGGCGGTGTCCCGGAGCCGATCATCGCCGGTCCGAGCACCCCGGGGGGCAGCAACCCGGCGGCCGGCCCGTCGGCCACCGAGGCCCCCGTGGGCAACGTGACGGGCGTCACCACCGACACGATCCGCATCGGGATCGGTGTCCCCGACCTGGGGGTGCTTGCGGCCCTCGGCCCCAACTACGACTTCGGTGATCCCGCCGACCACATGAACGCCCTGCTGGAGGACTGGCGTGAGCGCGGGCTCGTCCCCGTCCATGGACGCGATCTCGTGTTCTACCCGCGCCGCTACGACATCGTCGGCACCGAGCAGCAGCTGGCGGCCTGCCAGGGATGGATCAACGATGACAAGGTCTTCGCGGTCGTCGCCGTGCAGCAGTTCTGGGGTCACGGCGAGTGCGTTGCCGAGAGCAGGACGCCGCTGATCACGACGATGATGTACTACGCGGACACCTACACGCCTGCCGGTGCGCGCTACATCTTCGACCTCGAGCCCACGACCGAGCGCGTCCTGCGCAACTGGGTCCACTGGATGGACGACAACGGGATCCTCCAGGGCAAGACCATCGGCGTCTATCGCCCGATCGGCCGCGACGGGATCCCCATCACGGATGCGATGATCCCCGAGCTGAACAAGCTGGGCTACGAGGTCGCCGTCGAGGTCACGACCGACAACCACTCGACCGGCAGTGGCCAGGACACGGTCGCGGTCAGTCGTTTCCGCCGCAATGTCCCGCCGGTCGACCTGGCCCTGCTGATGACCTCCGCGATCAATTCGACCAACTTCATGCAGCAGGCGCAGGCGCAGGCATACCGACCGACGTACGTGATGAGCGACTACATCCAGAGCACGAACGACGTGGCCGCGTCGACCTTCCCCCCCGACCAGTTCGACGGCTCGTTCGCCATGACGATGCTGCGGTACGGCGAAGAGGCTGCGGGCCTCGGCCTGACGCCACAGGCGCAGGCGTGCGTCGACAACTACGCCGAGCGTCGCGGTCGGCGCGTGAGCTACCGGGAGCGCCCGGCCGAGTACCTGATGCTGGTGGCCGGCTGCGATGAGGGATCGGTGCTGCTTCGCGGTCTCCAGGAAGCCGGCCGCGGCGTCACCGTGGACCGCTTCGTCGACATCCTCAACACGATTCGGGACATGCCGATGGGCCTGCACGCGGATGTCAGCTTCGTTGCGGGTGACCCCGGGGGAGTTCGCCAGCTTCGGACGCTCCAGTGGCGCCGGGGCTGCACCTGCTATGTCGCGGTCAGCGACTGGCGACCGTTCTATGTCAACTGAGACCCGGACTCGACTCCAGGGGGCGGTCCGAAGCGTCCCCGACTTCCCCGATCAGGGGATTGTCTTCAAGGACCTGTCGCCGATCCTCGCCAATCCGGAATTGTTCGCCCTCGCACGGGACGAGTTGCTGGCAACGGCGCACCCGTTCGTCGACGGGCAGCACGTCGACGCCTTCGCCGGGATCGACGCCCGCGGGTTCCTCTTCGCATCGGCGCTGGCCGCCGTGGAGGGCGCCGGCGTGCTGCTCCTTCGCAAGGACGGCAAGCTCCCGGAACCCACGATGCGGGCGACAGCCGTCACCGAGTACAGCGAAGTGACGCTGTGCCTCGACCCGTCGATGTTCGAAGACCGCAGCGTCGTGCTCGTCGACGACATCCTGGCGACCGGCGGCACGGCCATCGCCGCGGCCGACCTGATCGAGAAGGCGGGCGGCAGGCTCCTGTGTGCGGTGTTCTTCGGCGAGATCGCAGCCCTGCCGGGCCGCGAAACGCTCTGGAACCAGACTGGCGTGCGAGCCGCGGTTGTCCTGACCCTGTGAGCGCGGCTGCGGAGGTCAGCGGCGGCGGGCTCGCAGGATGACGTCGTCGACGTGCCGGGCGTCGGGTGACAGCGGTCCCGGGCGGGGGCGGGTCTCGTCGACCTCGACCACCCAGCCGTCGCCGAGCGCCGCGGCCACGTCCCGGGGTTGGACGTAGTCGTCGGGGTCGAAGCCGTGCTCGTGCTCATCGTCGTGAAGGTGCGCGTGATGAACGAAAAGCAGCGTCCCGCCGGGAGCCACGGCGTCGAGGAGCAGAGGGATGGTGCCATCCCGGTCCTTGCGCAACGCCGGGTACTGGCAGGACACGAGGTCATGCTGCCCGAGCGGCGATCCCGGCGCGGTCACGTCGGTGCACACCCACGTCACGTCGACGCCGGCGGCGTCGCCGGCCGCTGATGCCCGGTCGATGGCGACCCGTGAGACGTCCACGGCGGTGACTCGCCACCCACGATGCGCCAGCCAGATGGCGTCGGCACCCTCGCCGCAGCCGACGTCGAGCGCTCGGCCGGGGGACAGGGCCTCGACCTCGACCACGAGCGTCCCGTTGGGTTGACCCGACCAGACGCGCTCCTCGCTCCCGTAGCGCTCGTCCCACTCGGAGGCGTCGTCGAGGTCGTCGTGATCGTCGTGTGCTCCGTGGTCTCCCAATGTCTGCTCCGCAGCTCGGGTGCGTGAGCGTGCCATGGTGCTCGCAAGGGCAATGCCGGCGAGGACCACCGGGGCCGCGACCCAGAACAGGTCGGCGGGAAGTTCGCTGAGCAGCAGCCACGCCAGCAAGGTGGCGCCCACCGGCTCGGCCAGCACCGCGATCGAGATCGTGGTCGGCGGCACCCGGTCGAGCAGGTTGTTGAGGACGGTGTGGCCCAGCAGCTGGGGGCCGACGACGATCCCAGCGATCGCCCACCACGCCTGTGCGTCCCAGCCCCACACCGGCGTGCCCGTGATCAGGCACGTCACGAGCAGCAGGCCGGCGGCCCACGCATACGTCCGTGACGCGTACCAGGCCAGCGGGACCTGCTGCCGGACGACCCGACCCGCGACCAGGTAGCCCGCCACCGCCATCGCCCCCGCCAGCGCCAACGTGTCGCCCGCGATCGCGCGGGTGCCGAGCTCGATGTCCAGCCCGTCGCCCAGCCCGATCGCCACCGCACCGGCCAGCGCCACGCCCATGCCCACCCACGTGCGGCGAGTCACGACCTCACCCAGCAGCCGCGACGCGCCCAGCCCCACGAACACCGGCGACATCGTCACGAGCGTCACCGACGACGCCACGGTCGTCAGCTCCAGCGAGCTGAGCCACAACGCGAAGTGCAGGCCGAGGAATGCCCCGGCGATCACGGTCAAGCGGTGGTGGCGCCGCCCGGCTGGCGACGGCGTCCGCAGGGCGGCGGGCGCCAGCACGACCGCGCCGGCGAACGTCCGCCAGAACGCAACCGCCAACGGCTCGGCGCCGCCCTCGAAGGCCCACCGGGTCAGCACCCCGGCGAACGAAATCGCCACGACCGCCACGAGCACCCCGGCAAGGGCGCTGCGATCCCGTGGGCCCCCGGCACTCGCGGCGTCCTCGTGCATCCGGCGAGGCTACGCCCTGCGCCGCCACGGGATCAGAGCGCGATCACGTCCGACCCCAAGCGACTACAACCGCGCACTGGCAGGAGACACGACATGCAGGGCAACCCGACCGACCGGTTCTTCCAGCACGAGAACGGCGACCCGGCCGAGGCCGGGTTCTTCTGGACCGGCGGGCCCGTCGAAGTCGCCGAACGCACGTGGTTCGCCAGCGTGTTCAGTGGCGCGACCGCATTCGAGACCGACGAGGGCATCGTGCTGGTCGACACCGGCACCAAGTACTTCGGGCCACAGATCGCCGCGCGGATCCGCCAACGGACAGACGAGCCGGTCACACACGTCATCTACACCCACGGTCACGTCGACCACGCCTACGGCACGGCCCATTGGCTCCGCGACGGCCAGGGGCCCCCGGAGGTGTACGCCCACGAGGCGATGGCCGACCGCTTCGGCCGCTACGCCCGCACGCCCCGGCACAACTCGATGATCAACATGCGCCAGTTCGGCGGCACAGGCATCGGCGCGGACCCCGAGGCCGACCAGGCGCTCGACACGTTCGAGGCTCCCTCGCACCCGCCGACCGTGACGTACGGCCAGCCCACCGAGCTCGCTGTCGGCGGCCTCACATTCGAGCTGCACCCGGCGCGTGGCGAGACCGACGACGCGACCTGGGTGTTCTGCCCGCAGCGCGGAGTGCTGTGCACGGGCGACCTGATCAGCTGGGCACTGCCCAACGGCGGCAACCCGCAGAAGGCCCAGCGCTACCCGTGGGACTGGGCCGAGGCCCTTCGCGAGATGGCTGCCTGCCGGCCGCGCTCCCTGGCCCCCGGGCACGGCGGGCCGGTGGTGGACGACGCCGACCTGGTCCAACGGATCCTCGTCACGACCGCCGAGGTTCTGGAGCGGTTGACCGAGCAGACGATCGCTGCGTTGGAAGACGGATCACCGCCGCACGTGGACCTCGTCCACGCGGTCGACGTGACGCTGCCAGACCTGCCGTGGCTCGTACCGATGTACGACGACCCGGAGTTCCTGGTCCGCAACATCATCCGCTGGTTCGGCGGCTGGTGGACGGGACGGCCAAGCGAGCTCAAGCCCGCCCCGCGTCACGATGTCGCGGTCGAGGTTGTCGGACTCGCGGGCGGGGTCACGGCGGTGCTGGAACGGATGGCGGTGCTGGTGGAGGACGGGCACCTGGGCCTGGCGCGGCACCTCGCGGACTGGGCACTCGAAGCTGAGCCAGCACACCGAGCGGTCCAGGCAGCCGTCGCGAGCCTCTACGACGACAGCGCCGACACCGAGCCGAGCCTCATGGCAACGAACCTGTTTCGCTCCGCGGCTGCCTACGCCCGAGCGGGCCGACCCTTCGCCTGAGGCGACCCGAAGGTCACAGACCCACGTGTGTCTCGGACCCGCGGGATTCGACGGGACTGAGACACGCGTCAGCGCAGGCCGATCCTGCTGGAGCAGGCTGGCCAGGCGGCCCAGCCCTGGGACTTCTGGACCTTGATCGCGATCGCGATCTGCTGCTTCCGTGTCGCCAGGTCGGCCCGGGGGGCGTACGTGTCGCCGCCGTGGCTCAGCCACGTGTTCGGGTGGAACTGGAGGCCGCCGTAGTACCCGTTGCCGGTGTTGGCCGCCCAGTTTCCGCTCGACTCGCACTGGGCGAGCATGTCCCAGATCTCGCCGTTTTCGATCTTCGGCTGAAGGGCGGCCCGGGCGGCCGCTCGGGCGGCGGCCTCGGCTGCCGCGCGTTTGGCGGCCCGCTCGGCGGCTCGGGCCGCCTCGAACTGCTCGTTCGCGGCGACGGCCACCTGCCGGTGCAGCTGGTTCACCAGCGCCTGCACGGACTGCTCCGGGGTCGAGATGATCTGGACCGGGACGACGCGTTCGATCGACGCGGCGGCAACACGCGCTTCGCCCGCGCTGGCCTTCGCGACCTCGGTGCGCGCTTCGGCGAACGCGACGGGGACGACGGCAAGCAGGATGAGCAGCAGGAGGATGCTGCGACGAATCCAGGGCTGCGAGCGATCCAGGGCAAACGAATGAAGACGCGACAAGGGGGGCGCTCCAGGGCGGGGTCAGAGGTCACGAAGGGATCCCGGCGAGGTTCCCGTGCCGCGGACTCCGGCGGCACTCGTGAAGTTGTTCACAAGACTGTCCGCTAGCAGGAGTTAGCGCAAGCCCAGCGCCCCGTCCGTTCGTCAAGCGCACGCGGTGTCTCAACCGCCTCGTCGCCGCTTCCTGACGGTCTTCGGCCCGCAGGACCGCTCGTTCGCCAAGCGCTTCCGGCGGGCCAGGTGCGTGCATTCCAAGCCGGATTCCGCCAGGCGGATGTGGCATGATTGCACGGCGGGGGGAAGTACCGATGGTGGTCGTGGCTGCCGCCTTGCGTTCGGCCACGGCTGAGTGACCGCGCGTGGACACGCCAGGCTCGGTGCTCCGACTGCGACCGTCGCGAGGTAGGCGCTTGACCCCGGACCGAAACCGCCGCACGGACCTCCTCGACCGCCTGATGCTGGCCAGGTACCGACGTCTCGGGCCGCGCTACATCGACTGGTACCTGCGACTCGTGAACGTCTTCTCGGCCGTCACGATTGCGGTCAACGTCGTCCTGTTCATGGTGTACGTGGTCGATCGACCCGATGTCGCGTGGACGTCAGCGGGATTGGTTGCCGCCTGGAACCTGGTCTTCCTGGAGGTGGTGGGCTTTCGAGTCCTGTCTCGCACCGCGGGGCCGTTGCGCGACTGGTTGGCGGGTTCCAGGGGCCCGGAGGCCACCCGAGCCGCCTGGCACGTCGCGAGGCAGCTGACGTTCCTGCTCGGCCGCCAAGCCTTCCTGCTGGGGTTTTTCGGTGTCGCCCTGCCGGCCGTGATCTACCTCCGGATCGAACACGGAATCACGGTGGAGCAGACGGCCTTCGCCATCCTCGGGGTCATCTCGTTTGGCACCTGGCTGCTCTTCCTGGGAGTGCTGGTCGGCGAAGCCTGGTTGCGATGGCCCCGCCGTGACGTCACGGCTCACCTCGACGGGTTCAGCGACGACGAGCGAGAGGTGCGGACACCGATCGCTCGCAAGTTGCTGGTGATGTTTCCCTTGGTCAGCGTTCTGACTGGCTCGTTTGTGGCCGTATCGGCCACGGCTGGCGGCGCCGCCACCGGGGATCTCGTCCTGATGCTCCTGCTGACCGTCCTGTTCACCTTCACCACCAGCGGCCGGCTTGCGTGGCTGACGACTCGGTCCGTCGTTGCCCCACTTCAGGACCTGGTCGACGTCACCCGGAGGGTTCGTCAGGGGCACGTGGGCGACCGCGCCGCGATCACGAGCAACGATGAGATCGGACGTCTGGCCGTCGGGATGAATGACATGCTCGACACGCTCGAGGCAGCCGACGCCGAGGTCCGAGCCTCCAGCGTGCGACTGATGCGTGCTGCGGACGTGGAGCGGCGGCGAGTCGAACGAGCGATCCGCGACGGGGCGAGCGGTCGGCTCATCCAGATCGAACGGACACTTTCCGATCTCGTCGGGGCCAACGACGACGTGGTGGCGAGCGGTGTGTTCGCGACGGTTGAGGAACTCCTCGCGACGCTCGAGGAACTCCGGAACCTCGGGCAGGAGCTGCACCCGACCGTGTTGTCCTCCGACGGACTGCACGTCGCACTTGCCCAGCTGGCGGAGCGCTCCCGTCTCGCCGTCGACCTCGATGTGACGTCCGATCGCTTCAACGAGCGAGTCGAGGCCACCGCATGGGTCGTGGTCTCCGAGTTGATCGCGGGCATCGCGCGAGACGAGTCGGCGCAACGGGCCCGCGTGACCATCAACGGCGACGACGATCGGCTGCGCATCAACGTGCGCGACGACGGGGCGGGTACGAGCGTTGCCGCAGGCACGGGCTTCATGGCGGTCCGCGATCGGGTCGAGGCGGCCGGCGGGGAACTCGTCGTGAAGGCCTCCGGCGCCGGCGGGCGTCTGATCAGCACCACGCTCCCGCTCTCCTTCGCGACGGCGGCGGCGGGGTGAATGCGGTCGCCGTCGATCGGCGGCTGGCCGGGATCCACGAACGATTCGGGAGTCGTGCGCTCGACGTCCTGTACCGGGCGACGACGGGGTTCAGCGTGGTCGCAGCGCTGGCCGTGGCGCTGATCACCGTCCGTTACGTCGAAGCAACCCCCCTGTCGGCCTGGGGAACCGTGATCGGATTGCCGCTGCTCGTCCTGTGCGTGGCGGGCTTGGTTGGACGCCGAGTTTGGGACGGCGTGACAGGACCCATCCGGTTGTGGCTGGAGGGTGCACGGGACGACGAAACGACCCGGTCCGCGTGGGAACGGGCCCTGCGGTACTCCGATTTCATCTGGTCGCAGAGCCTGGTCATCGGGATCGTTGCCGTCATTGGCCCGTACGCCCTGTTCGCCTGGTGGGTCTTCGAGCTCCCGGGCCGCGAGGCTGCCGCCCTGGCCGCCCTCTGCCTGGCCGTCAGCGTCTGGGTGACGATCCTCTACGTGTTGGTCGCTGACCTCTTCCTGCGGCCGGTCAGGACGGCCCTGGCGATGGACGTGCTCCAGGATGGACGACCGGACCCGTCGCAAGGCGTGTCGATCCGCACCCGGATCATCGTCTCGATGCCAGTCATCAGCCTGCTCACTGGCGCCGTCGTGGCACTGACGCGGACATTGGGCGCTGGCGCGATGGACGAGCTCGCGCGGCTGCTGTGGTTGACCTGCGGGCTCAGCCTGACCATGGGCCTGCTGCTGACGATCGTCTTCGCTCGCTCCCTGCTGCGCCCGCTCGATGACCTCGTCTCTGTGGCGGAGCGGGTTGACCGAGGGGATCACACCGCCCGAGTCGACATCACCACCGACGACGAATTTGGATTGCTGGCAATCACCTTCAACGAAATGCTCGACGAACGAGAGAAGGCGGACCAGCAGCTGCGAGCGCTGCGCAGCCGGATCATTCGTGCAGCCGATGACGAGCGACGGCGAATCGAACGCAACATCCACGACGGTGCGCAGCAACGCATCGTCGCGCTTGCCCTGCGCCTTCGCCTACTGGAGCAAGTGTCACCGTCGGACGGCTGGAAGCACGAGCTGGCGCGAATCATCGAGGAGCTCCGTGCCACTCGCCTCGAGCTCCAGCAATTGGCCCAGGGGCTGTTGCCGACTGCGATCACGTCGGGCGGCCTCAAGCCGGCGCTGGAGGCGCTGGCGGCCTCGTCGACGGTGACCGTTCAGCTCGACACCACGAACGAACGATTCCCTGAGCTGCTCGAGTCGACGATCTGGTTCCTGGTTTCTGAATCGCTGACGAACATGGCCAAGCACGCTGCGGCCACGACCGCGAAGGTCACCGTGACTCGTGACCGAGACGAGCTTGCCGTTTGCATCGCTGACGACGGAGTCGGCGGTGCCGCACCAGCGAATGGGTCCGGTTTGGCTGGACTCGCCGATCGCATTCGCGCGCTTGGGGGAACGCTCGAGATCCACAGCCCGCAAGGGGGCGGGACACGCCTGGACGCCACGCTGCCCGTCGTGGTCAGCGAACCGGGGCCCCGAACGCGCTCTCGGACCGCGGCGGCATAGTCAGCACTCTTCCGCCCTGCCGATCCCGCGGCCGTGTTCCTCCAACCGAGCGGCCGATTCTCGGAACCGTGCGTCAGGCTGCCGTGAAGCGGTCGAGCACGGGATCCCAGCCGGTCTCGTACTGGGCGCGCATCTCCGTGGCACGATCGCCCCGGACCTCCCATCCGGTGTGAACCAGCAGGATCTCGGAGCCGCCCTCGACGTCCCGGAAGCGCACGTCCACGGTCGTGGCCACCGACGCCTCGTTGCCCGGGTGCCACGTGAAGGCGAGGTGCCGACCCTCCTCCCACTCGAGGATGGTGCCCCACACGTGGGTGGCGCCATCGTCTGTGCGCTCGGCGAGCTGCCCACCGACGCGGGGTTCGAGCGACACCGATACTGCGTGGTCTTCGCCCACCGAGTGGGTCGCGAGCGGCCACCACTCGTCGATCCGGGCGGTGAAGACCATGAACGCCTCGGCGGCGCTCCACGGGGTGCGCAGGTTCTTGACGACGGGCTTGATGATCCTGGCCATGGTGTCCTCCTGGGGATTGGCGAGTTGATCGAGGCCGTCGAGCGCCGCCGTCCAGAGCCGCTCGGTCCAGGTGCGCAACGCCTCGACCCCCGCGGGGTCGGCGGCGTACACGCGCCGGGTCCCGTTCGCTCGGACAGTCGCGAGCCCGGCGTCGACCAGCACCTTCAAGTGTTGCGAGACGGCCGGTCGGCTGACCGGAAGCCGGTCCGCCACCTCGCCCACCGAGCGCGGGCGCTCCACGAGCAGCAGCAGCACTTCGCGCCGGGTCTCGGACGCGAGCGCCGCCAGTTGCTCGTCGATCACGTCCATATCGTAAGGGGCAACTTACGGTAAGTCAATGCTTACCATCTGCTCCGAGGACCAGGTGGGCCAGCGCGGTGGCGAAGCGCTCGCGGTCGACACCGCCCGGCGGTGCGCCGAAGAAGAGGGTGGCGAGGTGATAGCCGCTGAGCGCCGACAGGACGATCGCCCCGAGCGCCTGCTCGTCCTCGACACCGAGCGCCAGCCGTCCCTCGGTGGCGACGCCGGTTTCGACCATGCGGCTCGCCAGCAGCTGGGCCAGCTCGGGGAGGCGTTCGTGTTCGCGCGCCAGCAGCTGGATGAGCTGTCCCATGTTGCCGAGCAGGTCGAACACCGACAGGTACTGGTCGCGGAGGGTCGTGACGTCCAGCAGACCGGCGTCCGCCTCGCGCAGCCGTTCGCCCTGGCTGGCGGCCGATGCCTCGAGGATCCCTTCGACCACGGCATCCAGAACGTCCTGCTTCGAGTCGAAGTGCCGGTAGAACGAACCGCTGCCCGGGCTGAGGCCGGCGGCTGATTCGATGTCGGTCACGGCCGTGCCGTCGACGCCCTTCTCGGCGAACAGGCGCAGGGCCTCGGTGAGGATGCGCTCCCTGGTCGGAGGCCGTGCTGTCGGACTTGACATGGCTGCAAGAATACTCTTGCATGTCCGCAAGACAAGTCTTGCACGACGGAGCACGACGGAGCACGACGGTGACCCAGATCACGGACCCGGTGCAGTTCCACGCCGACGACCTGCCCGGACTGCTGGCCGGCGAGCGGGGTCGCCGCGCCGGAGCCGCCGCCGCCCATCTGCCCGCGTTGGCCATTCGAGTCGTCGAGCAGCGGCCGTCAGGCCGACCTCGCGGATCGCACGAGCAGCGGCCGTCAGGCCGACCTCGCGGATCGCACGACCACGCATGGACCCATCGGTCGGTCGACGGCTGGCTCGAGGTCACGCCGGGCGTGGCGGACGACGCCGTGACGGCGACGGTGAGCACACGCACCTGGTGCGACTGGCACGCCGAGACGCTGCGTGTGCCCGGGCTGCTCCTCACGAACGCCGTCGACGTGGCCCCCGAGCACATCCTGACGCTGTCCGAGTGGGACCTGGCCCTGCGCGCCCTGTGGTCGGGCGTGCCGGTCTACGACCCCGACGAGGCCGACCTCACGATCGACGGGGAGCCCGTCGACCTGGCCCGCAGCTTCACGTTGTCCGACGCGGATGTCGACATCGCCCGGCAGCTCGCGGTCGTCGGTTTTGTCCGGATCCGTGGTGTCCTGTCGAACGACGAGGTGGCGGCCCTCAACGCCGATGTCGACCGGATGGCGGCCGCGGCGCAGCAGGGCGACGAGCGCTCGTGGTGGTCACGCCAGCCCGACGGCACCTCGATCCTCAACCGGATCATCTACGCCCACGAGCGGTCGACCCGAATCGACGACCTGTTCAGCGACGAACGCCTCGCCCGGCTCGGCACGCTGCTGCACCCGGAGCTGCTGCCCGCCAAGGACCGCATGGATGGTGCGAGCCTGCTGATCAAGCCGCCCGGCGAGCTGGAGGGCCTCGCCAACATCCCGTGGCACCAGGACTGCGGCCTCGGTGGGCACAACATCATGTGCCCCTCGATCGGCGTCGGTATCCAGTTGACCGGCGCTTCGGTCGAGGCGAGCCAGTTCGTCGGCATCGCCGGCTCGCAGGGCACCTCTGCGCTTCCGTTCATGACCACCGACCAGCTGGCGAGGATGCCGCTGGTCGGCATCGACACCGACCCGGGCGACGTCACGCTGCACATCTGCGACGTGATCCATGCCTCGCCGCCGCCGGCCGGGGCGGGCGGCCGCCGGACGCTGTACCTGACGTGGTTCCCGCCGTCGATGTGGGACGTGATCGGTCAGTACGAGGCCGTCAACGACATGATCCGTGACCGCGCGGTCAGCCCCGAGCGGATCGCCACCGGCACCGCCTGACGCGGCGGCTCCTGCCGGCCGCGCCGGTCACTCGTCGACGGAGAACGTGACGCCAGCGTGGCGGTTGAGCCGCTCGACGAGCGCTTCACCCATGGCGGCGGCCGGGGTCAGGACGCCGCCGCCGACGTCGAGGTCGTCGAGTGCCAGGCAGGCAGCTGCCTCGCCGAGCATCTTCGCGGTGGATCCATACCCGGGATCGCGGTCGCCCTTCACGCGCGTGCGCAGGACGACCTCGCCGCCGGCGTCACGAGCGTGGAAGCGGATGTCGAAGAAGCCCATCTGCTGGACTCGCGGAGATGGCCCGGATCCGGGCTTCGGTGTGAAGCTGCCCATGGCCCGGCGGACGAGGCCGATGGATCCGCCCCTCCTGCCCGCGATCATCGCGGTGGCCACCAGCGTCGCGCCCAAGCGGGCCGTCGGGCCTCGGCCGATGCGAAGGCGCTCGTCGAGGCGGAAGTCCTCGCCCCACGGGCGCCCCAGCAGCGCGTGGCTCCGCCGAACGACGGGGCCGTCGACGATCGTCATCAACCACGGGCTGGTCCAGTTGCCGTCGTCGTCGCGGGTCGCCGCTTTCGGGTCGGGGCCGTCGCCGCCGTGTCGCTCGCCGTCCGGGTTCAGCGCGTACGGGTCCTCGAGCAGGGCGCGCACGGCGTCGTCGTGAGACGCCTCGCCGAGCAGCGCCATCATGCTCGCGAGCGTGCCGCCGCTGACGCCGCCGAACCCGCCGGCGACCCGGATCGACACGTGCGGCGAGGGTGTGCCGTGCCGCTCGATCATCTGCTGCTGCGTGAACCACGTGCCCAGGTCGGTCGGGATGCAGTCGAAGCCGCAGCAGTGGACGATCCGGGCGCCGGTGGCGGCGGCACGTTGGTGGTGCTGGTCGATCATCCGACGGATCCACTGGATCTCGCCGGTCAGGTCGCAGCAGTCCGTCCCCGTCTCGACGCAGGCCGCGACCAGCTCGCTGCCGTGACGTGCGTACGGCCCGACCGTGGTGCAGACCACCCTGGTGGCCTCGGCCATGGCGCGCAGGGAGTCGGGATCGGCGGCGTCGCCGAGGACGATCGGCACGTCGGCGCCGAGCTCGTCGCGAAGCGCTTCGAGCTTGACCTCGTTGCGTCCGCCGATGGCCCAGCGCAGGCCATCATCGACGCCGTGACGCGCCACCAGGTGGTCGGCGACCAGGCGCCCCGTGAACCCGGTGGCCCCCCACAGGACGACGTCGAGGTCGTGGACCGGCGTGGGCGTCACGGTGACCGCAGCCCCGGGTTGTCGAGCGTGATTCGTACGACGGCGTCGTCGGTGCCCTTGCGAGTCGCGACGGCGTGGCCGGTGAGATGTCTCCCCTTGACGACCACGTCGACCGGCCCTCCGTCGCCGGTGAGGTTGCGCCACCAGAGCTTTTCGTCAGGCCAGCCGACCGCGACCGTGATGTACTCACCCTTGTCGCGGTAGAAGACCGGGATCGTGAACTGCCGGCCGCTCTTGCGCCCGGTGTAGGTGACCAGTGCCAGCCGCCGACTGGCGAGCGGGTGCAGGGGCGACTGGAGCACGGTGCGGAGGGGCCGATTGATGCTCGCGTTCATCAGCCGGAACCGCAGTCCTGTTGGCACGGTGGTCCTCCGTCAGGCGTGGTCGGCGATCCAGGCATCGAGGCCCTTGCGGGCCTCCGCCTGGACCTTGCCCCGGACCACCGGCGACCAGCCCAGCACCCAGCCGACCGGACCGAGGGCCTGCCGCGACCACCGCCAGAAGTCGAAGCGGTCGCGGTGCTCGACGATCTGCCCGTCCTCGATCCTCATGGCCGCGTCGATCTCGTTGCAGACCTTGCGGCCGGTGGTGGTGAACGTGTAGGTCGCCTGCCAGTGGGCCGAGCCAGTTGTGTCGTCCTCGACGACGTCACGAACGACCAGCTGGAGGTCGGTGCCCCGCTCGATCAGCATCTTCCACATGGCACCGATCTTGGCTCGGCCGGCCAGGTCGAAGACCTCGTCGCGGAACGCGGCGTCGGGGGCGTAGCAGTCCGCCATCGCCTGGCCGTCGCGAGCCTGGAACGCGTCGTAGAGGCGTTGGACGACAGTCGTGCTGGGCATCGGGCACTCCGGTGGTCGGCGCACATCGTCGCAGGTCAGCCGACCTCGGTCCATTCCTCGGCAGGATCCTGGGCGAAGTAGTCACGGAAGACGGCGTAGAGGTCGGGCCGGTCCAGGGCCAGGGCCACGGGGCGAGTGAAGAACAGCTCGGTGGTCACGGCAAAGAACTCGCCGGGGTCACTGGCGGCGTAGTGGTCGAGAAGGACCGTCCCTCGCCCGTTGCGCAGCGCGCGGTACTCGGCATCGCACACGGTTCGCCACTGGTCGACGTGCCCGCGTCCCACGGCCGGGATGCCGTCGATGTCGCCGTTCTCGGCGTCGAGCTTGTGGGCGAACTCGTGGAACGCCACGTTGCGTCCGTGCTCTGGGTGGGGCGCCTCTCGTCGCAGGGCACCCCAGTCGATGAACACAGGCCCGTGTTGGCTGGTGTGTCCGGCGACCGGCTCGGGTCCTGCGACGACCGTCTCGGGGATCGGTCCCGGCCGCTCACCGTCGAGCGTGATCGTCCGGGGGTGGACGACGACGGCCCGGACGCCGTGGAAGGTCCGGTCGTGCCGGCCCACGGCCAGCAGGGCGGCATGGCCGATGATCGTGGCGATCATCGCGTCGGTGACATCGAAGCCGCGTGCCGCCTCCACGTCGATGCGGCCCAGCAGCCGGGCGGCGACCTGGTCGAGCCGCTCTCGGCGCTCATGCGGCAGCCGCTTCCAGGGTGCGAGTGTCCCTGCGATCGCCTCGAGCATGGCGGCCGACAACGACCGTGGCGTCCGTGACCAGTGCAGTTGGGTTCTCCCGGCGTTTGCGTGTCGAGGCTACGAACGTCCGGTTCCGGTCGCCGCGTTGGCCGCGGACGATGGCCGGACCGGGATCCGCTTTCCTGTGCACCTCCCCGCCAAGGAGTGGGACGCTGGAGAGCATCGTCATCGTCGGTGGCGGCCTTGCCGCTGCTCGCCTCGTCCAGGCGCTGCGCCGAATCGACGAAGACGTTCCCGTGACGATGGTCAGTGCCGAGTCCCGCCTGCCCTACGACCGGCCACCGCTGTCGAAGAGCTACCTGGCGGGGACGACGCCGCTCGATCGGCTCGCGCTGACGACCGACGAGCTGTGGTCGGATGTCGACGTGCGGCTCGGCGTCCGGGCCGAGCGGTTGTCCGTCGCTGACCGGACCGTGCATCTGTCCGACGGGACGTCCGTGACGGGCGACCACCTGGTCATCGCGACCGGTTCCGCCCCCCGAACGATCGCTGCGTGGCCGAGCACCCCGCGGGTCCACACGCTGCGGACCCTGGAGGACAGCCAGGCCCTTTCGGCCGCTCTGACCGAGGGATCTCGGTTGGCCGTCGTCGGCGCCGGCTTCATCGGCTGCGAGGTCGCCGCGACCGCCCGCGGACGCGACGTCGACGTCACGGTCGTGGACGTGCTGGAGGCCCCCTGCCAGCGGGGTCTCGGCGCAGAGCTGGGGACGCTCGTCGCGGACCTGCACACCGAGCACGGCGTCGACCTGCGCTTGGGGGTCGGGGTCTCGGGTGTCACGGACACGGGCGGGGGCATCGAGTTGTCGCTGGACGACGGGTCCGCCGTTTCGGCCGACGCCCTCTTGGTGGCGATCGGCGCGGCACCCGTGACTGGCTGGCTTCGCCCGGCCGAGGGCGAGCCCGAGCTGGTGATCGACGACGGCGTCGTCTGCGACGACCACCTGCGGGTGGTCAACGGCGGCGGTCACGTCTGGGCCGTCGGTGACGTCGCCCGCTGGCCGTCGTCACGGGCGGGTGGGCTCACCAGGGTCGAGCACTGGACCAACGCCATCGACCAGGGCGAGCAGCTGGCCCACAACATGCTCGGGACCGACCGCGCCGGTCCCTACGACCCCGTTCAGTTCGTCTGGTCGGACCAGTACGACGCGCTGATCCAGGTCGTGGGGAACGTGGCGGACGCGGGTCGGCTCGAGACGGTGAGCGGATCGCTGGCGGACGGCAAGGCGCTGGTCGCGGCCGTGACCGGCGACGAGGTCGTCGGGCTGGTCGGCTGGTCCAACGCGCGGATGCTGATGCGCTGCCGACGCCTGCTGGACGACGGCGTCACGATCGACGAGCTGCGTGGGCATCTTTCGCAGCTCTGAGCCCGAGCCGGGACGATCGCACCGACACGATCTATGAGCAGTTTCGGGACGTTGTGTCCCGTACCTGCTCACGCGATCGAAACCACGGAGGCGGGCTCAGGCGTCGAAGGCGACCGGCAGGCTCGTGGGGGAGCGGAAGATCAAGCCGTGGATGTGCGGGTCCTCACCGTCGGCTGGGTCCAGGCGCAGGTTGGGCAGCCGGTCCAGCAGCGTCACGAGCGCGACGCGCATCTCGGCACGGGCCAGGTGCATGCCCAGGCACGCGTGCGGGCCGGACGCGAACGCGAGGTGGGGGATCGGCGCGCGGTGGATGTCGAACGTGTCCGGGTCCTTCCACCGTTCCGGGTCACGGTTCGCGGCACCCAGGTTCACCACCACACTAGAGCCCGCGGGGATCGTGACGCCTGACAGTTCGACGTCGCGGGTGGCCTGCCGGATGATCGTGTGGAGCGGCGGTTCCCATCGCAGCGCCTCCTCGATGGCGGGCGTGACCAGCCTGCGGTTGTCGCGAACCTCCTCCAGCATCGACGGGTCCGTCAACAGCCCGAACAGCAGGTTGCCCGTCGACCGGTAGGTGGTCTCCGCGCCGGCTGGCAGCAGCAGGTTGAGGAACGGAATGATCTCGTCGTCGACCAGCCGGCGGTCGTCGAGCTCGGCCTCGACCAGCTGGCTGATCAGGTCGTTGCGAGGGTCGGCGCGCCGCTCGGCGACGATCGCGCCGAAGTACTCGTGCAGCTCGCCGGCCGCCTTCACGCCACGGTCCCAGTCGCGGCCGACGCTGATCAGGTCGAGCGACCAGGCCAGGAACTGGCGGTGATCCTCCCGTGGCAGCCCCAGCATCGACGCGATGACGAGGATCGGGAAACGCGCCGTGAACTCCGCCACCAGCTCGGCCCGGCCCCGGTCGACAAATGCGTCCACCAACTCGGTGACGACCGGGACGATGACGTCGGCCTCCCACTCCCTGAGGACCTTGGGTCGGAAGGCTTGGGCGACCAGCAGGCGGTGGGTGAGGTGCTCGGCGCCGTCCATCTCGAGGATCGTGTGGCCCATGACCACGCCCATCACGCCGGCATAGCCGCCCGAGCTGAACGTCTCGGCCTCGCGCAGCGCCCGGTCGCAGTCGTCGAACCGGTACAGCTGGAACACCGGCGCGTCGTCGGCGCCGTCGCCGGCCTGGCCGTTCATGGCTGGGTTGCTGAGGTGGACGGGCGTGGTCGCGCGGCGTTGGGCGTACTCAGGGAACGGGTCGCGCACGTCGCCGATCACGCCGTCGACGGCCGCGAACTCGTCGAACAGCTCGGTGTCGTCGACCGGCCCGGCGCCGGTCCTCGCCGATTTCGTCACCGCAACCCTGACGCTGATGTCACCCTGACACGCGTGTCAGGGTATGCAGCCGGATGGTGCGCGCACCAACTCGCGTGTGCTCCCGGGCCTCGGATGTGGTGGCTTGCAGCACACGCGTCACGGCACTCGCTCGGCTTCGACCAGCGCACGGACGTCGTCGTTGGTCCAGTCGAAGTACTGGACCTCGATCGACAGGGGCAGCAGGAAGCGGACATAGAAGTTGTGCAACAGCAGCACGTCGTGCTGGTTCTCGACGTCGCGCTCGGACAGCTCGACACGGTCGTCACGGTCGGCGTAGGCGCGGGCACGTTCGTACAGGTCGTCGAGCTCCTGTTTCGAAGGCACCGACATGCCGAAGTGGCTCATCGCCGAGCCGCGCATGGGCTGCTCCTCGGCCATGATGAACACGAACTGCTCGAAGCTGTGGGCCCGCAGGACGAACTGCTTGCGATCCTCGGTGATCGGCAGCTCCTCCCACCCGAACACGGTGCTGTAGAAGTCGAGGAGATCGGCGCGGCTGGCCTCGTCCAGGTCATCGGCCGGCACGGTCAGCGCCACGTGGTTGAACCGTTGGCGTCGGGTCGGGGCGTCCATGTCTTCTCCTTCTCAGATGCCGCTGTTGTTGAGGAACTGCTGGTGACGAGCGGCGCACGCGGCCGCCCACGTCGCGTCCGGCTCGACTCGGCGTGCGACGGCGGACCACCGGCTGGCGCTTCCCAGGTCGGTCTCGAGCCCGGCCGCCATCCGCGCCACCCACGCGGCACCGAGGGCGCCACCCTCGGGGACCGCGACCACGTCCGCCGGGATGCCGGTGGCGTCACAGACGGCCTGGACCCAGGCATCGGATCGGCTGCCGCCGCCCGTCACGACCAGCCGTCCGGCCCTGATCCCGGCGAGGTCGAGGTGCTGGCGGATCACGAAGCCGGTCGCCTCGTGAGCGGCCCGCAGGATCCCAGCGGGACCGTGGGTCATGGCCAGCCCGCGCAGCACCGCTCGACGATCGGGGTCGTGCAGGGGCGTGCGCTCGCCTCGCGGGTAGGGCTCCCAGATGGGCACGTCGCCGGGGTCGAGGTCGTCGGCTGCCGGGTCATCGGCATGAGCCGTCAGCCCGAGGACCCGGCGGACCAGGTCGCGGAACAGGCCACCCGCGTTGCTCGCGCCGCCGACCAGGAACATGCCGGGGGTGGTGTGCGGGATCGACCAGAGCCGCTCGACGTCGCGCCACTCGTCGACGACGGCCCAGACGAGCAGCGTCGAGCCGAGCACGACCAGGACGTCGCCCGGATCTGTCGCGCCGGCGACCGCCTGCTCGCCCAGCGCGTCGACCGACCCCGACGCGACCGTGATCCCCGCGTGCTCTCCGGCCGCCGCGCCCAGGGGCAGGACCTCGGCGGCCTGTTCGACCGCGCCGCCAATGGACGTGAGTTCCGAGGCATCCCAGTCGACCCCGTTGAACAGCGGGTAGAGCGAGGCGGCCGTGGCCGCGTCGAGCACCGGCCGACCCAGCAGCGCGTGGTTCGCGACCGCCTGCGCCGGCCAGACACCGGCAGCGTCAGGCGCCTGCTCGACGATCCACTTCCAGAACGCGCGCGCCTCCCCGCTGGACGCGGGGTTCGCCGAGCCGGCGTCGGTGCGGCCCCGCTCGTCGCCGTACAGCAAACCGGGCGTCAGCGGCTCGCCGGCCTCGTCGAAGGCCGCGAGCGACGGGACCATCGCCGCGACGCACACCGCGTCGATGCGTGGGACCTGGTCGCGCAGGTCGGCCAGCGCCGCCAGCGTCCCGGTCTGCCACTTGCCCGCGTCGTGTTCCAGCCGGCCGGGCGTCGGTGTGCGGAACCCGTGGGTCACGGCCGCCTGCGCGAGGACCGTTCCGTCGTCGTCGACCGCGAGGGCCTTGACCGACGACGTGCCGACGTCGATGCCGGCGGTCACGGGCATGCGGCAGCCTTTCCCGGGTCCGCGAAGTATGACGCGTGTGTCACGTTTCGGCCGCCCGTGGCATCATGCGCCCTCCGCGACTGGCAGACCGCATGGCCGACAAGCCCCCCACCGTCCTCGCGACGGCGCCCCTGCGCGGCGAGGGCCTCGACCGTCTGCGGGCGATTGCGGACGTCGTGCTCGACCCGTGGATCGACCACACGCGCCTGAAGCTCCACGGGGAGGACGAGCTGGCCACGCGCATCGCCGACGAGGGCGCCACGATCCTCATCGTCGAAGCCGACAGCTGCAAGGGCGCCGTGCTCGAACAGCCGCTGGTGGCCATCGCGAGCACACGCGGCGACCCCACCAACGTCGACCTGTCCGCTGCGACCGCCGCCGGGATCCCGGTCCTGTTCGCCCCGGGGCGCAACGCGGACGCCGTCGCGGAGCTGACGATCGCGCTGATGTTCGCCGCGTCACGGTTCGTGGTCGCGGCCGACCGCGACGTCCGGGCCGGCGAGATGTTCAAGGACGGCCGCATCCCCTACCAGCGCTTCCGGGGCTGGGAGCTCAACGGCCGCACGCTCGGGCTGGTCGGGCTGGGCGCCATCGGCCGCGCCGTCAAGTGGCGGGCCGAGGGACTGGGCATGCGGGTGATCGCGCACGACCCGTACGCCGACGACGCCACCCACGGCCTCGACGAACTGGCTGCGGAGGCGGACGTCGTGTCCCTGCACGCCCCGATGACGCCGGCCACCGAGGGCATGTTCGGTGCCAACCAGTTCGCGGCCATGAAGCCCGGCAGCGTGTTCGTGAACGCCGCCCGTGCGGGTCTCCACGACGAGGACGCGCTGGTCGCCGCCCTCGCCGATGGCCGGCCGGCCGCAGCGGCGCTCGACCACTTCGCCAACGAGTACCTCGACCCGTCGCACCCGCTGTGCGCGATGGACAGCGTCGTGCTCACCCCGCACATCGGGGGTGCGACCTGGGACACTGAGGTCAACCAGACCACGATGATCGTCGACGACCTTGAGCGGCTCCTGGCGGGGGAGCGTCCTGAGCGGGTCGCCAACCCGGAGGTGTTCGACCAGTGAGCGACCAGCCAACGATGACCGACGACAAGCTGCGCGCCGAGGTGTTGGCCGTGGCGAAGGAGCTGTTGGCGAAAGGTCTGGTCGAGGGCACATCCGGCAACGTCTCGGCCCGGTTGTCGGACGGCACGATCTGCATCACGCCGTCGTCGGTTTCCTACGAGACCATGACGCTCGACGACCTGGCCACCATCGACGCGGCCGGCGAGCAGATCGGCGGCGAACGCACCGCCTCCTCCGAGAAGGGCCTGCACGTCGCCTGCTACGCAGCCTTCCCCGAGATCAACGGGTGCATCCACGCCCACCCCGTCCACGCGACGATGTTCGCAGTCGCTCGCCGGCCGATCCCGGCCGTCCTCGACGAGTTCGCGATCTACGTCGGCGGCGACGTTCCCGTCGCCGACTACGCCCAGTCCGGGACCGACGCGGTTGGGGAGGCGGCCGTCAAGGTCCTGGCGAGCGTTGGTGCCGCGCTGATCGCCAACCACGGGATGGTCGCCATCGGCCCCGACCTGCGCAAGGCCCTGGGCATCACCGCGCTGGTCGAGCGGTCCGCGAAGATCGTGCACGGCGCGGAGCAGCTCGGCGAGCTCACGAGCGTCCCCGACGAGGTGAACACCAATTTCGCGGCCGTCTACAACTGGGTCCGCCACAACAGCTGACGGTGTGGTCAGCGCCGCGGTTGCCTGGCAGCGCTACCGCTGACCACTGGCTGACCGCGGCTCCTTGCGGTCAGCGTTGTGGTCGCGTGGCGACGCTGACGCTGACCGCAGGCGGGGTAGCGTCATCCTGACGCACGTGTCAGGAATCACCTCGATGGTCTCGGAGTTCGTCCGGGCGAGCCTGCCCACGCACACGCTGCGCCGCTCCTCGCCCGAGTCGTTCGCCGACCACGACCGGGCGTTCTACGACGAGGCCACCCAGACGATGTCCCGCGACGAGCTGCGGGGCCTCCAGGACGAACGCGTCCGGGACCTGGTCCGCACCGCACTCGAACGGCCGATCCCGTTTGTCGCCCGCAAGTTCACGGAGGCCGGCATCGACGGCCCCGACGACGTCAAGGGCGTCGACGACCTCGACCGGATCCCGCTGACCGTCAAGCAGGAGCTGCGCGACTCCGAGGCCGCCCATCCGCCCGTGGGCGACTACCGCGGCACCGAGCTGCGCGACAACATCCGCATCGGCACCTCGACGGGCACCACTGGCACGCCAACCACGATCCTGTGGACTCGCCACGACCTGCTGGTCGACCTCGAGGCGGGCGCCCGCATGTTCTGGCGGCAGGGAATCCGCCCCGGGATGATCCTCACCCACGCGCACCCGGCCTACCTGTATGCCGGCGGGATCATGAACACGTCGGTGTACGAGCACCTCGGCTGCCTGTGCATCTGGGCCGAGCCGCCCGAAACCGACGAGTCGGCCACCAACACCCTGGAGTTCTGGAAGCGGGTGACGCCCGACCGTCCGTTCATGGGCTTCGCGACCGGCCGGTTCCTCGAGGTTGCCAACAAGGCCGGGATGGACCTGGACGAGGTCGGCCTGGACATGTCGAGGAACCCGCCGATCACCAAGGACGGGATCCTGCCGCTCATGACCGCGGGTGCCGAGGCCATGGCCTACCTCGGGTCAGCGTGCGAACAGGTCAACGGTGGCCACGTCTGCGAGGACTTCGCGGTCGTGCAGGCCGTCGACCCCGAGACTGGCCAGCCCGTCCCGGACGGGCAGTGGGGCAACTTCGTGATCACGACCCTTGGCAAGGACAACTTCCTGGTCCGCTACGACCTCGAGGAGGCCGTCAAGATCGACCGGTCGCCGTGCCCCTGCGGCGAGACGCACCTGCGCGGGTGGTGGGGCGGCCGGATGAAGGACCTGCTGCGCACCCAGGGTGTGTCCATCATGCTCCAGGACCTCGAGCGGGCACTGCGGCGGGTCGCGTCCGTCCGCGAACCGAGCCTCGAGTACGTCGTCGTGCGGCCCACCGACCCGGCCGCGCCGCTGGTCGTGCAGGTCGAGGCCAACCCGGACGTGGAGGATCTCGCAGCGGCGGGCGCCGAGGCGTCCGCCCAGCTGTCCGACGCGCTGGGCGTCACGGTCACGGTGGAGGCCCTGGCCCGGGACACGCTGCCCCGCGCCGGCTACAAGGCCACCCGCGTGATTGACGAGTGAGCCTGCGGTACGCGGACACCACCCGGTCGATGCGCCAAGATGTGCGCCCGTCCCGGCCGGTGGTCGCCATGCGTCGCGTGCTGTTGCCCCTGCTCATCACGCTGGTCGTCCTCACGGTTCCCGTCGGCCCTGCCGGTGCGAACTGTCACGAGTTCACCCTGACCGTGGACAACGCCGAACCGACCGAGGGCCAGTCGGTGCGGGTCACCGTGACGCGGCCGGGCAACCTCCCGTCGTCCGTCAGGGTGCGAACCCAGGATGGGCCGAACGAACCGCGAGCCACCGCCGGCCAGGACTACTCCGCCGTGAGCCAACAGCTCGACTTCAGCTCGAGTGTCAACTCGAGATCGCTGGTGATCACGACCACCAAGTCGGTCGAGCTCGAGGACGACGAGGTGTTCTCGGTCTTCCTCGAGAAGCAACAGAGCTGTCCGGGAAACAGCGACTTCGAGCTGTCGCACACCCGTGCCAACCCGTTCGTGATCACGATCCGCGAGTCGTTCACGCTGCCGTCGCCCGAGCCGTCACCGTCGCCCAGCCCGTCACCGTCGCCCAGCCCGTCACCGAGCCCCACCCCCTCACCAACCGAGGAGCCCGAGCCGAGCCCGCCGCCGGCTCCCTCGTTCGATCCGTCGGAGGTCATCACGCCGTCTGAGAGCCCCGTTCCCGTGCCGACCTCGACCGTCGTCGTCGGGGAAGTCTCGAACGGTGGCGGCATCGGCATCGGGCGGGTCGTCCAGCTGGTGATGCTCGGGTTCGTGCTCGTCGGAGCCGGGATCGTCTGGTTCGCATGGCGCGGCCGGATCAGGGAATGAGGCCCCTCCCCACCCACGAGTACCCTGACGCGCGTGTCAGGGAATGGTGCGGGTGACATGAGCGGGCCCACGGACATCAGCGGACGTCCGACCCGCCTGCGCGACCTCGACCTGGCGACCTTCTTCCGCCCCCAGACCGTCGCCATCGTCGGCGCGTCCGACACCCCCAAGCGCCCCAACACCGCCATGACCATCAAGATCCGCCGCTGGGCCGAGGCTGCCGGCGCCCGGATCTTCCCGGTCAATCCCAACCGCGACACCGTCGACGGCCTCGACTGCTTTCCCACGATGGCCGACCTGCCCGAGCCGGTCGACCTGGCCTGCTTCCTCGTCGGCGACCCGCTCGAGGTGATACCGGACGCGATCGCGGCCGGCGCACGGTTCGGCGTGGTCTTCGCCGCCGGGTTCGCCGAGGTCGGCGCCGACGGCGAGGCCCGCGAGGGCGAGCTCGCCAAGATGATCGCCAACAGCGACCTGCGCGTCCTCGGGCCCAACACCAACCTCAACGCCTTCGAGCTGTTCCGCGACGACCTGCCCGGCAAGTCGATCGCGCTGATCACACAGTCCGGCCACCAGGGCCGTCCGGTCTTCCAGGCCCAGCAACTCGGCGTCAAGCTGTCCCACTGGGCGCCGACCGGCAACGAGGTCGACCTCGAGTTCGCCGATTTCGCCGCCTGGTTCTCCCGGCAGGACGACATCGGCGCGATCGCCGCCTACGTCGAGGGCTTCAAGGATGGCCGCTCATTGCTGCTCGCTGCTGACGAGGCCGCGCGCAACGGCGTCCCGATCGTGGCCGTCAAGGTGGGTCGGACCGACGAGGGCCGGTCGATGGCCAAGGCCCACACCGGGCACCTCACGGGCTCCGACCAGGTGATCTCAGCCGCCTTCCGCCAGTACGGCATCACCCGCGTCGACGGTCTTGACGAGTTGACCGACACTGCCGCGCTGTTCGCCCGCTGCCCGTCACCGCCCAAGGGCGACGGGGTCTGCATCTACGCCATCTCGGGTGGCACCGGCGCCCACATGGCCGACATGGCCGCGGCCGCCGGCCTGTCGCTGCCCGACCTCGAGCCCGCCTCCCAGGACAAGCTCCGCGAGGTCATCCCCGACTACCTGCGCGTCTCCAACCCGGTCGACTCCGGCGGACCCCCGTCCGGCGACGCCGTCAAGGGGCCCATGATCCTCGACGCCATCCTCGAGGATCCCAACGTCGACGTGGTGATCTGCCCGATCACGGGCGCCGTCCACTCGATGAGCCTCCAGCTGGCCAGGGACCTGGTCGCCGCCAGCGAGCGGACCGACAAGCCCATCTGCGTCATATGGGGCTCGCCCGACTCCGACGACGAGGCGTACAAGGACATCCTCCTCGACAGCCAGGTTCCCGTCTTCCGCACCTTCCGCAACTGTGTCAACGCCGTGAAGGCCTGGTTCGACTGGCACGAGTTCCAGCGTCGCTGGACCTCGCCGTTCGCGGGCGTCGCTGTCGCGTCGGCCGGTCGGGCCGACGAGGCCCGGGCGCTCGTCCAGTCCGGAGCGTCGTTGTCCGAGGTCACGTCCAAGAACATCGTTGCCCGCTACGGCATCCCCGTCGGCCGCGAGGTCCTGGTGGCCACGCCCGAACAGGCCTTCCGCGCCGCCGAGGAGATCGGTGGGCCCGTGGTGTTGAAGGCGGTGTCAGCTGACCTGGGCCACAAGTCGGAGCTCGGGCTGGTCCGGGTCGGCGTCCCGGTCGAGGAGGTCGCGGACGTCGCCGCCGAGCTGTTCACCCGTTCTGCCGACGTCGCGCCCGAGGCCGTCCTCGAGGGCGTTCTCGTCGCCGAGCAGGCCACCGGCGGTGTCGAAGCGGTCGTCGGCCTCGCGACCGACGACCTGTTCGGGCCGGTCGTCATGTTCGGGCTCGGTGGCGTGTTCGTCGAGGTCCTCGAGGATGTCACGTTCAGGATCCCGCCCTTCGACCGTGACGAGGCCCACCGGATGATCCGCGAGGTTCGTGGCTTCCCGCTGCTCGAGGGCGTGCGCGGCGGCGAACCTGCCGACCTCGAGGCGCTCGTGGATGTCATCATGGGCGTCCAGACCATGGCCATGGAGCTGTCGGATTGCGTCGCGGAGCTGGATCTGAATCCGGTGTTGGTCAGCCCCTCGGGGGCGATCGCGTTGGACGCGCTGGTCGTTCCCAGGTGATCTCCGTGTTTGATCGCGGACGGTGCGCTTGATGAAGGACGCGACGGCGATCGTCGGGGTTGGGCAGACGGAGTTTGCGAAGGCGATTGATCAGTCCGAGCTGACTCTTGCCGTTCGTGCGATCAAGGGGGCGTTGGACGATGCAGGGCTCTCGGCGTCGGACGTGGATGGCCTCTCGTCGTTCACGATGGAGCCGAACATCGAGGTGGAGGTCGCGCGCAACCTGGGGATGGAGAACGTGACGTGGTTCAGCCAAGTGGGGTATGGCGGGGGAGCGGCGTGTGCGGTGGTGGGGCAGGCGGCCATGGCGGTCGCGACCGGGCAATGCCAGGTGGCCGTCGCGTGGCGGGCACGCAAGCGCGGAGCGCGGACGAGCAGGCCGTGGGCGCAGGTGGCGCAGCGGATCGAGGGTCCTGCCCAGTGGTCGCGGCCGTTCGGGCTGCTGCGTCCGGTCGACGAGATCGCGGTGCTCACTCGCCGCTACATCCATGACCACGGCGCCACTCGCGACCACCTGTGCAACGTCGCGATGGCGTTCCGGTCGCACGCGAACCGGAACCCGAACGCGCTGATGCACGACAAGCCGATGACCCGCGACGACTACTTCGCCAGCCGGATGATCTCCGAGCCTCTGTGCCTGTTCGACAACTGCCTCGAGACCGACGGGGCGCTCGCCGTGGTCGTCACGGGCACCGACCGGGCGGCCGACACACCGCACCCGGGCGTGCTCGTCCACGCGTACGCGCAGGGCCTCAACGCCCAGCACCAGACCATGACGAATTTTCACGGCGAGGATCCGCTGCGCGGCCCCGCGTGGGCGGCGGCCGACCTGCTGTGGCGGCGGGCGGACTTCACGCCGGCCGACCTCGACGTGGCCCAGATCTACGACGCGTTCAGCCCGCTCATCCTGCTCAGCCTCGAGGGCTACGGGATCGTGGAGCGCGGCGAGGGTGGGCCGTTCACGGACGACGGGAACCTCGAGCTCGGCGGGGCCCTGCCCACCAACACCTCCGGCGGCGGCATGTCCGAGGCCTACGTCCACGGCATGAACCTGGTCGTCGAGGGGGTCCGCCAGCTGCGCGGCACCTCGACGTCGCAGGTCGACGGCGCGCGCACGTGTCTGGTCACGTCCGGCGAAGGCGTGCCCACGTCCGCCCTGCTGCTCAAGGCCGCGTGAGATGGAGACCACCCGCCTTCTGCCCGACGAGGACGAACACTCGGCGCCGTTCTGGGAGGCCTGCCGCGAGGAGCGGCTGCTCATCCAGCGTTGCGACGACTGCGGCCGGCTGCGCTTTCCCCCGCGGCCGATGTGCCCCGACTGCAACTCGCTCGAGCACTCCTGGGTCGACGCCGCCGGCACCGGGACGATCTGGTCGTGGGTCGTCGTCCACCCGCCCGTGTTGCCGGCATACAACGCGTTCGCCCCCTACCCGGTCATCGTGGTCGAGCTCGACGAGGACCCGACCCTGCGGATGGTCGGCAACGTCATCGCCGAACCCGGCGCGGCCATCAATTCGGTCGCACCCGGCGACCTCGCCATCGGTGCCCGAGTGCGCGTGGCCTTCGAGGACCTGGAGGACGTGACGCTGCCGCGATGGGTGCTCGATGACTGACCGGCTGCACTCACTGACAGTCGCCGACGTGCTGCGCGAGCACGGCCGGTCGCGGCCCAAGCAGGTCGCGCTCGTCTGCGGCGACGACCGGCACACGTATGCCGCCTTCGACGAACGGGTCGGCCGGCTGGCCAACCTCCTCGCCGACGCAGGCGTCGGCACCGGCGACCGCGTGGCCTGGCTGGCGCAGAACTGCCACCGGCTGCTGGAGGGGCTGGTCGCCTGCGCCCGGCTGGGTGCCATCTTCCAGCCGGCCAACTGGCGCGCCAGCGCCGACGAGTTCACGGGCCTCCTCGACCGCACGTCGCCCAAGGTCGTGTTGTGGCAGGACGTCGAGATCGGCGAGGCCGTCGCGGCTGCGCGCGAGGCCACGAGCATCGATGCCCGCTGGGTCAACGTCCTCGACGGCGAGTACGAGGCACTGCTCGCCGGCGCCGATCCCACCGACCACGAGCTGTCCGTCGACCCGGCCGGAGCGGTCCTCGCGCTGGACACCGCCGCCTTCGAGGGCACGCCGCGCACCGCGCTGCTGTCACACACTGGACTGATCGCCCAGGGCCTCGTGATCAGCCAGGTGCAGGCCATCGACCACGAGTACCGCTACCTCAACGCCGGTCCGCTGTTCCACGTCGCGACGTTCATGACGACGATGGCGACGTTCCTCAACGGCGGCCGGAACGTGTTCGTCCGCCGCTCGGACGCCGAGGAGATGTGCCGGCACATCGAGGCCGAGCGCTGCACCGGTGCCTTCCTGCTGCATCCGACGGCGCAGCAGATCGGCGAGCTCAACAAGGACGGGCGGTTCGACCTGTCGAGCCTGGTCACGATGCGGATGGGCATCGAGGGGTTCGACGAGGCCATCGCGATCCACAAGACCCCGTGGATCAGCAAGCCGGGCGGCTACGGCCAAACCGAGGTCACCGGGCTGGCAACGCTGGCCGCGCTGTCCGAGACCGGCATGCCGGCCGGCCGGACCTCCCCCGTGGCGCAGGTTCGGATCATGGACGAGGACGGCAACGAGCTGCCACCCGGCGAGGTCGGCGAGATCTGCGTCCGCGGCCCGATCGTGATGGTCGGCTACCTCGGTGACGAGGCCGAGACCGCCCGCCGGCACCGTGGCGGCTGGCACCGCACCAACGACCTCGGCGTCCGCGACGAGAACGGCCAGATCACGTTCGTCGCGCCGCGGACGACGATCATCAAGTCGGCTGCCGAGAACATCTACCCGGCCGAGGTCGAAGCCGCGTTGACGAAGCATCCCGGCGTCAAGGAGGCTGCGGTCATTGGCGTGCCCGACGAGACCTGGGGCCAGAACGTGCGGGCGATCGTCGTCCGATCAGACGGAAGCGACGTGTCAGCCGACGAGCTCATCGAGCACTGCAGGTCGCTGATCGCCTCCTACAAGAAGCCCAAGGACGTCGTCTTCGTCGACGCGCTCCCGCGCACGCCCCAGTACCAGGTCGACCGCGCCGCCTTGGACGACGAGCACGGCGGTGGCGGCTACCCGGGCCTCTGAGCTCCTCCGGTCACCGTGCCCCGTGGCCGGTGTCTCGCATGCGACCCTCTGCCGTGCAGGATGCCGGCCAGGCCCAGTGCGAACAGCAGCGGGAGGATGGGCAACGACGCCCCGGTGGCTGGCGTGCCCTCGCCCGCCAGCACGCCAGCGTCATCCGGCGAGGCCGGTGCCGCTTCCTGGCCAGCTGCGACCACGAGCGATCCTTCGGGCACGCTGCTGAACGGGTTGGTCCGACACGGCGTGTGGAGCGGGACTCCACAGACGGGGAACGGAACGTCCTCGGGCGCCTGTCCTGTTGGGATCATGCTGAGCACGAGCCGTGATGGGTGGTCGGGTCCGAAGTGGATCGTGTTGACCGCCGGGGTTGGGTCGAAGGCGAACTGGCGGAAGCCGGTGCGCCCCGTCGGTGCATCCACAAGGATCCGGATCGACGAGCCCGCCCGGAAGACGTGGCCAATGGCCGTCAGCGGGACGCGCAGGAGGGTGGGTTCCGCGGGCAGGTCCGCGACGTCCTCCTCGCGGTGCGTGTGGATCGGTCGTGTCGCCGTCGAGCGGGACTCGTCCAGCGCTCGGTGCGATGCCCGCAGCCAACCGCGCTGGAGATACATCTCCTGCCCGTCCGGTCGGACCTCGACCAAGGTCACCTGCAGGTCGGTGTCGGCTGCCGTCGACGAGAGCCACAGATCGACGCTGCCGGGCCCGAAGATCTCGATGTCCTGCGCCAGCGCCGGCGTCGTGAATGCGACGAAGGTGCCGGGCACGGGCGGCGCCGTCCACAGGGCGTGCTGTTCGACGAGGGTCGTTGCCTCCATGCTCTGGGCGGCAGTGGGGTGGGCCCAGGCCGTCGATCCAGCCTCGGCGATCTCGTTCCCCAGCGCCCCGTCGCCGAACAGGAGCTCCAGCGTGGTCGTCTCGGGCGGCCACGGGTGTTCACCCACCCAGGCCGGTTGCGGGCTGTTCCAGTTGGAGACCTCGTGCAACAGCTGCAGCGGCGGGACACCAGAGAAGTCGACGTTGGGGTCGCCGCGGACGAAGGCCTCGAAGAAGTCGACGCTGAGGTTGATGAGGTCCGGGTTGAAGTCACAGGCGCCGTGATAACCGTTCGTGAAGATCGCCCAGGTCCGTTCGGGGTCCAGTTGGTCGAACCACTCGACCTGGGGACTGATCTGGTCGTCCTGCCAGGCGATGCAGCCCAGGACCGGGACGTCGATGTCCGCCAGGTGGCGGTGCATGGACCGTTCGTCGTACCAGCCGTCCTCGTACGGCCGCGACAGGCGGTCCGAGGCCATCGCCAGGTCCGCGTCGGGCGGGTGGTCGGCCTGGTGCTCCGCACATGCCGTGTCGCCCTCGGCGAGGGCGTTCGGCATCGGCTCCGCCGCTTCCGCGGGCCGAATCACCACCGGCCACGCGATGCCGTACCCCCAGTTCAGGATGCCCCCGGGATAGACGTGTTCTCGGTACATGTCGATCAGCGGCTCGTTCGGGACGATCGCCCGGAGACTGGGTGGCTGCGTGGCGGCCGCGGCGAGCTGGGTGATGCCCAACGCGGACAGGCCGAACATGCCGACGTCGCCAGAGGACCAGGCTTGAGCCGCCGCCCATTCCACGACCTCGTAGTGGTCGCTCGTGGGCCGGAAGTCGGTGAAGACGCCGCTGGAGCAGCCGGTGCCGCGCATGTTGACCCCGATGACCGCGTACCCAGCTGCCAGCAGCGCATTGGCGAGCGGAAGCTCCATCGGTGCCTGACCGTGCTCGTAGGGGCTGATCTGCAAGGCCACCGGAACCGGACCATCGACTTCGGGGACAACCGCCGTATACCGCAGGCGTGCCCCGTCGGACATCTCGATGTAGCCCCACGACCGGGTTGCGTCGACCGTGACGCCACAGGCGTTGGCGTCGCCGCGCACCGTGTCGACCACCGTGGTGCCACCAACCCGGATCGTGCCGCACGGGATGGTCGGGTCGCCGCCGAGGTAGGTGTCGGAGCCCGAATGGCAGACGGCCGCCGGAAAGGCCGGGTCGCCGAGCCAGACGCCGTCGTGCTGGCCGGTCGCGCACTGCTCCTGGGTGGGAACGCACCCGTCCTCGCCGGGAACGCATTCTTCGCCCATGGCCGGCTGTGGCAGGGCGATGGCGGCAAGCAGCACGGCCACGGAGACCGAGGTCACGAGCGTGCGTGCCGAACCAGACGTCGCGAGGCCCATCGCGCACCCCTTCTGTTGCGCTCTCCCCGCGGTGGCATTGTTGCACATGCAGCGTTGCCGAAGCCTTGCATCGAGTTCGGCACGGGCGGCTCCTCCCACGGGTGGATCGAGACCCTCAGTCCTCAACCCAAGGCGGCTCGAGATCGGGGTAATCGGGAAGTGCTTGACGTTGAGGGTGACAAGGGCGGCCTCCTGCTCCGCCGCCGTCGCGGCAATCAGGTAGTCGACGAGGTCGATCCCCGGATGAGATGCGCGGTGTTGCCGCAGCCAGACACCAGCTCGCCTGCCTGGCGATCGGGTCCGTGACATCGACGGTGGTGCCGGCGCTGAACAGCCGTGCGACGGCAGGGCCGCGCTCACCGCCCGAGGTCCCATTCGCCACGTCGCAGATGTTGAAGCGCGGGTCTCGGCCGAGCAGGTGGGTCAGGAAGCCGTCAGGCCGCGCATCCTCGCCCAGAGGTTCTTCGCGGTCCCGGAGATGGTCTTGCCGGCGATGTTGGCAAAGTCGAAGCGGTCACGCCACAACGTGATGAGGCCGTCGTGGACCTCGAAGGTTCCGCACACCCAGAACTGGCCACCGACCGGGCCGGCGCGCAGCAGGTCGAGCCGCTCCGTCAGCACCACCGGCCCGTTGGCCGCAATGTTGATCATCTCGACCGTGAACTCGCTGTCGGAGAACCGGTTCATCCCTTTCAGCTGGCGAACCACGGTGTCCTTCCCACGCGCCGGCGAGAACGGGACGTTGTGCCAGACGGCGTCGTCGGCCAGATGAGTCGCGGCCTCGTCGATGTCGAGCCGTACAAGCGCATCGAGGAAGGCCTCGACGACCTCGATCGGGTCGGTGGGACGGGCGTCGGCCTTCTCGGCGGAGGCAGCGGTGGCCATGGGGAAACTCCGGGGCGGGGGAGTCCATCGTGGCGCGTCCCCCGGACCAGCTGCAAACCGGAGTCAGGACGCGTTCGCGACCGCAAGAACGAAGCGGGTGCCCTCGGCGATGACGGCCTCGGCCACGTCTGCCCAGTCGTCGCGCGACCCGTAGGTCATCACCAGCTCGTTGAGGGCACCGACGAGGCCGGTGGCGGTCAACGCGAAGTCACGGTCGGGAATCAGGCCCTCGGCGGCCGTGAGCCGCAGCTGCGCATCGATCAGCTCCGCGAAGCGATCGATCGCGGCGCGCCGGTGGCCGTCGACCGCGTCGTTGACGCCGACCGACTCGACCAGCGCGATCCGTGCCCATCGGGGGTCGGCGGTCATCACCTCGAAGTAGGCGCGGACGCCGGCGGCCGCGCGCTGGTCGAATTGCTCCACGGGGAAGGCCGCAACCGCCGTGACGACCGTGTCAAAGGCCCGGGCGTTGAGCTGGTCGTGCAGCTCGACCAGCAGGTCCTCCCGGTTGTCGAACTCCTCGTAGAAGGTGCGAGCAGAAACGCCCGCGGCCCCGCACAGCTCCTGCACCGTCGTGTTGGCGTAGCCGGTGGTCGCGAACAGCTCGAGGCCGGCATCGAGCAGGCGTTGCCGGCGCTCGTGACGTCGCTCGGCGGCGGTCTTGTTCCCGTAGACCCGCTCGCCCGCGACGGTCCCTCCGGAGCTCATGAACGCCTTCTTGCGACGGCACCGACGAGCATCGCAACCGCGGCAAGGGCCAGCCCGCCGCCGGTCGCCGGGGTCGTCGATTGTCCGGTCCCCGCGGCGTCGCCGTCATCGGGCGTCGGCACCGGGACCGGCGTGGCGATCCCGGCCGCCCGCGCCGAGAACGTCAGCGAGGACGGGCGTTCCGGTCCCGTCAGGACCGAGCTGGCGAGCGATCCGATCCCCGGCGTGACCTTGAGCGTGTCCGCGGTGCGGACGAGCAGACCCAGTCGGTGGCCAACTGGCAGCCGGTACGAGTTCGGCCAGATCTCGATGCTCATCTCGTACGCCTCGCCCGGCACCACCGGCTCGTCGCCGTCGTGCGGGTGCCACAGGTACGGGCGGCCCGGATCCTCGGCTCGACGTGACGCCCGCAGCCATCCTGGCGAGATGACTCGGGTGCGGTCGGGGCCGATGTCCACGACCCGCACGACCCAGTCGGCGTTGGTCCCGACCGTGCTCGCCCAGAGCCTCGCGGTCATGAACCCGCTCAGGACGACGTCCTGCGCGAACGGCTCGGTGATCCACGCCGCGGACTGGAGCGACAGTCGCTGGTCCTTGTCGTCCCACAGCTCGTTGAGGAACAGGTTCGCGACGGCGTCGTGGCCGATGGAGCCCCCACCGTTGGCGTCCACAACAACGTTCGGGACGGGCAGCGAGCCCTCGGCGTCGCAGGAATCGACGAGCCCGCCCTGGACGGGCCACGGCGCCTCCACGCTCGGGGCGGCGCCCCCACCGGCGCACAGGGCCAGGGTCGTCTCGGTCGACTCCGGCGGCCATGACGGCAGCTCGACCATCTGGCCCGGCCACGCGTCGAACAGCAGGTCGTCGCCGTACCAGTCGACGTCGAACACGCGCACGCCGGTTGCGGCTGCCGCCTGTTCCGGCGTGGGGTCAGCCCGCAGGAACGTCTCGAACCACCGCAGCGTCTCGTCCAGCTGGAACTCGAGCTGGGCACCCGACGCCCCGGCCAGGTGTCCCCACGGGCCCATGACGAGGCCGACGTGCTCGGCGCCGATGTCCTCGTACAACAGCGGGGTTGCCCGCTGGTAGATGTCGGCCCAGCCACCCCACAGCAGCGTCGGCACCGTGATGTTCCCAACCTTGTTCTCGAGCGCCCGCTCCTGCCAATAGTCGTCATAGGTCGTGTGGGTCGGTGCCTCGGCCAGCGTCGCCAGGCCGCCGGGCGTCGTGATCGAGTCGAGGGCAGCCTCGAGCCCAAGCACCGGGTCGGTGTTCGGTCGCGCCCGGACGACTGACATCGACGCGATGTACGGCAGCAGCCCGGCGCCGTCCTGGCTCGTGAGGATCCCGCCGGGGAACACCACGTCGCGGTAGGCATCGTGGAAGATCGACGCCGGCACGACCGCCCGCAGGTGCGGGGGCTGGGTCGCCGCGACGTGTGCCGCCATCAGCCCGGGGTACGAGTACCCCCACATCCCGACTCGCCCGTTGCTGAACGGCTGGGCGGCGGCCCATTCCACGACGTCGTGGCCGTCGCGAGCCTCGCGCGCGCTGAGGAAGCCGAACTCGCCCGGCGAGACGCCCGTGCCGGCGATGTCGACCAGCAGGGCGGCGTAGCCGGCGGCGGCGAAACGGTTCATCCCGTCGATCTCGAACCGCGTCGGGTCGTCCTTGTTGTACGGGAAGTACGTGACGACGGTCGGCAGGCCCGTGGCCGGCTGGCCGTCGATGACGGGCCGATACAGGTCGCCCCGCAGCACGTTGCCGGATGAGACGGGAATCTCCAGGTTGCGGTCGATGTGGATGTCGGCCGACTGCGCGGTCGCCGGCCACGCCAGGGCCAACAGGGCAATCACCGTGACGCCGAGCACGAGACGATGCAGCATGGGCCGGGCTCTCCTAACTGGTAACTCAAATTACCAGTCGAGGACGGCGAGGGCCAACCCCGCGACGGGTGACGGTCAGCCGGCAGCGGGCGTGGCGACGGGAGCGCCTGGGGAGGCCGCCAGTCCGAGCAGCGCCTCGGCGACCACGTCCGGGGCCTCGAGCTGGGGGAGGTGGCCCACGTCGTCCAGGACGGTCGCGCGTGCCCCGGGAACCTGGCCGGCCAGCACCACAGCCCCCGACGAACGGACCAGCCGGTCCATGCGCCCCCAGATCACGTGCGTCGGGACCGTGACCTGTGTCGCGTCCCAGGGGTCGAGGATCTCGGGATGCAGCGCGAGGGCGATGCGGGCGCGCTGGAGCATGACGAGGCCGTCCACCTGGTGCCGCAGGTAGAGCTGGACCTGTTCGCGGCTGACGGCGTCCCGGGACGCGTGGGCGATGCGGGCGTAGGCGACGGTGAGGATCCGCCGGGTCAGGTTCGGGGGCAGCCCGCGTCCGTCCAGGCGCTTCGAGGTCATGACCCTGGCCGGCACCCGAGACGCCAGTGCACGCAGCCACGGGGCCATGTGCCCGCCCGCCGGTGCGACGGGTGCGATGCCCGCCAGGGGCAGGTCGCGCATCGCGGCCCGCATCGTGAAGCAGCCGCCCAGCGAGTTCCCCGCGAGCACCACGGGAACCTCGGCGCCGTACCTGCGTACGGCCGCGTCGACGAAGCGGTCGAAGACCGAGAACATGTGGCCGTCGAACGGCGGCGGGTCCGCGAAGCCAAACCCGGGAAGGTCCAGCGCCACGCCACGCGCGCCCGCCCGTTCGAGCCGTGCCAGCACCGGACGCCACGTGTCGGCGCTGTCCGTGAAGCCGTGCAGCAGCAGGTGGACCGGTCCATCGCCGGGCACGCTGAGCTCGCGTGTGAAGCACCCGTCGATCCGGACCGTCGCGGCGTTCAGCACCGTGACCCCCTCCATCGGATCCTCACGCGAGGATCAGCATGTCAAACACGTGCTCGACTCCGTCGGCAGTTCGAACGCCCCGGAGGGTCACCCCGGTGACGGGCCAGGTGATCAGCTGGCAGTTTGGCCGGCGCATGGCGCGGTACCAGCGGTTCGAGACGGTGACGGTACGCGTACGGACCGGAGTCAGCTGGCGGCGCATCTCCTTGTCCCGAATCGCCACGCGAAGGTGCCAGCGTCCGGCGGCCCGGGCGACGCGAGGCGATCGGACGGCGAGCCGGGCCAGCGGGAGCGACGGCAGCACGTGGCCCGGATGGCGGTGGAACACCTTGACGAGATCGGCCCGCTTCACGATCTCCAACAGCACGTCCCCGTTGTCCGCACTGCTCGCGAACACCCCGACGCGCCTGCCCTCGACGTTGAGTGCCGGCCACGCGGACGCGGCAAGGACCGGGCCGTCGAAGGTGTGCACGTCCACGCGGGACCGCCCGACAACGGACGCGAGCGCGCTCACGCCGTCGGCCTCGACGTGAGGCTGTCCACCCACTCGGGCAACGGGCCCAGCACCCGCTTGGGGACGTGCCTGGTCAGCTGCCCGAGCCGGTCGGCGATGGCGCCGTAGGGCTGACGACGGTCCACCACGAGTCGTGCGTGTTGGCGCAGCACGACGTACGGGAGGTAGCGGCGCGTGTACGGGCTGCGGCTGCCGACCTCGTCGAAACGGCGGATCGCACGATGCAGCCGGTCGGCGCTCAGCCCCATCCCCTCGACCTTCTCGCGAACCTGGCCGATGACCGGGATGAACAGGGCGATCCCGAGCAGCAGTCGTGGGTTCGCGACCGATGCCGCCAGGCGCAGCGACTCGCGCACCCACGGGCGCATGCCGAGCATCTCCATCACGTGGAAGTCCACCGCCAGGTGCCGTGACTCGTCCGCGTTGATGTGTGCGAACACGTCGTGGCACAGGGGGTCGTCGACCTCGTCGAGCAGGAACGTGACCAGCGCACCGTCGAGGCAGACCTCGAGCATCGCGATCAGGGTGCTGAGCCCGCCCAGCGGCATCGTCTCGGCGTTGCGGTCGAGCCACTCCACCACGACGCGCATGGTGACGTCGGGCTCGGGGATCTCGTCGTCCGCCACCATGCCCCAGCGCCGCATCAGGGCCAGCTCGGCGTTTGCGTGCCGCTGTTCCTCGGCGTGGAACCACGCGTAGATCTCGGCGAGGGTCGGGTCCTCGGCCTTGGCGGCGAGGGCAGCGAAGCCGCGGGCGCCGATGTGCTCGATCCACACCAGGTCGCCCATGAACTGCTTGAGCGCATCTCGCTGGTCCGGCCGGATCGATTCGGCCCCAGGCGAATCCCAGTCGAAGTCGCCGAGCCCCCACTGGTTGTCCTGGATCTTCTCGAGGGTTGCGTCCAGGTCGATCATGACCGGGCCTTTTCCGCCGACACGCCGACGCCGAGTCGATTGATGGTCCGCGCGCCGGCCAGGTACGCGCGCGGGGCCAGTCGCTTGAGGCGCCACAACGCCTTGGCCTCCACCTGCGGCATCACGTAGAGGCGCCCGGCGTCGAGGCCATCCAGGGCGATGCGTGCCACCCGGTCGGCCGACCGTCCCGTGAACCGCATCAGCTGGGTCGCCAGCCGCTGCGACTGGGCATCGACGATCGCGTCGTCGACGATCTGGGTGCGCACGAACGTGGGGCACAGCACGCTCACCCGGATGCCCGTACCGGCGAGCTCGGCGGCCAGCGTTTCGGACAGCGAGACGACGCCGGCCTTCGTCACGTTGTAGGGACCCATCCCGGCGGCGGAGCCGAAGCTGGCCGCGGACGCGACGTTGAGGATCCCGCCCTTCCCGTTCTGGCGGAGGATCGGTGCGAACACGTGGCAGCCGTGCACGACGCCCCACAGGTTGACGTCGACGGCTCGGCGCCAGTCGGTGATGTCGATGGCTCCGATGGTGCTGCCGCCGACGCCGATGCCGGCGTTGTTCACGATCACCGTGGCCGCCTCCCCGAAGTGTTCGACGGCGGCGTCCGCGAGGTCCTCGACCTGTTCGAGCCGCGAGACGTCGCACGCCTGGGCAACGGCCTCACCGCCGCCCTCGCTGACCAGCTCAACCGTTGCGGTTGCCCGGTCGAGGTCGATGTCGGCGCACACGACCCGGCTGCCGCGTCGGGCCAGCTCGCGTGCGATGGCGCGGCCGATGCCCGACCCGGCGCCGGTCACGACGGCGGTCGATTCACGGGTGATGGAGCGGCTCATGGTGCCTCCGGTTCGAGGACGGGCAGCAGGATCTCGGACAGGAACTCCCGCAGGTCGCCGCTGGGCCTGGTCACCAGGACGCTCAGCCCCATGCGGACGATCCAGTCGGTCACGATCGCCGGGTTGCGCCGCGCCACGGCGCCCAGGTCCATGCCCATCCCGAGCAGCGGGCTCAGGGTGCTCGTGAACCGGCGGATCACGTCGTCGATGCCCCGGGCGAGGAAGCGGGCGATCATCTCGGGGTCGTCCTCCAACAGCTTGCTGATCACGGGGTTGTCGAAGCCGTACTCGATCGACGTGGCGAGCAGCTCGATGACGAGCTCGGGGCCGGGTCGCCCCGACAGGGCGACGTCGATGGCTCGTTCGATCAGGTGGTGGACCTCGCGGGCGACCACCAGCCGGAAGACGTCGTCCTTGCGACCGAGCTGGCGGTAGATCGTGGTCCGGTCGACGCCTGCCTCGCGGGCGATGTCGTTGATGCTCGCGCCCGACCACCCGTGCCGGCGCACGACGACCGCCGCTGCGTCGAGATAGGGGGCCAACGCCGGGTCCGGCGCCGGCAGCCCATCGTCACGCGTGACGCCGGCGAGCAGCGTGTCCATCATCGCCATGCCCACAACGGTAGGCGACCGCTTGCCACGGTGCAACAATTCTGTTGTAATGTTGCATCCGGGAGGAGGGCGTTCCATGACGCGAGCCACCACGCCCGACGTGGACGTCCTGGTCATCGGAGCCGGCCTCTCCGGCATCGACATGGCGGCCCACCTGGCCATGCACTGCCCCGAACGCACGTTCACGATCCTCGAACGACGCCAGGCGATCGGCGGTACCTGGGACGTCTTTCGGTACCCGGGCATCCGCTGCGACTCGGACATGTACACGCTGGGCTACTCGTTTCGGCCGTGGCTGAAGGACGACGTGATCGTCCGGGGCGAGGACGTCCTGGCCTACATCCAGGCAACTGCCGACGAGTTCGGGATCACGCCGCACATCCGGTTCGGAGAGCGGGTCAGCGACGCGGCCTGGTCGACGCAGACGGCGATGTGGACCATCACGTCGGTTGACGAGGCCACGGGACACGAGCGTGTCACGACGGCACGGTTCGTGGTCGGCTGCGCGGGCTTCTACAGCCACGACGAGGCGCATGCGCCCGACCTCCCCGGGTTGTCGAGGTTCCAGGGCGACGTGGTTCACCCCCAGTTCTGGGACCCCTCCTACGACTGGTCCGGCAAGCGCGTCTTGCTGGTCGGCAGCGGTGCCACGGCCGTCACGATGGCACCGGCGATGGCGCAGGACGCGTCCCAGGTCTTCGTGCTCCAACGCTCGCCGAGCTACATCCTGTCGGTGCCGGAGGTCGATCCGACGTCACGAGCCCTCAAGCGGGTCCTGCCCGACGACGTGGTCGCCACCCTCACCCGATACCGCAACACGGCCCTCCAGCTGGGCCTGTACCGGGCCTCGAAGCGGTGGCCCGGCCTGGTGCGGGCGGCGATCCTCGCCCGCGTCCGCGCCGCCGTGGGACCCGACGTCGACATGCGGCACTTCACGCCGCGGTACGACCCGTGGGACGAGCGGCTGTGCGTGGTCCCCGACGGCGATCTGTTCCGCGCCGTGCGCTCGGGTGCCGTGACGATGATCACAGACACCATCGACACCTTCACCGAGACAGGGGTCCAGCTGACGTCCGGCGACCATGTCGAGACCGACTTGGTCGTGACGGCCACCGGGCTCCAGCTGCAGCTGCTCGGCAACGTCGAGGCCACCGTCGACGGCGAGCCCGTTGACCCCGCGACCTCACTCACCTACAAGGGCGTGATGGTCAGCGACGTTCCGAACTTCGCGATGGTGTTCGGCTACGTCAACGTGTCCTGGACCCGCAAGGCCGACCTTGCTGCCGCGTTCGTGTGCCGGGTGCTCAACCACATGGCCGCGACCGGACACCAGCAGGTCACGCCACGCGGCGGCGACGGCATGGCGACCGACGAGCCGTTCGTGCCGCTCCGGTCGGGCTACATCGAGCGCAGCCGCCACCTGATGCCACGCCAGGGCCGTCGGGCACCGTGGCGCAACCACAACAACGTCTTCGTCGACACGCTCGTGCTCCGCCACCTTCCGGTGCAGGATCGCCACCTGCGGTTCACGAACGGCGCTTCGCACCCAACAGCTCGGCGACGGCTGCCGGGACTGGCCGCGTCGGTGGCCCGGGTGGTGGGACAACGGTGAGCGAGCCGCCCGCGGTGACCTCCAGCGACCTCCCCGATCCGATCGCCGCGCTCGACGCCGGCCGGATCGAAGCAGTGTTGCGCCTTGTCGCCGAGGCGCGCGCCGCCCAGGCCAGGACTCTCGACAGCGCGATCGAGGGCGGGCTGGAGCACATCCCGCGGCCCATGCGCGGGCTCGTGCGCAAGGCCCTGTTCCGTCGAGAAGCGGCCGCGAGGCCGACCTCGCAGTCGTGATGACCGACCTTCCGATCGACGAGATCCCCCGTCACGCAGCACTGGCCAAGCTCGCCCGCGTCCTCGAGGTCGACAAGAGCGCGGTCGAGTTCCTGGGCGACGTGCCAGTCGAGGACCTCCGAGCGCTGCGGAATCACGTCAGCGACCAGCTCCACGAGGCTGACGCCGGGCGCCTGTCACGGGTCGCCGCGGCCAGCAAGCTGATCCCGATGGGCATGGCCGCGTCGATCGGGCAACACTGGTTCGGCGCGACGCTCTGCGCGCGGCTCGTGGGCCTCATCGAGCCCGATCGCGGCGGCCAGTTCGCGACGCACCTCGACGTGGAGTTCATGGCCGACATCACCGTGAAGACCGATCCACGACTGGTCGGCGAGCTCGTGCACCATCTGCCGCTGGCCTCGATGCAGGGCATCGCCACCACGCTGTACCGGCGCGACGACCATCTCACCCTTTCGCACTTTGTCGGTCACATCCCGCCACCGATCGTCGCCGCGATCCTCGAGGCGCTCACGGACGACGCCGCTGTGGTGCGAATCGCCGTCTTTGTCGAGGACCTGGCCAACCTCGACCCGGTGGTCGCGCTGCTGACCGACGAGCGCCTGCTGGGCCTCATTCGCGCCGTCGAGGCCGAGGACCTGTGGGTCGAGGGCCTGCACCTGTTTGGCCATCTCGGCTCCGAGCAGATCGAGCGGATCGCCGTCACGTTGGTCGACAACGACGAGCACCTGCTGCGGGCCGCCCTTGCCGCCTTCGATCGCCACGACCTGTGGGTGGAGGGACTCGGCGTCCTGGAGGTCATCGAGGGTGACCGGCTGGCCCACCTCGCCAGCGTGCTGATCGAGCTGGACGACGAGCTCGTGCTCGCGGCGATCACCGCCTTCGATCGTCACGACCTGTGGCGCCAGGGACTCGAGATCCTCGGCAACCTGGAAGGTGAACACGTGGCGCGGCTGGCCACGCTGCTCACCCGGCTCGACGACGAGGTGCTCGGCGCCGCGATCGGGGCCTTCCACCGGCTGGACCTGTGGAGCCTTGGCCTGGGCGTCCTCGCCAGCCTCGACGGCGAGCACATCCGCCAGGTCGCGTCCGTCCTGGTGTCGCTGGGCGACGAGGTGATCGACGGCGCGGTCCGGGCCGCCGTCTCGTCGAACGTCTGGGAACCGCTGGTGCACGCCGGCCTCGCGGCCGAGCACCTCCCCGACGCGGTGCGTGATCGCCTTGTCGCCATCATCGACGGCCTCGACGACGACGTCGTCACCCAGTTCGAGTCGGCCGCGGCTCGGCTCGGCCACGAGGGCCTGCTCGAACGTCTCCTCCAGCGGAGCGCTGGACAGCCCGGGTGAGACACATCTAGGATTCCTGTAACGCGCAGGGCCGCCGTGATCCAGCACGGCGTTCTGGCACATGCCGAGCCGTATCGTGCTTGTCTGCGTGGTTTCCGGTACCGCGAGAACCGGTGCCGGGGCGGGAGGGCAGAGCGGGTGAGCGCCAACGTCGTCGTTCGCAGCGCTTCAGGGGCGCTCGAGACGGCCGGCGCCATGGCCTCCATCGCCTTCGAGGGGCTCCGCAACACGTGGCGTGTTCGGCAGTGGTGGGGCGAGTTCCTCGAGCAGGCGTGGTTCCTGGTCTCCGTCACCGCCCTGCCGGTGTTCCTGATCTCCATCCCCCTGGGGGCCACGATCTCGTTGCAGGTCGGCGACCTCGCCCGCCAGCTGGGCGCCCAGTCGTCGACCGGGGCCATCATCGCCGTTGGCGTCGTGCGCGAGGCCGCGCCGATCGCGACGGCCGTGCTGATCGCCGGTGCCGGCGGGTCGGCCATCGCTGCCGACATGGGCTCCCGCCGGATCCGCGACGAGCTCGACGCGATGGACGTGATGGGGATCAACCCCATCCACCGGCTCGTGACGCCCCGCATCTGGGCCGCGGTCGTCACCGGCATCCTGCTGGTCTCGCTGGTCATCATCTCCGGCATCGGTGGCGGCTACTTCTTCAACGTCATCGTGCAGGGCGTCACCCCCGGGGCGTACTTCTCGGGGGCCACCACGCTCCTCCAGTTCGCCGACCTGCTCCAGGCCCTGTTCAAGGCCGGCGTGTTCGGGTTCCTGGCGGCCGTCGTCGCCTGCGCCCAGGGAATGAACTGCGACAAGGGCCCCGTCGGTGTCGGCCGGGCCGTCAACCGCGCCGTCGTCAACACCTTCGTCCTGCTGTTCGCCGCCAACTACATCATCAGCTCGATCTACCTCGTGCTCGTGCCCCAGAAGCTGTGACCACATGACGACCGTCGAAACCGTTCCCGGCCGCTCGTGGCCGATGCGCTGGGCGGTCAGCTCGGTCGGCGCCACCGCCGGGGTCGTCCGGTCGTTCGGCGGATTCCTGACGGGCTTCGTCGTGCCGGTGATCTGGCACGCACTGGTCACCGTGATCGGCCGGCTCAAGTACCGCAACGTCGTCGTCGGGCAGATCTCGGACATCGCCATCGGCGTGGGCGGGTTCGTGATCGGCGGTGGCATGGTCTTCGTCGTCGTGTCCATGTCGCTGTTCGCCGGGGCCGAGGTCGGCCTCCAGGGCTTCACCGGGCTTTCCCAGATTGGTGCCGAGTCGTTCATGGGCCTTGCC
>Ga0302046_10000420_pt1 | contig 43599 bp, 49 predicted proteins | sample RVTome_11_FD_200261 | JGI IMG/M metagenome (GOLD analysis project Ga0302046, IMG submission 200261) | Soil microbial communities from uranium-contaminated site in the Upper Colorado River Basin, Wyoming, United States - RVT147D111 (version 2) ...
AGGACCTCACCGCCCACGAGAACCTGGTCTTCTGGGCGCGGCTGGCCGGGCGGTCCGCCGACCGGCCGCCGCTGGCCGGGGCGCTGGCCGACGTCGACCTCGAGCGGCACGCCGATGCGCGCGTGCGCACCTTCTCGGCCGGGATGAGACGCCGCCTCGCCCTGGCCCGGCTGGGGCTGGGGCAGCCGCGCGTGCTGCTCCTCGACGAGCCCTTCGCGGGCCTCGACCAGCGCGCGCGCAAGTGGCTGGAGGGCCGGCTGGAGGCGTTCAAGGCCGGGGGGGGCGCGCTGCTCATGGCCACCCACAGCTTCGGCCGCGAGCTGGGCATCGCCGACCGGATCGCCATCCTGGCCGGCGGGCGGGTGGCGCTCGACACGCCGCGGGCGGGCCTCGGCCCCGAGGACGTGCAGCGGCTGTACGTCGCGCACACGGAGGACGGGTCCTGACGTACGCCCGGCGGGCGCTCGCGGTGGCCTGGAAGGACCTGCTGGTGGAGCGACGTTCCAAGGAGACCCTCAACGCGCTCCTGTTCTTCTCGCTGGCGCTGCTGTTCGTCTTCCAGTTCGCGCTCGGCCCCGACCGCGAGCGGCTGGCGGCGGTGCTGCCGGGACTGCTCTGGCTCGGCTTCATCCTGAGCGGCGTGCTGGGACTGGGCCGAAGCTTCCTCGTCGAGCGCGAGAACGACTGCTGGGAAGGGCTGCTGCTCACCCCCGGCGACAAGTCCGCCATCTACCTCGGGAAGCTCGCCGGCAGCCTGGCGCTGATGCTGGTGGTCGAGGCGCTGGTGCTGGCGCTCTTCGTGCTGTTCTTCAACGTGGACCTCGGCCCCGCCCTGCCCGGCCTGGCGCTGGTCATCGTGCTCGGCACGCTCGGCGTGGCGGCGGTCGGCACGCTGTTCGCCGCCATGACGGCCCAGGTGCGCGCGCGCGAGCTGCTCTTCCCGGTGCTCCTGCTGCCGGTGCTGGTGCCGGTGCTGCTGGGAACGGTGCAGGTCACCGAGGCGTTGTTGTTGAGGGAGTCCCTGGCCGGGGTCGCCCACTGGCTCAAGCTGCTGGTGGCCGCCGACGTCGTGTACCTGACCATCGGGCTCCTGACCTTCGACGTGATCCTGGAGGGATGACGGCGTGAGCACGGCGCTCGGATGGCTCGCCGCGGTCGGCCTCGCGGCCGGGCTCGTGATGGGTTTCGGCGTGGCGCCGCGCGAGGTCACGCAGGGCAACGTGCAGCGCATCATGTACCTGCACGTGCCGGCGGTCTGGGTCGCGTACCTCGCCTTCGCGGTGGGGGTGGCGGGGTCGATCGCCTACCTGGCGGGCCGGCGGCCCGGCGCCGACCGGCTCGCGCACGCGGCGTGCGAGGTGGGCACCGTCTTCCTCGGCGTCAACATCGCGACGGGCGCGATCTGGGGCAAGCCGACGTGGGGCACCTGGTGGACCTGGGACGCCCGCCTCACCAGCGTCGCGGTCGTCTTCGTGATGTTCGTGGCCTACCTGCTGCTGCGCCAGGCGATCGAGGACCGCGAGCGCGCCGCCCGCTACGCCGCCGTGCTGAGCATCGTGGCGGCGCTCAACATCCCGCTCGTGCACTTCTCGGTCTACTGGTGGCGCACGCTGCACCAGCCGCCCTCGCTGCTCAAGCCGGGGAGCAGCACGATGCCGCCCGAGATCGTGGCCGCGCTGCTGGTCAACTTCGCCGCGCTCGCCCTGCTGGGCGCGTACTTCGTCACCCGGCGCGCCCGGCTGCTGGCCGCCGAGGAGGAGGCGCTCGCCTGATGCCCGACAACTGGACCTTCGTCGCCGCCGCCTACGGACTGGCGGCCGTCGTCTTCGGCGGCTACTGGCGCTGGCTCGCGCGCAAGGAGCGGGATCTCGCCGCCCTGCGGCTGCCGCGGCCCTCGCGTCCATGAAGCCCAAGTTCCTCGTGGGCGGCGCGGTCATCGCCCTCGCCCTCGGCTACATGATCTGGGCCGGCGTCACCCAGTCGGCCGTCTACTTCGTCACGCCCTCGGAGCTGACGGCGGCCCCGGTCGCCGGCAAGGCCTACCGGCTGGGCGGCCTCGTCGAGCGCGGCTCGCTGAAATGGGATCCGGGCACGCTCGATCTCACCTTCGCCGTCTCCGACGGCAAGGCGACCGTCCCGGTGCGCCACAAGGGCACGGCGCCCGACCTCTTCGGCGAGGGCCGCGGCGCGGTGGTCGAGGGCCAGTGGACGGGCGAGGGCTACTTCAAGGCGACCCTGATCCTGGCCAAGCACTCCGAGGAGTACGAGGCGCCGCATCCCACCACCGACGCGCCGTCCCGGCGCATCCTCGAAACCCTGGAGACGGGCGCGCGATGATCCCCGAGATCGGCACCGGGGTGCTCCTCGTCGCGCTGACCCTGGCGGTCTACGGCGCGCTGGTGGCGGCGGTGGGCGGCCGGCGCGGGCGGCCGGCGCTCGTGCAGTCGGCCCAGCACGCCGCGCTGGGGGTCTTCGTGCTGCTGACGGCGGCCTTCCTGCTGCTGATCTACGCCTTCCTCACCTTCGACTTCTCGGTCCGCTACGTGGCCAACAACACGAACCTCGGCACCCCGTTCTACTACCGGATCACGGCGGTGTGGGGGGCGCTCGAGGGGTCGCTCGTCCTGTGGGCGTGGATGCTCGGCCTCTACACGCTGCTCGTCGTGGTGCGCCACCGGACCACCGCCCGCGAGCTCTACCCGTGGGTCCTCACGGTGATGCTGGGCGTGCTGGCCTTCTTCGTCCTGGTGATGACGGTGCCGGCGCCGGTCTTCACGCGGCTGGCGCCGGTGCCGGCCGATGGCCGCGGCCTCAACCCGCTGCTGGAAGACTCCGGCATGATCACCCACCCGGTGGCGCTCTACCTCGGCTTCACCGGCTTCACGGTGCCGTTCGCCTTCGCGGTGGCCGCCCTCGTCGCCGGGCGCGTCGGCGATTTCTGGATCACCACCACCCGCCGGTGGACCATCGTGGCGTGGTACTTCCTGTCGCTCGGCCTGCTCATCGGCGGCTGGTGGAGCTACCACGTCCTCGGCTGGGGGGGATACTGGGCCTGGGACCCGGTCGAGAACGCCGCGTTCATGCCGTGGCTCACCGCCACCGCGCTGCTGCACTCGGTGATGGTGCAGGAGCGGCGCCGCATGCTGCGCCTCTGGAACCTGGCGCTGGTGGTGCTCACCTTCGCCCTGACGCTGTTCGGCACCTTCCTCACGCGCTCGGGGGTGATCGCCTCCGTGCACGCCTTCACCCAGGGCACGATCGGCGTTTTCTTCCTCGCCTTCCTGGCCGTGGTGGTGCTGGTGGCCCTGGGACTCATCGCCTGGCGCTGGGACTCGCTGGGCGCCCAGGGCGAGCTGGACTCGGTCATCTCCCGCGAGTCGGCGTTCCTGCTCAACAACGTGATGCTGGTGGCCGCCACCTTCACGGTGTTCTTCGGCACCGTCTTCCCGCTCCTGTCGGAGGCGGTGCGCGGCGTGAAGGTCAGCGTGGGCGCCCCGTTCTTCAACCAGGTCAACGTGCCGCTGTTCCTGTCGCTGATCTTCCTGATGGGCGTGGGCCCGCTCATCGCCTGGCGCCGGGCCTCGCTCGCGAACCTCAAGCGCAACTTCCTGGGCCCGGTGCTGGTCGGCGTGGTGGCGGCCGCGCTCTTCCGCCTGCTCGGCGTCGGCTCGGTGCTGGTGGCGGTCGCGCTGGCCCTCACGCTCTTCGTGGCCGCCTGCATCGCCGTCGACCTGTTCCGCGCCACCCGCGCCCGGCGGGCGATGGGCGAGCGCACCCTGCCGGCGCTCGGGGGCCTGCTGCTGCGCCACAACCGGCGCTACGGCGGCTTCGTCGTCCACTTCGCCGTCCTCGTGGTCGCCGTGGGGGTGACGGGCTCGCAGACGTGGTCGGTGCACACCGAGACCACGCTCAAGCGGGGCGAGCAGGCCGAGCTGGCCGGCTACCACATCCGCTTCGACGGCCTGCACGAGAGCCAGGAGTCGAACCACAGCAAGGTCACGGGCACCTTCACCGTGGTCAACGGCAAGGCCGCCGGCACCGTGCTGCAGCCCGCCAAGAAGCGCTACCCGCAAGAGCAATCGCCGATCGCCTACGTCGACTACCGGCTGGGCTTCATCGACGACATCTACCTCGTGCTGGGCGACTTCGCCCCCGACCACACCTCGGTCACCGTGAAGATCCAGGTCAACCGCATGGTGTCGTGGATCTGGCTCGGCGGCGTCGTCCTCACGCTCGGCACCGTGCTGTCGGTGCTGCCCGAGCGGCGGAAGGCGGCGTGAGGCACGCCTGGCGGTGGCTGGTGCCGCTGGCGGCGGTGCCGGTGCTGGCCCTGCTCGCCTACGGGTTCCGCCTGAACCCGCGCGACATCCCCTCGCCGCTGGTGGGCCGGCCGGCGGCGCCGTTCTCGCTGACGTCGTTCGACGGCGCGCCGGTCGACCTGGCGTCCCTGCGCGGCAAGGTCGTGGTCGTGAATTTCTGGGCGTCGTGGTGCTATCCCGCGTGCTACGAGGAGGCCCCGGTGCTGGAACGGGGCTGGCGCGCGTACCGCGACCGGGGGGTCGTCGTGCTCGGCATCGACATCCAGGACAAGGACGAGGCCGCCCGCAAGTTCATCAGCGACTTCGGCCTGACCTTCCCCAACGCGCCCGATCGCGGCGGCAAGGTGTCCATCGACTACGGCGTGTACGGCGTGCCGGAGACCTTCTTCATCGACCGCGACGGGCACATCCGGGTCAAGCACGTCGGCGCGGTGACCGAGGGAGTCTTCCGCGAGAACGTCGAACGGCTGCTGGCCGCCGCGCCGGCGGCGGGCCGTTGACCGCGATGTCAGCCGCGGCCGTCGGGGATCCGCGCGTCGACGTCGTCGGCGCAGCGCTTGAGGGTGGCGGCCAGGCGCGCCCGGGCGTCACGCCAGCGCGCGGCGGCCTCGACCGTCTCGCGCGGCACCTCGCACGCGGCCACCACCCCGCTCGTGCCGGCCACGGTCACCCGATACCGCTCCCCCTCCTCGGTGACGCCCACGACGGTCGCGTTCGGCGCGATGCTCGACACCAGATCCTCGATCAGCCCTCGCGGCTCCATCGGACACCTCCCCGCCGGGCGGCCGGACGAGAGAGGCCATCGAGCAACCGCAGTGCCAGCGACTCGCACCGGCGACGGCCGCGGTGGATGTCCGTCCTGGGCATGCTGGCGCTCCTCCTGAGCGCGGCGGCCGCCGGCGCCCAGCAACCCTCCCGCCCCGTGGACGACCCGCAGGTGTACGAGATCGCCGCCGAGCTGCGGTGCGTGGTGTGCCAGAACCTGTCGGTCGCCGACTCGCCCTCGGAGATGGCCGCCCAGATGCGCGCAATCGTGCGCGAGCGCCTGGCCGCCGGCGACACCCCGGCCCAGGTCCGCCAGTACTTCGTCGAGCGCTACGGCGAGTGGATCCTGCTCTCCCCGCCGCGCCGGGGGTTCAACCTGCTCGTCTGGCTGGCGCCGCTCGTGGCCGTGGTGGTCGGGCTGGGGCTCGTCGCGCTGCTCGTGCGCCGCTGGACGGCGCGGCGGCGGCCGGCGCCGCCGCCGGTGGACGCCGCCATGAGCGAGCGCATCCGGCGCGAGCTGGAGAGCGAGCCGTGACGTCGGCCGTCGGCGTGACGCTGGCCGTGGTGGCCATCGGCGTGCCCGCCCTGGCCTTCGTCGTGTGGCCGCTGCTGCGCCGGCACGGCGCCCCCCGCGGCCTGCTGCCCTTGCCGGCCGATCCCCGCGAGCAGCTCGCCGAGGACCGGCGCGCGGCGTTGCGCGCCCTGCGCGAGCTGGAGTTCGAGCACGCGGCCGGCCACGTCTCCGACGACGACTACGCCGACCTGCGTGGGCGCTACGAGGCCGAGACCGCCGTGATCCTGTCGGAGCTCGACCGGCTGGGCGCGCCAGCCGCGCCGGCGCCGGCCGCCCCCGCGCCCCCGGGCGTGGAGCGCCGTGCGGCCTGGCGCCACCCGGCCGCCGTCGCCGTCGGCGCCGTGGCGCTGCTGACGTTCGGCGTGGTGCTCGGCGTCGGCATCGCGCGGTACACCGAACCTGATCCGAATGCCGGCGCTCCCATGCCGGGCAGCCGCCCGATGGCCGCCATGGAGGCGCCCAGCGCGGCCAACGCCCCACGGGGGCCGGTGACGCCGGCAATGCTGCAGGGCATGCTGGAGGCGGCGCGGTCGAGCCTCTTCGCCGGCCGCTACAGCGAGGCGATGTCGGCCTACCAGGCGGTGCTCAAGCGCGACGCCGGCAACGTGGACGCCATGACGCACCTGGGCCTCATCGCGGCGATCGCCGCCCAGGGCGAGCACGGGCCGGAAATGGTCAACCGCGCGCTGGAGCTCTTCGAGCGGGCGCTGGCGCTCGATCCCGACTATGCGCCGGCGCTCCTGTACCGCGGGCAGGTGCTGTACGAGGTGAAGAAGGACGTCCCCGGCGCCATCCAGTCCTGGGAGAAGTTCATCGCGGTCACGCCGCCCGGCGAGGACCGCGACCGGGTGGTGAAGCTGCTGGCCGATGCCCGCGCCCAGACCCCACCGAAGCGCTGACTAGCGCGACGCGCGCTGCACCGAGAGCGGCAGGGCGAGCACCGACTCGCCCTTCACGACGATCACCGGCACGGTCCAGGTGATCGCCACCGTTACCGAACGATCGGCGCCACGGCTGACGCTCACGTCGCGGTCCCGCAGCGGCACACCGGCCTCGTTGATGGCCGTCATCACGCGACTCTTCACCTCGGCCGCCGGGACCGCCTCGATGCCGGCCTGGGAGATGACCTCGTCGACGGCGGTGTTCACGGCGACCCACTGCCACGCCGCGATCATGCCGGAGTAGGCCGCGTAGCCGATCGCCACCACCACCAGGCCCCAGAAGATCAGCCGCATCGCTCTCGCCCCGCGCGTGGAGGTCGGTCAGGATTCCTGCGGGAGGTAGACCCAGATCTTGGCCGCGGCCGGCAGACCGAGCGTGATGGACTGGCCGTCGCCCGCCGCGGTGATCGTCCCCGCCCACGGCGCCACCTCGGTGATCTTCAGGCGCCGGCCCGGGCGGACGTTGTGCCGCCAGAGGTACTCGAGCAGGTTCTTGTCGGCCTCGGCCTCCTCGGTGATGCGCTCGACCACGACCGAGGCGCCCTCGCGGGCCTGGGCGAGGGGGAACGGCTCGAACCGGGCGGCCGGCCGCGGCATCCCGGGAATCGGGTTGCCGTGCGGGCAGGTCGTTGGCATGCCCAGCATCTCGGCCAGCCGGTCCTCGACCCGCGGTGACAGCGCGTGCTCGAGGCGGTGGGCCTCCTCGTGGGCGTCGGTCCAGTTCAGCCCCAGCGTGTCGGTGAGCCAGCGCTCGAGCAGCCGGTGACGCCGCGCCATCACCTCGGCGATCTGGCGGCCCTTGGGCGTGAGGATCAGCTCCTTGCCCCGTCCGACCCGGACGTAGCCGCCGCGGCCCATGCGCTGGATCGACTCGGTGACCGCCGGCGCCGAGATGCCCATGTGCTTGGCCAGCCGGGCCCCGATGACGGGCTTGCCGCTGCCGGCCAGGTCGTAGATCGCGGCCAGGTAGTCCTGCACCGACGCGGTGGTGTGGTTGGCCCGCTCGGCGCGCGCGGCCCGATCTTTTAGGCTTGACGACTTCGTCATGTTAGGGTTACTTAATCTCTCGGCGTCACGCCGGCGTCAGTATACCCGAGAAAGGAACGAGCATGCGACGGACATCGCCGATCCGCGCCCTCACCGCAGCGGTCCTGGCTCTGCCGATCCTGGTCACCTGGCCCACCCCGCCCCCGAGCGCCCAGGCGCCCGAGGTGGTCGTCTACTCCGCCCGGCACTACGGCCAGGAGGCGGCCTTCGACGCCTTCACCCGGAAGACCGGCGTGAACGTGAAGGTCTTCAGCGGCCAGACGGGCGAGCTGTTCGAGCGGCTCAAGGCCGAAGCCGAGCGCACGCCGGCCGACGTGCTCGTCACGGTCGATGCCGGCAACCTCTGGAACGCGGCCCGGGCCGGGCTGCTCGCCCGGATCGATTCGCCCGAGCTGCTGGCCAACGTCCCCGCCCACCTGCGCGATCCCGAGCAGCGCTGGTTCGGCCTCACCGTGCGGGCGCGCACGATCGTGTACAACAGCACGACCGTGACCCCGGCCGCGCTGTCGACCTACGAGGCGCTCGGCGACGCCCGCTGGAAGGGCCGGCTCTGCCTGCGCACCTCGTCGTACATCTACAACCAGTCGATGCTCGCCACGCTCATCAAGCGCCACGGCGAGCCGCGCGCGGAGGAGATCGTGCGCGGCTGGGTCGCCAACCGGCCGATCCTGATCAACGGCGACGCCAAGCTCCTGGAATCGATCGCCGCCGGCCAGTGCGACGTCGGGGTGGCCAACCACTACTACCTCGCCCGCATCCTGGCCAAGAACCCCGCCTTCCCGGTCGCCCCGTTCTGGGCCAACCAGGCGACGACCGGCACGCACGTGAACATCTCGGGGGCGGGCGTCACCGCCCACGGCAAGAACCGCGCGAACGCCATCCGGCTGGTGGAGTTCCTGTCGAGTCCCGAGGCCCAGCAGATGTTCGCCGACCTGTCGTTCGAGTACCCGGCGAATCCCCAGGCGGCCGTGAACCCGCTCGTCGCCCGCTGGGGCACGTTCAAGCAGGACGACATCAACGTGGCGGCCGCCGGCGAGCTGCAGGCTGCGGCCGTGCGGCTCGCCGACCGCGCGGGCTACAAGTAGCCGCCGGGTGCCAGACGAGCGGGACCGCCCGGCCGCCGGCCGGGCCGGCGTCACCCTGTCGCCGACGCCTCCTCCGAGTCTCTGGACCGTGGCGGCCGTGGCCATCGCCGCCGCGCTGGCGGTGCCGGTCATGGCCGTCGTCTCCTCGTTCGCCCACCCGGCGGTCGAGGTGTGGGCCCATCTGTGGCGCACCCAGCTGGCCGAGCTGACACTCAACACGCTCGCGCTCCTGGCCGGCGTCGGGCTCGGCACCCTCGTCATCGGCACCGCGCTCGGCTGGCTCGTGACCGGCTACGAGTTCCCCGGCCGCGGGGTGTTCGAGTGGGCGCTGATCCTGCCGCTGGCGGTGCCCGCCTACGTCATCGGCTTCGCCCTGCTGGGCTTGCTCGACTACGCGGGGCCGCTGCAGACGGCGCTGCGCCGGCACCTCGGGCCCGCCGCCGGGCTGCCCGACCCGCGCGCCTACTGGGGCGTGGTGCTGGTGATGACGCTGGTCTTCTACCCGTACGTCTACCTGCTGGCCCGCACGGCGTTCCGCGAGCAGGGCGCGGCGACGCTGGAGACGGCCCGCGCGCTGGGCCGCTCGCGGTGGGCGGCGTTCCGGGAGGTGTCGCTGCCGATGGCGCGGCCGTCGCTGGTCGCCGGCACCTCGCTGGCCATGATGGAGGCGCTCGCCGACTTCGGCACCGTGGCCACCTTCGGGTATCGCACGCTGACCGAGGCGATCTATCGCGTCTGGTACGGGATGTTCGACCGCGTGGCCGCCGCCCAGCTGGCCAGCCTGCTGCTGCTGTTCGCGCTGGGGCTGCTCCTGCTGGAGCGCGCGTTGCGCGGCCACGCCCGCTTCGTTCAGAGCCAGCGCCGCGGGCCCGGCGTGCAACGCGTGCCGCTGTCCGGCTGGCGGGCCGGCGCGGCCGCCGCCGGCTGCGCCCTCGTCCTGAGCGCCGCGTTCATCGTGCCCGTCGGGCAGCTGCTGCTCTGGGCCCGCGACGCCGCGGCCGGCTGGCGCACGGTCGTGCCCGCCTTCGGCACCGTCCTGGGCAATACCGTGCTGCTCGCCGGCGCCACCGCGGTGGTCGCGTGCGTCCTGGCGCTGACGCTGGTCTACGCCTCCCGCCTGCATCCCTCCATGGCGGTTCGGGCGGCCACCCGCCTGGCCGGCATGGGTTATGCGCTGCCCGGCTCGGTCATCGCGGTCGGCGTCCTCATTCCGGTGGCTCGGCTCGACCACGGCCTGGCGGCGGCCACCGAGTGGCTGCTGGGCCGCCCGGCCGGCCTCATTCTCACGGGATCGGCCGCCGTGCTCGTGTTCGCCTACACCGTCCGCTTCCTGGCCGTGAGCCTGCACACCCTGGAGGCGAGCCTCCTGAAGATCCCGCCGTCGTTCGACGACGCCGCCCGCTCGCTCGGCGCCGGCGCCGGCCGCACGCTCGCCCGCATCCACCTTCCCCTGCTGCGCGGCGGCCTGCTGACCGCCCTCGTGCTGGTCTTCGTCGAGACCGTGAAAGAGATGCCCGCGACGCTCCTGCTGCGCCCGTTCGGCCTCGACACGCTCGCCGTCGCGGTGTGGGAGCGCACCGCCGAGTCGCAGTGGCTCGAGGCCTCGGTGCCCGCGCTGGCGATCGTCGCCGCCGGCCTGCTGCCCGTGTTCCTCGCCATCAGGCTCTCGTCGCGCGGCCGGTAATCGCGCGCTCTCGCGCCGGTACGGCGCCCACGCGCGACCGCCGCCGGGTGGAACCGGGAACTGGCGAGGACGGCGGCCCACGATCGCCGGCGGGCCCGGTGCTATGCTGAGCGGCATGAATTCGGCGGATGCCGCGCAGCGGATCACCGAGCTGCGCGAGCGGATTCATCATCACGACTATCTGTACTACGTCGAATCGCGGCCGGAGGTCTCCGACGCCGAGTACGACGTGCTGCTGCGCGAGCTGAAAGGGCTCGAGGCGGAGTTCCCCGAGCTGGTGACCGCCGACAGTCCGACCCAGCGGGTGGCGGGCGCGCCCGTCGACGCGTTCCAGCCGGTGGAGCACCGGGCGGCCATGCTGTCGCTCGACAACGCCACGACGCCGGACGACCTCCGCGAGTTCGAGGCGCGCATCACGCGGGCGCTGCCCGGGCAGCGCTTCGCCTACGTGGGCGAGCCGAAGATCGACGGGCTCGGCGTCGCGCTGCTCTACGCGCGCGGCCGCTTCGTGCGGGGCGCCACCCGGGGCGACGGGCGCGTGGGCGAGGACATCAGCGCCAACCTGCGCACCATCCGCAGCCTGCCGATGGTGCTGCGGGGGCCGCTGGCGGAGGTGGAGGACCTGGAAGTGCGCGGCGAGGTCTTCATGCCGCGCGCCGAGTTCGCGCGCCTCAACCTGGGCCTGGAAGAGGCCGGCGAGGCGACGTTCGCCAACCCACGCAACGCCGCCGCCGGCGCCGTGCGCCAGAAGGACCCCTCGGTCACCGCCCGCCGCCCGCTCGACGCCTTCCTCTATCACGTGTCGTGGACGCCCGGCCTCGCCTTCGCCTCCCACTGGGAGGCGCTGGAGGCGCTGCGGGCGGCCGGGTTCCGCACGAATCCCCGCGCCCGGCGCTGCGAGTCCCTCGACGAGGTGATCGCCGCCTGCGCGGCGCTCGAGGCCGAGCGCGACGCCCTCGGCTACGACGCCGATGGCGTGGTCGTCAAGGTGGACTCGCTGGAGCAGCAGCGACGGCTGGGCTCCACGACGCATCACCCGCGCTGGGCGATCGCCTTCAAGTTCGCCGCCCGCCAGGCCACGACGGTGGTGAAGGCGATCGAGGTGAACGTCGGCAAGACCGGGGCCCTGACCCCGGTCGCCAAGCTCGAGCCGGTGCCGCTGGCCGGCGTCGTCATCAGCAACGTGAGCCTGCACAACGAGGACGAGGTCCGGCGCAAGGACGTCCGGGTCGGCGACACCGTGCTGATCGAGCGGGCCGGCGACGTCATCCCCTACGTCGTCCAGGTCGTGCTCTCGAAGCGGCCGGCCGACGCCGTGCCCTATGCCTTCCCCGAGCGCTGTCCCGCCTGCGGCGGCGTCGCCTTCCGGCCCGAGGGCGAGGCCTACTGGCGGTGCATGAATGCCGCCTGTCCGGCCCAGCTCAAGGAGCGCCTCCGGCATTTCGGCTCCCGGCGGGCGATGGACATCGAGCACCTGGGCGAGGCGGTGGTCGAGCAGCTCGTCGACCGCGGGCTCGTGAAGGACTTCGCCGATCTCTACCGGCTGCGGGCCGAGCAGCTGGCCGAGCTGGACCGGCTGGCCGAGAAGTCGGCGAAGAACCTCGCCACCGCCATCGAGGCCTCCAGGGGCCGGGGCCTCGGCCGGCTGCTCAACGCCCTCGGCATCCGGATGGTCGGCGAGCGCGTCGCGCGGGTGCTGGCCCTGCGCTTCGGCACGCTCGAGCGGCTGGCGGCGGCCTCCCGGCAGTCGCTGGCCGAGACGCATGGCATCGGCGCGACCATCGCCGCCTCGGTCCGGAAATTCTTCGACGACGAGTCCAACCGGCGCATGCTCGACGACCTCGGCCGGCTCGGGATCGACCTCACCGAGCGGGCGGCGGCGGTGGAGGGGCCCAGGCCGCTGGCCGGCAAGACGTTCGTCATCACGGGCACGCTCATCGCCCACAGCCGGGAGAGCGCGCGCGAGCTGGTGGAGTCGCTGGGCGGCCGGGTGACGGCATCGGTCACGCGCAAGACCGACTACGTCGTGGTCGGCGAGGCGCCGGGGGGGAAGGCCGACGACGCCCGCCGGCTCGGCGTGCCCATCCTCGACGAAGTCGCTTTCCTCGCCCTCGCCGGTCGGGCATCATAGGCCCGCGATGACCGGCATCGTCCGTCCGGGGGCCGCGGCCTGTCTGCTCCTGCTCGTCGCCCTGGCCGGCGGGTGCGTCGGCCGCACCACCGATTCAGCCGCGCCCGTCGACCAGAAAGCGCCCGGGCGCTGGACGGCGCTCACGCCGATGCCGAGCGCCCGGCAGGAGGTGGCCGTCGCCGCCCACGGCGGGCGGGTGTGGGTGATCGGCGGGTTCGGCGCCGCCGCCGAGCCGGTGGCGACGGTGGAGACGTTCGATCCCGCGCACAACGTCTGGGAGACGCGCGCCTCGCTTCCGGTGCCGGTCCATCACCCCGCCGCCGCCGTCGTCGGCGATCGCCTCTTCGTCATCGGCGGTTACACCGGCGGGCGCGTGCGCTGGACGACGCTCGACAGCGTCTACGAGTTCGTGCCGAGCCGCGAGGCCTGGGTGGCGCGGGCCCCGATGCCGACCGCGCGGGGGGCGCTCGCCGTCGCCGTGCTCGACGGTCGGATCCACGCCCTCGGCGGCAGCGCGGAGGACGTCAGCAACGCCCACGAGGTCTACGACCCGGCGGCGAACCGCTGGACGCGCTCGAACGCGATGCCGACCGCGCGCGACCACCTGGCCGCGGTCGCCTTCCAGGGCCGGGTGTGGGCGCTGGGCGGGCGCGCGTCGTTCGTGGGCGCCCAGTACGCCAACGTCGAGATCTACGATCCGGCCACCGACTCCTGGCGCACCGGGGTGCCGCTGCCGGCGGGCCGCGGCGGCCTCGCCGCCGTCGCGCTGCCCGACCGCATCCTGGTCTTCGGGGGCGAGGCGCCGCTCAGGATCTTCAGCGCCACCGAGATGTGGGAGACGGCCGGCCGGCGGTGGATCGCCAAGGAGCCGATGCCGACGGCGCGCCACGGGATCGGCGCCGTCGTGATCGGTGGCCGGGTCTTCGTGCCGGCCGGGGGGACCCAGCCGGGCTTCGCGGCCAGCGCGGTCAACGAGGCCTACACGCCGTGAGGGCGCTGATCCTGGCGGCGTTGATGGCGGCGGCCCCGGCGGCGGCCCAGCCGGCGCGCGAGCAGGCGCTGGCGGACCTCGGCCGCGCGGACGACGTGGCGGCGCGCCGGGCGGCGGTGCAGCGGCTCGCCGACGAGGGCAGCATGGCCGACCTCCCGGCGCTGGTCGGGGCCTTGCGCGACCCCGATCCGCTGGTGCGGGCGTTCACCGAGTCGGCGATGTGGTCGGTGTGGAGCCGCTCGGGCGATGCCGAGATCGACCGTCTCTTCGCGATCGGCGTCGAGCAGATGAGCCAGCGCGCGCTCGGCGCCGCCGTCGAGACGTTCAGCGAGGTGATCCGCCGCCGCCCCGAGTTCGCCGAGGGCTGGAACAAGCGGGCGACCGTGTACTTCCTGCTCGGCGAGTACGGCAAGTCGCTCGCCGACTGCGACGAGGTCATCTCGCGCAATGCCTATCACTGGGGGGCGCTGTCGGGCTACGGGATGATCTACATCCAGCTCGAGCAGCCCGACCGGGCGCTCGGGTATCTCGAGAAGGCCCTGGCGGTGAACCCGAACCTCGACCAGGTGCGACAGACGATCGAGCTCCTCAAGGCGCTGCTCATCCAGCGGCGCCGCGACATGATCTGACCCCCAACCCGGAGGATTGCCGTGATCGATGCGCTGAGAAAGATCTCGAGCCCGAGCGTGGCCAACGCCATCGAGACCTTCAACGTCCGCCCGCGCAACCAGGGCAACATGTCCTCCGAGATCCGCACGCTCTTCCCCGAGCTGGGCCCGCTGGTCGGCTACGCCGTCACCTGCGTGATCCGGGCCGAGCCCCCGCCGCTGCCGGAGCACCGCGCCAGCACGTACGGCTGGTGGGACTACGTGCTCACCATCCCGGCCCCGCGGATCATCGTCGTGCACGACCTCGACGACCCGCGCGGGCAGGGCGCCCAGTGGGGCGAGGTCCAGGCCAACATCCACAAGGCCCTGGGGTGCGCCGGCGTCGTCACCGACGGCTCGGTGCGCGACCTCGACGAGGTCAAGGCGCTGGGCTTCCAGTTCGCGGCCGCCCACGTGTCGGTCTCGCACGCCTACGTCCACATGGTGGATTTCGGGTTGCCGGTGAAGGTCGGGGGCCTGTGGGTGAAGCCCGGCGACCTGATCCACGCCGACCAGCACGGCGCCGTCACGATCCCGGCCGACATCGCGGACAGGATCCCCGCCGCGGTGGCCAAGGTCGAGGCCGACGAGCGGCAGATCATCAGCGTCTGCCAGTCGCGCGACTTCTCGGCCGACAAGCTCAAGGAGCTGTACAAGAAGATCCGGCCCGGAACGTACTAATTTCGCGTGGCGTGGTCCTGACGCTCGATCTCGTCCGCCGGTTCGAGCAGCACTTGGCCGGGGCCGTCGAGTCGCTGCTGCGGCACAGTCTGGAGGCACCAGGGAACCCTGAGGGCTATGCGCGCCATCGGCAGGGCCCCGTCCTGGCGACGCTGTCCACCAACCCCCGGGCCGGGTGGGCGACCCAGACCTACGGAGTGACCGGGCAGCCGGCCGACGTGGTGCGGCGGGTGGCGATAGACTGAAGCCCATGGAGATCCGCTCGCCACAGCCCTCCGACGTCGATGCCCTGATGGCGCTCGCGACGGCCGTGATCGGCCCCGAGCGCGCCGGCCCGTTCGTGCGCTCGCACCTGGATCGCCACCACCTGCTCGTCGCCGACGCCGGGGGCGAGGTGGCGGGCATGCTCGCCTACCGCACCGACTGGTTCCAGTGCACGTTCGTGACGCTGGTCTCCGTGCGGGAAGACCGGCGCAAGCGTGGCGTCGCCCGCGCCCTCTACCAGGCGGTCGAGGGCATGTCGCCGAGCCCTCGCCTGTTCTCCTCGACCGAGGAGACCAACGCGGCCTCCATCCAGATGCATACCGCGCTCGGCTTCCACCCCTCCGGCCACATCGACAACCTCCCCCAGGGCTACCGCGAGCTGCTGTTCTACAAGCGGATCCTTTGAACTCGAAGGGGGGCTTCGCCCCCCTTTCGACGGTCGTCGCGCGCCTGACGGCGCGCTCCTCCCTGCATCCCCCCAGCCCTCGATTGCGGCGGCGAAGCCGCCGCTCGAACAGGTAGTGTCTCAGTTTGATTTCCGGCGAATACGTCGCTTCGCGTCAAGATAATTGCGAAGAACGTTAGCAATCCATCCGGTCAGTAGCCGGTCGACGAGAGCCCCAAGGGCGGCGATAGTCAGGACAGCCGCGACGACCCAGAGATTGACCACGATCCAATCGCCTGCGCGGAGCGCTTCTAGCGGTCCCATCCTACGCGGCCAACCGGGCGATTTCGTCTAGCCCCCACACATGATCACTGACCCCAGCCTCCATGGCCGGCGTCACCCGCAGCGTCTTGTGAATCCGGGCGAAGTTGCAAATACATGAAGTGGAGCGCCAGCGCCGCCTTGTGGTTGTCGAGCTTCTTGGAGAAGGCGTTGGTCAGCCGGGTGAACCGCCGGATGCTCATGCGGATGGTCAGGTTAGAGCGCTCCACGTGGCTCGTGGAGATGAAGTCGGGGTCGGGGTTGCCGGTGATGACCTGCTCGCGGCTCCCGGTGCAGACAGCGGGGCTGTAGCGCCGCTCCGGCGTGTTCTTGCCGCTTGGCCATTGCCAGAGTATCCCACGGTCAGCGGGCGGGCCGTCCAGGCGGCCCAGAGTCAAACTGAGACACTACCCTCGAACGCGCGTGCTGGCGGGTGAGATTGGTGGGTGAGACAATCATGTCGGCTTTCCGACCCGACGAATGTCAGGAGGGCGAGCGGTGGCGGCGAAGACGAAGGAGGAGTTGTTGAACGAGGCGGCGCGCGAGTACCGGGCGCTGCACGAGGCGTTGCAGGGGTTGAACGAGGCTCAGATGACCGAAGTGTGGCTGGGGACGTGGTCGGTGCGCGACATCGTCGCCCACATCGCCGGCTGGCACCAGGAGATGGCCCCCGCCCTCGAGCGCCTCGCCCGGGGCGAGCGCCCTGTCCGGGAGGGCGTCTCCTACGACGACGTCGATGGCTGGAACGAGCGGTTCGCGGCCGCGCGGCGCACGGTGGCCGTCGCCGACGTCCTGCTCGAGCTGGACAAGAGCCACGAGGCCTTCCTGAAGGCGGCGGCGGCCGTCCCCGGCGAGCGGCTCCAGCCGGGCAAGACGGCGTGGAAGATCGTGGACGGCAACAGCGCCCACCACTACCGCGAGCACGGCGAGCAGATCCGGGCCTGGCGATCGGCCCGGGGGCTCTAGCGTTCACGTCGACGGCATCGTCCTTGCTACCCCGTCCCTCGCGCACTCCAGCAGCGCGAGGGAGGCAGGATGGGCGTCTGGCTGGTGGCCGCCGCGCTCACGCTCGCGCTGGCGACGTCCGCGACGGCGCCCCTGGAGTACGAGATGACCTGGACGGCCTTCGCGCGCCAGTCCGGGTGGCGGGACCACGAGGCGCAGCCGGTGGCGGCGGGCGAGCGCTCCGGCCGGGCCGTGGCCCGGCTGGTGCCGGTGTCGCCGGGTGTCCTGCGCCTGGAGTGGCAGGGGCAGGACGGCGGTGGCCGGGGCTTCATCGGCCCGGCCGGGCCCACCGACTTCCGGTTCCCCTCCCCGCTTCCGATCAAGGGCCCGCCCGCGCTGCCGCATCTCTCGGGGGGGAGCTTCGAGTTCAGCGGCGACCCCCAGCGGCCGGATTCCTTCACCGTGTCCTACGTGGAGGGATTCATCTGCCGGTCGACGCCGGCCGTGTGCGACGGCGTCGCGATGTGGGAGCGGCGCTTCGAGGGGCGCGGACGGCGCCGCTAGCGCGCGGGTTCCTCGGGCTGGCCGACGGCGGCGGCGACGCCGTCGGCCAGCTCGCTCGGCGTGAACGGCTTCAGCACCACGGTCTGCACGCCGGTCTCCGTGGCGCGCCCGATCACCTCGTGGGTGCCGTGCGCGGTGATCATGACCACCCGCAGGCCGGGGCGGATCGCCCACGCCCGCTGGACGAACTCCAGGCCGTTCAGCTCGGGCATCTTGTAGTCGACGACGAGGAGATCGGCCTCCTCCGCCTCCAGCTGGGCCAGGGCGGCCTGCACGCCGGTGAAGCCGTGGACGGCGTGGCCCCGCGCCTCCAGCACGCGCCGGCACATGAGCACGATGGTCGGCTCGTCGTCGACGACGACGATCCTCACGTGCGGCTCCGCCGCTCGTCCGCCCGCAGCTTGTACTCCACCGAGTCCACCAGGGCCTGCCAGGAGGCCTCGATGATGTTGTCGGCGACGCCGACCGTCCCCCACGTCTCGCGCCCGTCGCCGGAGGTGATGAGCACGCGCGTCTTGGCCGCGGTGCCCTTCGACTCGTCCAGGATGCGGACCTTGTAGTCGAGCAGCCGCAGCTCGCGGAGATTGGGGTAGAACTCCTCGAGCGCCTTGCGGAGCGCGTGGTCCAGCGCGTGGACGGGGCCGTTGCCGGCGGCGGCGGTGTGCTCCTGGATGCCCTTGACGCGCACGCGCACGGTGGCCTCGGCCACCGGCGCGCCGGCGGCGCTCTGCTCCTCCACGATGACGCGGTAGGCGTCCAGCTCGAAGTATGGCCGGTGGCGGTCGAGCGCCCGCTCCATGAGCAGCTCGAACGAGGCCTCGGCGCCCTCGAACTGGAAGCCCTCGTCCTCCAGCGCCTTGAGCCGGTCGAGGATCCGGCGGGAGTCCGGCGTGTCGCGGTCGAGGTCGATACCGTATTCGCGCGCCTTCCAGAGGATGTTGGACTTGCCGGCCAGCTCGGAGACGAGCACGCGGCGGCGGTTGCCGACCGCCTCGGGGGCGATGTGCTCGTACGTGTCGGGATGCTTCTGGACGGCCGACACGTGCATGCCGCCCTTGTGGGCGAAGGCGGAGTCGCCGACGTAGGGCTGGCAGGACCACGGCGTGCGGTTGGCCAGCTCGGACACGAAGCGCGACAGGTCGCGCAGCTCGCGCAGGTGGGGGGCGGGAACGCTCTCGAGCCCGAGCTTGAGGACGAGCGTCGGGATGATCGACACGAGATTGGCGTTGCCGCAGCGCTCGCCGAATCCGTTGATCGTGCCCTGCACCTGGTCGACGCCCTCCAGCACGGCGGCCAGCGAGTTGGCCACCGCGCACTCGGCGTCGTTGTGGACGTGGATGCCGAGCGGCGTCTTCACGTGCCGCTTGACCTCGCGGATCACCCCGACGAGGTCCGCCGGCAGCGTGCCCCCGTTGGTGTCGCACAGCACGAGCCAGTGGGCCCCGGCCTCCTCGGCCGCCTTCAGCGTGGCCAGCGCGTACTCGCGGTTGGCCCGGAAGCCGTCGAAGAAGTGCTCGGCGTCGAAGAGGACCTCGTCCAGCTTCGGGCGCAGCCAGGCGATGGAGTCGCGGATCATCGCCACGTTCTCGGCCAGCGTGGTCGCCAGGGCGCCGGTCACGTGGAAATCCCACGACTTGCCCACCAGCGTCGCCACCGGCGCGCCCGACTCGATGATGGCCTGCATGTTGGGATCGGACCCGGTCGCGCCTCCCGCCCGGCGGGTCATCGAGAACGCGGCCAGCTTGGCGTGCTTGAGCGTGACGTCCTGCATGCGGCGGAAGAACCGGAGGTCCTTGGGATTGGACCCCGGCCAGCCGCCCTCGATGTAATGGATGCCGAACGCGTCGAGGCGGCTCGTGAGGCGGACCTTGTCTTCCATCGAGAACGACACGCCCTCACCCTGGGTGCCGTCCCGCAGCGTGGTGTCGTAGATCCGGATCAGGCGGCCCATTCCTCGGTCTCCCGCCCCGGCGGCCGAGGCCCCGCCATCATGCGCCGCCGTCGGCAGGAGTGTCAAGAATGCGTGGCCACGCCCCCCGGCCGGCCCCGGGGACCGGCGTCAGGCGATCAGCGCCGCGGCGCTGGCGCCGGCGAGGCGGATGCGAGCGCGGCGGGGCGCGACCCCGGTAGCGTCTCCCAGACATCGGAGTAGTGCAGGTACGTGGCGATCGAGGCGACGACGATGCGGGCCTCGACGGTGAGCAGGTCGATGCCGACGAGGGACACTCTCACCCAGGCGTCGACCACGATGCCCTTGTCGAGCACGCGGTCGAGGACATCGATGAGGCTGCTGCCGCCCGCCGCCCGTTCGAGCGTCATGGGGCATCCTTGTGTGGCAGGCGCGCGAGGTCGAGCCGTGAAAAACTTTCCCCATTTTTGCCCCACCCGACGCCTCCGCCTTCGGCACGGCTCTTGTAGACTGATGCAGCGGGAGGCTCCCATGAAACCCGTCACCGTCGTCGGCGTGATTCTCATCGTCATCGGTGTCGTGGCCCTGGCGTACCAGGGCATCACCTACACCACCAGCGAGAAGGTCGTGGACCTGGGGCCGCTCAAGGTCGAGACCGAGAGGGAGAAGACGATCCCGCTGCCGCCGGTGGTGGGCATCGCCGCGCTGGTGGGCGGCGTGGTGCTGGTGGTGGTCAGCCGGCGGCAGTGACGTCGCCGCCGTAGAGCCGACGCTCCAGCCGCGCCTTCACCGCCGGCCACTCGTCGTCGAGGATCGAGTAGTACACCGTGTCGCGCTGGTAGCCGCGCACGTTCATGTGGCGTCGCAGCACGCCCTCCCGCACGGCGCCGAGCCGGGCGATGGCGTCCTGCGAGCGCACGTTGCGCCCGTCGGTCTTGAGCGCCACCCGCACGCAGCCCAGGCGCTCGAAGCAGTGGGTCAGGAAGAGGTACTTCGACTCCGTGTTGGCCGGCGTCCGCCAGTACGCCCGGGCCAGGAAGGTGGCCCCGATCTCGACCTGGCGGTCGGCCGGCCGCACGTCGAGCAGGCGCGTCGAGCCGACGGCGCGGCCGCTGTCGTTCCAGATCTGCGCATAGACGATCGACAGCCCCCGGGCCATCGCCTCCCGCGCGTCGCGAACGAGGGCGAGCGTCTCCTCTACCTTCGCCGGCGGTGGCCACGACAGGTACCGGCACACCTCCTCGTCCTGCATGGCGGCGAACAGGTCGGGCGCGTGGCGCTCCTCGATCGGCTCCAGCGTCAGCCACGTGCCGGCCAGCGTGACCGGCGTGAGATCCACCCTCAGACCACGCCGGCCCGGCGGAGTCGTGCGACCTCGGCCCGCTTGACTCCGAGCACCCGCCTCAGCACGCGCTCGGTGTGCTGGCCGAGCAGCGGCGGCGGCACGGCGGCCTTGCCCGGCGTGGCGTGCAGCCGCACGGGCACGCCCAGCACGCGGATCGGCCCGGCCTTGGGATGCGGCAGGGTGACGATCATGCCGCGGGCCTCGAGGTGGTCGCTCTCGCACACCTCGGCCACCGTGCGGATGCGCCCGGCCGGCACGCCGGCCGCCTCGAAGCGCTTCAGCCACTCGTCGGCCGTCCGCGTTCCGAGGATCTCGTTGAGCATGGGCACCAGGGTCTCGCGGTGCTGCACGCGGCTCGCTTCCCGGGCGAAGCGCTCGTCCCGGGCCAGCTCCGGGCGCTCCATGGCCGCGCAGCAGCGCTCCCACAGCGAGTTGTTGGCGACGCCCAGGGTGAGGTAGGCGTCGGCGGCCCGGAAGACCTCGTAGGGCACGATCGAGGGGTGCGTGTTGCCGCGCCGGCCCGGCTTCTGGCCGGTGCCGAAGTAGATGCCGGCCTGGTACGTGAGCAGCGCCGCCATCGCGTCCTGCATCGAGATCTCGACCTTCTGGCCGCGCCGCGTCCGATGGCGCGCGAGCAGCGCCAGCGTGATGCCGTGGGCGGCCGACATGCCGGCCACCAGGTCGGCGATCGAGGTGCCGACCTTCACCGGCGGGCCGTCCGGAAAGCCGGTGATGTCCATGATCCCCGACTCCGCCTGGACCACCAGGTCGTAGCCGGCCCGCGACGCCTCCGGCCCCGACTCGCCGAAGCCGGAGATCGCGCAGTAGACCAGCTTCGGGTTGAGCTTCGCCAGCGACCGGTAGCCGAGCCCGAGCCGCTCCATCGTGCCGCCGCGGAAGTTCTCGAGCAGGACGTCGCTCTTGCGGACGAGCCTCTGCAAGATCGCCCGCCCCTCCGCCGCCTTGAGGTTGAGCGTGAGGCTTTGCTTGCTGCGGTTCACGGCCAGGAAGTAGGTGGCCTCGCCGCCCAGGAACGGGGGCCACGAGCGCGTGTCGTCGCCCTTGCCCGGCTCCTCGACCTTGATCACCTCGGCGCCCATGTCGCCCAGGATCATCGAGCAGAACGGGCCGGCCAGCACCCGGCTCAGGTCCAGCACGCGCACCCCCGACAGCGGACGGTCAGCTCGCGGCACGTTGCCTCCCCTTCCACACCCGCTTGGCCAGGCTCCGCGCGATGGCGTTGACGCGGTCGCCGGCGTGGCCGGCGCGGCGCCAGAAGAGCCGCGCCCGCTCCAGCGCGCCCAGGTGGGAGAAATAGTAGATGTCGTCGATGGCCTCGATCGCCACGATGGCGCCGATCTTGAGCCCCTGAGTGCCGGTGCCGTGGCAGACGAAGCGCCCACCGCCCTCCAGCTCGACGATGGCGATGTGCAGCGGGGAGCGGAAGCCCTCGGGCGGCGTGTGCAGCGTGGTGAACGTCACCAGCTCGCCGACGCCGGGCAGCGTGGCCGGCGTCATCGCCACCGGATGGTGCGGGCAGTAGCTCGCCGGCGGCGCCACGACCATCTCGCACCGCGGACATCGCGACGCCGCGATCGTCTCGATCATTTGTAGAGGGCTCCGCTCGCCCGGTTCGCACCGAGGGTGGTTTGGTCCAGGTGCGGCGTGGCTCCGCTCAACTTGCCTCCAGGAGAATGACCCAGTTGTTGGTGGCGAGGCCGCCGATGGAGTGGGCGAGCGCGCGGCGCGCGTCCTTGACCTGGCGGCCCGCGGCGCGGCCGGTGAGCTGCCAGACGCACTCGACCAGCTGGGCGATGCCGGTCGCCGCCAGGGGATGCCCGCGCGCCTTGAGGCCGCCCGACGGGTTGACGGGCAGGCGGCCCTCGAGCGTGGTGTCGCCGTCGAGCGTCGCGCGGCCGGCCTTGCCGGGCGGCAGGAGCCCGAGGTCCTCGAGCGAGATCAGCTCGAACGGCGCGAAGGCGTCGTGCACCTCGGCGACGTCGACGCGCTCGGGGCCGAAGCCGGCCATCGCGTACGCCTCGCGGGCCGCCGCCCGGGTGGCGGCGAAGCTGGTCAGCTCGCGGCGATGGCGGACCGCCAGCGTGTCGGTGCCGTGCCCGACCCCGGCCACCCGGACCCGCCCGCGGTCGGCGGTCAGCACCACCGCGGCGGCGCCGTCCGAGATGGGACAGCAGTGCAGCAGGCGCAGCGGCTCGGCCACCATGCGGCTCTCCAGGACCTCCTCCAGCGTCACCGCCTGCTGGAAATGAGCGAACGCGTTGCGCACGCCGTTGGCGTGGTTCTTCACCGCGACCTGGCCGATCTCGCGCGCCGTCGTGCCCTGGCGGCTCATCAGCACGCGGGTCACGAGGCCGGCCAGGGCCGGCATGGTGGCGCCGTAGGCGCGCTCGTAGGGATCGATCGAGCGGCCGATGATCTCCGAGACCCTGGGCGTCGCCAGGTGGGTCATCTTCTCGCCGCCCACCACCAGCACCGTCCGGCGCAGTCCGGCGGCGACCTGGGCGAAGCCGGTATACACCGCGGCGGCCCCCGACGAGGTCGCCGTCTCGATGCGCAGGCAGGGGACGTCGGCGAAGCCCATGTGGGTGGCGACGTTGGAGGCGAAGTTCCCGTCGCCGAGGAACTCCTCGGGATTCATCGTCGCCACCACGATGGCGTCGGGCGTCTCGACCCCGGCCTCGCCGAGCGCCACCTGCGCGGCGTCGGCCATCAGCTCGGGCAGCGGCTCGCTCCGCCGCCCGATGCGCGTCATGCCGGCGCCCGCCACGAACACCAGAGGCATGCCGGCTATTCTACGAGAAGGCGAGCCGCGCCGGGCCCGTCAGCCGGCGGCGGCCCGCCGGCGCGGCGGGGGCGGCGGCGCCGCCACGCCGAGCTCCCGGATGAGCCGCAGCAGATAGGTGCGCTGCAGGCCGAGCGCCCGGGCGGTGTGGGTGCGATTGCCGGACATCTGCTGGAGGGTGGCCTCGATCAGCCGGCGCTTGAAGTCGCAGACGGCGCCGTGATAGCCGAGCGGGCGCAGGGGCGTCAGCACTGCCGTCGCGGTCGGTCCTGAAATCGTGTCCATGGCCGGCCGACGATTCGCAACGGGTGTGCCACGGCTCAACCGCCGCGTTTTCGCGGATGTCGCGGTGGCGGGCCGGCCGCCGGCTGCCCAGCCCGCGTGGCGGCGGTGCCCAAAACGAAGGGCCCTCGCGGGAGAGCCCTGTCACGGTCGGTGCGCCGCGCCTCGGGGCTACGACTTGGTGGCCGGCTTGACGCCCGGGTTGTCCTTGAAGAACTGCTTGTTCAGGTCGGTGAAGCTCTTCCACTGGTCGGGCACTTCGTCCTCGGCGAAGATGGCTTTCACCGGGCACACGGGCTCGCAGGCTCCGCAGTCGATGCATTCGTCCGGGTGGATGTAGAGCATCGTGTCGCCCTCGTAGATGCAATCCACCGGGCACACCTCGACGCAGGCCTTGTCCTTGACGTTGATGCAGGGCTCGGCGATCACATAGGGCATCTGGGGCCTCCCCGATATCGTGCGCGCCTCGGGCGCGTTCTCCTCGCTGGTCGGACCTGTAATTTGTAGCGCGACGTCCCGGAGGTGTCAAGCATGTCGGTACGTTACCCCACTTCGGGCCGCCCGGTCGCGTCCGCTTACTGCGTCTTCAGCCGCGGGTCGAGCGCGTCCCGGAGCGAATCGCCGAAGAGATTGAAGGCGAACACGGACAGACTGATGGCGAGCCCGGGGAAGATCGCCATCCAGGGCGCCGTCTCCGCGAACTGCACCGCGGCGCCCCGCAGCATCAGTCCCCAGGCGGCGGTCGGTTCCTGGACGCCGAGTCCCAGGAACGACAGCGACGCCTCGAGCAGGATGGCCTGACCGAGGAACGCGCTCAGCATGATGAGGTAGGGCGCCATCACATTCGGCGCCATGTGACGCAGGATGATGCGCGCGTGGCCGAACCCGGCCGCCCGCGCGGCGTCCACGTAGGGCATCTCGCGAACGCTCAGGGCGCTCGAGCGGATCACGAGCGCCGCCCGTGGGACCATCGGGATGGTGATGGCGATGATCAGGTTCGGGAGATTGTTGCCGAGGATGGACACCATGGCCAGGGCGAGGATGATCAGCGGGAACGAGATGAAGACGTCCATGACCCGCTGGAGGTAGAGGTCGATGCGGCCCCCGAAGTAGGCGCTGGCCACCCCCAGGATCGCCCCCGCCGTGGCCCCGAAGAAGGCGGCCCCGAACCCCACGATCAGCGCCGTCCGTGACCCGTAGAGCAGCCGCGAGAGGACGTCGCGACCGAAGGCGTCGGTGCCGAGCCAGTGATCGGCCGAGGGAGCCGCCAGCATCGCTCCGAAGTCCACAGCCAGCGGGTCGTAGGGCGCGAGGAGGCTGGCGCTCACCGCCACCAGGAGCATCAGCAGGACGATGGCCGCGCCGGCCGCGCCCAGGGGCCGCTGGCGGATGAAGTCCCGGAGATCCGCTGTCCACCCGCGCCGGGGCGGAGCATCCAGAAGCGTCGCGGCGCGATCGATCGACGGGGTGATCGCCATGGGACCTACCCGTGCCGGATCCGCGGGTCGAGCCAGGCGTACATGACGTCCATCAGGAAGTTGACGACGATGAACGCCGAGGCGGTCAGCAGCACCAGGGCCTGGGTCAGCGTGTAGTCGCGCCGGGCGATGGCCTCCACGAAGAGCATTCCGATCCCGTTCAGGTTGAAGACCTGCTCGGTGACCACCAGGCCGCCGAGCAGGAACGCGAACTCGAGCCCGATGACGGTCACCACCGGGAGCATCGCGTTCTTGAGCGCGTGCCGGACCAGGATCAGCCTGAGCCAGAGGCCCTTGGCCTTCGCGGTGCGGATGTAGTCCTCGCGCAGGACCTCCAGCATGGCCGAGCGTGTCATCCGCGTGGCCACCGCCGAGTACCGATAGCCGACCGCCAGCGCCGGCCAGATGAGCTGGGCCAGGTTCTCCCACGGGTCGACCCAGAACGGGGTGTACACCATGGGCGGCAGCCACTTGAAGATCATGAGCAGCCCCAGGATCATCACGATGCCGAGCCAGAAGGACGGGGTGGCGAGCCCCGCGATGGAGAACACCCGGACGGCGTAATCGACCCAGGTGTCCTGCTTGAGGGCGGCGATCACCCCGAGGGGGATGGCCAGCAAGGTCGCCACCACCGTGGCCATGACGGCGACTTGCAGGGAGAGCGCCAGCCGCAGCTTGATCTCCTCGGTGATGGGCGCGCCCGTCCACATGCTGAGCCCGAGATCCAGCCGCACGAGCCCCCACATCCACGTCACGAACTGCTTCCAGAGCGGCTGGTCGAGCCCGAGCTTGACCCGCTCCTGGGCCAGAAGGGCGTAGTCGACGAACTGGCCCTGCCCGCCGCCGACGAAGCGGGCCTCCACCACGTCGCCCGGGACGATGCGGAGCAAGAAGAAGGTCACCACCGCCACCCCGAGCAGGGTGGGGATCATCAGGAGGAAGCGCTTGACGACGTACTTCAGCACGTTGAATGGGACATCAGCGATTGGTTGGACGGGGCATGGGTGCCCGGGCGGTCGCCCGCCCATGCCCCGCCGTAATCACCGCCGGCGATCATTCGACCGCCCGATCGACGTCTACTCCGCCAGCCACACCACGTCGAGGGTGTTGTTGAGGTAGTGGCTGGGCGTGACCTGCCAGCCCCGGACCTTGGCCGAGTGCGGGACGATGCGGTGCCACTGGAGCGTCATCATGTAGCGGGCCTCCTCGTCGAGGAGCCGCCGCTCGAACTGGCGGATCAGCTTCTTCCGCTCCTCCGGGTCCGTGGCCCGCGACTGCTTGTCGTACAGCTCGTCCAGCGTGCGATCGGTGTACCGGCTGTAGTTGGCCGGGTTCTTGTCCCGCGACACGAACTTGTAGAGATCGAGGTCGGGCTCCACGATGTAGCCGCACTGGAAGTCCATGGCCACGTCGAAGTTCCCCGGCCGCACCACCTGCCCGAAGTAGGCCGCCGACTCCACCACCTCGTGCTTCACGTTCAGGCCGACTTGCCGCCACTGGTCGATGAGCCAGACCGCGAGCGGCTCGTAGGGCATGGGGATCCCGCGGTTCTTGAAGGTGAACGAGAAGCCGTCCGGCACCCCCGCCTCGCGCAGCAGGCGCTTGGCCTCCGCCCGCGACTTGTCGATGTCGCGCCAGTACCCGGCGATCTTCTCGAGCTCCTCGGGGGGCGTGGCGTACGGGGTCCCGGGCACCTGGACACCCGCCACTGCCTTGACGATGGCGATCTGCGAGAGCGCCTTCGAGCCCGCCCACCGGTCGACGGCGAGCGTCAGGGCCCGGCGGACCCGCTTGTCGTCGAAGGGCTTCTTCTCGTGGTTCATCGCCACCAGGAGGATGCAATCCCAGGCGCTCTCCTGCACCGTGATCTTGTCGCCGAGCGCGGCCTTCAGGTTGTCCCGATCCTTGGGGGCGAAGCTCCGGAACTGGATGTGGGCCCGCTCGCCCCGGATCATGGCGACCTGGGCCGCGGAGTCGCGCACGAACACGGCACGGAAGCCATCGAGGTACGGCTTGCCCTTGTCCCAGTAGCTGGGATTCTTCTTGCCGACCACGTGCGAGCCCTTGACGTGCTCGACGAAGGTGAACGGCCCGGTCCCCATCACGTTCTTCTCGTACCAGTGCATGTCCTTGGCGAGGATGTCGGCCTTGTAGATGAAGTTCCACGGCGACGCCAGGGAGGTGATGAACGCGCCGGAAGGCCACTTGAGACGGAAGCGGACGGTGTGGGGATCCGGCGCCTCGACGACCTCCACCACGTTGTACTGCCCCTTGCGGGAGGAGCCCACGCCGGCGGGCGGGAAGATGATCTTGTCGTACGAGGCCTTCACGTCCTTCGACGTCATCTCGCTGCCGTCGTGGAACTTGACCCCCTGGTGGAGCTTGAACGTGTGGACGAGGCCGTCCTTGGACGACGTCCAGCTCGCGGCCAGGCTCGCGACCGGCTTGGTCCCCGTCGGATCGGTCGGGTCCACGCGCAGCAGCGTGTTGTAGAACGGCGCCCACGGGTGGATGAGACCGAAGGTCTCCTCGCGATGTCCGTCATAGGACGGTGGCTCCGACGGCACGGGGAAGACCAGCTCGCCACCGTAGCGAGGCTTCTCTTGGGCTCCCGCGGGGACGGCCAGGATTGCGGCGAACACCAGGGCCAGCAGCGCTGTGACGCGTCGCATCAGCCACCTCCAGGATTCGAGCTGGAAATCGTCAGGGACGGGACGAGGTTCCCGCACGGTACTCGCGGTCCGACCGGCGTGTCAAGCCAGGATGCACGCCGTCCGGTGGCCGGGTCTGATCTCCCTCAGCGCCGGCACCTCCCGTCGGCAGCGGTCGACGGCGATCGGGCAACGGGGGTGGAAGACGCACCCGCTCGGGGGGTTGAGCGGACTCGGGACCTCGCCCCCGAGCACCACCCGCTGGCGGCGCTGCTCGAGCTCGGGGTCCGGGATGGGCACGGCGGCGAGCAGGGCCTGCGTGTACGGATGCTTGGGGTCGTCGTAGAGCGACTTGCGGTCGGTGATCTCCACGATCTTGCCGAGATACATGACCGCCACCCGGTCCGAGATGTGGCGGACCACGCTGAGGTCGTGGGCGATGAACAGATAGGTGAGACCCAGCTCGGATCGAAGATCTTCGAGGAGGTTGATGATCTGGGCCTGGATCGACACGTCGAGCGCCGAGACCGGCTCGTCGCAGATGATGAGCGCGGGCTCCATGGCCACGGCCCGCGCGATGCCCACCCGTTGCCGCTGGCCGCCCGACAGCTGGTGCGGGTAGCGGTCGGCGTGCTGGGGCAGGAGGCCCACCCGCACGAGAAGCGCGTGGACCCGCTCGCGGCGACGGCGGGCGTCGGGGACGATCCCGTGCACGGCCAGCGGCTCGGCGATGATCTGCCCCACCGTCATGCGCGGGTTGAGCGAGCTGTACGGGTCCTGGAAGATGACCTGGATCTTGCGCCGGAGGGACCGCAGCGCGCCCGCGTCGAGCCCGGCGAGGTCCCGCCCCTCGAAGATCACCTGCCCGCTCGTCGGCCGCTCGAGCTGAAGGATGCAGCGTCCGGTGGTGGTCTTGCCGCAGCCGGACTCGCCCACCAGGCCCAGGGTCTCGCCCGGCCGGATGGAGAAGCTCACGCCGTCCACCGCGCGCACCACCCCCCGCGGGCCGCCGAAGAGGCCTCCGCCCACGGTGAAGTGCTTGACGAGATCGCGGACCTCGAGGAGGACGTCGGTCATCGCGCCGCCAGCTTTCTGACCCGCTCGGCCTCCCAGCACGCCGCCACGTGCCCGTCGTTCGCCACGGCGCGCAACGCCGGCACATCGCTGAGACAGCGGTCGACCCGGAACGTACAGCGGGGCGCGAAGGCGCACCCGGGCGGCAGGCGCGTGAGGTCCGGGGGCTGGCCCTCGATGGGCGCCAGACGCTCCCGGCGGGGCTCGTCGAGTCGCGGCACCGAGCCGAGGAGTCCCACGGTGTACGGATGGCGGGGGTTGGCATAGAGCTCGCGGGCGGTGCCGCGCTCGATGATCCTGCCCGCGTACATCACGTTCACGCGGTCGGCATAGCGGGCCACCACGCCGAGGTTGTGCGTGATGATCAGCATCGCGACCCCGAGCCGCCGCGACAGGTCCTTCATCAGCTCGAGGATCTGGGCCTGGATCGTCACGTCGAGGGCGGTGGTCGGCTCGTCGGCCAGGACCAGCGATGGCTGGCAGGCCAGGGCCATCGCGATCATCATGCGCTGCCGCATCCCGCCGCTGAACTGGTGAGGATACTGCGCCAGGCGCCGCTCGGAGTCGGGGATCCCGACCATCGCCAGCAGCTCGCCGGCCCGCCGCCGCGTGTCGGCCGGGGACATCCCCAGATGGATCTCCAGTCCCTCGGTGAGCTGCCGCCCGATCGTGAGCACCGGGTTGAGCGAGGTCATGGGCTCCTGGAAGACCATGGCGATCTCGCGCCCCCGGATGTGGCGCATCTCCTCCTCGGTGAGCGCGAGCAGATCGCGGCCTTTGAAGAGCACCTGCCCGGCCACGATCCGCCCCGCCGGGCCGGCCACCAGGCGCAGGATCGAGAGCGCGCTGACGCTCTTCCCGCAGCCGGACTCGCCGACGAGGGCCACCGTTTCGCCTTCCTGGACGTCCCAGGACACGCCGTCGACGGCGCGGACCACGCCGCTGCGGGTCACGAACTCGGTACGGAGGTTCCTGACCTCGAGCAGAGGCGCCATAACCGGCGAGTTTAGCACGCGCCGCGCGGCCGGCGCGCTACTGGCAGCGGTGAGCAGCGAGGTGGACGTGCGCGACGGGCCGGAGCGCGGCGTACTCGCGGCAGACGGCTTCGGCGACGCAGGGCCAGCGGTGCTGGGCGGCCCAGCGAACACCCTCGCGCCCCAGGCGCCAGCGCAGGTCGGGGTCGTCGAGCAGGCGGCCCAGCGCGTCGGCGAGGGCGGCGGCGTCGTGGTCGGGCACGAGGACGCCGGTGACGCGGTCGCGCACGGTCGTCTGCAGGCCGCCGACGCGGGAGGCGATCACGGGGCTGCCGCACGCCATGGCCTCCAGCGCCACCATGCCGAACGACTCGTAGTACGAGGGCAACACGCTGGCGTCGGCGGCGACGTACCAGGTGCGCAGGCGTTCCTGGGGCTGGGCGCCCACGAACGTCACCGTGTCGCCGAGATCGAGCCGGCCGAGCTGGGCGCGCAGCTCCCCCTCGTGGCCGTTGAGCGGCTCGTCGGCATCGCCGCCGACGATGCACAGGTGCACGCGGCGGCCGCCCGCGCGCAGGCGGGCCATGCCGTCGAGCAGCGTCTCGAGCCCCTTGATCGGCGCGATGCGCCCCACGTAGAGCAGGCGCGGCCGGTCGTCGAGGCCGAGCGCGGCGCGGGCGGCCGCCGGGTCGCCGGGCGTGAACAGCTCGGTGTCCACGCCGCACGGGATCACGGCGATGCGGGTCGGGTCGGCGCCGTAATGGCCCGCCAGGTGCGCGCGCTCCACCACGGTGGCTGCCACGATACGGTCGGCGGCGCCGACGATGCGGGACTCCTCGGCGATGCGCAGGGCGGGCTCGTGCTCGGCGCCGTTGCGGGTCGCGTCGTTCTTGAGCCGGCCCAGCGTGTGGAACATCTGCACCAGCGGCACGCCCCACCGCTCGCGCAGGGTCAGCCCCACCGCGCCCGACAGCCAGTAATGGGCGTGGATGAGGTCGTAGTCGAGCCCGTGGTCGGCCCGGAACTCCTCCACGCCGTCGACGAACTCGTCGAGGTGATCGTGCACGCGCTCGCGCGCCATCGGCGCCTCGGGACCGGCCGGCAGGTGGACGACGCGCACGCCGTCGCCGATCGCGCTCACGCGCGGGATGGACGGGTTCTGCGAGCGCGTGAAGATGTCGGCCGCCACCCGCATGCGCGCCAGCTCCCGGGCCAGCTCGCGCACGTACACGTTCATCCCGCCCGTCTCCTTGCCGCCCAGCGCGGCCAGCGGACAGGTGTGCACGCTGAGCATGGCGACCCGCAGGCTCACGCGCGGGCTCCGATGGTCACCGCGTGCACGGCCTCGGGGATGGGCCCGAACTCGTACTTGTAGCGCTCCTCGCCGCGCAGGAAGTCGAAGCGGCGTCGCCCCCGCGCGATGGCGTCCCGGATGACGTGGGCGAGCAGCACGAGGCCGGGGGACAGGCCGGCCCGTTCCGGATGGAAGCCGGAGTTGTAGAGGCCCACGGTCCCGTCCCATTCCAGCGTGACGAACGAGGCGATCGGCCCCTCGGGCAGATCGAGGAACGCCAGGCGCGCGCCGCCGCGCGCCGCCAGTGCGGGAATCGCGCGACGGAAGAACCGCTCCATGCGAGCGTCCATGAACTTCGCCTTGCCCTCGCGCGAGCGGCGGTGCAGCGCCAGGAAGGCGTCGAGGCGGGCCTCGACGTCGGCCGGAGCGCTGGCCCACGCGAGGCGGGCCTCGGGCGCCTCGCGCTCGAAGCGGCGGAGCTTGCGGGTGAGCTCGTGACGATGCTTGCGGGAGAGCGAGGCGAGGAGGGCCTCCCAGGAGTCGGGCAAATCCAGGATGGGACATCGCTCCTCGACGGGAGTCTCGACGGCGAGCCCGACGGCGGCCGCCAGCGCCGGCATCGCGGTGACGGTCGGGGAGGCGGCCGGCACGGCGTGCAGCTCCCACGTCGCCCGGTCCCCGGCGCGAGCGCCGAGCAGCGCGGCCCACGCTTCCTCCTCGCGATCGGGCAGGGCGATCAGATCGAGGTAGTCGGAGACGTCGCTGCCGCCGGTGAGCAGCCAGCGGTCGGGGCCGACCTCGACGAGCGGCAGCAGGGCCAGCAGGCGACCGGCGCCGTCGACGACCCGGCGCAGCTCGAGCCGCCGTCCTTCGCCGAAGACCTCGACCCACGGCCGTTGCCACGTCCAGGCGAGGAACGGCGAGCGAAGCCGGGAGCGGGCGTGGAGCGCATCCCAGGCGTCGGGGCCGACGGCCTCCAGGCTGTCATGGACGTCGATCTTCACGGACTCAGAGTTCAGATTCGCCGGAGGCATCGACCGATTCGGCGCCGCCCTCGCCCGGCTCCCCGCCTTCGCTCTCGGCCATGGCCTCGTCGACGGCCGACTCGAAGTCGTCGCCCATGTCGTCGCCGAATTCCCGGCCCATCTTCTTCATGAAGCGGGCGACGCTGCCGGGGTCGTTCTCGTCGAGGTCGCCGTAGGAGGCGGCGTCGGCCAGGGACTCCATCCGGGCGTCCTCGCTCTTCACGGTGGCGAAGCGGGACATCAGGCGTGTCAGGTTGGCGCCGCCGCAGCGCGGGCAGCCGGGGGCGGCGGCGGCCTCGAGAGTCCGGATCAGCAGGCTGACGCGACGCCGACAGTCGCCGCACTCGTACTCGTAAATCGGCATGGCGCACGTGATTCTAGCACGCGCGGACGTCACGCTGTCAGGGGGGCGACACCGGCGTCGCGTCAAGTGCGCGCCGGTGGCGCCCGGTGCGGCGGCACCCGATTTGCTGGCTGGTCCGCCACCCTCGCGCCGGAGGCAGAGCATGAGCGACATCCCGGCCGCCGACGACCGTGAACGGCGGCTCATCGATGCGGTGGTGTCGCTGGCCAAGTCGTTCCGCGAGGAACGCGACCGGCTGGCCCGCCGCCTGAGCGAGCTGGAACGCGAGATCGACGCGCTCGCCGTCAGGCTCGATCGGCGCGAGTTCCCTGGAACAGACCTGCCAGTCGAGCCACGGCCCGATCCCAGTCGAACGCGGTCGTGACCCACGCCGTCCCCGCCGCGGCCAGGCGCGCCCGGAGCGCGCCGTCGGTCGCCAGGCGCGCCAGGCCCGCGGCCAGCGCGTCCACGTCGCGCCGGGGCGCCACCAGCGCGGTCTCGCCGTCACGCGCGTAGTCGCGACACCCGCCGTTGTCGTACGTCACCAGGGCGGCGCCGCACGCCATCGCCTCCATCGACGGCATGCCGAGGCCCTCGTCCCACGAGGGGCACAGGTAGATGTCGCAGCCGCTGTAGAGCGCCGCCAGCCTGGCCTGCGGCGGGTTGGCGTGGAACTCGTCGTAGGGCAGGCGCGCGCGGGGGGGCTTCACGCCGAAGCCGACCAGCCGGAGTGCCGGCACCTCGCGCCGGGCGCGCGCCACCGCCGCCACCCCGTCGGCCACGCCCTTCCACGCGTACTCGTGGTGGAGCATCAACACGCGCGGCCGCGAGGTCGCCACGTCGACCGGCACGCGGTGGAACAGCGTCCGGTCCACCGGCGTGACGAGCAGCTCGGCCGCGCTGCCGAAGCGCTCGCGCATGACGTCGCGCAGCCACGTCGAGATCACGATCTTGGCCAGCGGCAGCCGGTACGTCGCGTCCACCGCCGCCGCATCGCCGTGATACAGGCTCTCGTAGTGCTGGACCAGATAGAACTTCGCCCCGCACCGCTCCGGCGCCGCCGCCACCACCGGCGCCGACTGCCACGCCGTCGCCACGACCACGTCGCCGGCCGGCACCATGTCGGGCGACCAGCCCGGCACCCACAGCAGGCGTGGCCGAAACCCCGGCACCCAGTCGGGCGGGGCGCCCCGCACGTTCCGCCACCACGCGCTCCACGGCCTCCCCCCCGGCACCACGAGCGTCACCTCGTGCCCGAGCCCGACCAGCCGGTCCGCATAGGTCAGGATCGCGCGCACGCCCCCGGCAATGCGCAGGTGCGGAGCGAGAAACGTGACCCTCAAGCGAACGAGGGGCGGCCGCGCCCCCGTGCCGGCGGCGCCGGGTCGGGGGACCCTGGGCGCGCCACTTGATGGCGAGCCGTCGTCGCCGCGCGAGCGCAGGGCGTGGCGAGCGCGCCGCCGGCGATTCGACTCCCCTCACCCCAGCCCCCTCGGGGGGATGGGGGGCTCGCGCGAGCCACGCCCGGAGCGAGCTTGCGGCGACCGGCGAGCCATCGTGGCGCGCCCAGGGTCCCCCGACCCGGCGCCGCCGGCACGGGACCCGCGATCGCGCGCATCAGATCGCCATCGAGGCCTGGCCGCTCGTTCGGTAGGCGGCGGGATCGAGGACGACGTTGATGCACCAGACGTCGTCCGAGGCGAGGGCGCGTTCGAGCGCGGGGCCGAGGTCCTTGGGATCGCGCACGAGGACGCCGCGACCGCCGAGGGCCTCGACCATCAGGTCGAAGCGCGTCGTCGGCAGCGAGGTCGCGACCGCGCGGTCCTCGCCGAAGAACGAGAGCTGGGGGTTGCGGATCTGGCCCCAGCCGCCGTCGTTGCCGATGACGCACGTCACCGGCAGACGGAAGCGGACGGCCGTCTCGAGCTCCATGCCGTTGAGGCCGAAGGCGCCGTCGCCGGCGATCAGGAGCACGCGGTGCGCCGGCCGGAGCAGCCTGGCGGCGATCGCGAACGGCGGCCCGACGCCGAGGCACCCGAAGGGGCCGGGGTCGAGCCACTGTCCGGGGCCGTGCAGCCGCACGACCCGGGAGGCGCAGCCGACGACGTCTCCGCCGTCGCCGACGACGATCGTGTCGGGCGTGAGGTGACGGGCGATCTCGGCGGCCCAGCGGTAGTGGGAGATCGGGACGTCGTCGGACGCGCACCGGGCGTCGAGCCGCTCGCGCGACTCTCGCTCGCCGGCGCCGACGCGCGCGCGCCAGTCGGCGAAGCGGACGGCGACGCCGCCCGGCAGCGCCGTCCTGAGCTGATCGAGCACGCGGCCGATGTGGCCGGCGATGCCGACCGCCAGCGAGCGGTTGCGGCCCAGCTCGGCCGGGTCGCAGTCCACCATGCAGACCGTGGCGTCCTCGGCGAAGACCGGCGGCCGGCCGTAGCCCAGCCGGAAGTCCAGCGGGGTGCCGAGCACGAGCACGAGGTCGGCCTGGCCCAGGGCGAAGCCGCGCGCCTGGGCGAAGGCGAGCGGGTGGTCGGCGGGCAGACAGCCGCGCCCGGCGCCGTTCATGAACACCGGGACGCCGGCGGTGTCGGCGAAGGCGGCCAGCTCGGTCGCGGCGTCGTCCCACCACACGCCGCTGCCGGCGATCACCATCGGCCGGCGGGCGCCGGCGAGCAGCGCGGTCAGCCGCTCGATCGCGACCGGATCGGCCGGCGCCGGGGCGCGGTGCACGTAGCCGGTGGGAATGGGCGCCAGGCGGTCCTCGATCGCGCCGAGCAGCAGGTCGACCGGGATCTCGACGAAGACGGGTCCCGGCCGTCCGGAGAGCGCCACCCGGATGGCGGTGGTGAGGACCTCGGGGATCTGCCGCGTCTCCGCCACCGTCCATGCCCCCTTGGTGATGGGGCGCAGCAGCGCCACCTGCTCCATCTCCTGCAGCGCGCCGAGGCCGCGCAGGGCCAGCGGCGCGGCGCCGCCGATGAGCAGGAGCGGGCTGCGGGCGGCGTGGGCGTTGGCCACGCCGGTGACGGCGTCGGTGACGCCGGGGCCGGCGGTGACGATGGCCACGCCGACGTTGCGGGTGAGCCGCGCGTAGGCGTCGGCGGCGTGGGCGGCCGCCTGCTCGTGACGGACGTCGATCACGCCGATCCCCTCGTTCAGGCAGCCGTCGTAGATCGGCAGGATGTGCCCGCCGCAGAGCGTGAAGACGTGCCCCACGCCGGCCTGCGCGAGCACGCGCGCCACCAGCTCGCCGCCTGTCACCAGAACTTCTCCCACTTGACCGCCTTGCGCTCGAGCCCCTTGGCCATCAGCACGCCACGCACCTGGTCGATCGTCGCCTGGCCCCCGGCCACGTAGGCCACCAGCCCGGGCGCGTCGGTCACGAGACGGTCCACGAGCGCCGCCGCCTCGGGACCGGGCGGGGAGCCGGCGGCCGGCACCACCGGATGATACGCGAAGCCGGGCCGGCCTCGTGACAGCGCACGGAGCTCGGCGTCGTAGACGAGCCAGCCGGGGTCGCGCGCGCCGTAGACGAGGGTGGCGGGGCGGTCGAAGGCAGTCTCGGCGAGGTGGACGAGGATCGAGCGGACCGGCACGATGCCGATTTCCTCGGCCACGAAGAGCGGCCGCCGCGGGTCGGTGCGGACGAACACGAAGCCGCCCAGGGGCCCCTTGAATGCGACCGGATCGCCCGGCGCGAGGCCGCGGAACCAGCGGGAGCCGGGGCCGGCGGGCGCGACGTCGGCGCAGAGGGTGAGCGTCGACGGCGAGCGCGGCGTGGAGGCGATCGAGTACGCGCGCACGAGCCTGGGGCCGAAGGGGACGGACACCCACTGCCCGGCCTCGAACTCGATCGCCGGCGGATCGATCAGGGCGAGGTCCGCTTCGAGGACGTCCGGGGTGAGCGCCCGGACCGCCGTCACGCGAGCCCGGCACTCGCGCGGCCTGGCGGGCATTCGGCTACCGGCGGACGGGGGGAGCGACCGCCGGCCGCAGGCGGGGGAGGACGTCGGCGGCGATCTGCTCGATCTGGTCGCGCTCGTCCCGGGGATCGCCGATCGGGTTGGCGATCAGGTAGGTGCAGCCGGCGGCCTCGAAGCGCGCCAGCTGCTCGGCGCACTGCTCCGGCGTGCCGATGATCCCGTACTTGCGGGCCAGGGGCTCGAAGTCCTGCGCGTAGCGCGTGCGCAGGTGCCGGACCCACACGGCCTTGGCCGATTCCCAGTCGCGGCCGACCGTGACGAATCCCAGGTGGGCGAACGCGAAGCCGTCGAGGCCGCGGCCGGCCGCCGCCGCGGCCGCGCGGATCTTGTCGACGCTCTGCGCGTAGCGCTCGGGCTGGACGACGTACGAGACCCAGCCGTCGCCCTGCCGGCCGGCGCGGGTCAGCGCGGCGTCCGAGCGCCCGCCGATCCAGACCGGCGGCCCCGGCTGCTGCACCGGCTTGGGATCGATGGAGACGTTCTCGAACCGGGTGAAGCGGCCCGCGAAGCTGGCCGGCGAGTCGCGCCAGAGCGTCCGCACGACGTCGATGCCCTCGGTGACCCGGGCCCCGCGCTCGCGATGCGGCACGCCGCACAGCTCGAACTCCCGGGGATTCTCGCCGCCCACGCCGACGCCGAAGATGAGCCGGCCCCCCGACAGCACGTCGAGCGACGCGGTGGCCTTGGCCGCGATGGCGGGCGCCCGCAGGGCCAGGAGATAGACGGCGGTGCCGAGCCGGATGCGGCTGGTGATCGGGACGAAGGTCGCCAGCAGCGTGAGCGACTCGTGGATCGGGGTGTGAAAGGAGACGTGATCGCCGGTCCACACCGACTCGAAGCCGAGCGCCTCGATGCGCCGCACCAGCTCGAACTGCTCGGCCGGCGGCTTGAGCGACAGCTGCACGCCGCACCGCAGGCTCACCGCGGAAACGCGTCCTTCACGCCGCCGTCGACGGTGAGGGTGCAGCCGGTCGTCTTGGCCGCGCGGTCGGAGGCCAGGAACAGGACCGCCTGGGCGACGTCCTCGGGCAGGATGCGGGCGCCGAGGAGGTTGCGCGTGCGGTAGAAGTCCTCGAGCTGCTCGACGCCGATGCCCTGGGCGGCGGCGCGCTCGCGCCGGATCTCGTCCGACCAGAGCTTCGAGTCCTGGAAGATCGCGTCGGGGTTCACGATGTTGGAGCGGATCCCGTGCGGCGCGCCCTCCAGCGCCAGCACCTTGGCCAGCTGCGCCTCGGCCGCCTTGGCCGCCGAGTAGGCCGCGAAGTCCTTGCCGGGCGACATCACGTTCTTGGTGGCGACGAACACCAGCGCGCCGCCGATTCCCTGGCGGATCAGCACGCGCATGGCCTCGCGGGCCACCAGGAAGTGGCCGGTCGCGTTGACCGCGAACGAGCGTTCCCAGTCCGCCAGCGCCAGGCGATCGACCGGGGCCGAGTGGGCGATGCCGGCGTTGGAGACGAGGATGTCGAGGCCCCCCCAGGCCAGCACCGTCGCCTCGAACGCCGCGCGCACCGAGGCCTCGCTGGTGACGTCCATCGCGAGCCCGAGCGCGCGCCCCCCGCCCACGGCCTCCGTCACCTCGTCGGCGACCCGCTGCGCGGAGCCGGCGTCGAGGTCGCCGATGGCGACGTGGGCGCCCTCGGCGGCCAGCCGCCGGGTCACCGCGCGCCCGATGCCGGAGCCGCCACCGGTGACCAGCGCGATCCGCCGGGCCAGCTCCTTCTCGGGCGGCGCCAGCGTGAGCTTGTACAGCTCGAGCGGCCAGTACTCCACGTCGAAGGCGTCCCGGGCCGAGAGCGAGACGTAGCGGCCGAACGCCGAGGCGTTGCCGATGACGTCGATCGTGTGGCGATAGATGTCGTCCACGATCCCGGCCGTCCGCGCGTCGCGGCCGGCGGCGAACATCCCGAGCCCGGGCACCAGCACGACCCGGGGCAGCGGGTCGAGCCGCTCGACGCCGGAGCCGTGATGGGCGTCGACGTACGCCGTGTAGTCGCGCACGAACGTCTCGATCGCCCGCTCGACGGCCGCCCACGTGGCCGCCGGGTCGCGCGCGTCGTCGAGGGCCACGACGCAGGGCAGGCGCTTGGTGTAGATGGTGTGGTCGGGCGTGGCCGGGCCCACCTGGCTCAGCGCCGGAGCCTCCGCCGAGGAGACGAAGCCGGTCACCGCCGGGGAGTCGTCGAAGGCGGCGATCACCCGGCGCTCGCGGGAGAGCCGCCCGCGCAGGCGCGGGGCCAGGTCGAGCGCGGCCGCCCGCCGGCCGGCGGGCTCCAGCACCGGCACCCGCGGCCCCCCGAACGCCCGGCGCCCGCGCGTCCGCGCGGCGATCGCCTCCTCGGCGCGCGTGATCAGCTCGATCGTCGCCTCGTACGCCTCCCGCACCGTCGCGCCCCAGGTGATCGTGCCGTGCTTGGAGAGCAGGAGCGCTCGGGCCTGCGGGTGGGCGGTGATCGCGTCGGCGACCTCGCGGGAGATCCTGAACCCCGGGCGGCGGTACTCGAGGGCGATGACGTCCTTGCCGTACACGCCGGCCAGCACGTCGGCGGCGCGGTCGTTGTTCGTCAGCGAGACGATGGCGTCGGCGTGGGTGTGGACGACCGCGTCGGCGTCGACGAAGCCGTGCAGCAGCGTCTCGATCGAGGGACGCGGGCCGCCCGGATCTTGGAGCGCGTGCGCGAGGTAGGCGACCATCTCCTCGTCGCCCATGTCCTGCCGGTCCAGCAGCGCGCGGATGTCGTCCATGCGCACGCCCGGGAAGTCCTTGCGCTGGATCGACTTCAGGTCGGAGCCGCTGCCCTTGACCCGGAGCACGGGGATCTCCCGGCCGCGATGATCGCGCTCGGTGACCTTGACCGAGGTATTGCCGCCGCCCCAGACGACCAGCGAGGTCTCGGCGCCGACGAGCCGGGAGGCGTAGACGAGGAGGTCGACGCCGGAGAGGGCGGAAGCCTCGGCGTCGTTCCAGCGCGATTGCATGGGGCCTCACCATACCACGGTGGGGCGAGCAGCTACCGGGACTGAGCGGCGCCGGACACGGCCACGATGATGGTCACGTCGGAGTGGGTGACGGACTCCATCGCCACGATCATAGGCCGAGAGGAGAGGGTGCGCCAATGCCCCATCTTCGATACGCCCGGGTCAGCGGGGAGCTCGGCGGGCCGCCGAGCTCCCCGTGGTCGCTACCGCGCGTTGTAGACGGTGATGCCCTGGGCGGAGCCGAACGCGGCCTGCGGCGCGCTCGCCGAGTACGCGGGCGCCGCGCCGGTGAAGCCGTTGCCGTGGCCGAGGATCGTGCCGCATTCCTGCTGGGTCTTGTAGGCGCCGTAGCCCGCGCCGAGCGCGCCGCCGGCCAGACCACCGATGATCGCGCCCTTGCCGGCGGCCTTGCCACCGTCGGCGACGGCGCCGCCGGCGGCGCCGAGTCCGGCGCCGAGCAGTGCACCGAGTAGACCGGGCTTGGCGATGCGCAGGGCACGCTCACCCCCGGTGGCGCAGTCCGCCGGGGCGGCGGCGGTCGAGACGGGCGTCACCTGCGGCGGCGGCGCCGTGCGGACGACGGCGGGCGTGACGGCGGCCGTGATCGGCCGCGCCGTCGCCACCGCGTGCCGGACGGCCGGCGCCGGGGGCGTCACCGCCGGAGCCTCGTCGGCGACGGCGGGCGCGGGCGAGCGCATCACCCACGCCGTGGTCAGTCCGGTGCCGAGCGCCGTGGTTCCCACCAGCGCCATGCCGATCGTCGCGATCTTCCACGGGTTGCGTTCCATGGCTCGTTCCTCCTGTCACCGCGTGAGACGGCCGGGCGCGCGCCGCTATTCGGCCGGGCATGTGTTACAAACGCCCCGATGGCACGCATGCTCGCGGCGTTGCTCGCCGGCCTGCTGGCCCTGCTCCTCCGCCTGCCGGCCGCCGCCGACGGGATCATGCTCGTGCAGGCGGGCGCATTCTCGATGGGCCGTGACGACGGCCCGGCGGACGAGGGCCCGCTGCATCGCGTCTACGTGCGCGACTTCTGGATCGAGCGCCACAAGGTCACCAACGCCGAGTTCGCCGCGTTCCTGAACGCGCGCGGCCCGCTCACCGCCGAGGGCGAGCGGCGCTACGACTGGGACGACGCCGACGCCCGCATCCATCGAGGCGAGCAGTGGTCCGCCGACCGCGGCGTCGAGCGCCACCCCGCCGTCGAGGTGTCCTGGTTCGGCGCCCGCGACTACTGCGCCTGGAGGCAGCGCCGGCTGCCCACCGAGGCCGAGTGGGAGAAGGCCGCCCGCGGCGACGATCGTCGCCCCTATCCCTGGGGCGCCGCCGCCCCGACGCCGGCGCTGGCCGTGTTCAGCCGCGGCTACAACGCCACCGAGCCCGGCGACGCGCGGCCGGCGGGCGCCAGTCCCCACCGGGTCGAGGACCTGCTCGGCAACCTGCGGGAATGGACGTCGACGGCGCTCCGAGCGTACCCTTATCGTGCCGACGACGGACGGGAGCCCTTCACCGGCGCGGGCCGCGTGGTCGTCCGCGGCGCCAGCCACGACGACGCCGCCGAGACCCTGCGCGTGACCACGCGCCGCTCCTACGACCGCCGGGGCGCCGCGGCCGGGCACCACCACGTGGGCTTCCGCTGCGCGACGTCCGAGGACCTCGGAGGGTACTGATGACGGCTCCGCTCGACGACCTGATGATGGACTACCCGCTCACCCTCACCCAGTTCTTCGAGCGCAGTCGCCGGCTGTTCGGCGCCAAGACGCTGGCGACGCGCCGGCCCGGCCAGCCGCTGTTCCGGTACACCTACGCCGACTTCGCCGGGCGAACGCTGCGGCTGGCCGGCGTCCTCCGCGACCTCGGCGTCCGCAAGGGGGACCGGGTCGCGACGCTGGCCTGGAACAGCCATCGTCACCTGGAGCTGTACTGGGCGATCCCGCTCAGCGGCGCGGTGCTGCACACGCTGAACTTCCGGCTATCGGCCCAGGACCTCGCCTACATCGTCAACCACGCCGGCGACTCGGTGATCTTCGTGGACGCCAGCGTCTGGCCGGTGTTCGCCGCCATCCGCGACCGGTGCCCGAGCATCCGCGCGGTCGTGGTCATGCCCGACGGCGCGTCGAGCGGGGCGGCGGAGATCCCGTCGGGCCTGCCGGAGTACGAGGCGCTCCTGGCGGCGGCGACGCCGCTCGAGGCGTGGCCGGCCCTGGGCGAGCGGGACGCCGCCGGCATGTGCTACACCTCCGGCACCACCGGCCACCCCAAGGGCGTCGTCTACACGCATCGCGCGCTCTACGTGCACTGCCTGGCCCAGGCCATGACGGACTCGTTCGGCCTCTCGGAGAACGACGTCATCCTGCACATCGTGCCGATGTTCCACGCCAACGCCTGGTGCGTGCCGTTCACGGGCACCATGCTGGGCTCGACCCAGGTCTTCGGCGGTCCGAATCCGCAGCCGCGCGACATCTGCGAGATCGTCCAGGCCGAGAAGGTGACCTTCGTGGGCGCCGTGCCGACCGTGTGGATCGCGGTGAAGGAGCTGGTCGACCGGGAGGGCTACGACATCTCCTCCATCCGCTGCATCCCCATCGGGGGGTCGGCCGCGCCCCGCAGCCTGCTGGAGCACTTCGACAAGAAGGTCGGCGCCTCGATGATGCACGCCTGGGGCATGACGGAGATGAGCCCCCTCGGGACGATGGCGCGGCTCAAGAGCTACATGCGGCAGTGGCCCGAGGACCGGCAGTACGCCGTGCGCGCCAAGCAGGGCTACGTCTCGGTGGGCGTCGACCTGCGCATCGTCGACGACGCGGGGCGCGAGGTGGCCTGGGACGGCGCGTCCATGGGCGAGATCCAGGTGCGCGGCCCCTGGATCATCCGGTCCTACTACGACAACCCCGAGTCGGCCGACCGCTTCACCGCGGACGGCTGGTTCCGCACCGGCGACGTGGCCACCGTCGACCCCGAGGGCTACGTGCAGATCACCGACCGGACCAAGGACCTGATCAAGTCCGGCGGCGAGTGGATCTCCTCCATCGACGTGGAGACCATGATCATGGGCCACCCCAAGGTGCTGGAGGCCGCCGTCATCGCCGTGCCCCATCCCCGGTGGGTGGAGCGCCCGCTGGCGTGCGTGGTGCCCAGGCCGGGCGTCACGCTCGAGCCCCGGGAGATCGTCGAGTACCTGCGGCCCCGGCTGGCCCGGTGGGCGCTGCCCGACGAGGTGGTGCTGCTCGACGCCGTGCCCAAGACCAGCGTCGGGAAGTTCGACAAGAAGGTCCTGCGGGAGCGCTTCCGCGACCGGGTGCCCCGGGAGGGAACCTGACGGCGTGACGCACTGCGCTTGACAGGGTCCGCGCCGCCCCCTACAGTCCGGCCAACGCTTGCTGATTCTGACCGCTCGGACCGCTCCAGGGAGGTGTCCATGCGACACGTGAGCCGCCGTCAGTTCCTCGCCACCACTGCCACCGGCCTGGCCGGGATCCTCGCCACCAGGACGCCGCCCGCGGTGGGGCAGGTCCGCGAGATCTCCTATCTCTGCTGGAACAACTTCGCGCCGAACTCCGACAAGAAGCTGGCCGAGATCGGGCCGCGGTTCACCAAGGACACCGGGATCAAGATCAAGATCGACCACATCGCCCACGCCCAGCAGGCGGCCAAGTACGCCTCCGAGGTGCAGAGCCAGGCCGGCCACGACCTGGTCGAGATGCGCATGCACTTCCCCTGGCTCTACGAGACCCAGCTGGTCGACCTCTCCGACGTGACGGCCGAGCTGGAGAAGAAGTACGGCAAGATCCTCGCCTCGGCCGAGGAGACGGCCAAGGTGAAGGGCGTATGGCGCGCGGTACCCCAGTACCACCTGCCCTTCGTGGCCGCCTACCGGGAAGACCTCTTCAAGAAGGCCAGCCTCAAGGTGCCCGACACCTGGGAGGATCTGTACACGGTCGGCAAGGAGCTGAAGAAAATGGGGAACCCGGTCGGGATCCCCATCGCCCAGAACTACGACTCGATCTCGACGGCCGGGCCGGTGCTCTGGTCCAACGGCGGCCTGGAGATCGACAAGGACGGCAAGACGGTCAAGATCAACTCCCCGGCCACCGAGCACACGATCGAGTGGTACA
>Ga0302046_10000421_pt1 | contig 43570 bp, 43 predicted proteins | sample RVTome_11_FD_200261 | JGI IMG/M metagenome (GOLD analysis project Ga0302046, IMG submission 200261) | Soil microbial communities from uranium-contaminated site in the Upper Colorado River Basin, Wyoming, United States - RVT147D111 (version 2) ...
GCTCGAGATCTACACAAGGGCTAGGAAGCGGATGTCCGGAGATCTCCTTCTCGCAACCCTGAAGCGGCTCGACTACAGATACCCGTACCATCAGGCGATCGGATTCTTGCTCGAACGAGCTGGACATGAGCGATCACTGTTTCTGCCACTGCGCGAGATGGGGGTAGAGTTCGACTTCTACTTGGTTCACGGCGAGACTCGCACCCGCTACGACACTACGTGGCGCCTGCACTACCCCGAGATCCTCTGACGGAGCGAAGACGTCCAATGCCCAGCCTCGGCTCTCCCTTTCGCTTGGCTCGGTAGACGGCGATTCTGCCGAGGCATGTCCCCCGTCAGCCGAGTGACGCAGATACGGGCAGCTGCGAGCGACTGCCCGATCGCGATAGCCGGGGGGACTCCCGGGTTTTACTAGCCGTGATCGCACGGCCGCGCAGGTCGGTGAGCGCCGGACCCAGCAACGTTAGCGCCTCACGCCTCGCGCTCCGCCAGAACCTTCGCGCCCAGCACGCAGGAGCCGGGTGGCGGGCTCGAATTCAGAAGCACGGCTCGAAGCGCGCTGGTAGTCAGCAAGCCGCGGCCGTCGGCATCAGGAAGAGAGGGGCCGCCGCCTGAGCACGTCGACTTCAACTACGGTGAACGCATGTCGAAGGCGATCACGCTGAAGGTCGATGGCTTCGAGCGCTCGAGCCGCTTTCTCGCGGGCGCACATCCGCGGCAGGCGCAGGAGGAGAATACCCGCGGAGGCCTTGCGCTGAAGGAACGTGAGCTGAGCGAAGTCCTTGTCATTCGTGACGAGGATCCGTCGGGTGCGGCGCGAGAGCGCGAGCACGTCGTCGTCGGTAGCTCCAGGCGCCTCCTCGGCCACGGCGAGCACGTCATGGCCGCGCTCGCGAAGGCCGGTGATGACCGCCGCCTCGACGTTCTCGTCCGCCAAGACCTCATCCCGAGCGCGAAGCGCGCGGGATGATCTCGTCCGTCCCGATCACCTGACGGGCATACTGAATCGCCGCCAAGACGTCCTGGCGGGTGAGGCGGGGATAGTCTTCGAGGATCTCCTCGATCGAAGCGTCAGATTCTACGCCCCCGCCGCGCAAGAGCATGCACGCCGCCGACGACGAAGCCCCGTTTCGGCCGCGCCGCGGACACGGCGTCACTCGGCGACGGGGGTGAGAGTAAGCGTGAGGTCCGAGGCCACGTCGCGGGCCATCTCGGTCGGTCCCGGTCCCGGGTCGGCGCCGCAGCCAGAGCAGGCGCTTGCCGAGAAATCGACGCGGATGATGCTGGCGGGGCTCAACGTCCCGAGGACGACCTCGGTGTCCGCCGTCGTATCCTCCGCGCTGCCGTCGACGCAGCGATAGCGCCGCCCCCCGTTCTGGACGAGGCAGGCCTTGACGTTCCCGGCCACGGTGCCGGTGTGGAGCTCCATGACGAAGAAGCCGCCGCCGCTTCCGTTGGCGACGAACTCGTAGTCGTAGCGGCCATCGACGTGAAGGTAGAGATCGAGGGAGCGGGTGCAGCCAGCGGTCGCCCGGGGCGCGTCGATCGTCTCCGAGTCCGCCACCCGGCTCGCCGTGGCGTTGGCGCTCCCGCCGGCGCGGATGACGATCGTGCCGTCGGACTCCTCCGAGATCTCGATCGATCCCGCGAGGTCGCAGCTCGCGCTGGCGGCGCCGGTCCCGGCGCTGAGGCCGACCGAAGTGTGCTGCGGGAGCGCCGCGGGATCGGTGACGTCGGGGGGGAGGTACTCGTGCGGTCCGTCCTCGACAACGATCGGCTGCTGGCCGGGTCCCGGCTGCTCGAGGTGTTGCGCGTACGCGCTCGCGCCCTCGTGGAGATTCAGGTTCGTGATCGTGAACGTCGGCACGACGATCTCGACGATCGCCGAGGCGTCGAGGCTCGGGTCGGCGAGGCTGGTGGCGGTGACGGCGAACGTTCCGCCCTCGTCGCCGGCGGTAAAGAGGCCGCTTGCGGTGACCGTGCCACCGGTCGCCGACCAGGTGACGTCGCTCGTCGACAGGCCGAGCAGCGCGGCGGTGAACTGCTGCGTGCCGCCCGCCGGCAGCGTGACCTCCGCGGGCTCCACCACCAGGTCGCCACGCACGACGATCGCGTCCTGGCAGACGCGCGACAGGGTCTCGAGCCCCGGCGCGAAGGCGCAGGTGTGGATGCGCAGCGTGACCGGCGCGTCGCCCGTCGGCGTGAAGCTCTTCTGGTAGCGGCCCTGCGCGTCGGTGCCGATGTCGGTGCCCTGGTCGGGCGGCGTCGCGCCGGTCGCCGTCACGGCAACGAGGAAGCTCCGCAGCACGACCGGCCCGGTCCGCAGCGCCAGCGCGGCCGAGAAGTCGAGGAGCGCCGGCACGCCCGCCTGCGGCGCCTGAGGAAAGCTCAACGTCTCGTACACGACCGCGACGCAGAGCTGATCGAGCACGGTGTCGAGATCGAGCTGCGCCGCCGCGGTCGCGACGCCGAGGGCCGCGGCGATCTCCCGCCAGCGCAGCGCCGCCTCGGCATGCGCCGCGCGCTGCTCGGCCAGACACGCGGCGTTGGCGCGCGCGACGGTGGCGCGCAGCCCCGCCGCCACCAGGCCGCGTCCCTCGTCCAGCCGATTGGCCAGCGCGAAGCCGTCGGCGCCGAGCAGCGCCTGGAGGTCGAAAGGCAGGCCAAGGGCGAGCAGCATGTCGGGGCCGGTCAGGAACGTGAACCGCACCCACTCGTGGAGGGCGGCGCGGAGCCCGTGGTCGCTCGCCGTGGCGGCGGCCAGCAGCGGACCGACGCTCGCGTCGTACCAGTCGCGCAGCACGACCGCGTAGGGCCCTGGCGCCAGCTCGCCCGCCGCGTCAAGGGCGAGGAGCGCGCTCACGGCGGCGGCGTCCGCGGGCGTGCTCGGCAGTGCCTGGATGGCCGCCAGGTCCTCGGGCGCGGCGATGCCGGCGCCTGCGCCGCTGAAGTGGGTCACACCGAGCGTCAGCGTCGCGCCGTCGACGGCGGCGAGCTCGAGCCCGAAGCCGGCCCCGCGGCCTGCCCAGTCGAAGCCGACCACGCCGGCCGGATCGACGGCGGCGGGAAGAACCATCGTGAGCGTCGCCGGCACGAAGAGCTGGAGGCCCTCGGGCGCGAGCTCGACCGCCGCGAGGAGCCCGTTCGTGAGCGGCAGGTCGTCGATCGCCGCGACCGGCGTGAGCGTGATCGTCGTGTCCGCCGCCAGCGCGCCCGGCGGCACGGTCAGCGTGTACGTCGTCCCGTCGGGACCGCTGGTCGCGACGACGCCGCCCTCGGGCCCGATCGCCGCGCTCGCCGCCCGCACGTCGTCGGTCATGACCGCCACCCGTCCGTCGAAGGGCCGTGCCGGGTAGGCGTACATGCCCGCCGCCAGCGCCTGGCCGGCGGCGGTGGCGTGCTCGACGAGGCACCCGGGCAGGCCCGCGCAGCTCCCGACCTCCGGGCCGGCGAACCCGCCGCAGGCCTTCCCGATCGCCGCCCGCGCCTTCGGTCCCTGCTTCGCGGCCGCGGCGACGCACGCGGCGTCAACCGGGCCGAAGACGGCGGCGGCCTTGTCGAGCGCCTTCTGGCACCTGGCCGCCGCCTTCAGTATCTCCGCAACGATCGCCGTCCGCGCCTTCCCGAGCGCGCGGTGGCACTTCGCGCGGGCCTTCTGGCCGAGCAGATCGGGCAGCCCCTGCACCGCCGCCGCGCTCGCCTCCGCCGCCGCCCGGGCCGCGGCGCCGAGCGCGGGCGCCGCCTCGCCGGCGAAGAAGTTGGCGCGGACCGCCTCGCCGGCGGCGCACTTCTTGGCGATCTTCGCGCCCGCCTGGGCCTCCGCCTTTGCGAGCTTGCCCTTGCGGTCGGCGGCGGCGAGATCGTTGCAGTCGGCGGCAAGCTTTCCCCGAGCGCGCGTGCGGTGACAGCCGTCGACGAGCTTGAGTGCCACGGTGGCGAGCTTCGTCGCCTCCTTGACGATCGCCAGCCGGCAGGCGCGCGATGCCTTCAGGGGATCGGGCGCGGCGGCGGCGGGGCGCGCCCCGAGGCCCGCGGCGGCGATGAGTGCCACCAGGAGGAGGGAGCGCCGCAGGCGTGCGGGAAGGGGGCCGCGAGCCGGCCGCGGCTCCGGGCACGTCGCGAATGAATGTCGCTGCTGCATGGGCATCCTCCGAGGCTGCCGAGAGGGAGGTGCTACGCCGCGCGTGGCATTGCCACGCCGCAGGTCTTGCCTTGCTGGCCTGCCGGGAGGGAGGTAGGTTTTCTGCCGAGATCCTCCAAGGGCCCCCACCATGGCTGCCCACACGTCGCACACAGCGGTCGCCGCCGGCCGCTATCGGATCGAGCGGCTGCTCGGCGAGGGCAACACGAAGCGCGTCTACCTCGCCCACGACGAGCGCCTCGGCCGGGAGGTGGCACTCGCCGTCCTCAAGACCGAGGGCCTCGACGGCGAGCAGCTGCTACGGTTCCACGCCGAGGCCCGCGCCATGGCGCGCCTCGGCGACCATCCGCACGTCGTCACCATCCACGACCTCGGGATCGAGGACGGCGCGATCTACCTCGTCACCGAGTACCTGTCCGGCGGCGACCTCCGCGATCGGCTCGCGGCGGCCGAAGGTCGCCGCCTGCCGGTCGCGCTCACCCTCGCGCTCGGCACCCAGCTCGCGAGCGCGCTCGCGCACGCGCACGCCCGCGGCGTCGTGCACCGCGATCTCAACCCGGGGAACGTCTGGTTCGCCGCCGACGGCCGCGCCAAGCTCGGCGACTTCGGCCTCGGCGTGTCGCTGGCGCGCGCCCGCATGGTGCGCGACGGCCTTCTCGCCACCTCGGTCGCCTACATGGCGCCCGAGCACGCGCTCGGACATCCAGCGGACGCGCGCGGCGACCTCTACTCGCTCGGCGCGATGCTCTACGAGATGGTGACCGGACGGCCGCCCTTTCTCGGCGACGACGCGATCGCCGTCCTCTCGCAGCAGATCCACGCCGTGCCGGTCGCACCCTCCTGGCTGAACCCGGCGGTGACGCCGTCGCTCGAGCTGGTGATCATGCGGCTGCTCGCCAAGGCGCCCGCGGAGCGGCCGGCGAGCGCGGCCGACACGCTCGCGATCCTGGCGGCCGCCGAGGCGGCCACGACGGGCCGCGCCGCCGCGGCCCGCGCCGACGCGAGCGCGAACCCGCTCGATCGCCTGGCGGCGGGCGCATTCGTCGGGCGCGAGGACGTGCTCCGCACGCTGCGCGACGGCGTCGAGGGCGCGCTCTCCGGCCACGGCTCGTGTGTGCTCCTCGTCGGCGGGGCCGGGATCGGCAAGACGCGCACCGCGCACGAGGCGGCCACCTATGCGCGGCTGCGTGGCGCGCGCTTCCTCGAGGGCTCGAGCGACGAAGACGAGGGCGCGCCCGCGTACTGGCCGCTGGTGCAGGCGCTGCGCGCGTGGGCCGGCGGGCGCGCGCGAGCCGAGCTCCGCGCCGACCTCGGCGACGACGCGGGCGTGCTCGCGACCCTCCTCCCTGAGCTGCGTCGCTGGTACCGAGACCTGCCCGATCCGCCCACCCTCGACGCCGCGTCGGCGCGCTTCCGGCTGTTCGAGGCCGTCGCGCGCGTGCTCACGGGGGCGAGCCGCCGCGAGCCGCTGGTCCTCCTCTGCGACGACCTGCACTGGGCCGATCAGGCCACGCTGCGCCTCCTCCAGTTCCTCGCTCAGCACGCGCGCGACGGCCGCGTGCTCCTGATCGGCACCTACCGGCCCCACGAGGTGCGTACGGACGACGCGCGTGCCGCGGTGATCGGCGACCTCCGGCGCCACGCGCGGGTCGTCGACTTGATCGGCCTCGGCGAGGCCGACGTAGGCCGCTTCGTCGAGACCGTGGCGGGCGTGCGCGTCGCGCCCGACATCGTCGCCGCGCTCCATCGCCGCACCGAGGGCAACCCGCTCTTCGTGACCGAGGTCGTGCGCCTGCTCGCCGCGAGCGGGCGGCTCGAGCGCGTCTCGGCCGCGGAGATCGCGAGCACCGAGCTCCCCGAGGGCGTCCGGCACGCCATCCGGCGGCGCCTGGCGGCGCTCTCCCGCCCGAGCCGCCGGGTTCTCGAGATCGCGGCCGTCGGCGGCGCCGAGATCGGGGTCGAGCTCCTGGCACAGACGCTCGCAGGCAACGCGGCGGCGGGCGCGGCGAGCGAGCCCGACGCGACGGCGGGTAGTCCCGAGGCAGCGCACCCGCGTTCCGCCGGCGACACGGCCGTCGTGGCGGCCCGCGCGCGCGCGCTCGGCGCCCTCTCCGAGGCAGTCGGCGCGCGCATCGTCGCGCCGCGCGAGGGCCACGCCGGCCGCTACCGCTTCACCCACGCCCTCGTGCGCGAGGCGCTCTACGAGTCGCTCTCGGAGCTCGATCGCATCGACCTCCACCGCCGCCTCGGCGAGGCGCTCGAGCGCGCGGCGTCGGGCGGCGAGGCGCCGGTCGCCGATCTCGCCCATCATTTCTTCAAGGCCGCGGCCGGTGGGACGGCGGGCAAGGCGGCACGGTATGCGATCCGGGCCGGCGACGAGGCGCTCGCCAACTGGGCGCACGAGGAGGCGGTGCGGCACTACGAGCGTGCGCTCGCGGCGCTCGACCTCGCCGGCGGCGACGATCACGCACGCTGCGACGTGCTCCTCGCGCTCGCCGGCGCGCGCAGCCGGGTCGGCGAGTCGGAGGCGGCGCGCGACGGCGTCCGGCAGGCGGCCGCGCTCGCGCGCACGATCGGCCCGGCCGCGCACCTGGCGCGCGCGGCGCTCGGCTATCCGATCGGCCTCACCGCCGCCGACGTCTCGGCCGGCCACTTCGACCCCGAGGCGGTGGCACTTCTCGAGGAGGCGCTCGCGGCGCTCGGCCCCGCCGATGGCGAGCTCCGGGTCCGGGTCCTGGCGCGCCTCGCCGGCTCGCGCCTCGAGCGCCGGCCGCTCACCGAGGAGGCGGTCGCGATGGCGCGCCGGCTCGGCGATCCGGCGACGCTCGGCTGCGCGCTCGCGGCGCACGCCTGGGCCCTCTGGGGACCCGGGGTCGCGCGCGAGCGCCTCGCGCTTGCCGCGGAGCTGGTCGGCATCGCCGATCGCCTCGGCGACAAGGAGCTGGCGCTCCATGGCCACAACGCCTTCCACGCCAGCTACCTCCAGCTCGGCGACCGCGCCGGCGCCGACCACCATCACGACATCAAGGATCAGCTCACCACCGAGCTGCGCCAGCCGCTGCATCGCTGGAACGTGCTCCTCGGCTATCCGCTGCGCGCCTTTCTCGACGGCGACTTCGCAGCGAGCGAGCGCCTCGCCATGGAGGCCCTGGTCGTCGGCCAGCAGGTCGATCCCATGAGCGCGGTGCAGGCCTTCGCCGGCCAGCAGGGCGTGATCCGGCGCGAGCAGGGCCGCTGCGCCGAGGTCGAGCCGGCGATCGCCGGCCTGGTCGCCGCGCAGCCAAACGTCCCGGTCTGGCGCTGTAATCACGCCTTCGTCCTCGCCGAGCTCGGCCGCCTCGCGGAGGCGCGCGGGCACCTCGAGCATCTCGCCGCCCGCGACTTCGCGGACATTCCGCGCGACGGGTTCATCGAGGTCGCCCTCGCGCATCTCGCGGAGGTCGTCCTCGCGCTCGAAGACGGGGAGCGGGCGCCGCGGCTCTACGAGCTCCTCACGCCCTACGCCGAGCATCATCTCATGGTGGTCGGCACGCTCAGCCTCGGACCGGCGGCGCGCCTCCTCGGCGGCCTCGCGGCGCTGCTACGGCGCTGGGAGATCGCCGAGGAGCACTTCGCGGCCGCGCACGCGCAAAACGAGTCGATGCGCGCGCGCCCCTGGAAGGGGCACACCCACCTCGACCACGCCCGCCTGCTGATCCGGCGCGACCGGCCCGGGGACCGCGCGCGCGCGGGCGCGCTGCTCGACACCGCGACTGCCGTCGGCGAGGCGCATGGCATGACGCGGCTCCTCGCGCTCGTCGAGGACGCGCGGGCGCAGCTCGCGGCGCGCCCCGCGGCGGCGGCCGCGGCGGAGACGGCGCCACACGGGGAAGCGGAGGCAGTCGCGCCCCGAGCTGCGCCCGCCGGCGCCGCTGCTGCGGCGGCGCGCGAGGTCGGGATCTTCCGCCGCGAGGGCGAGTACTGGACGATCGTTCACGGCGGCCGGACGGTCCGCGTCCGCAACGTCAAGGGCTTGCACTACGTCGCCTATCTCCTCGCCGCTCCCGGCCGCGAGGTGCACGTCCTCGATCTCCTTGCGCTCACCGAGGGCACGGTGGCGGCCGCGGCGAGCGCCGAGGCGGAGCTCCAGGTGACCCGCTCCGGCGCGCAGGGCGATGACCGGCCGAGCGACGCCCGCGCCCGCCGCGAGTACCGCGAGCGGATCCGCGAGCTCGAGGAGGATCTCGCCGAGGCCGAGCGTCTCCACGATACCGGGCGGGCCGAGCGGGTGCGCGCCGAGATCGAGCTTCTGCGCGACGAGCTGCGCGGTGCCTACGGGGTCGGGGACGCAGCGCGGAGCGCCGCCAGCTCGCCGACCGAGCGCGCCCGCAAGGCCGTCTACAACCGCATCCGGAGCGCCACGATGCGTCTCGAGGCGGACCTCCCCGAGCTGGCGCGGCACCTCGCGACGACGGTCAGGACCGGAACCGTGTGCGTCTACTACCCCGACCGGCCGCTCCGCTGGCGCGTCACGACCTGACGGGCACCCCTCAAGGGACGCCGCCCGTCGGGGGACGCGCCCGTCGAATCACCGCCTCCAGCTCCCCGACCCGCTCCGGCGCTCCGAGCGCGTCGGCGAAGTCCCTCACGATCCGGCGGACGCGCGCCAGGTCGATCTCGTCTCCGTGCTGGACCAGCAGCCGCTCGACGTCGGTGCGGTCGCGGTCGCGCCACGCGACCGCCTTGTAGACGATGAGATCCTCCGCCACGGCCACCGGCACCGGCCCTGCCCCGAGATCGAGCGGCTCCGCTCGCGCGAGCGCCTCCTCCTCGAAGGGAAGCCAGGCGAGGCTGACCTCGATCGGGGTGCGGGTCGGCTCGTGACGCAGGAGCAGGACCTGATGGGCGTGAGCAAACTCGAGCAGATCGGGGATCCGACCGACGATCTGGTGACGCGCAAGGATACGGCTGAGCTCGTCGAGGGCCAAGCCCTCGGCGCGTACCGTGGCGTCGACGTCGGTCGTCACGCGCGCGACCCCGCGGGCGATGACCGCGACCCCTCCAATGAGCATGAACGGCGCGCCCGCCTCACGGAGAGCGGACGCGAGAGCCTCGATGGCGGCTTCAAGCGGTTGGACGGTCTTCACGCGGCCGCGACGTGCCGTCGAAGGCGAGCCCAGACCTCGTGGAACGCCAGATCATCGGCCGCCTCCTCCGCGCCCGTAGGCAGGGGCCACCCATGCCTCGCGGCCGCGAAACCGATCAGGGCCATCGCCGCGGCAAACGATTCGGCGGGACTGGGCGGGGACCGGCGCGCCTCGACCAGCTCCCGGGCCTCGGCCGCTCGGCGCGACGCGACCCACCGTCTGATGGCCCGCTGTTGGCTCACGAGCGGAGGATAGCGCAAACCGGGACTCGTCGCACCCCGCGCCCGTCGATCGTGTCGTGGAGGACTGGAACGACCGGCCTCCATCCTACGTGCCGGGCGCCGGAGCGTCAGCCGATCACGTGCAGGAGGCCCGATTCGCCGATCCGTCCGTCGTTGGTGAGCAGCGGCGCGCCATAGTGCAGCGCCGTGGCGACGATCAGCATGTCGGCCGGATCGCGCAGGCCGGTGAGGCGTGCCGCCCCAGCGATGATGGGCACGGTGAGGGGGGCAATCTCGAGTCCCGGGATCGACATGGCTTGGTCCAGCCACGCTTCCAACTGCACCGGCACACGGAGGCGCCCTGCCTGAACCAAGAGCGCGACCTCCCACCCCGAGATCACGGACAGCAGCAGCGTATCGCTCCCGCGCTTGCGGACTCGATCGATGGCCGATCGCTGCTTGCGCGAGAGCCTCTCCGGCTTGCTGATCCACCACACCCAGGCATGGGTATCGAGGACCAGCGTGCTCACCGCCGCTGGGCCTCCCACACCACGCCGGTGTCGAAGTCCTCGACGTGATCCCCCCCGATCACCGTCCCGCGCAACCGTGCCAGCGCATCGTCCGGCGGACTGTCGTCCAGTGGCACGATACGCGCGATGGGCTTGCCCCGCTTGGTGACGATGAGCTCGCGCCGGCGGCGTGCCACGTCGTCGACGAGCCTGAGGCAGTGCGCCTTGAGCTCGGAGATCGCGACCGTCTTCCTCATAGGTCACTCGTGACAGCCCCATGGTCAGATGTCAATGGCCTCATTGGGTTCCGCTGCGCCCGCTAGCCCCATTGCTTTCGGCCATTTGGCCCTTCGCGCGTCGGGGGCCGTGGATGGGCGGGCATCTGCGCGCGATCATGGTGTTGTGGATTGGAAACTGATTTACACTCGGCAATCCAGTCCCCTCCTCAACGGCACCAGATCGTAGCTGGTGCTTCTGCCGCCTGAGGGGCTGCGGACCAAAATCCCGCGGTCGATCAGAGCCACGATGTCGCGCAGCGCGGTATCCGGGGAGCACTGCGCGAGCTTGGCGTATTTCGAGGTGGTGAGCTTGCCCTCGAACCCGTCGAGCACGCGGTTGAGGACCATCCGTTGCCGTTCGTTGAGCGGAACGTCGTCGATGCGCTCCCAGAACCGGGCTTTCTCGAGGACGGCGCTCAATCCTGCCTCCGCTCCGTCGATCGCGCGGCCGAGGCAGCCCACGAACCACTCCATCCAGGGCGTGATGTCGAGCGCTCCCTTCTGCGTCTGCTCGAGGATCTCGTAGTACGCGGTCCGCTCGCTGCGGATCTGTGCCGACATGCTGTAGAACCGTTCCGGACTGTTCTCGGAGCGCGCCAAGGCCAGGTCTGCAATCGCGCGCGCAATGCGGCCGTTGCCGTCATCGAACGGATGGACGGTCACGAGCCAGAGGTGTGCGAGCGCAGCCTTGAGAAGCGGATCGATTGCAACGCCGGCGTTGAACCATTCCAGGAAGAGCCCCATCTCGCGTTCCAGGCGCGCCGCTATCGGCGCCCCGAAGTGGACACGCGCTCGGCCGACGGGACCAGAGACGACCTGCATCGGGCCGGTGCTGTCGTCCCGCCACGCACCTGCGGTGATCGGGCGCATGCCGCTTCGACTCGTCGGAACGAGCGCGGCGTGCCAGGCGAACAGCCGCTCTCTCGTGAGGGGCTGATCGTACCTTCGGGTTGCGTCGAGCATCATCTCGACGACGCCCTCGACGCTCCGGTCGGCGGGCTTCAAGCCGCCGACATCCATGCCGAGCCGTCGGGCAAGCGAAGACCGCACCTGCTCCGCGTCGAGCCTCTCGCCCTCGATCTCACTCGTCTTCACGACGTCCGCGGTCAGGGTCCGCAGCACGGCCTCTTCGCGAAGCTTGAAGCCGAGCGCTTCCATGTGCCCAATCAAGCGGCCCTGAGCCAGCCTGACCGCAGCCAAGGGCCCGGCGACCTGCTCCCGGCTCCAATACAGCTTGGGCCAGGATTCGTCCTCATGGATGTACAATCTCCGCGACATTGCGGAGATTGTGGCTCGTATTCGCCGCCCCAGTCAAGCTATTCTCCGCACGATTGCGGAGCTTACGGACGCTATTCTCCGCAATTGCTGAGCCGCGCGCTCTCGTCAACGGCTGACATCGCAGGAAGGTTAGGATGGCAGGCCGAAGCGAGGCTCGGGGCAGAGCGCGCTGAGGGCCTCCCGCCAGCCGCGCGCGGACGCGCAGAAAGGACACCGCATGAACGAGGGCAACGCCACCGGCACGGAGACCACTTCGCCCGACGATGTCACGACCGAGGGCACGCCGCACCGCGAGCTCGACGGGATCCTCTGGAACTGGATCCTGGTCGGGGCTCTGGCCTGGGAGGGGTTCCTGACGCACGGCCTCGGCTTCGTCCTGGTGGCCGTCGACGAGCACGGCGTCCACCCGTCCTACGTCCCCGGCTCGCCGTGCTCCTGCTGCCCGATCTCGGCCGACACCTACGATCCCGAGACCCAGGCCGTGGTCGTGATCCGGTGGGGCGACGAGCAGCGGCCGCCGTTCATCGTGACCGGGGTGCCGACGCCGCCCGAGACCCTCGCACGGGCGGACGCGGAGATCATGGGCGAGACGGTGCACTGATCCCCGCCACGTGATCCCCCACGACGACATTGAACGCCGCGCCGAGCTGGTCGGGGCGAACGCGGTGCACGGACGGACGCGATGACGGAGCAGGTTCAGCTCAGCAAGTCGAAGGTCATCGCCGGCCACCAGTGCGCGCGCCGGCTCTGGCTCCAGTGCCACCAGCCCGACCTGGCCACGCCGACGGACCCGAGCACGCAGGCGATCTTCGACGCCGGCACGGACGTCGGCCGTCGAGCGCACGAGCTGTTCCCTGGTGGCGTGCTGGTCGACGAGTGGGACTTCACCCGGGCCCGGGCCCGGACGGAGACGCTCATGGCGAATCCGGGCGTCCCGGCGATCTTCGAGGCGGCGTTCGTTCACGACGGGGTCCGGATCCGGGTCGACGTGCTCGAGCGGCTGGGCGCCGGGGCGTGGGGCCTCCGGGAGGTGAAGTCGGCGTCGCGGGTGAAGGAGGTCTACCTCGACGACGTCGCCGTGCAGCTCTACGTGCTCGAGGGCGCCGGGCTCCGGGTGCCCTCGACCGAGCTGCTCCACGTCGACACCCGGTACACGCGCGGCGAGGGACCGATCGACTGGCGGCTCCTCTTCTACCGGGCGGATGTGACGGCGCTTGCCCGTAGGCGGCAGCCCGAGGTGCCGGTCCTCGTGACCGACCTGCATCGGACCCTGGCCCTGGCCGACGCGCCGGTCATCGAGCCCTCGGCGCACTGCTGGACGCCCTATGGGTGCGAGTTCTGGGGGCACTGCACCCTGGAGAAACCCGAGGACTGGATCTACCATCTCCCGTCCCTCCGGATCGCGCGGAAGGTCGCCCTCCTCGCGGCGGGGATCGAGCGGATCACCGACATCCCCGACGACGCCGAGCTGGGGGCCGTGCCCGATCGGATCCGAAGCGTTCTCCGATCGGGGCAGCCGTACGTGTCTCCCGATCTCGCCCCGGCGCTCGCCGACCTCGGGCCGCCGGCCTGCTACCTGGACTTCGAGACCATGAGCCCCGCGATCCCGCTCTACCCGCTCACCCGGTCCTACGAGCGCATCCCGTTCCAGTGGTCGGTGCACCGGGTCGCGGCGGACGGGCAGGTGTCGCATCGCGAGTTCCTGGCGAACGGTCGGGCCGATCCCCGGCGTGAGCTGGCCGAGGCACTGCTCGACGTGCTCGGAGAGACGGATGAGCCGATCCTCGTCTACTCGTCGTTCGAGTCGAGCGTGCTGAACGACCTCGCGTGGACGCTGCCCGATCTCGCAGGGCGGCTCCAGGCGGTGCGGGCTCGGCTGGGCGATCTCTGGCAGGTCGTTCGGGCGCATGTCTACCACCCGCGCTTCGGGTACTCCTTCTCATTGAAGAGCGTCGCGCCGGCCCTGGTGCCGGGCTTCGGCTACGACGACCTCGACGGCATCGCGGAGGGCAGCGCGGCGGCGAGCGCGTTTCCCCGACTCGTGGACGGCGGGTTGCCCGAGACGGAGGCGGCACGCTTGCGCAAGGCGCTGCTGGCGTACTGCGAGCGCGATACCCTGGCGCTCGTCGAGCTGCATCGGGCGCTTCGAGCGCATAGCTCTTGAACCGGCGCCGGATCTGGGTCGTCAGCGGCAGTCCTGCCCGCCGAAGATGTTCCGCCGGCAGACCACCCGCCGACCATCGGGGAGCCGGTAGTCCTGGCCGTCGAAGATGTTCGACCGGGACTCGACACGACCGCCGTCCGGGAGCTGGTAGTCCTGGCCCCCGAAGATGTTCGCCCGCGAGCGGATCGTGCCCTCGGGGATCGTGATGTCCTGCCCGTCGAAGATGTTGGCGCGGGAGGTCCAGCGCGTGCCGTCGGAGAACGTCGTGTCGTAGCCGTCGAAGATGTTGGGCCGCGAGGTGGACCGCCGACCGTCGGGGTGCGTGCAATCCTGGCCGCCGAAGATATTCGGGCGGCAACTGGCGTCGGTTTGAGCGGAAGCGCCCGACACGATCAGGAAACCGGCGACCAGTGCCGTGAGGTGGCCCCCTACCCTCCAAGGACGTCCCATGCTCCACGGCCAACGGCGGGGCATGAACCACAGCGAGAACGTCTGCTTCCTTTGGGGCGTTGCCGACGGCGCACCCGCCTCACGAAGGGCGGTCGTGAGAGCCTCGATGGCGGCTTCGAGTGGTTGGACGGTCTTCACACCGCCGCGACGTGCCGTCGAAGGTGAGCCCATACCGGCAGGGGCCACCCATGCCGCGCGGCAGCGAAGCCGATCAGGGCCATCGCTGCGGCGAACGATTCGGCGGGACTGGGCGGGGACCGGCGCACCTCGACCAGCTCCCGGGCCTCGGCCGCTCGGCGGGACGCGACCCACCGCCTGATCGCCCGCTGTTGGCTCACGCGCCGAGGATAGCGCAGATCGGGACCCGTCGCACCCCGCTCCACCCTCTCGACTGTCGCGGCGCGCTCGAGAGGCCTCGCCGTGCCGGCGTCGCGATCCGACGGCGATCGACCCGCTACGTTCGGCCGCAGACGAGGAAGGTCGCCGCGATCTTCCACGTGAGCACGCCGGCCGCGAGCGATGCCGCGACCAGGACCGCGCCGAGCACCATCCCGGCGATCGCCTGACGACGGGCCGTCGCTCCGGTGGCGATGCGTGCCACGCGCCACGTCGACACGCCGGGCGGCGGGAACTGCGCAGCCCGGAAGGCGCGAACACTGACGGCGATGACCCACCCGCCGAGCACACAGGTCAGGCCGAAGAGCCCCAGGCCGCCGACGCGCAGCTCGGTCGCGAGCTGGCGGCGCGCCGCGATGGGATCGGTCTCGGCGAGCGTCTCGAGCGCGTCGAGATGCTGCAGGAGGAGCCGCTGGAGCACGAGGCCGGCGGCCATCGCGCCGGCGAGCACGAGCACGCGTACCCAGACCTCGCGCGCGGCGCGCGGCCGCGCGATGGTGCCGTCGGCAGGAGTCGGGGGCACCGCCATCGACTGCATACTGTAGCGATCGACCGGCAGGGAGACGCAAGCCCCAATCGTCCGGGGTGGCACTTTCCTCGTACGGCTCTACTCGCAGCGTTGCCCGACTGGCTGCGCGGCTGCTATTCGGACGGCGTGCCGGTGAACGTCTACCAGGCCGTGAAGGACGCGATGCAGGACCTGATCGCGCCCCAGCTCGCGTCGCTCCAAGGTGAGATCGCGGCCGTGCGCGGCGAAATGACCGGCTTCCGCGGCGAGATGGGCTCGCTCCGGGCCGAGATGGGCTCCCTCCGCGGCGAGCTGCTCGCCCACATCACGCGCCTCGACGAGCGCATCACGATCGCGCTCGATCTGCGCGAGCGCATCGCCGCCATCGAGGCCACGCTCAGGAGCTGAAGCCGGGCCTCCGCGACACCGCGGGGTGCGCGACGGCGCCCCGCGACGGCACGATCACCGCGGCGCTACTTCCCGATGAGCTGCCCGCGAATCTCCCCGGCCGTGTGCGCCGCCGTGTGCACGTTGGCGTAGATCAGCCCGTCGCGCATCGCGAACGCCAGCGACGCGATGTTGTTGATGGGCCGTCCGATGGCCGAGTCGCAGGTGTTCGGTGTGAGGTCGGCGTTCGTCAGCGTGCACCGGATCTGGGTGCCCTCCAGAGTGCACGGGCCGGGCATGATGATGCCGAACGCGACCCCGCCGTCCAGGCCGGCGCGGTTGCAGTGGAAGTGCGCGGCGGTGAAGTCGCTGAGGTCGGCCAGGGTGAGCTTGATCTCGACCTGCGTGAGCGCCTCGTCGAACTTGACGGTCAGCTTGCCGCTCGCGGCCGTCGCGACCTCGGGATTCTGCTGCGCCCCCGAGAGGCGCGCGGCGAACTTCAAGGGGCGCGCCCACGCGGGGGCGGCGCCGACGAGGAGCACCAGCGTCACGGCGATCGCTACGAGACGTCGATTCATTGCGGGTTCCTCCTATCGGGGCCCCCGATCGAGCGGTCCGGGCCCCGCGCGATTCATAGGCTCCGCGCGATGAATCGAGTCAAACAGAAAAAGACGGCCGCCTACGACACCCCGAGCAGCGCGGCGGCGTTCCCGTAGAGCCACTTGCGCTTGATCGCGTCGTCGAGCGGCACGTCCCGCATCTCGCGGACCAGCTCCGCGGGCTCCCGCCCGATCAGGAACGCGCCCGTCCCGTAGAGGATCTTGTCCCGGATCACCGTGGTCCCGTAGCGCAACAGCGCTTCCCACCCCGCGCCCGGCGCCGTGAAGTAGCGCGGCCGGTGGGCGGCGATCTCGAGATAGACGTTCGGGTGCTTCCACGCGATCAGGCAGGCCTCGAGCACCCAGGGGTAGCCGGCGTGCGACAGGATGAGCTTCAGCTCCGGGAAGGCGCACGCCACCTCGTCGAAGTGCCGCGGGTGGCCGAGGTCGCTCGGGCGGTTGCGCGTCCAGTTGGCGGAGGCGTGCATGCTGCAGGGCACGCCGAGCTCGACGCACTTGGCGTAGAACGGCCAGTAGACGCGGTCGCTCGCCGGACGGCCGATCATGAAGGGCCGGAGGCTCAGGCCCCGCATGCCGCGGCGGGTGATCCAGTGCTCGACCTCGCGCACCGCCTCCATGCCGCGGAAGACGTCGGCGCCGCAGAACGGGATGAAGCGCGCCGGGTGGCGCCCGGCGATCGCGGCCACGGCCTCGTTCGACACGAACGCCGAGCCCGCCGAGGTGGTCTCGTCGAAGCCCGTGATGAGCGCCTTCGTGACGTGCGCGGCGTCGAGGCTCGCCAGCACCGCGGCGTCGTCCCGCGCCAGCGCGCGCGCCATCGTCGCGAACTCGGCCCGAGAGACGTCGCGCTTCTGGAACACCTTGAAGTAGCTCAGGGTATCGGGCGGGAAGTGCTCCGCCATGTGCTCCATGATCTCGCGCGACGGGACGACCGGCGCCCACATGTCGATCACGGCCTTCTTCACCGGGGTGTCCATGCCGCGAGGATATGACACACCCGGCCGCGCGCCGTCACCCGCTCAGTGCGCGAGCCGGACGTCGAGCCTGGTCACCTCCCCGTCGAGCACCCTGACCCAGCCGTGGTGCTGCTCGTGGCCCTCGTGCCACACGCGGATCTCGTGGCGACCCGGGGGCGCCCCGGCGATCGTGTAGGCACCGCGCGCGTCGGTCACGGCCGCGTACCGGTTGGCGTGCACGACCACGAACGCCTCCATCTCGGGACGGACGTTGCAACGGATCTGCACGACGCCCGTCTTGTCGAACGTCACGGCCTTGCTCTCGTCCTTGCCGTACATGCCGAGGTCGAACGCCTTCGCCCGCGACGCCGAGTAGACGTTGTGCAGGTGGTCGTCCCGGTTGGGAAAGTCCACGGTGGTCCCGACGGCAACGGCGAGCACGTGCGGCACGAAGGCGTCGTCGCGCTGCTCCATGCGCGCGTGCGGCGCGTCCGTCGCGGCGCGTGCCGCCGGCGCGTGGATCATGACCACCGCGTTGGCGAGCGCCACCCCGGGCGCCTTCCCGGCGGTGATCGTGCCTTTGAGGGTCGTGTCGGCGGCGGCCGGCGCCGTGGCCACGCCCGCCGCGGCGAGCGCGCCGCCGGCGAGCACCAGCATGCAGAGCGTGAGACGTCTCACCGATTCTCCTCCTTCTCCGCGCCCGGCGGCGGGTAGGCGACGTCGACGGTGGCGGTCTTGGCCGCTTCGACCGTAAGCGGCCGCTCGACGACGCCGAGCTGCTCGTGCCAGACCTTGAGCGTGTACGTGCCCGGCGGCACGTCGCCGATCTCGTAGTCGCCGTAGGCGTCGGTCACCGTATGGTACGGATGCGCGGCGACGGCGACGTACGCGCTCATCCAGGTGTGCCGCACGTTGCACTTGAACGAGATCAGGCCGGCCTCCGCGAGCGGCTTCCGTACCCGGCGCGCCGGCGGCAGCGCCAGGTTGAAGAGCGTCCGCCCCTCGAGCTTGGCGTCGGCGTTGTGCAGGATCGGGTCGCTGTTGCGGATCTCGAGCCACTGCCCGACCTCGGCCACCTGCACGTGCGGCACGAAGCGGCACGCGGTGTTGTCGAGGACGTGGGTGAGATCGCGCTCGACGGCGCGGCCGCCCGTGACGCCCGCGACGGTGACGACGGCGTAGCGCAGCCCGCCGCCGGGCCCGACGACGAGCCGCTCGTTGACGACGCTCTCGCCGCACACCTCCTTGTGCTTGAAGACCGGAAGCGGCGGCGGCGCCGCGGGCGTACCCTCGACCGTGATCGTGCCCGCGACCGTTCCACCCGCGGCCGCGATCGCGGGAGCCGTGGCGCCGAGGAGCAGCGCGAGCCCGGCTCCCGAGACCACCATCGTTCGTCTGCCCATCGGTCCCTCCCGCGAGGCGCCCGGTACATGCCCGGCCTCCCCCGCTGCTGTGCGGCGCGCACCGACGCGTTTCGCACTGGTGAGAAGCATCTTCCATGCCGGCCCGTCGAAAGCCCCGGCAATGCCTCTAATCGCGGCGCACGAGCCGGCAGGCGTTCGCAGCGCTGCGAAGGCGGCGCCTGACAGCTCCCAGGCTTGCGAAGAGCCGGGGTCGCCTCCGCCCCCGGAGGGCTAGCGGCGCGACGACTCTGCACCACGCTCGACGGCCTCGTCAGCTCCCCGCGGGGCGTCCCTGATGCCAGCGCCACAGCACGCGGAGCGCCGCCGCGCGCGCCGCCGCCAGGTCGCCGCTGGTGTCGACGACGAGCACCGGCTCGTCGGCCCCCGCGGGCTCGCGCTCGCTCCGTTGCCCGACGTAGGTGTCCCAGCGCGCGTCCGAGAGCGCGGTGTCGTCGCGCGACATCAGCCGCCGCCGGACGGCGTCCTCGTCCGCGCGGCACTCGAGGAAGACGACGTGGCGACGCGCTGCCCGGCCGACCCGCTGCAGGCGGTCGCGGTGCGCCCGCCGGAGGAACGTCGCGTCGGCGATCACGCTCCGCCCGGCGGCGAGCCGGCTCTCGACCACGGCGCACAGGCGCTCGTACACCGCCGCGCGCGCCGCCGGCGTGTAGCGGTCCGCGCCGGCCGGCCGCCCCGCCCCGCCGGCGGCCGCCGCCCGGCCACCCTCCTTCCGCAGCGCGTCCGTGCTCACGACCTCGAACCCGGTCGCGTCGGCGAGGGCGGCCGCGAGCGCGCTCTTCCCGGTGCCGCTCAAGCCGCTCATGGCGATCGCCGCCGGCTCCCCCGCGCTCCACGCGTAGCGGAGGGCGAGACGAACGTAGCGCCGGGCGCGCGCCACGGCGGCGGCGCGCTCGGCCGCATCGATCTCGGCTTCGGCGCTCGCGAGCAGGTTCACCAGGCCGCGCACGCAGGCGCGATGGTAGGCGTAGAAGGGCACGAGCAGATGCACCCCGGGGTCGCCGGCCGCGGCCGCGTACGCCGCCACCAGGCGTGCGGCCAGGTCGGGGCGTTCGAGGCGCGCGAGGTCCATCGCCAGAAACGCCACCTCGGAGGCGACGTCGTTGCAGCGCAGCGACGGCGAGAACTCGATGCAGTCGACCAGGTAGAGCCCCGCCGCGAGCGGCGGCAGGTCGCCGATCGCCGGCACGGGGACGTCGAGATCGTAGACGTGCTCGGCGTGCAGGTCGCCGTGGCCCTCGCGCACGTGTCCGCCGGTCTGGCGCGCCCGCAGCAGCACCTCGTGCCGCCGGACGAAGCTCGGACCGAAGTCGAGGAGGATCGCGTGCTCCTCGGGCGCCAGCGCGCCGCCGACGAACGGCTCGAGCCCACCGACGGTGTCGTCGCAGCGCGCCCGCAGCACCTCGGGATCGGCGTGCCCGGCCACGTCGAGGCCGGTCGGCGCGCCGGCATGGAACGCGGCGAGGAGGCGCGCGAGGCGGTCGAGCACGCCCGCATCGAGCGCGCCGTGCTCGACCAGGCTCACCAGCCGGCGATCCGCCGGCAGGCGGCGCATCCAGACGAGGTGCGCGACCGCCGCGCCGCCGCCCTCGAGAGCCAGCCTCCCATCCGACTCGCGCGTGACCCGGAGGACGCCCAGGTACACGTCGAGCGCGAGGCGCCGGTTCAGACGGACCTCCTCGGCGCAGAAGAACCGCCGGCGCTCCGCCGTGCCGAAGTCGAGGAAGCTGAAGCGCACCGCCTTCTTCAGCTTGTAGACGTAGGGCCCCGCCAGGAAGACGTGCGAGATATGGGTCTGCACGTGCTCGACGCGCTCGGGCCGGTGCGGGTAGAAGCCCGGGTCGGCGAGCGCCGCCGCGACCTCCTCCTGCTCGCGCGCGGCCTCGGGGGGCTCGGTGCGCGCCGCCACGCCGCCCCGTCCCTCACCGCGCGGCGCCGGCGCGGCGCCGCGCCGGCGAGCCGTCGCCCGCCCACCAGGTGGCGAGGAGCGACCCGTCGCGGTCGGCCCAGCGATAGGTGGCCCGGCCCCGGAAGGCCTTGGTGAGCTCGCGCGCGATCCGGTGCGCCAGCTTCTGCGACGTGGTCACGACCTCGAGCCCGTCGGGGGTCGCGCTGATCGAGCTGACGCGGCGCTGCGGCTGCGTGAAGGCGGCGCGCCCGGCGACGTTCTGGATGCGGCGCCGGATGGCCTCCTCGTTGGCGGCGACGAACCCGCCGCGCAGCAGCACCCGCCCGAATCCCTCGCCGCCCCGGATCTCCTTGCAGGCGTCGCAGACCACCCAACGAGCGCGATCGTAGAACTCGAGGCTCACCTTGTGGTCGCGCCGCCAGGTGCGCGCGGCGAAGACCGCCCCGCACCGCCGGCAGACCGCGCCGCCGGGCTGCTGGCGGACCTTGCCGGCGGCGAGCGGGCCCTTGGTGCTGCGCGGCCCGACGCGCGCCGTCGTCCGGCTATGGGTCTTGCGGCTCACCGTGCCGGTCAGTCGCCGGACTCGTCCGGCTCGAAGCCCAGCACCACGGCCCAGCTCGGGTGGCCGTGCTCGCACTCGGAGCGCTCCCCCTCGAGCCAGCAGCCGTCGGTCGCCTGACACCCTCCCTCGTCCGCCCATTCCGCCAGGGTCTCGAGCGTGGGCTCGTCGACGGTCGGTTCCGGCCGTGCCATGTGTCACCTCCTGGAGCGCTCACGGACCGGACGGTCGTGTCCGGCGCGGACTACCTACGGGGGCATCGTCCGCGAGGCCGCGAGCGTTGTAAAGGCCCGGGGCCGCGAATCGCGAAGGTGGCCGCTTCCCCACGCCTTCCCATTGTTGCAAGAATTCCCTGGTCGGCACTACGCCGAGCAAGCCGACGTCGCTGGCAGGCGCCTTGCACGCCAAGGCTCGTGAGGATGCGGTCGACGCGCCGGGAGGCGTCGCGGCCGCCGGAAAGGAGGCGCTGTGACGATGTTCAAGCACCTGCTCGTACCGCTCGCCCTCACCAAGGACCGGCGCGCGGTCGCCGTCGCGGAGCGGCTCGCCGGCGGCAAGGACGGCGCCCGCATCACCCTGCTGCACGTCATCCAACGGGTGGAGCGCATCCCGCAGCGCGAGGTCGCCGACTTCTACCGGCGCCTCCAGCAGCTCGCCAAGAAGACGCTCGGCGACGCCGCCCGGCGCCTCGCCGCGCGCGGCGTGAACGTCCGGTCGGTCGTGGTGATCGGCAGCCCCGCGCGCGAGATCGCCCGCTACGCCGACGCCAAGGGCGTCGATCTCATCGTCATGAACTCGCACACCATCGTGGATCCGCTGCGGCCCGGCGAGGGGCTGGGGACCACGAGCTACCGGGTCGCGATGCTCTGCCGCTGCCCGATCCTGCTCGTGAAGTGACGTGACCGCGCCCGCGGGCATGCGCACGGTCGGCGACGGCGTGTGGGAGCTGCCCGCGGCCGGCGCGATGCGCGTCCCGGTCCGCATCTTCGCCTCGGAGACGCTGCTGCACGCGATGGACGACGCCGTCTTCCGGCAGGCGGCCAACGTCGCCACGCTGCCGGGCATCGTCGACGCCAGCATGGTCATGCCCGACGCGCACTGGGGCTACGGCTTCCCGATCGGCGGCGTGGCCGCGACCGATCCGCGCTCGGGCGTGATCTCCCCGGGCGGCATCGGCTTCGACATCAACTGCGGCATGCGCCTGGTGCGCACCGACCTCACGTTCGACGAGGTGCAGCCGCGCCTGCACGAGCTCGTCGACGGGCTCTACCGGCGCGTCCCGGCGGGCGTCGGCTGCCGCGGCTTCCTCGAGGTCTCGGCGAGCGAGTTCGACGAGGTGCTGGCCGAGGGCGCCCGCTGGGCGGTGCGCCGCGGGTTCGGCGAGCCCGACGACCTGGTGCACACCGAGGACGGCGGCTGCCTCGCCGGCGCCGATCCGTCGGCGGTCTCGGCGCGCGCCGTCGAGCGCGGGCGGGGACAGATCGGCACGCTCGGCTCGGGCAACCACTACCTCGAGATCCAGGTGGCGCGCCCCGAGCACGTCGTCGATCCCGGCGCCGCGGCGGCGCTCGGCATCGGGCGCCCGAACCAGGTGGTGGTGATGTTCCATTGCGGCAGCCGCGGCCTCGGCCACCAGGTCGCGACCGACTACCTGCACGTCTTCCTGCGCGCGATGACCGAGAAGTACGGCCTCGCCGTCATCGACCGCGAGCTCGCCTGCGCGCCCTTCGCGTCGCCCGAGGGACAGCGCTACTTCGCGGCGATGAAGTGCGCCGCCAACATGTCGTTCGCCAACCGCCAGCTCATCCTGCACCGCATCCGCGAGGTCTTCGCCGACGTCTTCGGGCGCGACGCGCGCGCGCTCGGGCTCCGCATGGTCTACGACGTCGCCCACAACACCGCCAAGCTCGAGAGCCACCGCGGGCGCGAGCTCCTCGTCCATCGCAAGGGGGCGACGCGCGCGCTCCCGCCGGGCGCGCCCGGCCTGCCGCCCGACCTCGCCGCCCTCGGCCAGCCCGCCATCATCGGCGGCAGCATGGAGACCGGCTCGTACCTCCTGCTCGGCGTGCCGAGCGGCGCCGCCGCGTTCTTCAGCACGGCGCACGGCAGCGGGCGGACGATGAGCCGCACCAAGGCCAAGCGGCAGTTCCACGGCGCCGAGCTGCGGCGCCAGATGGCGGCGCGCGGCATCTACGTCCGCGCCGTGTCCGACCGCGGGCTCGCCGAGGAGGCGGGCGCCGCCTACAAGGACATCGACGCCGTCGCCGGGGCGGCCGACGTGGCGGGCCTCTCCCGGCGCGTCATGCGGCTCACCCCGATCGGCAACGTGAAAGGCTGAGCCGTGCCCTGGGAGTACGTCGAGGACGGCGTCACCAGCGACGTCACCTTCCGCGCCTGGGGCCGGAGCCTCGACGAGCTCTTCGGCGCGGCGGCGGACGCGACCACGAGCCTGATGGTGGACCCGGTCGAGACCGTCGCCCCCGCGCGCGCCCTTCCCGTCGCGCTCGAGGACACCGCGCTCGACCTCCTGCTCGCGCGCTTCCTCGACGAGCTGATCTACCAGAAGGACGCCGCGGGGCTCCTCCTGCGCGCGACCGACGTCCACGTCGAGCACGGCGCGGGCGCGAGCCGGGTGCGCGCGGTGCTGCGCGGCGAGCCCCTCGACCCCGCGCGCCACGCGCTCGCGGCCGACCCCAAGGGCGTGACGCTGCACGGGCTCACCGTGGCGCCGACCCCCGACGGCTGGCGGGCGGAGGTGACGATCGACGTCTGAGGGCGTCAGTCGACGCCGCCCGGCTCGACGCCGAGCGCGCGCACGCGCTCCCGGGCCGCGCCACGCAGGCGGCGCACGCGGCGGTGGGTCCGGCGGCGCAGCCAGTCCCGGCTCTCGAGCGTCAGGCCCGTCACCGCGATCGGCGCGCCCACCTCGACGACGACCGGGCCGCCCCGCAGGCGCAGGGTGAGCGGCGGCCAGACCCGTCGCGTGCCCGCCGTCCCCACCGGCAGGATCGGCAGCCCATGGCCGATCGCGGTCGCAAACGCGCCCTTCTTGAAGGCATGGAGGGCGCCGTCGCGCGAGCGCGTGCCCTCGGCGAAGAAGAGCATCGAGACCTCGGGCGGACGCGCCGCCATCGCCGCGCGGATGCGCTCGACGTCGCCCTCGGTATGGGTCCGCTCCACCCGGACGTTGCCGGTGAGCAGGAGCGCCGGCCCGAAGATGGGCACGCGCGCGGTCTGGCTCTTGACGACGAAGCGCAGCCGGAGCTGCCGGAGGGCCGCGATCAGCACCACGGGATCCCAGTCGCTCTCGTGGTTCACGACGACGACGTAGGCCTCGCCGGGCCGGACGTTCCCGGCCCCCTCCACCGCCACGCGGGTGCCCGCGACCCGCAGGGCGGCGCGCGCGAACCCCGTGTAGAGGCGGTCGATCCAGGCGCGCGGAGCGCGGGCAAGGACGAGGCCCAGCACTCCGAGGCTCGCGAGCACGAGCAGGGGGGGAAGAATCGCGAGCGCGAGGACGGTGCGCGCGGCCGCCTCGAGGGCGGGCCGGACGCGGGACCGCGGCGGCCGCCCGCCGGCGCGGCCGTCCTCCGCTCGCAGCGGCGTCTCCGCCCTCGCCGTGGCGAGCGTGGACACCGTGGACACCATGGATCTGCCCAGGTGCAATCAGCGGGCCAACCAATCCGGCCCGCGCCGGCGCCTCGTCTTCCGAGAACTGAAGACCGCGCCCGCACCCGCGTGGCAGATCTGCCAATGCGCGGGGCGGCGGCCGGCCGCTTCTTAGAGATCCTCGCGCGTCAGCGCGAAGTCGTCCACCTCCGGACGGACCATCCGGGCGAAGTCGGCGTAGGCGAGGCGGACCGTCTGCTCGTGGTTGCCGGCCTCGAAGACGATCTCGGGATCCTGGGCGAGCCGCTTGTCGACGTAGACCGGCAGGCCGAAGAGGTTGCCGAAGGGGGGCATGGCCCCGACCTCGCAACCGGGAAAGAGGTCGCGGAACTCGGCCTCGGTGGCGAGCTGCGCCCGCTGCTCCGGCAGGTGCCGCTCGAGCTTCTCGAGATCGAGCTTCTCGGGCGCGGGAAGGACCGCCATCAGGAAGCGGTCGCCGGCGCGCGCGACCACCACCTTCGCCAGCTCCCGGCCCGGCACGTGCTGCGCCGCGGCGACCTCCTGCGCGCCGAACACCGGCCGATGCGCCAGCACCTCGTACGGCACGCCCTCGCGGTCGAGGGCCTCCTTGAGCTTTTGCAGAATCATGATGGCACCCCCTCTGGCTACTTGGCGCCGCGCCGCTCGGCGAGGAAGGCCACGAGATCGATGAGCGCCTGCACCGGACTGTCTCTCATAACTCCGTCCCCTTTCCTGTTCGACACGTAGCACGCGCCGAACGGTGCGCAATACCGGCGCGGCCGAGGGCGCCCGCAGCGATCTTCCGCCGCCTCCGCCTCGGTTCGGATGGAAGAGTGTCGGCGGGTGGCGCATACTGGGTGACGATGAGATTCGCCAGGGGCATCCCCGGCCGGTCTAGTCCATGGCCCTGATCTGGGGCGAGCTCGTCGTCTGCGCGGCCCTCATCCTGTTCGCGGGCACGCGGCTCTCGAGCGCGGCGGACGCGATCGCCGAGCAGACCGGCCTCACGCGCTCGTTCGTCGGGCTGCTGCTGCTCGCGACCGTGACGTCGTTTCCCGAGCTGGTGACCGGCGTCAGCGCGTCGTGGCTGCTCGAGGAGCCGAACCTCGCGGTCGGCAACGTCCTCGGCGCCTGCGTCCTCAACCTCTCGATGATCGGCGTCCTCGACTTCCTGCAGCGCGGCGAGTCGGTCTACACGCGCGTGAGCCAGGGCCACATCCTCTCCGCCGGCTTCGGGGTGATCCTGATCGGCTTCGTCGGCTTCAACGTTCTCGTCGCACGCACCGGTATGCCCGGGACCGTCGGCCACGTCGGCCTCGCCTCGCCGATCATCCTCGTGCTCTACGCCGTCGCGATGAGCGCCATGTATCGCTACGAACGCCGCGGCACGCCGCAGGATACGCCGCGGGCGGTGCCGCGGGCCGACGTCCTGATCGGGCCGATCTGGCTGCGCTTCGGGCTCGCGGCGCTCGGTGTCGCCGGCGCGGCGACCGTGCTGCCGTTCGTCGCCGACCAGCTCGCGGACGCCATGGGCTGGGACAGTACGTTCGTCGGCACGTCGCTGGTCGCGATCGCCACCACCTTGCCGGAGCTCACGGTGACGGTGGCGGCGCTGCGCCTCGGGCAGGTCGACCTGGCGGTCGGCAGCCTGCTCGGCAGCAACCTCTTCAACGTGGCGATCGTCGCCGTCGACGACGTGTTCTACCGTCCGGGGGCGATCCTCGCGTCCGTGTCCCCGCTGCACGCCGTCTCGGCGATGTCCGCGACCATGATGAGCGGGGTGGCGATCGCGGGGCTGCTCTACCGCCCGCGGATCCGGCTGCTGCGGACCGTCGGCTGGGTCAGCCTCTTCCTCTTCTCGGCCTATCTCCTGAACGCGTCCGCGCTCTTCCTCTACCGCGAGTGAGCGCGGCGGCGCCGGCTCACCGGGAGGCGCCGCACCCTGCGGCCGCCAGGACCGCTCCCGCGAGCGCGAGCACGGCCGCGACGCGCGCCGCCCCGCGGTCCCGGCGCTTCGCTTCCGGACGATCCACGGTGCCGAGCCGCCGCCACCGTCACGCCCGCCGCCGCCCGCCCCGCGTCCGCGTCCGCGTCCGGGGCGACGACGGCGCCGGCGCGGGTCGCGGCACCACCAGCACGGCGCACGGCGCCAGGCGCACGACGCGATCGGCGACGCTGCCGATCAGGGTCTGCGCCGTTCCTGGATGCGCGTGCCGCCCGACGACGATCAGGCTCGCGCCGCGCCGGGTCGCGAGCGCGCAGATCTCGACCCACGGGGCGCCGTGCAGCAGATGGGTGAAGACGCGCGCCGGCGCGCCGAGGCGCCGGCGGAGCCGGGCCGCGGCCGTGGCGAGCGCCGCCGCCGCCGCGCGCTCGTGCGCCTGCTCGTGGCCGGCGTCGGCGAGGTCGAAGGCGCTCGGCACGTCGAGCGGCGCGACCACGTAGGCGAGGTCGATCCGGACCGGGGCGCCCCTGCCGCACAGCGTCTCGACGCGGCCGAGGGCGGCGTCCCCGGCCGGCGAGAAGTCGGCGCCCACCACGATGCGTTCGCGCTCTCGGGCCATCGGAGACCTTCCCCAGCAAACTCGCGGCCGTCGCGGACGACCGCCTCGACGCGGATTTCGCGGGCGATCTTCCCAGTAGTGAGAAAAGCCGCGGTGTTCAAGGCCACGCCTCTTCTCGAACGTCGGGCGCGCCCGGTCTCCATCCGCGGGCGGGATCGCGGCGGCGCAGCAGTGCCTTCGCCCCCTCCGCGGCCAGCACCATCGCCACCGCGAACGGCACCACCACGAGCCAGGCGCCCGGCCCCGGCGCGCGCGTACCGAAGATCGCCTGCCCGAGGTCCGTCTGCACGACGAAGAACGCCAGCATGGCCTCGGCGACGATGCCGCCGAGCACGGGGCGATTGGCGAGCAGGCCCTTGCGGACGACGCTCTCGCGCGTCGTCCGCCACACCACGACGTTGGCCATCTGCATGAGGACGACCGCCCCGAAGAACGCGGCGACGGCCTGGCCGTAGAGCGGATCCGTGGACGCGAGCGCCGCACCCGGCCGCCAGCCGCCGCGATCGAGCACCCAGAGGTAGGCGGCGAAGCCGGCGGCCGCCTCGAGCACGCCGAGCACGGCGTAGCTCGTGAGCAGCAGCCGGGGCGAGAGCAGCCGCTCGCTCGGCGGGCGGGGCGGGTCGAGCATGACGTCGGCCTCGGCGGGCTCGGCCGCGAGACCGATGGCCGGCAGCATGTCGGTACCGAGGTCGATCGCCAGGATGAGCAGCACCGGCAGCGGGAGCGGGATGTCGAGGAGCACGAACGCGACGTAGGGAACGATCTCCGGGACGTTGCTGGTGAGCACGTAGCCGATGAACCGCCGGATGTTGCGATAGATGACGCGCCCCTCCTCGACCGCCGCCACGATGGTCGCGAAGTTGTCGTCCATCAGCACCATGTCGCTGGCCTCGCGGGCCACGTCGGTGCCGGTCCTGCCCATGGCGATGCCGATGTCGGCGCGCTTGAGCGCCGGCGCGTCGTTCACGCCGTCGCCGGTGACGGCGACGACGTGCCCCATCGCCTGCAGCGCGGTGACGATGCGCAGCTTGTCGAGCGGGCTGGTGCGGGCGAACAGGACCTCCTCGGGCTCCAGCGCGTGCCGGAGGGCCGCCGCGCTCCACGACGCGAGGTCGGCGCCCGTGTAGACGCGCGGCGTGGCGGAGACGATCCCGACCTCGGCGGCGATCGACGCGACGGTGAGGGGATGGTCGCCGGAGACCACGATGATGCGGATGCCGGCCCGCCGGCAGGCGGCCACCGCCGCGCCCACCTCGGCCCGGGGCGGGTCGTGCATCGCGATCAGCCCCACTAGGTCGTAGCCGCCGCCGCCAGCGACGGCCTCGAGGTCCGCGTTTTCCGGCACGCGCTTGTGGGCGAGCGCGAGGACGCGCTTGCCGGCGCGCGCGCGCGACGTCTCCCACGCCCGCGCCTCCGCCGCCACCTCGGCGGTCAGCGGCTCGGCGCGGCCGGCGCGGCGCGCCCGCTCGCACTGTCCGAGCACCACCTCGGGCGCGCCCTTCAGGAAGACCTCGAGGCCCTCCGGCCCGCGGTGCACGGTCGCCATCTCGCGCGTCGCGCTGTCGAAGGGGCGCTCGCACACCCGCGGCCGGCCGGCGCGGATCTCCTCGACCGTTCCCGCCGCGGCACTCTCGGCGTAGGCGAGGAGCGCCGTCTCCGTGGGATCGCCCGCGAGCCGCGCCTCCACGCCGTTCCGGTGCACGAGCGCGTTGTTGCAGAGCACCATCGTCCGGAGCGCGAGCGCGAGGTCCACGCCGTCGGCGACCGCTCCACCGGCAACGCCGAGATAGAGCTCGGTCACGCGCATGTCGTTCAGCGTCAGCGTGCCGGTCTTGTCGGTGCAGATGACCGTCGTGCCGCCGAGCGTCTCGGCGCTCTCGAGCGTCTTCAGCAGGGCCTGGCGCCGCGCCATGCGCCGCCCCGCGATGGCGAGCGCGAGCGTGACGGTGGGCAGCAGGCCCTCCGGCACGTTGGCGACGATGATGCCGATCGCGAAGATCAGGTTCGTCCAGAAGGGGTTGCCGATGAGGCAGCCGATCAGGAAGAAGACGGTCCCGAGGCCGACCGCGATGGCGCTGATGGCACGGATGAAATACCGGAGCTCCCGGCGGATCGGGGTCTCCACCCGCCTGGTCTCGCGCGTCACGCGGGCGATGTGTCCGATCTCGCTGGCGTGGCCGGTGGCATAGACCACCGCGGCGCCGCGACCGGTTGTGACCAGGGTGCCGCAGAAGACCAGGTTGCGGCTCGCCAGGCGGTCGCTACCGGTGGACTCGAGGCTGCGGAGCTGCGGCTCGCTCTCGCCGGTCAGGGACGCGTGGTCGACCTTGAGGGCGTGCACCTCGATCAGCCGGGCGTCGGCGGGCACCCGATCGCCCTCGCGCAGCAGCACGACGTCCCCCGCGACCACGGTCGCGGCCTCCACCTCGACCTCGCGGCCATCGCGCAAGGCGCGCGCGTGCGTCGAGAGCATCCGGCGAAACGCCGCCATGGCGCGCTCCGCGCGGCTCTCCTGCCAGAAGCTGAAAACCGCGTTCAGCACCACCACCGCGGGAAGCGCGGCGGCGATCAGCAGCATCCCCTCGCCCGGCTTGAAGCGCTCTCCCACCAGGGCGAGGAGGGCCCCGGCCCAGAGCAGCAGCGCGAAGCGGTGGATCAGGTGGCGCCCGAAGCGGACGGCCAGCGGATCGCGCGCTTGCTCCGTGATGACGTTCGGCCCGTCGTGGCGCAGGCGCTCCGCGGCCTCGCGCCCGGTGAGGCCGCGCGCCGACGTCGCGAGGCGCGCGCAGAGCTCCTCCACGGCCATCCGCTGCGGCTCGAATGCCGGCTCCCGCATGACGCGCGCGCGCTCGAGCGCGGGGCCGGCTCAGATCCAGGCTTCCTTGAGCCCGAGCCAGTAGCCGGTAGCGGAGACGACGAGGCTGCCCGCGAACACGGCGGGCAGGAGCACGAGCGTCGGCAGCAGCGGGAGGGCGTAGAGCGGCAGCACGAGCAGATACGCCCCCGCCATGAAGTCGAGCTGGTCGAATCCGATCCAGCTCGCGCCCGGCGCGATGTCGCGGCGGCGCTTGAAGAAGGACTTGATCGCGTCACCGACACCGGCCCCGAGCCCGAGCAGGAAGCCCGGGAGGAGGGGCAGCGCACTCCCGTAGTCGACGGCCGCGAGCCGGTGGAGCAGGCCGAGGCGGTGCAGGAGCACCTGGGCCTCGAAGACGAGCACCCCGACCGCGATGCCGGCGAGGAGGCCGCGCCAGGTCTTGTGATCGCCGAGGATCCGCCTGCCCCCGAGCATGCGGCCGCCGTCGAGGGGGCGCGCGAGCGCCGGCCAGGCCCCCCCGATCAGGACTGGGGCCATGTTCGCGAGGTAGGCCGGGAGGAAGAAGTACGCGACGCGCACGACCGCTGCGGCAAACGTCTGCTCCTCCATCTCGCCGCCCTCCCTTGGCTCGGGTAGCGGCTTTCGTGCCACCTGCCGGCAGGGTCCGCCGACTCGCGCGCGCGGACGCCGGGCGGGGTCGCGGCCGACGGCCATTTGCAGTGCTAGGAAGACCGAAGGGGCCAGGATTCCCGGGAATGGAAGACGGCACATCCCGGCGGCACCCGGGGCTCGCGACCCCGCTGGCACGAATGGTGCTCGCGTCTCCTGGAGGAGACGACTCCGGGAGAGCCCCATGGAACCTCCTCTCAACGTAACCAGCGAGACGTCCGTATACCGGGCGGCCCGCCTCATGACCGAGCACGACCTCGCGCGCGTACCCGTCGTCGACGGCGGCGCGCTCGTCGGCACGCTCGGCTACGAGGACGTCACGCGCCGCTTGCGCCGGCCGGACGCGGACGAGCCCGTCTCGATGCTGGTGGAGGCGGATCCCCCCGCCCTCGCGGCCGACGACCCCGACCCTCCCGAGAGCCCGCCCGTCGGCGAGCCCGCCGGCGGCTTCGACCACGCCGGCCCCTTCGAGCCCGACGTGCTCATGCCGTCCCAGTACCTGGATCGCGTCCGGCGACGCACGGAGTACGATCCCGAGCGCCGCCTCATGGTCGCCGTGCTGCGGCTCGGCGTCGGCGACTACCTCAAGCACGCCGGCGCACGGGACCCCAAGAGCCGGGAGGTGTGGCGCGAGGTCGAGGTATGGGTGGAGGATCGCGACCCGAGCTGGATCTTCTCCTTCGAGAACATCTGCCACGTGCTCGAGCTCGACCCGGACTACGTGCGCAGGGGGCTGCGTGCCGCGAAGGAGGCCGGCGGGAGGGCGGTGCCCGGCGAGACCTCGCCGAACCACCCCGGAAGCCGCACGGCGGCGCGAGCGCGCAGGCTCTGATTGATGCGGCGGGCCTCCTCGCGCTCCGCCCTGGAGCGAGGCCGGTAGCGTCGGGACCGTTCCCTGCCAGGTCCGGCGTCGCTACGCCACGTGGAGGGCGAGCGCGGCCGCGTCGACCGTCCGATGCCGGCGGAAGCGCCGGACCTGCGCGTCCCGCCACCCGTGCAGCTCGGCCCGGACAGCCTCCGAGTCGAGGTCGAGAAGGGCGCAGCTCGACTCGAAGCTGAAGGGCCAGGACTCGTCGCGCGTCTCGATCCAGGACTCGGCGTCCTCGAAGTGACGGCGCCCGCACCGATCGGTCGCGCCGACGTACGTGCAGTAGTCGAGGAGCGCGCGCGAGAAGATGGCGGACACCAGCCGCCCCTCGGGCCGTCCGAGCACGCTCGGTCGCGGAAAGAACTGCCCCGGCAGGACGGCCACGGGGACTACGTCGAGAGCATGGTTGTCGCGGTCGAGCACGGGCTTCCTTCCTGGTCGGATCTTGCAGAGGCGAAAGCAAGCGGCGGGCCAAGCGCCGCGGCTTGCACGCCCACGGCGTTGCGCGGCGGCACGCGTACCCTGGCCTCTCCGATGGGAAAATGGGCCGACCCCGCTCCCGTTCCTGCGAACGGCCGGCAGGATCCCGAGCGACCGCCTTGATCTCGCCGCGCGAAGCGCGGCAACGTGCCGGCGTGGCCCTCGAGAGCGACGTCCTGGTCGTCGGCAGCGGCATCGCCGGTCTCTCCTTCGCCCTGAGCGTCGCCGAGCACGGCACGGTCACGGTGCTCACCAAGAAGGCGTCGGTCGACTCGGCGACGAACTACGCCCAGGGTGGAATCGCCGCCGTCGTGGCGCCCGAGGACTCCTTCGAATCGCACGTGCGCGACACGCTGCGCGCCGGCGCCGGGCTCTGCCGCGAGAACGTCGTACGCTGGGTCGTGGAGCGCGGGCCCGACGCGATCGCCAGCCTCGTCGGCCTCGGCGTCCACTTCGATCCCGGCGCGGCGCCGCCCGGCTACGACCTCGGCCGCGAGGGCGGCCACTCCCATCGCCGCGTCCTGCACGCCGCCGACTTCACCGGCCAGGAGATCGAGCGCGCGCTCGTCCGGCGCGCGGGCGAGCACCCGCGCATCGACGTCGTCCCGAACGCGCTGGTGGTGGACCTCGTGACCAGCGCCAAGCTCGGGCTCGAGGGTCCGAGCCGCGCCGCCGGCGCCTACGTGCTGGAGACCGACCGCGCCACGGTCCGTCCCTACCGGGCGCCGATCGTCATGCTGGCGGCGGGGGGCTGCGGGCGCGTCTACCTCCACACCACCAACCCCGAGGTCGCCTCCGGCGACGGCATCGCCATGGCCTACCGGGCGGGGGCGACGATCGCGAACATGGAGTTCATCCAGTTCCACCCGACGGCGCTCTACCATCCGGCGGCGCGCTCCTTCCTGATCAGCGAGGCGGTGCGCGGCGAGGGGGCCGTGCTGCGCAACGCCGCCGGCGAGCGCTTCATGCCGCGCTACGACGCGCGCGCCGAGCTGGCGCCGCGCGACGTCGTCGCGCGCGCCATCGACGCCGAGCTCAAGCGCCGCGGCGACGAGCACGTCACGCTCGACTGCACCGGCCTCGATCCGGCCTTCGTGCGCCGGCGCTTCCCGAACATCTACCAGCGCTGCCTCGACTACGGCCTCGACATGACGGCGGAGCCGCTGCCCGTGGTCCCGGCGGCGCACTACTGCTGCGGCGGCGTCCGCACCGACCTGCACGCCGAGACCGACGTCCAGCACCTCTTCGCCGCCGGCGAGGTGACGTGCACCGGTCTCCACGGCGCCAACCGCCTGGCCTCGAACTCGCTCCTCGAGGGCGTCGTCTTCGCACGCGCCGCCGCCGCGGAGACCGCCCGCCGCCTCGCGGCGGGCATCGCGCCCCCGCCCCCGATCCCGCCGTGGGAGCCCGGCGCCGCCGTCGCTCCCGACGAGGCGATTCTGGTGCGCGCGGCGTGGGACGAGATCCGGCGGCTCATGTGGAGCTACGTGGGCATCGTGCGGAGCGACCGGCGGCTCGAGCGCGCCGCCCGTCGCCTGCGGCTCGTCCAGGACGAGATCCGCCGCTACTACTGGGAGGTCACGCTCACGCCCGCCCTGGTCGAGCTCCGCAACCTCGCCACCGTGGCCGCGCTCATCGTACGCTGCGCCTCCCTGCGCCGCGAGAGCCGCGGGCTCCACTACACCCTCGACTGTCCGGAGACGCTCGCGGAGGCGCGCGACACGGTGCTCCCGCGCGCCGTCGTGTCCCCGACCCTGCGGCGCTGATGACGGCACCCGTCCGCGCACCCCGGCGCTTGACAGCCCGCGAGGCAGGCTCAACCATTCAGCGCATGCACGCGTTCCTCGAGGCCCACGCCGCCGACTACATGACGCGCGAGGTCGTGACGGTCTCTCCCGCGACGCCGGTCGGCGAGCTCGAGGACCTCTTCACGCGCCACAACGTCAACGGCTTTCCCGTCGTCGAGGCGGGCACGCTCCTCGGCATGGTCACCACGCTCGACGTGCTGAAGGTCTACGTCTTCACGCCCGCGCACATCGTGCCGCACTACGACGAGCTGGCGCGGGTGCCGGCGCGCGAGGTCATGACCCGCGACCCGCAGACGTTCGCGCCCGAGGCCCCGCTCACCCGCATCCTCGCCGGGCTCGTCCAGCGGCGGTTCAAGAGCTTCCCGGTGGTCGAGCACGGCCGCCTGGTCGGCATCATCGCCCGCGAGGACGTCGTGCGGGCGCTGCGCGACGCCCGCACGACGGCGGCCTGAATACCTGCGTCAGCCCGGCGCCGACCACTCGCGCACGCGCTCGGCCGCCGAGAGCCAGAGCGTCTTCAGGCCCTTCGGGAGCTGGCTGAAGACGTCCCAGGCCTCGCCCTCGGTGCCGCCCGAGGGGCTCCCGAGGACCCGCTGCAAGGCCGCGAAGACGGCGACGACCGCCCGCTCGGCCTCCTCGTCGTCGGGAAGCTGCGCGCGCTGGCGCACCCGGCCGACGAACTCCTCGCGGTCCACGCCCGACACCGGGCGGTCCGGGTCGGTGCCCTCCTCCCAGAGCTGCTTCAGCCGCCGCGGGAGCTGCGCCGCGACGTCCTCCCGCTCCTTGGACGTGAGCCGATCGCGGAGCTCCTGAAAGACGACGAACGTGAGGGCGTCGGCGCGCGCCTCGTCACACCTGAGCGTGCCCGCCACCTCCCGCATGAAGTGCTGGTGATCCATGATCCGACCTCCTTCCTGGACGTGTCTTGTACGCCTTCACCGCCTCCGCGAGGAGCAGGATCGGCCCGGCGCGGCGCCGCCGGGCGCGGGGCTGCGATCGGAGGGCGGGGGCGCCCTCCCCTCAACGCAGCGCCGCGGCCCTTCCGCCCGGCCGCGCGCCCTCGTCGCAGGGTCCGAGGAAGCTCGACGCCGCGAGCCAGCGGCCGTCCGGATAGTACACGAACAGCGGCGCCCCGTCCTTCAGGGTGTCGATCACCGCCGCGGCGACCTCGGGTGCGACCGCCGGACATCCCCAGCTCCGGCCGAGACGCCCGAAGCTCGCGCACGTGGCCGCGCTGACGTAGGGCGCGCCGTGCATCACGATCGCCCGCTCGCGCGCCCGGTGGTTGACGCCGTCCTCGAGGCCGCGCAGGCGCAGCGAGTAGCCGTTCCGGCCGACGTAGGCCTCCTCGGTGACGAAGAGGCCGAGACTCGAGCGGCGGCTGCCGGGGACGTTCGAGAAGTGGAGCGCGAGATCGTCGCCGGTCTCCCGGCCATGCGCGACCAGCTCCTCGAAGAGTACCCGGCGGGTAGCGAGGTCGAGCACCCAGAGGCGCGGCGCGACCGAGGGCAGCGAGTAGTCGATCACGCCGAGGAGGGTCGGCCGCGCGACCAGACCGCGGCGCGCGGCGCAGGCGCGGGCGCGGAGCGCGAGCTGCAGGACCGGCGGCCGGAGGCCGGAGGCCGCGCCCGCGAGCGCCGGCACCAGCTCGAAGTCGGGCGCGAGCGCGGGCGCCGGGTCGTGGGCGGCGCGCGCGGGCGCCGGCGACCCGAGCCGGTCCGGCGGCCGTCCGGGCGCGCACGCGGCGGCGGCGAGGACGCTCACGAGCACCGCACCCAGGGCGCGCGCGGCGGCCCGCCGCGACACGCCGCAACGGCGACCGCAATCCCGGCCCACGTCTCGCTGACTCGTCGTCCTCGCCAACCGATCCCCGCGGTGCGCCCACTATCTTGCCCGCGCCCGGGGAGAGTCAAGGCGACGTCTGCGCCGGCACCCCGGGCCCGCGCCGCCCGGTCCGCCCGCCGCGCCGAGCGCCGTATCCGTACCGGGTCGTCGCACAAATGACACAGGACCTGCGCGAGCGGCCCGCACGTACGCGGCGCACCAGGGCACGGGGCTTGCTCGTTGCCAGGGGCTCGGCGCCGGTCCGAGGGGATCCACGACGACCGGGAGCCCTGGATGGAGGCGCATGTCGTTCCCGAAGCCGTCGAAGATGGTGCGTGCGGCACTCCGCGAGGAGACCCATCGCCTCCTCGTCGAGCGCATGCGCGGCGTCCTCTGGCTGGCGCTGGCCACCACCGCCCTCAGCACCGCCGCCGACGCCCGCCATCCCAACGCTCCCGCGCCGCTCTGGGAGGTCCAGATCGCGGCGTGCGGCGCCTACGCCCTGATGCTGCTCGGCGTCAGCCAGGTCCGCCGGCTCTCGTGGCGCTGGTCGGCGGCGATGGCCGCGCTCCTCGGCTGCATCTTCTGCGCCGTGATCTCCGCCCTCGGCGTCGTCACCGGACAGATCGAGATCACGGCCGCGCTGCTCACCATGATCGCGGTCGCCGGCAGCGTCGTCTTCCCCTGGGGCGTGGCGCTCCAGGGGGTGGTCGCGATCGCGGCGGCGCTCGGGTTCCTCGCCGCGGCGACCCTCACGAGCACGCCGACGACGGTCGGCCCGAACCTGGTCCCGACCATCCTCTCGGCGCTCGCGGTCTCGCTCTACCTCGCGCACAGCCTCGAGCAGCATCGCCTCGACCGCAAGCGTGCCGAGCTCCTGCAGGCGGGCGAGCAGCGCGTGCTCAAGATGATCGCCCTCGACGCCGACGCGCCGGCGGCGCTCGACGCGCTCCTCACGACGCTCGAGGTACAGCTCCCCGAGGCGCTCTGCCTGATCGCCCTCGCCGACGAGGACGGACGGCGCGTGCAGCAGTGCGTGGCGCCGCACGTGCCCGCCCTCGCGGCACGCGCGCTCGAGGGCGCCGCCATCGGTCCCGCGCTGCGCGACGCCCACGAGCTGGTGCTGCGCGAGGAGACCGCGCAGGATCCCAGCCTGCCCGCGCTCGGCGCCCTGGTCGCCCAGCACGGCCTGCGGACGTCGTGGATGCAGGCCATCGTCTCGGCGCGCGGCGACCTCCTCGGCGTCCTCGCCGTCTGCCTGCGCACGAGCCGGCATCCGAGCGCGGCCGAGCGCGCGCTGGTCGGGGTCGTGACCGACCTCGCGCGGATCGCGATCGACCGCCAGCTCACGCGGCGCCAGCTCGAGCGCTACGTCGCCTCCCTCGACGAGGCGCGCGCCCAGGCCGAGGAGAACGCGACGCTGCTCGCCCAGGCGCGCGACGAGGCGCTCGCCTCGACGCGCGCCAAGTCCGACTTCCTCGCGACCATGAGCCACGAGATCCGGACGCCGATGAACGGCATCTTCGGCATGACCGAGCTCGCGCTCGACACCGAGAACGACGCCGAGCGGCGCGAGGCGCTGGTCCGGGCGCGCGCCTGTGCCGAGAGCCTGATGACGGTCCTGAACGACATCCTCGACTTCTCGAAGATCGAGGCCGGCAAGCTCGACCTCGAGTGCATCGACTTCGAGCCGCGGGCCGCGATCGCGGGGGTGCTCGACACGCTCGCGATCGAGGCCAACCGCAAGCGGCTCGAGCTGGTGGCCTTCGTCGACGAGCGCGTGCCGGCGGTGCTGCGGGGCGACCCCGGCCGCCTGCGGCAGGTGCTCATGAACCTCGGCAGCAACGCCCTCAAGTTCACGCCCCACGGCGAGGTGGTCCTGCACGTCGCGCTCGCCGAGGAGCCGGGGGCGAGCGGGGCCCCCGGGTTCCTGCTGCACTGCGCGGTACGGGACACCGGCATCGGCATCCCACGCGAGCAGCTCGACACCATCTTCGAGGCCTTCACCCAGGCCGACAGCTCGACGACGCGCTGCTACGGCGGCACCGGGCTCGGGCTCGCCATCTCGCGGCGGCTCGTGGACCTCATGGGCGGCACCCTCGGCGTCGAGAGCGAGGTCGGCCGGGGCAGCACGTTCTGGTTCACCGCGCGCTTCGAGCCCGCCGATCAGGTCCCCGTCACGCTCGACGGCGCGCTCCTGGCGGGCCTGCGCGTGCTCGTCGTCGACGACAACGCCACCAACCGCATGCTCCTGATGAAGACCCTCGAGGCGCGTGGATGCCGGCCGGTCCCCGCCGCGGGCGGCCACGAGGCCTGCGACCTCGCCCGCTACTGGGCGCGCGCCGGCGAGCCCTTCGACCTGGTCCTGCTCGACATGCACATGCCGGACCTCGACGGCTCCGCGACGGCGCGGCGCCTGCGCGCGGACCGCGAGACGCTCGACGTGCCGATCGTCATCCTGAGCTCGATGGGCGGCGGGCGCGGCGGCCTCGAGGACGTCGAGGTGGCCGCGGTGCTCTCGAAGCCGGTCAAGGAGGCCCAGCTCCTCGATGTCGTAGCCCGGGCCCGGCGCCGCGCGCCGGCTCCCGACGCGTCCGCGCCGGGGCTCTCGAGCGCCGTCTGACGCCGCCGCCGGTCCTGCGCACGGGCGATCCCGGGCGGCGGGGGAAGGTCCGGGGCACCGACGCGCCCGTTCGAAGGCACGCCGGTGCTCCCTCTCCGCGTCGGCCGGACCCATATCCCGCGGCCCCTCTCCACAAGGGCCGCGAGCGGCGACGCAGACTCCGAGCCGGTGACCGGCTTGGTTGTGGTTCCTTTGTAAACAGAATCTGTTTCGTTGTCAAGCTACCTCTTGTTGCGCTATGGTGCCGCCAGCAATGAAGCGCCAGAGCACAGCGCCCAAGGGCATCAAGGACATCTTCTACGAGACCCGGGTGCTGTCCGGCCGCGAGTACACGGTGCGGCGTTTTGCCAAGGAAGTGCTCGAGGGCGCCGTCGATCCGGTGATGCTCGGCTACGTCGAGAAGGGCAAGCGCTTCCCGAACGAGGCCCTGGTCCGGCGCCTGGCGGCCGTGCGCGGCGAGCCCGCGCCGCCGCTGCTCGCCGTGCTCTACCGCGACCGCATGCTGCACGCGTTCGGCCGCGAGCTCCGGCGCGCGCTCCACGATCCCGCGGCGGTCGAGGGCATCGCCGATGCCGACCTCGCCGTGCAGGTGAGCCGCGCCATGGCCGCGCTGCCCGACGACGGCGGCTGGATCCCGGTGCGCACCTGGCGATCCCATATCGCCGTCGCCGTCCGGGACAAGTCCCGCACCGCGGACGTCACGCGCGTCGCCGCCCTGCTGCGCGAGCGCAAGCTGGTCGAGCAGAAGCAAGGCCGCGTCCGCCGCGTGGCGCGGCACTTCGTCGCGACGACGCTCGAGGAGCGGCGCGCGCTGGCGATGGAGTTCGCCGCCATCTTCGCGAAGGCCCTGCTCGACAAGGTGAGCCTGCCGGAGAAGTCCGCGCTCACCTACCTCCGCAACCACTACCTCCACATCGACCGCGCGCGCGTGCCGGAGTTCCAGCAACGGCTCGAGGCGGCGGCACGCGCCCTGGCCAAGGAGTTCGCCGCCGATGCGGACGCCGGCACGGAGTTCCTGAACGTGCTACTGGTCGCGACGCCGGTTTGAGGACATGCAGGCGATGAGCGTCGACATGCGCAGGATTCGCACCCGGTTGGCCTTGACGGCCTTGCTGCTCGCGCTCGCGTGGAGCGCCGCGGGGTGCGGCGGCAGCGGGTCGAGCGGCTTCGACATCCTCCCGAGCGAGGCGCAGGTGATCGCCCGCGCCATCGACGAGGGCGATTGCTTCGCGTTCGAGCAGCAGACGATCTGCGGCTCGGGCGCGCAGCTCGAAAGCGGGCTCTTCGTCGGCGCCTCGGTCATCATCGACGCCCCCGACCAGCCGCTCGTCTGCGACGACCAGGCCAGCCCCACCGAGGAATGCGCGGCCTCGCTCGAGTTCGTGACCGAGGGCTTCCGGATGCCGAACAGCCTGCTCGCGGCGGTCGCCGCGAGCGAGCAGGGTCGGTGGACGCTGGTCCCGCTCGACGCCACCGAGGACGTGCTCACCCGCACCGTCGAGATCCTCGTCCCCGGGCATCCCGACGGCGGCGGGCCGGAGCCGTTCATCGCGGCGGTGCTGGTCTACGCGGAGGTGCCGCCGGAGAGCGTCCCGGAGTCGGCGGAGACGCTCGCCGAGTTCGGGACCGACCTGGTGTACGTGAGCAATCGCCTCACGATCATCGTGCCGCGCACGCCCTAACGCTTTCCTCACGCTCGCAGCGACCCGCCGGTAAACGACGTCGCGAGCCCGACGCTCGGCGGACTCTTCTGCCTGCCCGCCACGGGCTCGGCCGCGGTGAACACCGCGTCCGGCTACCCGGGACTCGGACGGCTGACGCTGCCGGCAACGGCGATCTTCGAGTAGGACGGCTTCCGGACGCGGCCCGCGGCGGTTTTCACCAGGCGTCGCGGGCCGCCCCGCGCGGCGCCTCGTAGCTGATGCGGTAGATCACGCCGCCCTCGTCGTCGGAGACCAGGAGTGCGCCGTCGGGCATGACCAGCACGTCGGCCGGGCGCCCGAAGGCCTCGCCGATCGCGACGTGGCTCGCGCCCGTCGTCTTCCCCCGGCGGGCGACGCCGCGCAGCCACCCCTCGGCGAAGGGCTCGTACGAGACCGCCTTGCCGTCGCGTACCCGGACGACGCTCACGCGGTAGCCGATCGGCTCGCTGCGGTTCCACGAGCCGTGCTCGGCGATGAGGATCTGATTCCGGTAGGACGGCGGGAACATGGCGCCGGTGTAGAACCGCATGCCGATCGCGGCGACGTGGGGGCCGAGCTTTTGGGCCGGCGGCGTGAACGCGTCGCACGCGCGCCCTTCCCCGTGCTCGGGATCGAGCAGGTCGCCGCCGTGGCAGTACGGAAAGCCGAAGTGCATCCCCGCGCGCGGGGCGCGGTTCAGCTCGTCGGGCGGCCGGGCGTCGCCGAGGCCGTCGCGACCGTTGTCGGTGAACCACAGCACGCCGGTCGCCGGGTGCCAGTCGAAGCCGACCGTGTTGCGGATGCCGCGCGCGAAGACCTCGAGGTCGCGGCCGTCGGGCTGCATGCGCATGATCGTCGCGTAGCGCTCATCCGCGCGCGCGCAGACGTTGCACGGGGCGCCCACCGGCACGTAGAGCCGGCCGTCGGGCCCGAAGCCGAGGAACTTCCAGCCGTGGTGCGGGTCGCCCGGAAAGGCGTCGCTCACCACCACCGGCGCCGGCGGGTCGTCGAGACGGGACTCGATGCCGTCGAGCCGGAGCACGCGATCGAGCGCGGCGACGTAGAGGGCACCGTCGCGAAAGGCGAGACCGCTCGGCATCGCCAGGCCGCGGGCGATGGTACGGACGCGGTCGGCCACCTGGTCGCCGTCCTCGTCGACGACGGCGTAGACGTTGCCGGCCCGGCGCGAGCCGACGAAGAGCGTACCGCGCGCGCCGAGGGCCATCTGGCGGGCGTTGTCCACACCGCGCGCGTAGACCGCGATCCGGAAACCCGGCGGCAGGTGGATGGCGTCGAGGGGCAGGTCGGCCGCCGGCGCGCGGCCCGCCGCCCCGAGGAGAAGGAGCGCCAGCCCGGCGCCGCGCGCGCGAGCGCCGACACCGCACCCGCCGCCGGCGGGCTCGCCCCTGCCACGTCGCGGCCGCATCCTCGGGGCGCTACGCGGGCCGCCCAGGGTTGTCAACGAGGGTCGCCGCGACCTGCCCTGCAAGCGCGTCCAGTGCGACGAGATCTGAGCCTTCTGCTACGCCAAGGACAAGAACCTGCCCGATTCCATGCGCGGCAAGCCGGGGGTCGGCTCAATCTGGACGTGGACCGCGATCGACGCCGACACCAAGGTCATGCCGTGCTTCCACGTCGGCAGCGCGATGCGGGCTGCGCCTACGAGTTCATGGTCAACCTGGCAGGCCGGCTGCGCGGTCGGATTCAGCTCACGACGGACGGCCACGGCGCCTACCTTGTCGCGGTCCCCGGCGCCTTCGGCCACGCGATCGACTACGCGCAGCTCATCAAGGTCTACGGCGTGCCGGCCAATGGCGAGAAGCGCTACAGCCCGCCCGAGTGCCTGGGCATGAAGGTGGAGGAGATCAGCGGCAACCCGGACCCCGCGCACATCAGCACCAGCTACGTCGAGCGCCAGAAACTCAACTTTCGGATGGGCATGCGGCGCTTCACGCGTCTGACCAACGCGTTCTCCAAGAAGGTCGAGAACCACGCGCACGCGGTCGCGCTCTACACCATGTTCTACAACTTCGCGCGCATCCACCAGACGCTGCGCGTGACGCCCGCGATGGAAGCGGGCGTGGCAGATCATCCGTGGGAGCTGGAAGAGATCGCCGCGCTGATTCAGGACGAAGAGGTCGTCATCCTGCGGTGAGGTCGTGATACACCTCCACTTGGCGGGCCTTTTCGCCCCCCTCCGAAGAGCGATTGACAGGGTTGCGGGCCTTTGGGCAACCTACTCCCATGGCCGAGTCCCCCCAACCAGAGGTGCTTCACGTCGAGCTGGCGTACTTCGAGCGGATCAAGCCCGATCTGCTCCAGCATCATCGCGGAAAGTTCGCGCTCATCAAGGGCGAGGAGCTCGTGGGGACGTTTACCAAGCGCGATGAGGCGTACGAAGCGGGCGTGAAGAAGTTCGGCAATGTGCCGATGCTCATTCGGGAAATCGTGCCACAGGAGCCGACCCAGCAGATTCCGGCCCTGACGCACGGTCTACTGAATGCCCATCCATAACCAACCCCTACACGTTCCGAGCGGCACGCCGACCATGGACATCGAGATCGGCATCCCTGCCGTTCTCGCAGCTACCTTCAGCGCCTCGGGACAGCCGATCCCATCCCCACACTCAGGTCGCGCCCTGATCGACACGGGGGCCTCCGGTTCGGCAGTGGATCAGCAAGGTCATCAAGGCACTGGGGATGCAGCCGATCGGTCAATGCACACTCGCCACCCCGAGTCAGGCAACCGGCTTTGCCTCTGTGTATCGAGTCAAAGTGTCCTTTCCGCAGAGTTGGGGCGGTGATACCGAATGGTCGATGATCGGCTGTGACCTGGCCTCGCAAGGGATCATCGCGTTGATCGGACGCGACGTCCTCTCAGGGTGCGTGCTGATCTTCAATGGACCTGGACGGTACTTCACGCTGACTTTCTAGTTCAACCAGCAAACAGCGTTCCTCTTCGTATTCATACTCCCCCACTACCCGCCGCGTGCGGCCGCGGGCGGCGACGCGCACGGCCGCGGCGCGCGCTACAGCGCCGGCAGGCTCGCGTCCTCCAGCAGCGCCGGATCGGCGAGGCCCGCCCGCGCGAGCAGGTAGTCGGCATAGGCGCGCCCCCACAATGAGGGCGCCGGCGCTTCGATTCGCGTCCTCCCGGGGCTATGCTCGCCCGCGGTATGCGGCGGGGGCTGATCGTGCTGTTCATGGTCGTGAACCTGGCGACGATCGCCTTCGCCAACCGGCCGCCGGCGCTCGCCGACGCCGTCGCCCGGCGCCTCGACCAGGCGCTCTCGCCCGACGCCGCCTGGCGCGTGCGCTGGGTCGGATGGCTCTGGCAACGCTACGCGCACCTGGTCGGGCTCGACAACCGGTGGGAGATGTTCGGGCGCCAGAGCCGCTTCAACTGGCGCTACGAGATCGTCGGCCGCTACGGCGACGCCGGCGCGCGCGTCCTGCCGCTCCCCCTGCAGACGCGCCGCACCCTCGCCCAGGACCTCCTCCTCGACTTCAAGGAGCCGAAGCTGCACCTGAACCTCTACCCGGACGCCGCCCGCCGCGAGCGCTGGGCGCAGTACCTGTGCCGGCGCTTCCCCGAGCACGAGGGCCGCCGCATGGAGGACGTCGTCATCGACCTCCACTGGCGGGAGCTGCGGCCGCTCGACGAGGAGGTCGATGACGACGT
>Ga0302046_10000422_pt1 | contig 43543 bp, 36 predicted proteins | sample RVTome_11_FD_200261 | JGI IMG/M metagenome (GOLD analysis project Ga0302046, IMG submission 200261) | Soil microbial communities from uranium-contaminated site in the Upper Colorado River Basin, Wyoming, United States - RVT147D111 (version 2) ...
GCCATCGCACTCGGCCTCGCCGCGATCGGTATCTATGGAGTGATCGCGTATGGTGTGGCCCAGCGGACAAGCGAGATCGGCATCCGGCTGGCCCTCGGTGCGAGCCGCGGCGAGATCCTCGGCCTGATCGTCGGACAGGGACTCGGGCTCACCGCCGTCGGGGTGGCGATCGGGCTGGGTGCGGCGTTCGTGGCAACCCGACTGATGGAAGCGCTCCTGTTCGGCGTGGGGTCCACCGATCCGTTGACGTTTGGTGTGGCGGCGGCCGCGCTCGGTTCGGCGGCGCTCCTCGCCAGCTACGTACCCGCGCGACGCGCGACGCGGGTGGATCCGATGGACGCGTTGAGGGGTGAGTAATGACAGGTGTCAGGGGTCAGAACCCTGCCGCCACCCCCGGGCAAGCTGGCACTTTGAATCCTGGCAGCTAACACCTAAAAACCTGACACCTGAAACCTGACACCTGATACTATGCTCACCGACATCCGCTACGCCCTCCGCTCTCTGAAAAATCACCCCGGCTTCACCGCCGTTGCCGTGATCACGCTGGCCCTCGGCATCGGGGCAAACACGACGATCTTCAGTGCGGTGTACGCCGTGCTGCTGGACCGGCCGAACGTGGCGCAGCCGGAACAGCTGCGCATCGTGCGGCCCGTGCTCCGACCGCCGGACGGGGCGCCGGATACCCTGGGATGGTGGTCGTACCCCATGTACGAAGCCTTCAGAGACGGCGAGCCCGGACTCGCCGGCGTGGCCGCGTACACGCCGAACCCGCGGTCGTACACCCTCGCCACCGGTGACGACGCGCGGCGCGTGGAGCTGGAGTTCGTGTCCGCCGGCTACTTCGACGTGCTGGGCGTGGCGCCGGTCCTGGGGCGTGGGTTTGCACCCGACGAGGACGTGACGCCGAACACGCACCCGGTGGTGGTGGTGAGTCATGACCTCTGGCGCAGCGCCCTCGGAGCCGATCCTGCCGTCGTCGGCCGCGAGATCCGCCTCGACGCCCTGCCGCTCACCGTGGTCGGCGTGATGCCGCCGGGGTTCGCGGGGCTGTCCGAGGGAGCCGACCTCTGGGTGCCCATGATGATGGCGCCGCCGCTGACCTTCGCGCGGCGCCTCGAGGGCACACTCTCGTTCTGGCACGCGGTGGTGGGGCGCGTGCCGCCGGGCGCCGGCGCAGGGCTAGCGGCGCGCCTCTCGAGCGTCGCGCGCGGCGTCGAGGACGCCATTCCTCTGGCAGAGGTGTTCGGCGACGTCGAGTTGGCGTTCGCGTCCCTCCCGCTGGCCGCGACCCGGGTGGACCCCGCGATTCGGCGCGCGCTGCTGGTGCTGCTCGGCGCCGTGGGGTTCGTGCTCCTCATTGCCTGCGCGAACGTGGCCAACCTCATGCTGGCCAGGGGTGCGCGCCGCGGACGGGAGATGGGCGTCCGTGTGGCCCTCGGTGTCGGGCGCTTGCGCCTCGCCCGCCAGCTCGTTGTGGAAAGCGTGACGCTCGGCGTGCTGGGCGGTGTCGCTGCCCTCCTCGTCGCCGTGTGGGGCCTCGAGGCACTCCGCGCGCTACGCCCGCCGTCGCTCGCGGGTACCGCCGACCTCGAGGCGGTGCGCGTCAGCCCGCCCGTTCTCGCGTTCAACTTCGCGGCCGCGGTGGTGGCCGGCGTCGTGTTCGGCGTCGTCCCGGGTCTGGTCGAGACCCGCGCCGACGCCCGCACGCTGCTCGCGGGCGACGGGGGTGGCCGGCGCCGGCGCGGACCGCGCGGCGCCCTCGTTGCGGTGGAAGTCGCCTTGGCGCTTGTGTTGCTCGTAGGCGCCGGTTTGCTGCTGCGCAGCCTCGCGAAGCTGAACCGGACGCCGCTCGGCTTCGAGCCGCGCGGCGTGCTGACCGCATTCGTGAATATCCCGCGGCAGGCATACGTCGACGACGAGCCCGTTGCGTTCTTCGAAGAGGCGATGATTCGCTTGCGCGACGGGCCGGGTGTCCGCCGCGCCGCCATGGGGAACTGCCTCCCGGTCGTGGACGGTTGCGACCGGGTTGGCATGGTCATCGCCGGCGCGGTCACCGATCCCGACGCCGCGGCGCCCGCCGTGTGGATGAACATGGTGGGCGGCGACTACTTCCGGGCGCTCGGAATCCCGCTGCTGGCCGGCCGTGTGTTCGACGAGCGCGATCGCGGTGAGGCGCCGCGGGTCGCCGTCGTCAACGAGGCGGCCGCACGGCGCTACTGGCCCGACGGCACCCCGCTCGGCGAGCGTATTCAACTGAGCGTGGGGTGGGGTGGCGAGGACGACTTCGCCGAGATCGTCGGCGTCGTGGGGGACGTGAAGCTCGGTGGCGTCACGGAGCCCGTCCAGCCGGGTGTCTACCTGGCGTATCGCCAGTTCTCGTATCGCTCCAACTACCTCGTGGTCCAGGCGGACGGCGATCCCGGCGCGCTCACCGGCGCCGTGCGCGCGGTCATCCGCGAGCTGGATCCCACCCTCTCGGCGTGGGATGTTCGATCCATGAAGCAGTGGATCGGCGACAGCACCGCGCGCACGCGGTTCAGCGGTACGCTGTTGCTGGCGTTCGGCGCGATCGCCCTGGTGCTCGCGGCCGTCGGGATCTACGGGGTGATCGCGTTCGCGGTCGCCGGGCGCACGCGGGAGATCGGCGTCCGCATGGCGGTGGGCGCGCGTGGCGGAGACGTGATGCGGTTGCTGTACAAGGAGGGGCTGCGTTTCACGGCCGTGGGGCTGGTCGTCGGGCTCGGCGGCACCGTGCTGCTCACGCGCTTCCTGCGAAGCGAGCTGTACGAGGTCTCGCCCGGGGACCCCGTTACGATCGTCGCCGTCCTGGCGCTGCTCACCGGGGCGGCCACCGTCGCCATCCTCGTGCCCGCCCGACGGGCCACGCGGATCGATCCGATGGAGGCGTTGAGGACAGACTAGGGACAGGGGACCGGGGACGGGGGACCAGAGTGGTGTCCGATTCTGGGACGGACCGCTCCCGTCTCCGAACGAGCCAACGTAAGGTGGGTATCCCCTAACCTACAAGCTAGCAATTAGTTAGGTCGTCATTACGATCTGGCACACCCGTTGCTTTCTTTTAATGATCGGATCCCCGTAATGATCGGATCCCCGGTCCCCGGTCCCCGGCCTGAAGCTCCACGCCAATCAGACCCGTAAGGATCTACCGAACCCGTATCAAGTTGGAGGAGTGCCGTGACTTCGCTACGTACCGCTGGCCTGTTGGCCGTCGTGATCTCGTCCGTCGCGTTTTCCCTCGAAGCGCGGCAAGCCGAGCCGCAGCAAGCCGAGCCGCAGGAGGTTCGCCGGCTGACGCTGGGGGATGCGTTGCGGATCGCCGAGGCCAACAGCCCCACCTTCGGACAGGTGGCAAATGACGCGACTGCGTCGGCGTGGGGCGTACGGTCGGCGTACGCCGGGTTCCTGCCCAGCCTCAACCTCAGTGGGGCGCTCGGCTATCGGGGGCCCGGCACCCAGACCTTCCTCACCACCACGTTCCGGCAGAGCTCGGCGACGGTCTCGTCGAGCTACGGAGCCACGTTCAACTGGTCGCTCGACGGTCAGACGCTCACCGAGCCGGGCCTGCGCCGGGCGGAACGGGACGCCGTGCATGCCGACATCGACGCGGCGGCGCAGCAGCTCGAGAGCACCGTCACGGAGCAGTACCTGGCTGTCCTCCAGGTGCAGGCCAACGCGGTGCTGCAGCGTGCCCAGCTCGAGCGCAACCAGGGGAATCAGGAGCTGGCGGAGGCGCGTTACGCGGTGGGTCAGGTGACGCGCATCGATCCGCAGCAGGCGCGGGTGGCGTCGGGTCAGGCCGAGGTCGAGCTGCTGCGCCTCGAGCAGATGTCGCGAGTGGAGATGCTGCGGCTGTTCCAGATGCTCGGCGTCGCCGCGCCGGCGGATCCGCTGGCGGTGGAGTTGGTCGACGAGTTCGAAGTGCGCCCCATCGAGGAGAGCCTCGAGGACCTCCTGGCGGATGCGGAGCGGGGCCACCCCGAGCTGCTCGCGCTGCGCGAGCGAGAGGCCGCGGCCGGCTGGCAGGTGCGCTCGGCATCCTCGCGCTTCTTTCCAACGGTGGGCGTCTCGGCCGGATGGTCTGGGTTCACGCAGCAATTCACGAACATCGATCCGGTGATCGACGAGACGCTCCAGGACGAGATCAGCAGCGCCAACGCGAACATCGCGGCCTGCGAGCAGCAGAACGACGTGTTCGCGCGCTTGGCGAACCCGCTGCCGCCGCAGGACTGCTCGGCGCTGGCGTTCACCCCGGCCCAGCAGGTCGAGCTGGCGGGGCTGATCCGCGAGGGGAACAGCTTGTTTCCCTTGAGCTTCACGGCACAGCCGTTCCAGGTCCAGCTCTTCGTCTCGTTGCCCGTGTTCAACGGATTCCAGCGGGAGCTCCAGATCGCGCAGGCGCAGGCCTTCGCGGACGACGCCGAGCTGGCGCTACGCGATCGGCGCCTCGGTCTCCAGGCGGAGATCACGGAGCGCTTTCACGACGTCGGGCGGGCGAGGCGAACCATTGAGATCCAGGCCGAGAACGAGGCCGCCGGACAGGATCAGCTCGAGCTGGGTCGCGAACGGTACCGTTTGGGGCAGGGAAGCTTTTTCGAGCTGCTCGAGGCGCAGCTGACTGCGCACCAGGCCGAGCGGGATCATCTCAACGCGATCTACGAGTATCATCGGGCGGTGACGCGGTTGGATGCGGCGGTGGGGAGGGCTGTTCGGTAGCTGTCGCGGGGCCGAGAAGGGGTTAGGGGTTGGGGGTTAGGAACTACACGCGCCGACGCAGCAGGAGCTTGCGTGTGAGTGAAGAAAGCGACCGACCTCGGTTGTGCGGTCGATGACTTGGCTGGTCTGGAGGGTGGTCATGAATCCGAGCAACTCGGCGCAGAGGAACTCGGTTTCCAGCTCGAACAGCGAGCCCCTCGCGACTGAGACGTGTCGCACGTAGTCGCCGGTGTGATGCCGCCCGAATCCCTCGGCGATACTCGCCGGGACTGAAACAGCAGCACGCCGGATTTGGCTGACCAGGCCGTAGCGCTCGCCAGCCTCCTGTTCGTGCCGGAATCTGGCGTACGACGTCGCTCAGACCGTCATCAGTTATTCGCCCGGAGGAGCATTATCGCGCACCAACCCCTAACCCCTAACCCCCTTTTCTCACCCAACCACCATCTCCCCAGCCACCCCCTTCACCCGCTCCTTCACCGACGGCCCGACCACGAACACCTTCAACCGCTCCGCAGCACTCGTCACCATCAGATACACACCGGGCAGCACCAACAGCGTGAGCACCGTGGACACCGAGAGGCCGCCGACCACGGCGAGTGCCAGTGGCTGCATCAGCTCGGTGCCTTCCCCGATCCCGAACGCGAGCGGCATCATCCCCAGTATCGTGGTCAACGTCGTCATCAGAATTGGGCGCAGGCGCACGGCGCCCGCCTCCACGATGGCATCGGTTACGGAAAGGCCTTCGCGGACGCCGATCTCCACGTATTGCACCAACAGGATCGCGTTGTTGACCACGATGCCCGTGAGCAGGATGACGCCCAGGAGCACGGGGGCGGAGCGCGGGGTACCCGTGACCCACAGCAGGACGGCGACGCCGATGAGGGCGAGCGGCACGGACACGAGAATCACCAACGGGTTGGTGAGACTCTCGTATTGCACGGCCAGCACAACGAACACCAGGAAGATCGCGAGGCCGATCACGATGCTGAGGTTCCGGTTGCTCTCGCGCACCGCCTCCTCCTCGCCCCCGTACAGGATCGAGAAGCCCTCCGGTAGTTCGAGCGACGCCAGGCGCTGGCGCACCTCCCGCGCCACGTTGCCCACGTTGGCCACCGTTTCGTTGACCTCGCCGGTGACGCGGATCAAGCGGTTCTGATTCTCCCGCAGAATCGTCGTGGGGCCGGTGCCGAGCCGTACGGTCGCCACGTCGCGCAGGTAGATGGGCTGGTCGCGACTCGGGAACAGGGCGATCGCGCCGAGGTCCTCGGGACTCTGGAATTCCTCGCGGGGCATGCGCACGCGGATGTCGAACTCGTAGTTTCCCTCGGTGTAGCGCGTGGGGGTCGACCCCTCGAGCGCCGTCCGCACGGTCTGCCCCACGTCGGCCACGCTCAGACCGAGGTCCGCCGTCCGCTCCCGGTCGATCCGGATGGAGAGCTGCGGGCTCGCCTCCTCGGTGGACAGTTGGACGCCGTCCAGCCCGGCGATGCCTTCCATGCGCGTCTGCACGTCGCCCGCGAGCCGCTGCAGGGTCGGCAGGTGATCGCCCTGGACGCCCACCGAGACGTCGGTGCCGCTCGTGTTGGTACGCAGGCCGCGGATGCGGGGTGGGCGCACGCTGATCTGCGCGCCGGGGAAACCGGCCGCGTCGATGCGGCCCTGGAGATCGGCCACCCAGCGTCCCGCCGGCATGTCCGGCCGCTCGGTGGCGCGCACGAGCTGGACGTTGATCGATCCGCGCCCGCCGCGCTCCGAGGTCGAGCCGCCGAAAAGGTACCCGCCCGCGGTCGCGAAGACGTCGACCACGTACGGCTGGTGGCGCACCATCCCCTCGATTTCCAGGACGAGCTGGTTGGTTCGCTCCGGGGGCGTGCCGGGGGGCATGCGCACGTTCACGCTGAGCGCCCCATCGTCCACTTGCGGGAGGAACTCGTAGGGGAACCCGCGGGCGACGGCGAGCGAGCCGATGAGCAGCGTGAACGCGCCGCCCACGACGAGAGCGCGGTGTTTCAGGGTGACCCGGGCGGTGCGGCGGTACACGTTGGTGGCGCGCGCCAGGCCCGCGTTGAACGCGCGGAACGGGCCGGTCTCGCCGAGGCCGCTGGTCCGGCGAATCTTCGCCAGCTGTGCCGACAGCATCGGCACCAGCGTGAGGGCCACGCCGAGGGCGGCCACGGTCGCGAAGGAGATGGTGAGGATCATCTCCCGAAAGATCAGGGCCGCCAGGCCGGTGACCAGCAGGAACGGTACCACGGCTGCGAGGTTCGTCGCGGTGGCCGCGATAACGGCCGACGTCACCTCCGCCGAGCCGGTGTGCGCGGCCTCCTCGGGGGTGGCGGCACCCAGGGCACGGTGCCGGAAGATGTTCTCGAGCATCACGATCGAGTTGTCGAGCAGCATTCCGACCCCGAGCGCGAGCCCGCCAAGCGTCATGATGTTCAGGGTGAGGCCGCCTATACCCATCATGAGCAGCGTCGCAAGGATGGCGATCGGGATCGACAGCCCGATGATGAACGTCTTCCGTACGCTGCCGAGAAAAAGCAGCACCACCACCATCGCGAAGGTGGCTCCCAGAAGGGCGGCGTTGCGGACGCTCCGGACCGAGCTGCGGATGAAGAACGACTGATCCGCCACCACGCGGTGCTGGATCTCGTCGGGTATGAACCGTGTGGACGCCAGCTCCTCCAGCCGGTGACCGACGCCTTCCGCGACCGTGACGGTATTGGCTTCGGGCAGCTTGCGCACCGAGAGCTTCACCGCCGGGACACCGTTGAGCCGCGCCCAGAGGCGCTGGTCGCGGTTCGTGTCGCTGATGGTCGCGACGTCGGACAGCGGGATGCGCTGAGCGGTCCCCGGCACCGAGAGCAGGACCGATTGGATGTCACGCAGTGCGCCGAACTTCCCCGTGGTCTTCCCGATGACCTCGTACGTCGATGACGTGACGTTGCCGGCGGCCACGTCCAGGTTCTCGTTGCGGAGCGCGGTGAGGATGTCGGAGACGGTGAGACGGTACGAGCGCAGCCGCTCCTGGTCGAGCACCACGTGGATCTCCCGCACCAGGCCGCCCGCCACGTCGACCGAGGCGACGCCCTCGACGCTCAGGAGCTGCGGCATGAGCTGGAGATCCACCCAGCGACGCAGGTCGACCAGGCTCCACGCCTCCGAGCTGAAACCCACCTCGTACACGGCAATCTGCGATGGATCGAACTTGAAGATGAACGGCGCCTCGGCCTCTTCCGGCAGCCGCGAACGGGCGCGATCCAGGTTCTTCGAGGCGTCCTGGAGCGCGAAGTTCATGTCGGTGCCGTACCGGAAATACAGGTTGACGTCCGCCCGTCCCTCCGTGGTCTCCGACTCGAGGCGGATCAGGTTCTCCGTGGTGGCGAGGCTCGTCTCGAGCACTTTGGTGACCTGCTCCTCGAGCACTTCGGGCGCCACCCCGGGGTATCGCACGCCCGCGCGAACCTGGGGGTACACGATTTGGGGCAACAGGTCGATCGGGAGCTGCCGGCCCGAGTATACGCCGAGCACCATCACCACGGAGGCGAGCGCGAGGGTGCCGATCGGGCGGAGGATGGAAAGGCTCGAGATGGTGCGGCGGGTGTCGCTCATGGCAGGTCTCCGGCCTCGCCCTGCGACGAGGAGTCGCCGGTCACGACGGGCGGGCCGGCGGTGATGCGTACGCGGGCACCGGGCCGGAGATTGAGCTGGCCGGATGTCACCACCAGCTCGCCCTCGGACACGCCCGTGAGGACCTCGACGCGGCCCTGCGACGTCAGCCCGGTCTGGATCGGACGCCGCGCCAGCGTGTCCGCGGCGACCACATAGACGTACGGCCCCAGCGCGCTCGTACCCACGGCCGATGCCGGCACGACCACGACGCCTGGACGCCGCTCGAGCGGGAAGTGCACCCGCGCCAGGAACCCCGGACGCACCTGCGCCCGCGACGTGCTCGCCAGCCCAACCTCGACCGGCACCAGACGGGTCTGCGGGTCGGCGCTGGGAAACACGCGGCGCACCCGCCCGACGAGCCGCACCTCGGGATAGGCGTCCAGCTCCACGGCCACCGAGTCGTTCGGTCGCACGTGGACCACGTCCAGCTCGGACATGCGGACGCGGACGACGAGCAGGGAATCATCCGCCACGTCGAACAACCGCTCGTTCGGCGATACGGCGCTGCCAGCCTCCACGAACTTTTGGGTGACCACACCACCGGTCGGCGACAGCACGCGGCTGAACTCCAGCCGCGTCTCCCACAGCCGCACGTCGCTGTTCGCGGTCTCGAAGCTCGCTCGCGCCTGCTCGAACTCGGCGTCCGTGATGATCTGAGAGGCCTGCATCTGCTCGGCCCGCTCGAACACCGTTTGGGCGTTGGCGCGGACCGCCCGCGCCCGCTCGAGCTGCGCGGCGGTCTCCCGTGCGTCCAGCTCGGCCATGCGCGTTCCCGGACGGACGCGATCGCCCTCGATCACCCGCACCGTGAGGATCGTTCCCGCCATCCGACTGTTCACGCCGACAACGCGCAGCGGCTCCACGGGGCCGGTGAGGGTGACCTCCCGCGCCAGATCCCGGCGCGCAACCCGATCGACGGCGACGGGCGTGGCGCTGCCGGGTTCGCCGCCGGGAGGGACGTTCTGGGCTTCGCTCCCGCTGGAACACGAGATCAACACCACGGCGGCGGCGGTTGCCAGGATCCCAAAGACCGGATGTGGTTTCGACATGCCGTTCGGGTGAGGCGTGATGCGGCACGCGAGGATGCCGCCCGGAAAAAGGGGGGCAATCCCCCCCCGGCGCAAACTCCTTCAATATGGTATACGCACGACGCCGCACGAGTGTTGACTCGGCCACCCGCTGTGTCCGATTTTGGGACTACAATCTCCCAGCAACGGACGGACTCACAACGAGCCGCTGACGTAAGTCTTTGATTTCCAACGATGTACGATGCAATGTTCCTGGCACGGCCGTTGCCGGTGTGAAGGCTGGCGGCCCAGCCCTCGCCGCGGTGAGGACGCCGCTCCCCGGCCCGGCCCTTTCAGCCACCCGACCATGATGACGACGAACGGCACCGCCCGCATTCTCGTTGCCGACGATCAGCCCGACGTCCTCGAGGCCTTGCGCCTCCTGCTCAAGGACGCGGGGTACGGGATCGCCACCGCGACCTCGCCGGCCGGCGTGATGAGCGCCCTCGCGGAGCAGGAGTTCGACGCGGTGCTGATGGACCTCAATTACACCAGAGACACCACGTCGGGTCGGGAAGGGCTCGACCTCCTGCCCCGGATCCGGCTGCTCGACGAGCACCTCCCCGTCATCGTGATGACCGCGTGGGGGAGCATCGAGGGCGCGGTCGAGGCCATGCGGCGCGGCGCGCGCGACTATATCGAGAAGCCGTGGGACAACGCGCGGCTCCTCAGCACCCTCGGCACGCAGATCGAGCTGGTCCGGGCGCTCCGCCGCAGCCGCCGGCTCGAGGACGAGAACCGGCTGCTGCGCGAGGGCGGCTCCGTGGAGTTCATCGCGGAGTCCGCGGCCATGCAGCCCGTGCTCAGGCTGATGGAGCGCGTGGCGCCGTCCGACGCCAACATCCTGGTCACGGGGGAGCACGGTACGGGGAAGGAAGTGGCGGCCAACTGGATCCACGGCGCGTCCAGCCGCGGCCGGAAGCCGTTCGTCACCGTGAACCTGGGCGGTTTCTCCGAGAGCGTGTTCGAGAGCGAGCTGTTCGGTCACGTGAAAGGCGCCTTCACCGACGCTAAGACCGATCGCGTGGGCCGGTTCGAGCTGGCGGACGAGGGGACGCTGTTCCTCGACGAGATCGCGAACTTACCGGCGACGCTCCAGGCCAAGCTCCTCCGCGTGCTCCAGACCGGCGAGTTCGAGCGGGTCGGCTCGTCCCGCACGAAGCGGGTGAATACCCGCATTCTCTCCGCCACGAACGCCGACCTGCGCACCGAGGTGGGCGAGGGGCGCTTCCGGGAGGACCTGCTCTTCCGGCTGAACACAGTGCAGATCCACCTCCCGCCGGTCAGGGAGCGGCGGGAGGACATTCCGTTGTTGGCCGCGCACTTCCTCACCCGGTACGCCCAGCGGTATCGTAAGGCGGTACGGGGGTTCGAGGCGGACGCGATGAACGCGATGCTCGCGCACCCCTGGCCCGGTAACGTCCGCGAGCTGGATCACGCGGTGGAGCGCGCGGTGCTCCTCGCGGAAGGAGACGCGGTGCGCGTCGCGGACCTCGGTCTCGCCACCGACGACGGCGCGGCGCCTCCTCTCGAGCAGATGACCCTGGACGAGGTCGAGCGGCACCTCATCCAGCGGGCCCTCACGCGTCACGCCGGCAACGTCAGTGACGCCGCCCGGGCCCTCGGACTCAGCCGCAGCGCGCTCTATCGCCGTCTCCAGCGCTTCGGGTTGTGAGCCGACATGAGCTGAGTCACGACCGCCGGGTCTTCTGGATGGCGCTCGCGGCGGGCGCCCCCGCCGTGCTCGTCGCGTCGATCCTGCTCTGGACCGGCGATTTCACCCCCAAGGTCCAGTGGACCCTCTCCATCCTCATCGCCATGACCTGGCTCGGCTTCACCTTCGCCGTGCGGGAGCGCGTGATCCGCCCCATCCAGACGCTCGCCAACCTCATCGGCGCGCTCCACGAGGGCGATTTCTCCGTGCGGGGCCGCGCGCCGCGCGGCGACGAGGTGCTCGGTTTGGCGATGATGGAGGTCAACAGCCTCGGCGAGACGCTGCGCGAGCAGCGGCTCGGCGCCGTGGAGGCCACCGCGCTGCTGCGGCAGGTCATGGAGGAGATCGACGTCGCCGTCTTCGCGTTCGACGGCGACCTGCGGCTGCGCCTGGTGAATCGCTCCGGGCAACGCCTCCTCGGCCGGTCCGGTAATGAGCTGGTGGGCCTGCACGCTTCCAAGCTCGGCCTGGCCGAGACGCTCGAGAAGCCCGCCCCCCGCGTCATGGACATCGCGTTTCCCGGCGGCGCCGGGCGCTGGGAAGTGCGACGGGGGTCGTTCCGCCAGGGTGGACGGCCCCACGAGCTGCTGGTGCTCTCGGACTTGAGCCGGGCACTGCGCGAAGAGGAGCTCCAGGCGTGGAAACGCCTGGTCCGCGTGCTGAGCCACGAGATCAACAACTCGCTGGCGCCCATCAAGTCCATGGCCGGGAGCTTGCGCGACATGCTCGGCCGCGACGCGCCGCCGCCCGACTTTCGCAACGACCTGGGCCGCGGCCTCGAGGTGATCGCCGGCCGGTCCGAGGCGCTCAGCCGGTTCATGCAGTCCTACGCGCGCCTCGCCCGGCTCCCGGCGCCCAAGCTCGAGGCGCTCGACGTGGGGCACTGGGTGCGCCGCGTGTCGGGACTGGAGACGCGCCTCCCGGTGGACGTGCTGGACGGCCCGCGCGTCTCGGTCCGCGCCGACGGCGACCAGCTGGATCAGCTGCTGATCAACCTCGTGGGGAACGCCGTGGACGCCGCGCTCGAGACCGGCGGCGGCGTGCGCGTGGGGTGGGGGCGGCGCAATGGCGCGTTGGAGGTGTGGGTGGAAGACGACGGCCCCGGCCTGGCCGACACGGGGAACCTGTTCGTGCCTTTTTTTACCACCAAGCCGCGCGGCACCGGCATCGGCCTGGTGTTGAGCCGGCAGATCGCCGAGGCGCATGGGGGGAGTTTGACGCTGGCGAATCGGCGGGGAGGGAAGGGGTGTCGGGCGCGGTTGAGGCTCCCGTTGTAGTCCGGCCGTTGGGGGAACGGGGATAGGGGAGTGGGCGCGAGCGGTGACCTTTCGGTGGCGAGGTCGTAGCGTAGCAGCTCCGTACTACTCGTGATACAGAGATGACGATCTCCCCGATACACTGACACGACCAACCGCTCTACCCCACGACCTCGAACCCCGCCACCGCAAAGTCCCGGTCATACGCGAACGCCTGCCTCACCTTCCGCCGGCGCATCACCTCGAAGCTCACCGCGTCCGCCAGCGTGAACCGCTGATCCGGAAACCGCGCGAGCCAGCGCTCGGCCGACTCTCGCAGGAGCTCGGCCGGGACGTCGAGCCACTCGTAGGCGGGATCGTCGAGCAGGCTGCGCAACACCTCTCCGACGCGGCCGGAGCCGGCCCGGTAGAGCAGGAGGCCCGTGCAACTCGCCGAGCACCAGCACCGTGCCGATCCAGCGGCCACCCGCCGCGAGGTGAGCGCGTGCATGCTTAACCGCGCGCGCATGATACTGATCGCGCGGACTCGCCAGCGCCAGGAGCGCTCCCGTGTCAATCAGCTGGCGCCCGGCCACCCTTCCCACCGTAGAGGTAGTTGTCGTGCTTGGCCGCCAGGTCCTTGGGGACCCTGGGCGTCTTGCCCAGCGCCCCGATCAACGTTTCCAGCGACCAGCCGGGTGCCTTATTCCCCAAGGACCGTTCCGCGAAGCTGCGGAGCGCCCGGCGCAGCACCTCCCGTTGGGGAGCGCCTCAGCCCACTCCCGACGCACGTTGCCCGCCTCACGCTGCACGTTGCTCTCTGCTCTCCGCACGCTGCCCGCTGCGCTTCTCACGGCCGACTGCCGACTCCCGACTGCCGGCAGTATCTTCTCCCCCCATGCTCATCGAATCTCTCCGCGGCGGCACGGTGGAATCCCGCCACCGGGTCTCCGCCGCCGTGGTCGACCGTGCAGGTCGCCTTCTCGCCTCGGCCGGCGACTCACGGCTCGTCACGTTCATGCGCTCCTCCGCCAAGCCGTTCCAGGCGCTCCCGCTAGTTCAGGACGGCGTCGTAGAGCGTTTTGCCATCACGCCCGAGGAGCTGGCGCTGGCGTGCGCCTCGCACAACTCGGAGCGCCGCCACGTGGAGGTCGCCCGCGGCTGGCTCGAGCGGATCGGGTGCGCCGAGAGCGATCTTGCCTGCGGTCCGCACGAGCCGCTCGTGCCGGAGTACGCCATTCCGAACGACTCGCCGGGTCGGACTCCCGACCTCGCGCCGCCGTCTCCCCTCGCCAGCAACTGCTCCGGCAAGCATACGGGTATGCTGGCGCTCGCCAGGCATCACGGCTGGCCCACCGCGGGTTACCATCTGTCCGGGCACCCGGTGCAACAGCGGGTGAAACGGGAGCTGGCGCGGTGGAGCGGGATCGCCGAGGGCGACCTCGCCGAGGGAATTGACGGCTGCGACGTCGTGACGTTCGCCCTTCCGCTCGACGCGATCGCAACGGCGTTCGCGCGTCTCGTCACGAGCGACGACCCGGCCGCACGCATGGTCGTGGGCGTCATGTGCACACACCCGTTCATGGTGGCGGGCACCGGCCGGCTGTGCACCGCCTTGATGGACGCGTACGCTGGCGCTGTGGTGGCCAAGATGGGCGCCGCCGGCCTCTATGGCGCCGCGTTGGTGAACCGGGGGCTGGGCATCGCCCTCAAGGTGGAAGACGGCCACGGCCGCTCGGCCATGGTAGCCCTGCTCGCGGTGCTCGAGCGGCTGGGCCTCGAGCCGCCGCCCAGCGCGTGCCTCCCGGGGGCGATGGAGCTTCCTATAACGAATACGCGGAACAGAGTGGTGGGGACTGTGCGGGCGGTGGGGGAGCTGGCGTTTGGGTGACCCGGCGGGCGATGTGGCGGCGTCGCGCCCGCGGTGGTTCGCGGGCTAAAGCCCGCGCTCGGCGCGGCTTCGCCGCGGCGCGCCCTGAAGGGCGCCACTCAGAGCGTGCTTCAGCACGCGCCGCGCAGCGCCGAGCGCGCCCTTCAGGGCGCGAACCCGCCTGTACCCCACGCTCGTTTGATCCGCCCCGCGTCATCTAGATGGTGACGCCGAAGCTCCGACACCGCACTATCATTCCACTGCCATGAGCTTCATCGACCATGCCGCCATCCGCGTGACCGCCGGTACGGGCGGCTCCGGCTGTATGGCGTTCCGCCGGGAGACGTTCGTGCCCAAAGGTGGGCCGAGCGGCGGGGACGGCGGGCACGGCGGCAGCATCTACCTGCGCGCCGACCCGCAGCTGTCCACGCTGCTCGATTACCGGTACCGCACGCATTGGAAGGCCGACCGCGGCCAGCACGGCATGGGGAAGAACCGCACCGGGCGGTCTGGCGACGACGTGTGGCTGCCGGTGCCGGCCGGGACGCTGGTTCGAGACGCCACGACCGGCGAGGTCCTCGGCGAGCTGGTCGAGCCGGGCGACGAGCTGCTCGTGGCCAAAGGGGGGCGCGGCGGCCGCGGCAACGCCCGTTTCGCCACGCCTACGCATCAGGCGCCGCGTGAATGGGAGCGGGGCGAGGAAGGCGAAGACCGGCAGATCGAGCTGGTGCTCAAGCTCATCGCCGACGTCGGGCTGGTCGGCGAGCCGAACGCGGGCAAGAGCACGCTCCTCTCGGTGGTATCAGCGGCGCGCCCCAAGATCGCGCACTACCCGTTCACCACGCTCAGGCCCAACCTCGGCGTGGTAGGGTTGTCGGACGGGCGCTCGTTCGTGATGGCCGACATCCCGGGTCTCATCGAGGGGGCGCACGAGGGCAAGGGATTGGGCGACCGCTTCCTGCAGCACATCGAGCGCACCCGCGTCCTCGCGTATCTGATCCCGGTGGACGCGCCCGATCCCCAGGCGGCCTACGCGACCCTGCGCCGCGAGGTCGCGGAGTATTCGCCCGCCGTTGCCGACAAGCCGTTCGTCGTGGTGCGCACCAAGACCGACCTCCTCGCCGACGACGCGCCGATGCCCGCGCTCGAGGCGCCCGAGGCCGGCACCATCCTCGACGTCTCCGCCGTGGCCGGACGCGGCATCGACGAGCTGAACGAGCTCCTGTGGAGGCTCGTCCGGGCCGCGCAGGACACGGAGGAAGCGGCCGCGGGCGCGTGGCCGCCGTGAGCGACGAGGCGTATCTCACGTTGGCCCTCGTGCCGGGGATCGGCCGGGCGCGCCTGGAGATGCTGCTCGCCGCGTTCGGTTCGGCACACGCCGCGCTCGAAGCGCCGCCGGATGCGTTGCAACGAGTGCCGGGCATCTCGCCCGCCGCCGCGACGGCGATCGCGAGCGCCGATCGCGCCGCGGCGGCCCGGGCGCTGGGTCGGGCACGGGCGATGGATGGGGCCGTCCTCCTTCCGGCGGATGCCGCGTTTCCTCAGCGTCTGCGGGAGATCCCCGACGCGCCCACGTACCTGTTCGTCCTCGGTCGTACCGAGCTGCTCGCGCACGAAGCGCTGGCCGTGGTGGGAAGCAGGACGCACACGCGCTACGGTGGCGAGGTCACGCGCCACTTCGCCGCAGGCGCGGCGCGCGCCGGGCTCGTGGTGGTGAGCGGCATGGCCCGCGGGCTCGACGCCGCCGCGCACGGCGCCGCCCTGGACGCCGGTGGCGATACCGTTGGCATCCTCGGTAACGGCCTGGGGGTGGTCTATCCATCGGCCAACCGCCGCCTGTACGAACGCATGGCCGCGGAGGGGTGCCTCGTCACGGAGTTCCCGCCCGGCGAGCGGCCCAACGCCGGATCGTTCCAACGTCGCAACCGCCTGATCAGCGGTCTCGCGCGCGCCACGCTGGTCACCGAGGCCCGCGAGCGCTCGGGCGCGTTGATCACCGCCAATTGCGCGCTCGCCCAGGGGCGCGACGTCCTCGCTGTTCCGGGCCCCATCACCAGCCCGATCTCCCGCGGGTGCAACCGCCTGATCCAGGAGGGAGCCAAGCCCGTATTGGGCTTGCGCGACGTATTAGAGGAATACGGACTCGGCGACGCCCCGGCGGTGACCCTCCCATCCGACCTCAGCGACGCCGAGCGCCGCGTGCTGGACGTCCTGATCCTCGGCGTGGAGCACGTCGACGAGCTGGCCCAACGCACGAGCGGCAGCGTGGCCGACGCGCTGGCGGTGTTGACGAGCCTCGAGATTCGGGGGTTGGTGAGTCAAGCTCCCGGGAAGGTCTTTCGGACGGTGCTGGGGCCGGAGGTGCCGTCGAGAGGTGGGGGACGATTTGGACGGTGACCGGTCACCTGTGACGGCTTCCGTACGCTTTGGCTTCGAGTTTTCGTATCAATCCTGCGAGCATTCGGCCAATCTGCGCGCTCCGGTGGATTGCCATTCGCATCTCCGTTTCGGCGAGATAGACCAGCCGCCTGGCGATGAGGACCTGGGTCTCCAAACTCCTTCAAGGACCCGTTGGCGACACTCACGTGCCTGAGGTAGTCACCGATGTGGTACCGCCCACTGCCCTCCGCGATGTTCGAGGGTATAGAGACGGCCGCTCGTCGCATCTGGCTGGTGAGCCCGTACCGTTCGTCGTCAGGGAACCGTTTTGTGAGTCGGTACACGACAACGACGAGATCCATAGCATGTCTCCATACCCGTAGGTCCCGGTAGCTGCGGATTTCGGAGTCGTCTCGACGTTGCATGAAAACTCCCGACCTCGGTTGCGGCCAAGATGTACACACTTCGGCCTTCTAGCGTCACCAAAACCGCGCACACCGTGTCATTCCTTTCCCCATCGTGCTCCCTTTCTTCAGTCCGGTCACCGGTCACCGGTCACCGGTCACCGGTCACCGGTCACCCTGGTCGCCCCCGCCTCGGCATCCCATATTGAGCATAATGCCACTCCGCACGCTCATCCTCTTCGTCACAAGCCGCTGCAACGCACGCTGTGGCACCTGCTTCTACTGGCAGGAGCTGAACCACGAGGGCGACCTCACGTTCGACGAGCTCGACGGCCTCTCTCGCACGATGCCGCGGTTCGAGGAGTTGTGGCTCTCGGGCGGGGAGCCGATGATGCGGCCGCGGCTGGGGGAGATCGTGAGGATGTTCCACCGCCGGAACGGCGTGCGGAGCATCAACCTGCCGTCCAACGGTCTGTTCGAGAAGCGGCTCGTCGACCTCATGGGGTTCGTGACGCGGGAGATGCCGGGGCTCACGGTCAACCTCAACATCGCGCTCGACGGGTTCCGCGACACGCACGACCGCATCCGCGGCGTCCCGGGGAACTTCGACAAGGCGATTTGCGCGCTCGAGGCGCTGTATCCGGCGCGCGAGGCGAACCCGCGGATCCGCCTCCACGTGAACTCGGTGATCACGGCCGACAACGTGGAGGAGCTGGTGGCGCTGGGGCGCTGGCTGATCGACCGCATGGACCTCGACGGCCAGTACTTTCAGATCATCCGCGGCGACGTGAAGGATCCGAGCCTGAAGCGCGTCGCGCCGGACCGGCTCCGTCGATTCTATGACGAGCTCGCGCCGATCCACGATCATTACGGCCAGAAGCTGGCCGGCCGGCGCGGCGGGAGCGTCCAAGGGTGGGTCAAGAAGGTTCTGTACACGCAGACCCTGCATTTCCACTATGCCGTCCAGGAGCGCAACTACGAGCGCTCCAACCCGTGGCCCATGCCGTGTACGGCCGGCCAATCGATCGTCGTGGTGGACTACAATGGCGACGTCCGGGCGTGCGAGCTACGCTCCAAGGTGGCGAACCTGCGCGACGTGGGGTGCGATTTCTCGCGCATCTATCTGTCGGACGCCATGCGCTGGGAAACCGACCAGATCGTGGAGGACCAATGCTGGTGCACGCACATCTGCTTCATTCACGACTCGCTCAAGTCGAGCCGTAAGGCGCAGGTGATGAACGTGGTGTTGGGGGCATAGCGGAGCTGCAAAGAGCCAGGAGCAACGAGTAGAGTTTGGAGAAGCCGAGAACCAAGAACCGGGAAGAGTCCGTCGCTTCACGCGACAGTCAGCCGAGGCGCGGCTTCACGCCGCGACGTAGCGCGCGGGCGGGACGTTGAGCGAGGCATGATGCCGCCCCCCATTCTCTGGATCGCCGTTGCCTTCGCCGCCCTCTCCTTTCTCGAAGCCCTCTATTCGTTCTCCCAGGGGCGCCGGTTGGCGCGGCGGTTTTTGGATGCTCACGGCGAACGGCCGCCGTTCGCGCCACCCGTGGTGCTGATCCTCCCGTTCAAGGGGGTCGACCCCGGCCTCGAGCGTAACCTCGGCGCGTTCTTCGAGCAGCGCTATTCCGACCTCCGGGTGCTGTTGGTGACCGGCGGGCGGGACGATACCGCGGTACCGCTGGTCGAGCGTGTTCGGGCGGCGTATCCGGCCGTGCCGTCGACGCTGCTCGTCGCGGGCCGGGCGGCAGGGCGCGGCCAGAAGGTGCACAACCTGCTGCACGCCCTCGACCATCTCCGCGACGCGGACCGCGTGCTGGCGTTCGGCGACTCCGACATTCGCCCCGGGCCGCGCTGGCTGCGCGATCTCGTGGCGCCGCTCGGCGATCCCTCGGTAGCGGTCAGTACGGGATTCCGCTGGTACCTGCCCACCGACGGCCGCCTCGTTTCGTGGCTCCGCTCCCTCTGGAACGCCGGGATCCTCGGCCTCTTCGCCGGCGACCGGGCGCCGTTCGCCTGGGGCGGGGCGCTCGCCCTGCGGCGTGAGACGCTCGACGCCATCGAAATCCGAGGGGCCTGGCGGGGCGCCGTGAGCGACGACTTCGCACTGAGCCGCGCGGTGCTGCAGCGCGGCGGCCGCATCCGCTTCGAGCCGCGCTGCCTCAGCTTCACGCACGAGAACTGCACGCTCCGCCAGCTGCTCGAGTGGAGTCACCGGCAGCTCGCCGTCACGCGCGTCTACGAGCCGTCGCTGTGGCGCCTGGGGTTCGTCTCGGAGGTCGTGAACGGCGCCGTCTTCTGGGGAGGGATCGCGGTGGGTGCGGTCCAGCTCTCCATCATCGGCGGGGCGGTGCCGGTTGTTGCCCTCCTGACGTTGGTGGGCGCCATCTACACCCTCCGATGCGCCAAGTCGCGCCTGCGGGTTCGTGCCGTGATCGGTCTCTTTCCCGAGCACCGCCCGGCCCTCGAGCGACGCCTCTGGGCCTACACGCTTCTCGGCCCGCTCACGTCTCTCGTGACCCTGCTGGCGTTCGTGCGAACGCTGGTCGGTACCGATATCGAGTGGCGCGGAATGAAGTACCGGATGGTTTCGCCGACGAGGACGAAGGTGGTGGACATGTAGTTGCGCTGCCGTTCAATGCCCACCCACGACCACGCTGTCGTACCCACGGTCCGGGAGGTAGAGGATCTGCACGCGGTCGCCGGGGCGCCACCGGTCGGCGATCGGGGGCAGGACGTGGTCGCTGCCGCGGTGGACGTACCCGTCGGCCTCGAACTCGTAGCGCACCCGTGTGAGCGATTCGCCGAAGGCGATCTCCTCCTGCGCGAGATCGTCGATGCGCGCGACGCCCGGCAGGCCGAGGCGGAAGAACGGCTTCAAGCGGCGTTTGCGGCTGGCCGAGATCCCGACGAACGTGAGCGGCATGACCCCGGCGGTGATCACGGAGAAGAAGATCGTGAGCAGCACGGTCGACACGCTGACCGAGGCGTCCGGCGGCGCCTTGGGCCACATCAGCGTCCAGGTGCTGTACGCCACCCGGCGATACAGCGCGCGCGTGGAGCCGGTCAGCTCGCGCGGCGTGCCCGCAAGCGGCAAGGTCGCGGTCGCGTTGACCGCCGCGAGGGCCGTGCCCGCCGCCTCGCCGGCCTGTGCCGCCAGAATCGCCTCGCGCACCGCGCGTGCGGAGGGCAGGCGCCGCGCGGGCGCTGGATCGAGCATGCGCGCGATCGCGTCGCGCAGCGGCCGGCCGCCCGGCAGCGTCGCGGGGACCTCCACGCGGCCATCGTTCATGAACTCCGACGGTGGGCGTCCGGTGACCAGGTGCAGGAACGTCGCGCCGAGCGCGAACAGGTCGCTGGCGGGGCTCGCCTGTCCCATGTACTGCTCGTACGGCATGTACCCGTAGGTCCCGACCACGGTGGACCCCGCCTCGTCGGGTCTCTTGAACACGGTGCGCACGGCGCCGAAGTCCACCAGCACCGGATCGCCGGCCGGCCGGACGATCACGTTCGCGGGCTTGATGTCGCGGTGCAGGATGGGCGGCACGCGCGTGTGCAGGTAGTCGAGAATCCCGAGCAGCTCGAGGAAGAGGTCGAGCACGCGGGCGGGGGCCAGCGTGGTGACGTCCTCGATCATGCGCGCCACGCTCACTCCGTCCACGTATTCCATGACGAGGAACGCGGTGGGGCCGTCCTCCCAGTCCGCCCGGAAGAACTCGTAGAACTCCGGCACGCCGCGGTGCCTGAGCGCGAGCAGGACCGACGCCTCCCGCTCGAACAGCTCGTACGCCTTGAGGTCGGCCACAGTGCGGCTGTGGAGCAGCTTGATCGCCACGTCCCGTGCCCGCTCGAGGTCGCGCGCCAGGTACGTGTGTCCGAAGGCGCCGCGGCCGAGCGGGCGCACGATTTCGTACCGGTCGCCTACACGCCGGCCGACGAAAGGGGCGGCGGGACGCGGATCGGAATGCATCCCTAGCAAATAGGGTCGGGGCGCGCCCTTGGCAATCCGGTGGGGAAGGGAGGCCCCCTTTCCCTTTCCCCCTTCCCCTCTTCCCTTTTAGGGGAATGCGCCACGTCTACGTCCACGTGCCCTTTTGCCGGCGCCGCTGCGTCTATTGCGACTTCGCGATCGCGGTCCGGCGCGTCGTGCCGGCCGACCGCTACGTCGCCGCCGTACGGCGGGAGCTGGCGCACCGCGTCCGGACGGACGATTGGAACGACGAGCCGCTCGAGACGCTGTACCTGGGTGGGGGGACGCCCTCGCTGCTGTCCCCGGACCACCTCGCCGCGCTGGTGCAGGGGATCCTGGAAGCCGTCGCGGCGCCCGGCGGCGTCGAGATCACGGTCGAGGCCAACCCGGACGATGTGACACCCGCGGCCGCTGCGCGGTGGGTGCGGGCGGGCGTGAACCGCGTGTCGCTCGGCGTGCAGTCGTTCGCGGGGGCCGTGCTCGCATGGATGCATCGCACCCATGATGCCGCGTCCGCCGGGGGGGCGGCCCGGATCCTGCGTGATGCGGGGGTACGCTCGCTGTCCGCCGACCTGATCTTCGGGTTGCCCGACGCGCCCGGGCCGGACGCGCTGCGCGACCTGGAGCGCGTGCTCGAGCTCCGGCCCGACCATCTCTCCGTGTACGGGCTCACTGTCGAGCCCAGGACGCCGCTCGGCAAATCGGTGGCGCGCGGGGCCGTTCAGGCGGCGCCCGAGGAGCGGTTTGAGCGCGAGTTCCTGGCGGCCCACGACCTCCTGACCACGGCGGGGTTCGAGCACTACGAGGTGTCGAATTACGCGCGCCCCGGGCACCGCAGCCGGCACAACGCCGGGTACTGGACGGGGCGGGCGTACGCGGGGCTCGGGCCGTCGGCCCACGGCTTCACCGGTGTGGAACGCTACTGGAACGAGCGTGAATGGGCGGGCTACGAGCGGGCGGTGCGTGAGCGGGGGAGCGCCGTTGCCGGCCGGGAGCGGCTGACCCCGGACCAGCGGGGGCTGGAGCGGTTCTACCTGGGGCTACGGACGGTGGAGGGCGTCCCGGTGCCGGGGTCCCGGGGCGTGGAGGCCGATCCGCGGTGGCACGCGGCGCGGGCGGCGGGCTGGCTGCTGGTGGAACGGGGTCGGGCCCGGCTGACGCCCGCGGGCTGGCTCCGGCTAGACGAACTGGCTCTGTCCTTGACCACCTCGGCCGGAGGTGGCTAATTTGCTGTCACGCTGAGACTTGTGAAGTCGAGCCGATGAGCACTAACGAGCTGACCGATCGCGAGCGAAAGGTGCTGGAGGCCGTCATCCACTTCTACGTGGAGTCGGCCGAGCCGGCCGGATCGCGCTCGATCGCCAAGAAATTCGATCTCGGGGTGTCCGCGGCCACCATCCGCAACACGATGAGCGACCTCGAAGACCGGGGGTATCTCTACCATCCGCACGCGTCCGCGGGCCGGATCCCGACGGATCTCGCGTACCGGGTGTACGTCGACCGTCTGATGGCGGCGGCGGAGCCCACCGTGTCGGAGCGCGACACGCTGCGGCGGGAGCTGGGGAGCGATCGCACCGCCATCGAGGCGATCCTGTACAAGGCCGCGCAGATGCTGGGCGTGCTCACGCAGGAGCTCGGCGTGGCGGTGTCGCCGTCGTTCGACGCGGCGCGGCTCGAGCGCCTCGAGCTAGTGCAGGTGGCCGAGGGCCGGGTCTTGATGGTGCTCGTGCTGACGGGCGGCGCGGCGCGGACGATCTTCGTGGACGTGCCCAGCAGCCTGCCGCGGGAGGCCGTGGCCGGTGTCGCGCTGGTACTGAACGAGCGGCTGAGCGGGCTGTCGCTGCGCGACGTGCGCGCGACGCTCCGCGAGCGGCTCCGCGACGCCGGATCGGGGCAGGGGAACGAGCTGATCAACATCTTCATCGAGGAAGCCGACGCGATCTTCGACGTCTCGCCCGGCGACGGCAAGGACGTCGTGTTGGGCAGCGCGCAAATGCTGGCCGGGCAACCCGAGTTTCATTCCAACGAGCAGATGCGCAACCTGCTGGAGATCACCGAGCGGCGCGACGTGCTCCGTCAGGCGATGGAGTCGCGGCGCGGGCCGGGACTCACGGTCACGATCGGCGGCGAGCATGTGGAGCCGCAGCTCAGCAAGTTCACGCTCGTGACGTCCAGCTACGAGTACGGTGCGCTGTCCGGGGTGATCGGCGTGATGGGGCCCACGCGCATGCCGTATCAAAAGGTCGTGTCGCTGGTGGAGCATACGAGCCGTCTGGTCGGTGATCTGCTTGGCTGAGTTCGGCGGATGACGGATTACTACGACGTCCTGGGTGTGCCGCGGAACGCGTCCGAGGCCGACATCAAGAAGGCCTATCGCCGGCTCGCGATGGAGTACCACCCCGACCGCAACGGGGGCAACCCGCAGGCCGAAGAGAAGTTCAAGGAGGCCGCGGAAGCGTACGACGTGCTCCGGGATCCCGAGAAGCGGCGGCGCTACGACCAGTTCGGCGCCGCGGGCGTGCGCGGGGGCGCCGGCGGCGGGTTCGGCTTCACGCACTTCGATCTTTCCGAAGCGCTCAATCTGTTCATGCGCGATTTCGGCGGTGTGGCGGGGTTCGAATCCCTGTTCGGCCGCGGCGACCGGTCGCGGCGCGCGCGGCACCGCGGACAGGACGTGCAGATCACGGTGCGGCTCACGCTCGAGGACGTGGCGCATGGGACCACGCGCACGATCAAGCTGAAGGCCCTGGAGCGGTGCGCGCGGTGTGACGGCACGGGCGCGGAGCCTGGGACGCGGCCGGAGCGGTGCGGGGTCTGTGGTGGGACCGGCGAGCAGCGGCGTGCCACGCAGTCGGTGTTCGGGCATTTTGTGTCGGTCAGCCCGTGCTCGGCGTGTGGTGGTGAAGGGACGATCACGACATCACCGTGCGCCGAGTGCCGCGGCGACGGGCGGCAGCGCGGCGAGCAGGTGGTGGAGGTGGAGGTGCCCGCCGGGGTGTCGTCCAGCCACTACCTGACCCTCCGGGGAAAGGGCGCCGCCGGGCCGCGTGGCGGCCCCGCGGGCGACTTGATCGTGGAGCTGGAGATCGAAGACGATCCGCGCTACGAGCGGCGTGGCGACGACCTCGTGTACGATCTCCCCATCTCGTTCAGCCAGGCGGCGCTGGGCGTGGAACATGCCGTGCCGACGCCATACGGCGAGGAAACCGTACGGATTCCCGCGGGCACGCAGGCCGGGACGGTGATCACGCTCGCCGGCAAGGGCCTCCCCAACCTGAACCATGGGCGTCGCGGTGCCGTGCACGTCCGGATTCAGGTCTGGACTCCCACCACGCTGAGTCCGGAGCTGAGGGATCTGTTCGAGCGCTTGGCCGAGCACGAGGGCGAGCCCCCGCGGGACGAAAGCATCGGGAAGCGGTTCTGGAACAAGATGAAGGAGGCGTTCGGCACGTGAGCGCCACGAGCGATTGTCTTTTCTGCAAGGTCGCCGCCGGCGAGATCCCGGCCGACGTCGTCCGGCGCACGGACCGGTTCGTCGCGTTCCGCGACATCAACCCACAGGCCCCCACTCACGTCCTGGTGATTCCAACCGACCACGTGCGCTCGCTGAACGAGGCCACCGACGCCAAGGTGCTCGGCGACCTCCTCCTGTTCGCGCGTGATACGGCGCGAGAAGAAGGTCTCGCCGACCGCGGATACCGCGTGGTGCTCAACACGAACGCCGACGGTGGGCAGACGGTATTCCATCTCCACGCCCATGTTCTTGGCGGGCGACGGCTGACGTGGCCGCCTGGTTGACGGGGTCCGGTGTACGGTTGCTGTGGGGATGGGACCTGGCTATCGTTAGTCTTCCAAGCGAGTTGCGAACAGGAACGTTCAGTCCGAATGGTTCTCCTGAAGCCTATCGAGCGCCGTTGGCTCCCGAGTCTTGCGGGTATCACGAGTGGGTGCCGTAGCGGGTGATCGCGGCGTCGCTCCGTCATGGGGAGGGGCGCGAAACGTTAGGCGGGGCCGGAAACGGCTCGCGGTGCGGAAGCCTTCCCAATCCAGCGTCGTCGAGAAGGGGTGTCGGTGACCGGAGTCGCCAACACCCCTTCCGCTTCGGCGCGGGTCGCGACGCCGGACACCCTCGCCGCTCTCGATCTCCCCCGCATTCTCGACCTCGTCGCCTGCCACGCGGTATCCGATCTCGGCGCCGCCGCCGTGCGGGCGCGCGTCCCGTCGCCCGACGTGGAATGGGTGCGGGAGGAGCTCGCCACTGTGCGGGAGCTGGCGGCCGCGCTGCGCGGCGATGCGCCGTTCTCACCGGTCCCGGTTCCCGATCTCACCGCCGTGCTGGAAACGCTCGACACGCCGGGGGGGGTGCTGGACGCGGAGGGCCTGTTGGGCCTCGCGGGCGGTCTCCACGCGATGCGCGAGGTTCGGGCGGGTTTGGCTCGCCTGGAGCGAGACGCGCCGCGCGCCGCGGCGTTGGCGGTGGACGTCCCGCCCGGGGAGATCGGGGCGCGGGTCACGCGGTCCATTGCGCCGGACGGCACGGTCACCGACGACGCCTCCCGCGACGTGGCTCGGGCCCGGCGCCGCGTGCGGGACGTCCGCGCCAGGCTCATCCAGGTCCTCGAGCGTCATGCCAGGCAACTCGGCGAGGACGGCGGCGTCACGATGCGCGGCGGGCGCTACGTGATCCCGGTGCGCAAGGATGCGCGGGCGCGGTCGCCCGGTATCGTCCACGGCGAGTCCAGCTCGGGCGCAACGCTGTTCGTGGAGCCCGTCGACGCCGTCGAGCACGGCAACGATCTGGCCGGCGCGGAGGCCGAAGAAGCGCGCGCCGTGCTCGCGGTGCTGCGCGAGCTGACGGAAACGGCGCGACCGCACCGCGACGCGATCGGCGCCGGGTGGAGCATGTGCGTCCGCGCGGACGATCTGTACGCGCGCGCCCGCTACGCGCTCGGCTGCGACGCGGCGCTGCCCGCGATCGGCGCGCCGGGATCGCCGCTCGTCGTCCGGCGGGGTTTCCACCCCCTGGTGTTGGCGGAAGGCGCGGGGGCGGTCCCGTTCGACCTCGAGCTCGAAGACGGCGCGCGCACACTGCTCGTGAGCGGCCCCAACGCCGGCGGCAAGAGCGTGCTGCTCAAGGCCGTCGGGTCGCTCGCCGTGCTGGCGCAGTCGGGCATCGTTCCCCCGGTGGGGGAGGGGACGCGGCTCCCGGCCTTCACGCGCGTGTTCGCGGATATCGGCGACCGCCAATCCATCGCGCAGAGCCTCTCCACGTTCTCCGGCCACCTGCAAGCGATGCGCGGCATCCTCTCGGCCGCAGACGCGGGCTCGCTCGTGCTGCTGGATGAAATCGGCGGTGGAACCGATCCGCTGGAGGGCGCGGCCCTGGCCGGTGCGGTTCTGCTCTCGCTGAACGAGCGCGGCTGCGTCACCGTCGCCACGACGCACCTGAGCGACCTCAAGGATCTGGCCGCCCGGAGCGCCGGCTTCGTGAACGCATCGCTCCGCTTCGATACCGACACGCTGGCCCCCACCTACCAATTCCAGCAGGGACAGCCGGGCCGCTCGTACGGGATCGCGATCGCGCGGCGGTTGGGGCTGCCCGCCGCCGTACTGGATCGCGCGGACGAGCTGCTCCCCGAAGGAGCGCGCTCGCTGGAGGCGGTGCTCGCCGAGCTGGAGGCGCGGGACGCCGACCTGCGAGAGCGTCTGCTCGCGCTCGAGGCTGCGGAAGCGGAGGTGGCCGCGCTGCGCGAGGCAGCCGGCCGCGAGCGCGCGTCGCTCGAACGGCGGGACGACGCCCTGCGGGAGCGGGAGCGCACGTTGGAGCGTGAGGGACGGGAGCAGGCGAGACGCTTCCTCCTCGAGGCGCGCCGACGCGTCGAGGAGGCCCTCGGCCTGGCCCGCGCGGCTGTGACCGAGGCGACCGCCAAAGAAGCGCGACGGCTCGTCGAGGAGGGGGTACAGGGCGAGGCGGAGGCCTTGAAAAGGCTCCAGCGCAAAGGATGGAAAGTGCTCGGCACGGATGAGGGTGGGGTGGCGTCCCGTGCACCGCGTCCCGCGCCCCGAACCCCGCCGTCACCGCCTACCGCGTCACCGCTTACCGCTGCCCGCACGGAAGTCGATCTCCGCGGCATGACCGGCGACGAGGCGGAGGCCGCCGTCGTCGCTGCGGTCGACGGGGCCGTGGTCGACGAGCTGCCGTGGATCCGCATCATCCACGGCAAGGGGGGCGGTGTGTTGCGCGCCCGGGTGGACGCGGTGCTGCGACAGGATCCGCGCGTCGCGAGCCACCGCGCCGCCCCCCCGGAGCAGGGCGGGACGGGCGTCACGATCGCCGAGTTGGCGCCGTGAGCATCCCCGACGAGATCATCGAGCAGATTCGGGACGCGGCCGACCTCGTCTCGCTGATCGGCGATCACGTGCCCTTGAAGCGCACCGGCACCGACTGGCGCGGCCCGTGCCCGTTTCACGGCGGCGCGAATCGCAATCTCGCGGTGATTCCCAAGAAGCAGATGTTCTATTGCTTCGTGTGTCACGAAGGCGGCGATATCTTCGCCTTTTACATGAAGAAGTTCGGGATGGAATACCCCACGGCGGTGCGCGAGGTGGCACGGCACGTGGGGATCGCCATCCCGGAGCGGCCCACCGGCGGTCCCGATCCCCGCGAGCCGTTATTCACCGCGGCGGCGGCCGCCGCGGAGTGGTACGCCCGCCGCCTGCGCGAGGCCGACGACGCGCGCGCCGCCCGGGACTACGCTGCGGGGCGCGGCTTCGATCTCGAGAAGGCCGCGGTGCTCGGTCTCGGCTTCGCGCCCAAGGGACCCGCGTTCCTGGAGGGGATGGCGACGCTCGGCGTCGGGCTGGAGACGCTGCTGGAAGCGGGCCTGGCCGTGCGCCGCGAGGACGGCACGCCGCGCCCGCGGTTCTGGAACCGCCTGCTGTTCCCGATCCACGATCTGCGGGGCCGCGTCGTCGCGTTCGGCGGTCGGATCCTTGGTGACGGCGAGCCCAAGTATCTCAACTCGCCCGACTCGCCGATCTTCCACAAAGGAGGGTTGCTCTACAACCTCCACCAGGCGAAGCACGCCATCCGCAAGGCGGAGCGCGCCGTCGTGGTCGAAGGCTACTTCGACGTGCTCACGCTCGCGGACGTCGGCGTCGAGGAGGTGGTGGCGCCCCTTGGCACCGGCCTGACGACCGATCAGGCCCGGCTGCTCACCCGGTACGCCAAGAACGTCGTCCTGCTCTACGACAGCGACGCGCCGGGCATGCGGGCCAGCTTCCGCGCCGCCGACGAGTTGTTGCGCGGCGGGCTGCGGGTGACGATCGCCACGCTGCCGCCGGGCGACGATCCCGATACGCTGGTGCGCGGCGGCGGCGCCGACGCCGTGGCGGCCCTGCTGGACGACGCCATGGACGTCCTGGAGCGCAAGCTCCAGCTCCTGGAGCGCAAGGGCTGGCTTGGCACGCTCGACGGCCGGCGCAGCGCACTGGACCGCTTGCTCACGACGCTGCGCGCCGTGGCCGATCCGGTCACGCGCGACCTCTACGTGCACCGTACCGCCGAAGCCCTCGGCGTGACCCGCGAGTCGATCGAGCGGGAGACGGATGCCAGGCGCTGGGCGGGCGCGCGCGACGCCCCCCGAGCCGCGCCGCGCCCGCCCGAGGAGCCGATGGTACTGAGCGGGCTCGAGTTGGAGCTGCTGCGGGCCATGTTGTGGCGTCCGGACTTGCGGAGCGGGATCGCGGCGCAGCTGGGGGACGCACTCCCCGGCTCGGGCGCCACCGGCGAGTTGCTGACGTTGCTGGCGGGGGCGGCGGCCGAGGCGACGCACGACGATCTGTTGCGTCGGGCGCATGGCGACGCGCACCGACTTTTGGTGGAGCTCCTGGGAACGCCCTGGGGTCCGCCCCACGTCGACGATGTCGTCAGCGGGGCGTTGCGGCGATTGCAGGCCCAGCGCGTGGATACGGAGATCGTGGCCGTGCTGCGACAGCTGGCATTGGTACCCGAAGACCAGAAGGAGCCGCTGATCCGGAAGATGGAGACGTTGACGCAGGAGAAGCGTAAACTCGATCCGAGCAGTTGGAATTCGGTTATACGATCTGGGAGGAGTCGTGCACGCTGATTTAGAGTCGTTGCTGGCACTGCAGCAGAGGGACAAAGAGGTGATGGCGGTAGAGCAAGCACTGGCGGCGGTTGAGCCGATCGTGAGCGAGCTCGACAGCGAGTTGGCGCTGGTGCTGCGCGAGGTGGGCGCCGCCAAGCAGCGCATCGAGGAAGCGGGCTCGCGGCGCGGCGAGCTCGAGAGCAAGATCGAGGGCTACCGCGTGATGCAGGAACGGCGACGACAGCGCCTGGAGTGGGTGCGCGGCGCGAAGGAGGCGTCCGCCATCATGGCGGAGCTGGACCTCGCCCGGAGCGTCCTCGCGAAGGAAGAGGCCGAGTGGCTGCGCTCGGCCGATCGGGTGCAGGAGGCCGAGCGCAAGGCGGCCGAGCTCGAGGAAGCGCTGGAAGAGCTGAAGCGGCAGCAGGCGCCGAAGCGCGAGGAGCAGGCGGCCACGAAGACCGAATGCGGCGACCGCCTGGCGTCGGCGCAGAGGGCGCGGGAAGCCGCGGCCAAGCAGGTGCCGGGAGAGTTACGCGACCGCTACGAGCGGATCCGGCAGGGCCGCGCGCCGCTCGTGCTCTACCCGCTCATGAGTGGAGCGTGCGGGCACTGCTTCACCGCCGTCCCGTTGAACCGCCGGCAAAAACTCGTGAACGGTGCCGCGGTCGAGCCGTGCGAGGCGTGTGGCGTGCTGATCTACGACGTGGGAACGTGACCCTGGTCCGGCCGCGCTCGCGGTGGATGGTGGCGCCTCCGGCCGACCCCGGCCGGGTCTCCACGCTGGCACACGCGCTCCAGCTGCCGGAGACGCTCGTGGCGCTGCTGCTCCAGCGCGGCTACGAATCGGCCGAGGCGGCCCGGGCGTTCCTGCGGCCCTCGCTGGATGCGCTGAGCGATCCGTATCTCCTGCAAGACATGTCGCGCGCGGTGGAGCTCGTGACCGCGGCCGTGCGGGGCGGCAAACCGATCCTCGTCCACGGCGACTACGACGTCGACGGCCAGTGCGCCGCGGCGTTGCTCACCCGCGCCCTGCGCGAGGCGGGAGCCACGGTCGTGCCGTTCGTGCCCCACCGCATCCGGGACGGTTACGACTTCGGACCCGCCGGGCTGGCGGCCGCACGGGCCGCGGGCGCCGGCCTGATCCTCACGTGCGACTGCGGCACCACGGCGGCGGACGTGGTGGCCCAGGCCAAGGCCGGCGGGATCGAAGTGGTGATCACCGACCACCACCTGCCCGGCGGTCCGCTGCCGCCGGCGGGCGCGGTCCTCAACCCGCAGCGCCCGGACTGCCCGTCGCCCGCCAAGGCGTTGTGCGGCAGCGGCGTCGCCTGGAAGCTGGTGCAGGCGCTCGTCCCCGCGCTCGGTCTCCCCGCCAACCTGGCGTATCACCTGCTCGACCTCGTCGCGCTCGCCACGGTGGCCGACGTCGTGCCGCTCGTGGGCGAGAACCGGACGCTCGTCCGCTACGGGCTCCGTCTCCTCGCGGATTCCCGCTGGCCCGGCGTGCGCGCGCTCCTCGCGGTCACCGGACTCGCCGGCCGCACCGTGCGGGCGGGGCACGTGGGGTTCATCCTGGCGCCCCGGCTCAACGCGGCCGGACGGATCGGCGACGCGATGCACGGGCTCCAGCTGCTGCTCAGCGACGACCCGGCCGACGCGGAGACGCGGGCGCTGGCGTTGAATCGCCTCAACGAAGAGCGCCAGGCGCTCGATCGCGACATCCTCGATCAAGCGGTGAAGACCGTCGAGACTCGCGTCGATCTCGAGCGGGAGCACGCGCTCGTGCTTGCGGAAGACGGCTGGCATCCGGGCGTGATCGGCATCGTGGCGTCTCGCTTGGTCGAGCGGTACGGCCGGCCGACGGTGCTCGTGGCGTTCGAAGGGGAGGAGGGGCGGGGATCGGGCCGGAGCATCTCGGGCTTCGATCTTCACGGTGCCCTCGCGGCGTGCGCGCCGCATCTCGCGCGCTTCGGCGGTCACCGCATGGCCGCGGGACTCACGGTGCGCCGCGAGCGGCTCGACGCGTTCCGCGAGGCATTCGGCGACGTGGCCCGCGAACGCCTGTCCGCCGACGATCTCGTCCCACGCCAGCGGGTGGACGTGGTCGTGACGGTGAACCAGCTCGATGACCGGCTCGAGCGGCTGCTGCAGTACCTCGAGCCGTGCGGTCCGGGCAACCCCGGGCCCGTGCTCGGCGTCCGCGGGGCCTCGGCGCGCGCGCTCGCCGTGGTAGGTGAGAGCCACCTGAAGTTCACCCTGTGCGACGACACGGCGCACATCGAGGCGATCGGGTTCGGATGGGCCGACCGCGCACCCGAGGCGTGGTGGCGCGATCCGCTCGACGTGGCGCTCCGACTCGAGCGCAACGTCTGGCGAGGCAACGCCACGCTCCAGGCGCGCATCGTCGAGATTCGGCCGAGCGAGTGATGCGCATCATCGCCGGCGAGCTCAGGGGGCGCCGGCTCGCACCGCCCCCGGACCGGCGGGTCCGTCCCACCGCGGACCGGGTCCGGGAGGCGTTGTTCAACATCCTCGGGTCGGACGTGCCGGGTGCCACGGTCCTGGATCTCTTCGCCGGATCGGGGGCGCTCGGCTTGGAGGCGCTGTCCCGCGGCGCCAGGCACGTGGATTTCGTCGAGATCGGCCGCGCGTCGCTGCGCACCCTCGACACGAACGCCGAGCAGCTCGGCGTGCGCGGACGCGTCACCATCCACAAGGGGGATGCGCTGCGCTTCGCCGAACGCCTGACCGCGGGCTCGTACGACGTGGCCCTGGCCGATCCCCCGTACAGCGCCGACCAGGCCGCGCGGCTGGCGGCCGCATTCCGCGAGAAAGCCTTTGCCCGGCTGCTCGTGGTCGAGCATCGTGTCGCGCTCCCCGTCGACGGCGACGACACGCGGCGCTATGGCGACATCGCCCTCACCTTCCTCTACGCCGAATGACACGCATCGCGATCTACCCGGGCTCCTTCGACCCGATCACGCGCGGCCACGAAGACCTGATCAGCCGCAGCCGCCGATTCGCCGACAAGGTGATCGTGGCGGTCGCGGTGAACTCGTCCAAGCAGCCGCTGTTCACGCTCGACGAGCGCGTGCAGCTCATCGACGCCGCGCTGGAGGACGAGCAAGCCGTCGAGGTGCGCTCGTTCGATGGGCTGCTCGCCGAGTTTGCGCGGTCCGTCGGTGCCCGCATCGTGATCCGCGGCTTGCGGGCCGTGAGCGACTTCGACTACGAGTCGCAGATGGCGCTGATGAACCGGAAGCTGTATCCGGAGCTGGAGACGGTCTTCCTCGTTCCCGCCGTCCACCTCACCTACCTCAGCTCGAGCCTCGTGCGCGAGGTGGCCTTACTGGGCGGGGACGTCTCCGCGTTCGTGCACCCCGCGGTGGAGCGTGCCCTCCGGGCGAAGGTTGCGCGGTGAGCTTCCGCGACGCGCTGCACCGGCGCGCGCGGGAGCTGGCGGGCCGCGTGGTGCTGGCCGAGGGATGGGATCCCCGCGTGCGGGACGCCGCCGGGCAGCTGCGCGAGCGCGGGATTGCCGCCGTCGAGATCCTGGCCGAGGTGATCGAGGACGACCCGCGCCTGGCCCGGGTCGCCGACCTGCTCCTGTCCCGCCGCCCCGACAAGGTAGGAGACCGCGAGCGGGCGCTCGAGCTGGCGCGCCATCCGATCCGGTTCGCGGCGGGACTGGTGGCGTTGGGCGAGGCCGACGCCGCCGTGGCCGGCGCCACGTGTCCCACCGCGGACGTCATCCGCGCGGCGCTGTTGGCGATCGGGCCGGCGGAGGGGATTACGACGATCAGCAGCGCGTTCTACATGACCCTTCCTCTCCCCGCTCCGGTACTCACCTTCACCGATTGCGCCGTCGTCCCGGATCCCACGGCCGAGCAGCTCGCCGACATCGCCGTCGCCGCGGCGCGGGACCGGCGGCTGGTAGTGGGTGACGAGCCGAGGGTGGCGTTCCTGTCCTACAGCACCCGGGGGAGCGCCGAGGGGCCGCGAGTGGACAAGGTGCGGCGGGCGCTCGAGCGGTTCCGGGCGCTGGCGCCCGGCGTGGCGGCCGACGGCGAGCTGCAGGGAGACGCCGCGCTGGTCCCCGACGTGGCCCGGCGCAAGGCGCCGGACTCGGCGCTGGTGGGGCGGGCCAACGTGTTGGTGTTCCCCGACCTTGACAGCGGCAATATTGCGTACAAACTGGTGCAGCGTCTGGCGGGCGCCAGCGCCGTCGGGCCCATCGTGCAGGGGCTCGCCCGCCCCATGGCGGATCTGTCCAGGGGTGCGACGGCAGACGACATCGTCGACGTCGCGTCGGTCGCGGTGTTGCAGGCCACCGGGTGCGCGGCGCGCGCCCTCGCGGAGGATGCATGACGTTCACGATTCGGAAAGACGACGCCAAAGATGTGGTCATGGTCGGCGTCGACGGGCAGCTCATCGTCGGCAACCGGCATGATCTGAAGCAGAAGGTTCTGGATGCCCTCGAGAGTGGCGAACGGAAGTTCATCGTCGATTTCTCGCGTACCGGCTACATCGATTCCTCTGGTCTGGGGGTGTTGGTCTCCCTCCAGAAGAAGATCCGCGACGTGGACGGCGACCTGCGTCTCTCCGGGCTCAACGACGACCTGCACACGCTCTTCGAACTCACCAAGCTGGACACGCTGTTCACCATCGTCGACTCGGCCGAAGACGCCCTGGCCGCGTTCTGAGGTGATCGCGCCGCTTCGTCTGTACCTGCGTCGCACGGCGGACGAGCCGACTCCCGATGGAGGGCGGCGAGTGCGATTCTCGATGCGCGTCCCCACGACGCTGGACGTCGTCGAAGAAGCGGTGGACCTCGTCGCCCGCCATTGCGTCGCGAGCGGGCTCGCCCCGGAGATGGCGCGCTTCAACCTCCGCGTCGTGCTCTCCGAGGCGCTGGTGAACGCCATCGTGTACGGCAACGGGCTCGATCCCCACAAGCGCGTGGATGTCCGCGTCGAGGTGGACGGCGCCGCGGTCGCCATCCACGTGCGGGACGAGGGTGACGGCTTCGATCCCTCCCTGATCCCCGATCCCACGCGGCCCGGCCGCATCGAGCGGGCCGACGGGCGCGGCCTCTTCTTGATCCGGAAGCTCGCCGACGAAGTCCACTTCAATGAACGAGGAAACTCGATCTGCATGATCATGCGTTGCGCCTAGAGCGGCTCGACGCAATCCTCCAATCCCTCGGATCACTGGTCGGCTGTCGGGTGCGGTTGTGGCGTCTCGGACGGGGGCGCCTGCGTCCCGTCGTGGGGTGCGACGGCGCGACCCCGCCTCCGGTCGACGCCGATCCGACGGGGCCGGTCGTGCCCACCGACCCGTCGCGCTGGGTCCGCCCTTTGCGGGACGCCGAGGGATACTGGTTCGAACTGGTGGACTGCGCCTCGCCGGAGGAGGTCGCCGCTACGCTGGCGCCGCTGCTGGCGAAGCTCGTGGACGCGGAGCGCGATTCGCTCGAGCTGGCGAAGCTGCTCACCGCGCGTTACGAGGAGATCCAGCTCCTCTACACGATCAGCGAAATCCTCGGTCGCACGATCCGCCTGGAACAGGCGGCGCAGACCATCGTCGAGGAGGTGAGCGCGGTGGTCGGGGCCACCCGCGCCTCGATCATGGTGTACGACGAAGCGGCCCGGGTGCTCAGTCCCGTGGCCGGCGTGGGGCCCGACGTGTCCCGCTTCGGCGCCGTGCCGATCGACGATCCCGAGTCCATCGCCGCGCGTGTCTTCCGCGAAGCGCGGATCATCGCCTACGACCCCCGTGCGCCCGACGATGCCCACGTCCCCGCCGTCGGACGCACGTACCGCGGTTCGGCCTTCCTGTCCGTGCCCATCCTGTATCCCCGTCCCGGCGGCCTGCCCGCGCCGATCGGCGTCATCAACTTCACCGACCGGTTCGGGACCGACGCGTTCAGCGGCGGCGAGCGCCGCCTCGTGGCGGCCATCGCATCGCAGATCGGCGCGGCGATCGAGAACTCCCGCCTCGTGGTGCGGGACCTCGAGCAGCAACGCGTGCGGCGCGAGCTGGAGCTGGCGCATGACCTCCAGATCAAGCTTCTGACGGCGCCCTCGCTGGGCCCGGACGTCGACGCGGCCGCGCGGTGCCTCCCGGCGGAAAGCGTGGGCGGCGACTTCTATCGATTCGTGCGGCTGACCGACGGGCGTGTCGGCGTGATGGTGGGTGACGTCTCTTCGCACGGCTTCAGCGCCGCGCTCATCATGGCGCTCGTGCTGTCGGCGGCGGGCATCTATGCGGAGGAGGGCGCCAGCCCGGCGCGCACGGTGCGCCGCCTGCTCGAGTCGATCGAGAACGAGCTGGCCGAGACCGAAATGCATCTCACGCTGTTCTACGGCGTCATCGACCCGACGCAGCGGCGCCTGCGGTACACCAACGCGGGGCTCCCGCACGCCTTCCGCATCGGCGACGACGGCACGCCGGAGCGGCTCGCCGCCACGTCCCCGCCGCTCGGCCTCGCCGAATCCGACGCGGTCACCGAGCGCGAACTGCCCTGGCACCCGGGGAACGACCTGCTGTTTCTCGTGTCCGACGGGATCACCGACGCCCAAAACGACCAGGGCGAACGGCTCGGCGAGCAGGGCGCCCTGCGCATCGCCGCCGCGCACCGCCACCGGCCCACGGGCGAGATCGTCGACGCCGTCCTCGAGGAAGCCGCACGCTTCCAGGTGGGTCCCAAGGATGACAGGACGATCGTGGCGGTGAGGGTGTGATGGCCGTCCGGTGCTCATCCCGCTTCTTCGAACGCAGCCGGGTGGGGGGAGGAGCGGGATGAGCGGGAGCAGCGCGAGGCCCGGTCACTCCCGCATACCTCGCCTCTCCCAACACTTCCTCCACGATCCCCGCATCCTCGACCGGATCGTCGACGCGCTCGATCCGCGGCCCGACGACGTCGTGCTGGAGATCGGCGCGGGGAGGGGGACGTTGACGAGGAGGCTCGCCGGAAGGGTGGCGGCGGTGGTGGCGATCGAAAAGGATCGGGATCTGGTCGCGGAGTTGAAGCGGGGAAGGGGAGCTGTTGGGGGAAGGATGGGGGAGGCGGTCGGGTCCTTGCCGCGGAACGTCGTCGTGGTCGGGGCTGATGCGCTGGAGCTCGACTGGCACGAAGCGTTGCACGGCGCACCCCTTCCCCCGGCAGTGCCGAAGATCGTCGGCAACATCCCGTACGCCATCACCACCCCGCTGATCGACAAGGCTCTCACGCCGCCTCTGCCGGAGCGCATCGTGTTCCTGGTCCAGAAGGAGGTGGCGGATCGGCTGGCGGCCGGCGCGGGGTCGAAGACGTACGGCGCGTTGAGTGTGGGGGTCCAGTCGGTGGCGCGGGTGGAGCGGCTGTTCACGGTGCGGGCCGGGGCGTTTCGCCCGCCGCCGCAAGTCGACTCCGCCGTGATCCGGCTGACGCCGCTCGAGGAGCCGCTGGTGCCGCCGGCGCGTCAGGCGGCGTTCCGCCGCTTCGTCACGGCGCTGTTCGGCCAACGGCGCAAGCAGCTGAGCCGCAGTCTCCGATCGATCGCCGGTCTCGACCGCGATGCCGCCGAGCGGCTGCTCGCCCGTCAGGGCCACGCCCCCACCGCCCGCCCCGAGACGCTCACCCCCGAAGCGCTCGCCCGACTCCACGACGCCCTGCTGCCCCCGTAGCGCTCTTGCGCGTAGACCCTGAGGGCCACGTCGATCTCCAATCGCCAATCGGTGCAATCTGCAATCGGCCGTCCGTTGACGGTCCGTTCCGTGCTCGTGTAAATTGTGAAAAATTTCACAATAACAGATGCCCAAGATCGCCGAGTCTACGGTCCGTCGCCTGTCCCTGTATTTGCGGTTCCTCGAGGATTTCGAGGCGCAGGGGATGGACACGGTCAGCTCGGAAGCGCTGGCCAGCCGGGGGAGCACCACCTCTGCGCAGGTGCGGAAGGATCTGTCGTTCTTCGGTTCCTTCGGGAAACGCGGCCTGGGGTATTCCGTCCCGGAGCTGGTGGCGCGGCTGCGGGACATCCTGGGCCTCGAGCGGACGTATCGCGTGGCGGTGATCGGGGCGGGGAAAATGGGAAGCGCGCTGGTGCAGTATCGCGGCTTCCAGCAGCGCGGGTTCCAGATTGCCGCGGTCTACGACTCGGACCCCGCGAAGACCGGCAGGACGTGGAACGGGCTGCGCGTGCGGCCGGACGACCGGATCGAGGACGATCTCCGGCATGATCCGGTGGACATCGCGATCATCGTGACGCCGGCGGAGAGCGCGCAAGGGGTCGCGGACCGGCTGGTGGGCGCGGGGGTGCGCGCCATTCTCAACTTCGCCCCGGTGCAGCTCAACGTGCCGGACACGGTGGTGGTCAAGAACGTCAATATGGCCCTGGAGCTGGAGGCGTTGAGCTACGCCCTGCGAAATCAGTAGATTGCGTCGATGCCATCCGTTCAGGTGACGTCCGAGATCGACCCCCTGCGGGCCGTCTTGGTGCACACGCCCGGCGAGGAATTGTTGGCCGTCACGCCCGGCACCCGCAAGGATTACCTCTACTCCGACATCATTGATCTCGAGTTCGCGCAGCGGGAGCACCGCCGGCTGGTGGCGGTGCTCGAGCGCTTCGCCGACGTGTACGAGGTGGGAACCGCGCTCAAGCACGTGCTCGACCGGCCGGAGGCGCGGGAGTACGTCGTGCAGCACACGCGGGACATCATTCCCTCGGACGCGCTGGCGCGGCGGTTATCCGAGACCCCCACCGACGAGCTGGTCGCCAGCCTCATCGAGGGGGTGGAGGAGGATGCGGGCCCCATCGGGAACGCGCTGAACGAGATCGGCTACTCGTTGCCGCCCGTGCCCAACCTGTTCTTTACGCGCGACCTGGCGATCGTGTTGGGAGAGCACGGCGTGATCGGGTCCATGCGACACGGCGCCCGGTGGAGCGAGGAGATGTTGATCAAGATGCTCTTCTGCTTCCACCCGGCGTTCGAGAGCGGGGGTCTGCTGTACGACGGCTCGGAGGAGCGCCGGCTCACGTACAGTCTGGAGGGTGGGGACGTCCATCCGCTGCGTCCCGATCTGCTACTGCTGGGGTTCAGCTCCCGCTCCACCCCCGCGGCGCTCGACCTCTTGTGCGACATCGTGTTCGAGCGCACCGCGATCACCGACGTCGTGGTCGTCGTCATGCCGTCGATGCGATCGGCCATCCATCTCGACATGGTGTTCACCCAGGTGGACCGGGAGCAGTGCGTGGTCTACCCGCCCGCGTTCGTCGGTCCCGAGCGGCTCCCGGTGCTGCACCGGCGGAAGGGGCGCGCGGAGGTGCGGGAGATGCCCAGCTTCTTCGAGGCCATGAAGGCGGCGGGGTTTCCGCTCGATCCGGTCTACTGCGGCGGGTCGCACCGCGGCGTCCAGGAACGCGAGCAGTGGGCTTCCGGATGCAACATGCTGGCCCTCCGGCCCGGACTCGCGATCGGCTACCAGCGCAATGACGGTACCCTGCGCGAGTTCGAGCGGGCGGGCTACGACGTCGTAGACGCCGTCGATTTCCTCACGGGCGACGACTCGATCAAGCCCAGCCGGAAAGCGGTGATCACCATCGAAGGGAGCGAGCTGGTGCGCGGCGGTGGCGGACCCCGTTGTATGACGCTTCCGCTCAGGAGGGACGCGCCCTGACGGTACCGGGGATCCGCCCCGTGCCCGGCGGCACCCTGGTGGACCGCGCGCTCCGGTTCCTCGGCGCCGGGCCGTCGGACAGCGCCACCCTCGCGCGCGAAGTGCTGGGCCTCACGCGGTTCACCCGCGGCATCGCCGAACGGGTCACGGTAGCGCTCCTGGGCGCCGATCCCCGCGTCCAGCGGCTCGCGGACGACCGCTGGGTCCTCGTGAGCGACACGTACGCATCGCCGCGGATCGGCGAGTGCACGTTCGCCGTCGTGGACGTCGAGACCACGGGCAGCCGGCCCGCGGGCGGCGACCGGATCATCGAGATCGCGGTGGTGACGCTGTGTGACGGGCGGATCCAGCGCGCGTTCGAGACCCTGCTCGACCCGCGGCGCGCGGTTTCCCGGCACGTCACGTCCCTCACGCGTATCACGCCGGACATGCTGCGCGGGCGGCCCACGTTCGAGGACGTCGCCGCGGAGATCGTGGCGGCGCTCGCCGGGCGGGTGTTCGTCGCGCACAATCTGCGGTTCGATTGGCGGTTCGTCACCAGCGAGATTCGCCGCACCCGGGACCTCCTGCTGGAGGGTCCCACGCTGTGCACGGTCGACCTCGCGCGCCGCCTCCTCCCCGGTCTGCGCTCCAGGGGACTCGACAGCCTGGCCAACTACTTCGGCATCGAGATCCAGGCGCGCCACCGGGCCGGCGGTGACGCGTTTGCCACGGCGCAGGTGCTGCGGCGCCTGCTCGATCTCGCCGTCGAGCAGGGGGCCGGACGGCTCATCGACCTTCACCGACTCGGCCGACGCGCGCGCCGCCGCCGCCGCCGGAATCCGCTTCCCGGACCCATGGAGCAGTTCTGAGTCTCGTCACGACGTTTCGCGTGGGTCGGCTGACGTGCCATGCGCTCGACGGAGGCCGCCAGCGTCTCGATGGTGGGGCCATGTTCGGCGTCGTGCCCAAGCCGCTCTGGGAGCGCCGCATTCCGGCCGACGAGCGCAACCGGATCCCCCTCGCGCTTCGCTGCCTCCTGGTGGAGCACGAGGCGGGTCCGATTCTGATGGACACCGGCGTCGGCAACAAGGAGGCGCAGAAGTTCCTCGACATCTACGGCGTCCAGAACAAGGGGCGCCGCGGGCCCACGCAGCTCGAGGATGCCCTCGCGGAGGCGGGGGTGGCTCCCGACGACGTCCGGTACGTGGTGAATACGCATTTGCATTTCGACCACGCGGGGGGGAATACGCTTTTGGAGGAGCGGCACAGCGGCAGAGCGACAGAGCGGCAGGGTGAGGAGGCAGGATCCATACGCCATATGCCATATGCCGGTGAGGGTGGGGGCGTGGGGGACGGCGCTCCCCGGCTGGCATTTCCCAATGCGACGTACGTCGTGCAAAAACGCGAGCTCGATTTTGCCGGTCATACCAACGAGCGGACGGCGGCCAGTTATTTGGAACCCAATATCGCGCCGGTCACCGATGCGGGGCGGTGGCAGTTGGTGGATGGAGAGGCCGAGCTGGTGCCGGGCGTCCGGTTGGTGCCCACGCCGGGCCACGTGCCGTACCACCAGTCGGTGGTGATCGAGGACGGAGGGGAGACGGCCTGCTTTCTAGGCGATCTGGTGCCCACCTCGGCGCACCTGCCCCTCCCGTGGATCATGGGATACGATCTCGAGCCGCTGGTGACGCTGGAGATGAAACGGCGGATCCTGGGTCGCGCGGCAGAGGAGGGGTGGGTGCTGGTGTTCGGGCACGATCCGGAGCGAGGGTTGGGGCGGGTCATCCGGCAGGGCAAATCGTACGGATACGCTCCGCTTGACACTCCCTAGGTGCAGGGATAGCTTGGGCTTGACAAGTCATACGAAGCAAGCGCCTCTGCGCTTCACCCTCCCGCCGCGTCCGTTTTCCGAAAACCGCGTGCGCACAGGGTTCCGATGAGCCAAGGGGGACGTGTCCCCCAAAGCTGCGGATCAGCGGGCGAGGGTCCGCTTTTTTTGTCGATTGTGCATTCGTTTCAGGAGGTGTGTCACTGGTAGAGCAGCGGGTACGCGTCAACGAGCAGATTCGCCTGAGTCCGGTGCGGTTGATCGGCGAGGCTGGTGAGCAGGTCGGGATTGTTCCGGTCGACGAAGCCCTTCGGTCGGCACGTGAGAAAGGGCTGGATCTCGTCGAGGTCGCGCCGACGGCACGGCCGCCCGTGGTCAAGATCATGGACTACGGCAAATACCGCTTCGAGCAAGCGAAGGCGGCGCGAGCGGCGCGGAAGAAGCAGCACAACGTGCAGGTCAAGGAAGTGAAGTATCGGCCGGGCATCAGCGAGCACGACTTCGAGTTCAAGACCCGGCACGCGCGGACCTTCCTGAAGGAAGGCAACAAGGTCAAGCTGACCATGATGTTCCGCGGCCGGCAGATCACGCATCCGGAGTTCGGCCAGGACGTGCTGAACAGGGTGTACGACTCCCTCCAGGACGTGGCCAAGGTCGAGATGAACGCCAAACTGGAGGGGCGGAACATGACCATGGTGCTGGCGCCGAAGTAGCAGTGGGAAGTGAGAAGTAAGGCGTAAGGAGTGAGGAGTGAGGAGTGGTTCTCCCGCTCCTGCTCGTCTCGCTGCCGCTCCTGCCGAGGGTGCGGTGGTGGGGTAGGGTGGCTGCCGCTGGGGTGGATGGGTGGTCGTGGAGTGGCTGCCGCTCGCAAATCAACGGACGGTCAGGGTACTGAAATGCCGAAGATGAAGACCAACAGTGGCGCCAAGAAGCGCTTTCGGTTGACCGCCACGGGGAAGGTGAGGCGGGCCAAGGCGTACGCGCGCCACATTCTGACGAAGAAGCATCCGAAGCGTAAGAGGCGCCTGGCCCAGCCCGGCCTGGTGGACCCGTCGGACGCCGGACGCATCAAGCGCCTCATCAGGAGTTAGGAGTCGGCCATGCCGCGAGTGAAGTCGAACGTCGCCCGGCTCAAGCGCAAGAAGAAGATCATGCGCGGTGCGAAGGGCGCACGGGGTGGGCGTAGCAAGCTCTACAAGGCCGCCAAGGAGACCGTCGAGCGCGGATGGCGTTACGCATACCGCGATCGGCGCAACCGGAAGCGGGAGTTCCGCCGGCTGTGGATCGTCCGGATCAACGCCGCGGCCCGCACGCACGATCTCTCGTACAACCGGTTCATGTCCGGTCTCAAGAAGGCCGGTGTCGAGGTGAACCGGAAGCTCCTGGCCGATCTCGCGGTGCGCGATCCCGTGGCGTTTGGCGAGTTGGCGGAGGTCGCCAAGAAGAGCCTGTAACGCGCGCGCTTCGATGACGACCTCCTCCCCGGTTCTCCGTGAGCTCGAGGAGATCGCGCGCGTCGTCGGCGAGATCCCCTCCGCCACCCTCGAGGACCTCGACCGGCTGCGGACCGAGCTGCTGGGGCGCAAGAACGGGCGCCTCACCAGGGTGCTTCGTTCGCTCAGCGAGCTCCCCCCCACCGAGCGGCGCGCCGCCGGCGAGCGCGCCAACCTGCTCAAGGTGCGTGCGCAGGCGGCCCTCGCGGAGCGCGAGCGCGCGCTCGGTGACGGCGCGGCCGCCGGCCCCGCCGTCGACCCCACGATGCCCGGCCGGCCCGTATGGCGCGGGGCCATCCACCCCGTGACCGCCGTGGTGGACGAGATCTGCGACATCTTCCGGCAGATCGGCTTCAGCCGCGTCACCGGTCCGGAAGCCGAAACCGAAGAGTACAACTTCACCAAGCTCAACATCTCGCTCGACCATCCGTCGGCCGACATGCAGGACACGTTCTACCTCGGTCCCAAGACGGTGCTGCGCACGCATACCTCGCCCATGCAGGCGCGGACGATGGAGCGGTTCCCGCCGCCCATCCGGATCGTCGTGCCGGGCCAGGCGTACCGCCGCGACGCGTTCGATCCGTCGCACGCTCCCGTGTTCGAGCAGATCGAGGGGCTGGTCGTGGACGAAGGCGTGACCTTCGTGGACTTCAAGGCGGGGATCGATTTCTTCGTCAAGAAGTTCTTCGCGCCGGACACCGTGGTGCGCTTCCGGCCGTCCTACTTCCCGTTCACCGAGCCGTCGGCGGAAGTGGACGTGCAGTGCCAGATCTGCAAGGGCGCCGGCTGCACGACGTGCAAGGGAACAGGCTGGATCGAGATCATGGGCGCCGGAATGGTCCATCCCGCCGTGTTCGAGGCGTGCGGCATCGACGCCGAGACGTACACCGGGTACGCGTTCGGGATGGGGCCGCACCGTATTGCGCTGCTGCGCTACGGCGTTCCCGACATCCGGATGTTCTTCGACTGCGACGTGCGCTTCCTCTCGCAGTTCGTCGATTCCCGATGAACGTCTCGGTGAGCTGGCTGGAGGCGCTCCTGGGACGGCGCATCGACCCCGCCGAAGCCGCGCATCGGCTCTCGATGACGGCGGTGCCGGTGGACGCCGTCGAGCCGGTCCACCAGGAGCTGGGCGAGGTCGTGGTGGGCCTCGTGGAGCACGTCGACAAACACCCGAACGCCGACCGCCTGTCGCTCTGTCGGGTGCATGACGGGACGGAGGTCCGCGAGGTGGTATGCGGCGCCCCGAACGTCACCGCCGGCGCGCGGTATCCTTACGCACCCGCGGGGAGCACGCTGCCCGGGGGCTTCAAGCTCGAGAAGCGGAAGATCCGTGGCGTGCTCTCCAATGGCATGCTGTGCTCCGCCAAAGAGCTGGGCCTGGGGCACGATCACCAGGGCATCATGCTGCTGGCCACCGACGCGG
>Ga0302046_10000423_pt1 | contig 43533 bp, 35 predicted proteins | sample RVTome_11_FD_200261 | JGI IMG/M metagenome (GOLD analysis project Ga0302046, IMG submission 200261) | Soil microbial communities from uranium-contaminated site in the Upper Colorado River Basin, Wyoming, United States - RVT147D111 (version 2) ...
AAGCGGCAAACGAGGCGCTGTCCTTTATGCCGTCGCCGTTCGGGCTCAGGTGCGTCGTGCTCGCGATGAGATCACCGAGCACGGGCGGCGTGGTGTCGACGACGACCTCGGTCTGCACGCTCACCTCGTTCAGGACCGCGTCGGTTGCGGTCAGCGTCGCGGTGTAGGCGGCGTCGGGGGCGAGGTCGGCCCCGCTGGTCTCGTCCCAGGTCAGGGCTGGATCGAGCCCCGTGCCGGAGGAGGACGCCTGGTCGGCGCCGGCAGCGTCTTTGATCACGAGGCTCCAGGACACCGGGCCGTGCGCGTCGGCGAGCGTCGCGGCGAGGCTGGAGGCGTCCTTTATGCCGTCGCCGTTCGGGCTGAACGGGCTCGGCGATGCCGCCAGCGCGCTCGCGAGCGCCGGCGCGCTGGCGTCGGTCTGGATCGCGGTCGTGACCGGTGCCGCGACGTTGCCGAGTTCGTCGGTCGCCACCAGGCGCGCCGCGTAGGGGCCGTCGGGGACCGGGCTTGGGCCTTGGAGGCCGTCCCAGGTCGCCGAGACCGCCGTGGCGGAGCCCTCGAAGCGGGCAACTTCTCCGCTCGCGCCCTCGATCGTGAGACTCCAGCCGGCGATGCCGGCGCCGTCGGCCAGCGTGGCGGACAGATCGGTCGAGTCGTGCTGCGGGTGCCCGCCGGGAGCGATCACGTCGGCCGATGCGATGATCGGCGAGATGGCCGGGCCGGTCGCATCAACGACGACGTCAAGGGTGTCTTGGACCGCGTTGCCGGCCCCGTCGATCGCCTCGAACGTGGCGGTGTAGGTGGCGTCGGGAACGGGCGCGCCTTCCTCGAGGCCGTCCCAGACGAAACTCACGTTCGCCGTCGCCCCGCCCGGCTCGCTCCCTGCGGCGGACGCGACCACCGAATCATCGGGTGCGGCGATCTCGATGGTCCACGCCGTGTCGGAGAAGTCCCACACGGAGGCGCCAAAGGAAACTTCATTCGGCTCCCCGGAGGGCGTCGGGGAGAAGCGCTCCGCGCTCGCGGTGAATGGAGCCACGACGTCGGGTGCAACGAGGTCGTGCAGCGTCAGCGCCTGGCGGATGCGCGAAGAGGAAAAGCGCCCCGTGGTGCCGGAACCGGTGAGCGCGGCCTTGGTGTCGAGCTGTTGGCCGGGGCTTGGCAGAAGGGTCATCGCCTTGTGAAGCGCCACGTAGGAGCCGCTTGCCGTCGTCGGGGTCGCGGTGCCCGAGAGCCCGCTCAAGGAGGCCCCGACCTGCCCGGTGCCCGCGACGCGCTTGGCGGCGACCTCGAAGCTCGCGGAAGTCTCCGGCACGAGGTTCTCCGGCGCGCGGAACGGGAAGTTCAGCACCTGGTTGTTCGACGTTGCGTCCACCCCGGCGGTGACCGAGGGATACCAGCCGACGGTCTTTTCGATCCCGGCCGGATCGGTGGTTGACTGCGCCAGCTCGAGTTCGGCGCTGAGAAGGTCCCCGCCCGGCGAGGCGCTCTGCTGGCTCGGGCCGTTGCAGTTCGGGTTGCAGGGATCGGGGGCCGAGACCGAGACGCGCACCTCGTAGGTCTGCCCATCGGTAAGGCTGAAGGGAACCGAGTAGACCGAGTAGGGGGTGGCGTCCACCGTCGAGGGGACGTAGGCCGCGCCGACCTCGGTGCCCGCGCTGTCGTGAAGGCCGACCCGGATGTGCTGACCGATGCCCGTGAGCGCACCCGTTGCGCGCAGGCGAACGACCGGCGCGGGATCGAAGTCGGAGGCGAGGTGGGTGTAGAAGGCGGGCTCGTCAACGCGCGTTGCGACCTCGGTGAGGATCCCTGACTGGCGGGTGGCAAGCGGGACTCGCCCGACGGTCTTTTGAATCGTTCCGGACTGGCGGATGCGCACCGTGGCCGCGCGGATGTCAAGGACCCCGCTCGTTGCCCCGATCGGGGAGGCCTGGAGCCGGTCGAGGATGCGGTTTTGCCCGGGCCAGGCGAAGGAGGCGCTTCGCAGCGTGAAGCTCGTGTGGCTGGCGGTAAACGTGGTGCCGGCGATCGCGGCGCCGTAGTAGTCCTGGAGCTGGACCTCCCAGCCGCCCCCGCCGCTGGCGCCGGTCACGCGCCCGACGATCTCGAAGGTGGCGCTGGGCTGGGGGCTGAAGGTGCTCGCCCCGCCCGGCAGCGTCCCGCGCTTGATCGGAAAGGTGTTGGTCCCGGCGGCCGTGACGCCGCTGATCGTTTCCGACAGCAAGGGCCAGTCCTGGGTGATCGTGACCGGGGCTTGGGCGGCGCGGGCCTCGCCGGGGCCTAGCAGCAGCAGGATGAGCAGAGCCTGTCCTGCGATTACGTAGGCAGTTCTGCGCCGGGATTCGGGTGCGGTCGTGAAGGTGCCCACCGGAGGTTCCCCCTTCTTCCTCGTTCTTCGTGGCGGTCGTTGCAAAGGTGCTGCTCAGACCCCCTCCAGCGGATCGGTCCCAACTGCGGCGGTCCCGACCCGCCGGAGGGGGCTTCTCCAGTGAGCCCTCAGCCCTCCTGGCCTACCTACTCGTACGGTGGTGGCGCGCAGATGTCTCGCTCAACCGGCGACGTGGCGAGAAACTTCTCCCGTTGCGGGTTCCCCCTTTGCCGGTCTGGCCGGAATCCAAGCCCCGAAGATCGCGAGCCCGGCGCCGCGGGTCATCCCTGCCGGACACCGGGCCCTCGACCCCGCGCGCGAAACTACCGGACACGGCGGCGCCGCAGCAATGTACAAAGTGGGAAACTTTCGGGACCGAAAATATCCCATCGTGGGTAATTCCGCAGGTCATTGCCTATTCCCGCTTCGTCGTTCGATCAAGCCTGGGATCGCTTTGAATTGGCCAGAAGGCCAACAGACCGCAACCTCACGTCCCGGCCCGCGTACTGCCATCTGAGTCGGCGTGCGTATCCTGAACGCTCCTCACTTCTGCGAGCAGCACGCTCGTGAGACGCTTCGGCGGCGCAACCGTAACTAATGACAACGCGGGGATCTCGGGTCCGCCCGAGCAGACCTTCGTCGAGGTCCAACGAGGATGGCCAGATGAACGAAAGCAATCGAGCCGAACGGGTGCTCCGGTGATCGGGCGTTCGAGCACGTGCGCGGAGTCTTCGCAAGCACTCGAGCACCTGCTGCACGGACCCCCCGACGCCGCCCGCCTTCCCTGGGGCCTTCACGCGATGGGGTTCGTGCCCGGGGACCGTCACGTCGCCGTCGCGGTTGCTCCCGGCGGCTCCGCTGAACCCGGCGGCTCGGCAGAAACCGGCGGCGCGATGCGTGAGGCGGCCGCACATCTGCGAGGCGCCATGGACCTGCCGGCCGAGCACATCAGCGTCTGCTCCTGCGACGGAAGCATCCTGTTCGTCAAGGGGCGTCCGGAGTCGGGCTCGCCGCTGCAGGACGGCGAGGCGTACGGCGCGTTCCTGCGGGACCTTGCGGCATCGCTGCCCGAGGGCGTGCTCGCCGGCGTGGGGCGGCCGGAGCCGGGGCTCCGTGGGATCCCCTCCTCCTACCGGCAGGCGGCCGAGGCGCTGGCCATGCGCAGGCGGGTCCACCTTGACTCGCCGATCATGACCTTCGAGCAGTCGGTCCCCTACACGCTCGTGGCGGCGCGCCCCGACCTGGCGGGCACCCTGACCGCACGCTTCCAGCCGCTGCTGCGGAGCCGCTCGGGTCACAAGCTCCTGCGGTCGGTCAACGCCTACCTGGAGACCGGAGGCCGGCTGGTGGCCGCCGCGAAACGCCTTGGCATCGACCGCCGGACGCTGCGTCTCCAACTGGACAAGGTCATCGAGCTGACGCAGTGGGATCTCGAGGACGGCACGACGCGGTTCGAGATCCAGGTCGGCCTTGTCGCCCTGAGACTTCGGGAAGGACCCGGCGGCGCGGTCGTGCTCTCCCTGGTTGGCCGACAACGAGATCGCAGGAGGTGATCGGTCTGATGCGTCGATTCGGTGGACCGCGCGGGCTGCGCGGACTGCGTCGCACGGTGCGCCGGCGGGTGAGGCGGTTCCGCCGCGGGCTCCGAGACGCGAAGTCCCGCCCCGACCTGATGGACCGGACGGTCCAGGCCGCGATCGATGACTGGCGTCCGCGGGACGCGGGCTCGGCGGTCGACTCCGCGCGCGGGGCGCAGGTTCGCTCCGAGCTTTCTCGCGCGGTGCGCGTCCTGCAGCAGACCTACGAGGACATCCGGCGCGGCGCCGGCCTCCTCGTGCCATTCGTTCTCCTCAAACGGGCACGGCTTCGCCTCGGCCGGCTCCGGGTTCACCTGGCGCCGACGTTTGCCACCGGTGCCGCGGGCCTTGAGACGCTCCACGGCTTCGTCGCCGCGGTCGTGCTTTCGGCGATGCTCGCCGGTGCCCCGGGAACCGCCCCGGCGAGCCGCGTCGTGCAAACCTCCGGGCATCTGGCGCGCGCGGCCGGGCTCACGGCGCCGGGGCGCGGCGCCGGCGCCGCGGCGCGGACCCCGATCGCGCCGTCGGGCGGCATTGACGCCTCGCTGTCGAGCGATTCGGTGCTTCCGGCCGCGCCCGCTTCCGCCGACGCCGAGGCGAGCGTCGGAGACGACGAGGATCGGATCGGAGTCGGTCGCGAGGTCGGCGTCACTGTTGGGGATGACGAATATAGGGTCGGCCAGAACGGGTCGCTCGTCTGGATCAGTTGCAAGCCCGACTCCATCGTGCTGCGAACGACCTGCTGGGCTTACCGCACCGTCGAGGCGACCGTCGAGGAGCCGCCGTCGTGACCATGCCCGGTCGCAACGCTCCGTCCGCCGCGCGCGCGCGGCCGGTCAGGCGCCGCCATGTCTGAGGACGCGCTCGACGGTCGGTCGATCATCCCCGACGGCGGGCTGTTCGGGCTCTGGGACCTGCTGGCCGCCTGCGAGGAGGTCGCGTCGTTGGCGCTGCTCGACCGGCCGATCGATCCCGACGTGCTCCGGCTTCGCATCAGCGTCTTCCGACCGCAGGAGATGCCCGAGGCGCGCCACACGCTGCAGATCCTGATTCTCGCCGTGGCCGAGATCCGCGAGATGCTCCACGAGATCGGCGCTGTGGAGGCTTCAGCGCCCACTCCGTGGCCGCCCGAGGGCCCGGACTTGGACGATGCCGTCGGCGCCGCGATCGCCGGCGCGGACGCGCTGGCGCTTCCCAGTCCTGCGGGCGGTGCCGGCGCTCCTGCTACGGCCGGGCAGTTCCTCACCCGCGCCCTGGGCTTCGTGGCCGGCGTGATCAGCCTTGCCGACGCGGCGCTCGAACTGAGCGTGCGGTGGCTGGACGACAACTTGTCCGGCCTCGATCGCGAGCGGCGCGAGCTGGTCAGGGAGGCGGTCGACGTCGTGTTCTGGGCCGCTGCGGTTCTGCTGGCGACGATCGAGCGCGAGCTTGGACCGTCTGACTCCGAGGGCTGACCCGTGGCTCGACGGACGCGGGAGTGGCAACCCCGCTTGGGTCCGCGCGGCTGGCTCTCAGGGCATCGGGATGGCGACGCTCGTTCCCTCGCACACCTCGAGGAACGGATGTGCTTCGTAGCAATCGTCGGGCCCCGTGCCCACGATCGGCTCCCAGGGCGAGGAGACCCAGCAGTCGTCCACGACGTCTTCACGGGGTCCGCCGAATGCGTGGTAGTAGACGGTCACGCACAGGACGGGATCGGCCGCCGAAGGCGAGGCGGTGCCGGACAGGACGACGATGGGCGCGAGCAACAGAAGGATGCTCCATCGGCGGCGCTTCACCCGCGGACGCCGTAGAGCACCAGCGCGTCGTCGCGCCATTGCGCCTCGATCAATCTGACGTCGCATTCGCCCTCCCGCCTTGACGGCTCGGGTCGAGTCGCGCGGCCACCCGTACCGACCCGTCGTTTGCCGGCTCCTGCCGAGTATTCGGTCCCTGTGGCGCCGGCTCCTGCCCGCCGGAAGCTCTCGTGGCGCTCGGCAACGGCGGTCACGCCGAGCGGCCGCCGTCTGACCTGCCCGCCGTCTGACCTGCCCGAAGCGGCCGGTTTCCGCTGCTACGCTGGCCGGACCTGGGAGGAGACGGCAGTGACGACGACGATCGCCGAGGTCCGCGCGCGCGAGGTGCTGGACTCGCGGGGCAACCCAACCGTCGAGGCCGACGTGACGCTGGCGGGGGGCGACACCGGACGCGCCATCGCGCCGAGCGGCGCCTCCACCGGCGCGCACGAGGCGCTGGAGCTGCGCGACGGCGACAAGCGCTACGGCGGAAAGGGCGTCCGTAGCGCCGTTGCCAACGTGAACGAGCGCATCGCGCCGGCGATCCTGGGGCGCGACGGCGCCGACCAGCGGGCGCTCGACCGGCTGCTGCTCGACCTCGACGGCACGGAGAACAAGCGCGAGCTGGGCGCGAACGCGATGCTCGCGGTGTCGCTGGCGACGGCGAAAGCCGCCGCCGCGGCGCTCGACATGCCGCTGTTTCGCTACCTCGGGGGCGCCAACGCGCACCTGATGCCGGTGCCGTGCCTGAACGTGCTCAACGGCGGCGCGCACGCGGACAACACCGTCGACGTTCAGGAGTTCATGGTCGTGCCGGTGGGCGCCGCGTCCTTCGCAGAGGCGATGCAGTGGAGCGTCGAGGTCTTCCATGCGCTGCGCGCCGTCCTTCGCGAGCGCGGCCTGGCGACCGGGGTCGGCGACGAGGGCGGCTTCGCGCCGGACTTGGCCAGCAACGACGACGCCTTCGATCTGCTCGTCCGCGCGATCGGCGCCGCGGGGTTCGACGCCGGGGGCGAGATCGCGCTCGCGTGTGACGTCGCGGCGACGGAGGTCTTTTCCGGAGGCGCGTACGACTTTGCCGGCGAGAGCCGCCGTTTCGACGCCGCCGGGCTGACCGAGCGCTACGCGGGCTGGCTGGACGCCTACCCGATCGTGTCGATCGAAGACCCCTTCGCGGAAGACGACTGGCAGGGGTGGGCGCACGGCACCGCCGTGCTCGGCGAGCGGACCCAGCTCGTCGGCGACGACGTCTTCGTCACCAACCCCGAGCGGCTCGGGCGCGGCATCGCCGACGGCGTCGCGAACGCGATCCTGATCAAGGTCAACCAGATCGGCACGCTCACCGAGACCCTCGACGTGATCGAGATGGCCGATCGCGCGGGCTACCGCTGCATGATGTCGCACCGCTCGGGCGAGTCCGAGGACGCGACGATCGCCGACCTCGCGGTCGCGACCGGCGTGGGGCAGATCAAGGCCGGCGCGCCCAACCGGACCGACCGCACCGCCAAGTACAACCAACTGCTCCGCATCGAGGAGGTGCTGGGCGATGCGGCTCGCTATCCTGGGGCCGCCGCCTTCCGCAGGCGATAGATGGACGCCAACCTTCCCCCTCGGAGCCGCATCAGCCCGCGCGCGCTGGTGCTCGCGGTGCTTGCCTTCGGCGTGCTGTTCTCGGCGGTACTGCCGCTGCAGCGCTACGCCGACGTCAAGCGCGAGGTCGCGGCGCTGAACGAGCAACTGGGCGCGCTGGAGGCGCGCGAGCGCGCGCTGGCAGTCGAGCAAGAGCGGCTGCAGACCGACGCGGAGATCGAGCGGCTCGCTCGCGAGGAGCTTGGCTACGTGCGTCCCGGCGAGGTGCCGTTCTTGATCGTGCCCGGCAAACCCGCGCTGAAAAGCGAGCGCGTGCTGCCCGAGCCGCCCGCCCGGGCCGCCTCGCCGGGGCTGCTCCGCCAATGGTGGAACGCGCTGCAGGTCATCATCGGCTCCTGACGCCCGGTTTCCTCAGCATTGACCGCCTGATACCCGCCTGCGTAGCATGGGCGCCAGCCGGGGAGCCCGGGTGACACGGAAGGAGAACGTTGCCGCTCGAGGTAGGAGCAGTCGTCGAAGGGGTCGTGACGCGCGTCGCACCCTACGGAGCATTCGTCCAGCTCGACTCGGGAGAGTCGGGTCTGGTTCACATCTCGGAGGTCGATCGCAACTTCGTGCGGGAGATCGCCGAGCACCTGCGCGAGAACGACCGTGTCACCGTCAAGGTCGTCGGCATCAAGGAGGACGGCAAGATCGATCTCTCGATCAAGCAAGCCGATCCCGATTGGAAGCCCGAACGGCCGCGCGCTCGCAAGGACCGGGACCCGGAGTTCGAGCAGAAGCTCAAGAAGTTCATGAAGCAGAGCGAGGAGAACCTCGTCGATTGGCGGCGGCAGCGGGAATCCAAGCGCGGCTGAGTCGCCGCCGGGGTGAGCCGCCGATGGAGCGGATCCCGTGGCCCGGAGCACCTGCCGATTCGCGCGCGCGCGCGACGATCGGCGCGCAGCTCGGCCGCGACACGCGCGGCGAGGTCGCGATCGTCGCAAGGTGCGAGTACGGGTTGCCGGCCGTCGTGCGAACGGCTCCCCGGCTTCGGGACGGGACGCCGTTCCCGACCCTGTACTACCTCACGTGCCCGATGGCCGTGCGCGCGGCCGGCAGGCTCGAAGCGTCGGGCGCGATGCGGGACTACGAACGCCGCCTCGCGGAGGACGCGGACGTGCGAGGAGCGTACGAAGACGCCGACGAGCGGTATCGCGCCCAACGCGACTCCCTGGCCGTGCTGCCGGACGCACCGTCGGCCGGGGGCATGCCCGGCCGGGTCAAGTGCCTGCACGCGCTGTACGCGCACGAGCTGGCGGACGGGAACCCGATCGGCGCACTCGTTCGGGACGCGATCGAGCCGCTCGGCTGCCCGGGGCCGTGCGTGACGGACGGGGAGCCGGCGCCGGGTCACCCCGGCTTCGCCGGCAAAGGTCATCGAAACCGCCATAAACCTCGCAAGGAAGGCGCCTGAGCGCGGCGTGGCCGGGGTGGGCGTTGCTCGGTAGGGTGGTCGGTCGTTGGCGGGGGTGAACCCAGCGATGAACGAGTTCTTCCGCACCCTTCGGTCGAGCCGGCGCGCGGCTGCGCTGGCGATCGCGCTCGCCGTGCTCCTGTCCGCGCAGCTCGCCCTGCTCGTGGCCGAAGGCTCGGGAGGCGGCGCCGCGCCGGGCCCACCCTCGGCCGCAGCGAAGATCGCGAGCTACTGGGACGAAGTCGACTCCCGGCCCGCTCGGGATCGCGGCCTGGCCCCCTACGAGGACCTGACCGTCGAGCCGCGACGCACGACCGCGCGGAAGATCCCGAAGCCGCCGGCGCTCTTGGCCGATCCGCTCGCGCCGTTCCGTGGCCTCGGCTCGTGGGTCGACACCTACGACTACGCCGAGCTGCACGTGGCCGCCGCCGTCCGGCGGATGGCGGCCGAGGGCGTCAACACGATCTTCGTGCAGACGGGCCGCTACGACACGCAGGGTCCGGTGGACTCCCGGGTCGGGGACTGGATCGTGGAAGGCCACCGCGCGGGGATGCGGGTCGTCGGCTGGTACCTGCCTGGGTACCGCAACGTCGACAAGGACGTGCGCAGGACGGTCGCCGTCAAGGCGTACCGCGTGAGCGGGCATCGCTTCGACGCGATCGGCGTCGACATCGAGTTCAAGGCGCTCGTGCGCGACACCACGCGCTGGAACGCGCGCGTCGTTCGTCACATCAGGTCGGTGCGCGAGCGCATCGGCGACTTCCCGATGGCCGCGATCACGCCTCCCCCCTTGCAGATGGAGCTTGCGCCGAGCACCTGGGCGGGCTTCCCTTGGCGCAAGCTCGGCGCGTCGAGCGACGTCATGGTCTTGATGGACTACTGGTCCTACCGGGACTGCAAGAGCGTGCCCGACCATTGCGCGGGCCCCTACACGGCGAAGAACGTCAAGCGCACGCGCTCGCTCACCAAGCGGCCGGTCCACGCCATCGGCGGCGTCGGCGGGCGCGTGAGCGCCAGGGAGGTCAAGGCGTTCGTCCGCGCGGCGAAGACCACGAACGCGCTGGGCGCGAGCTTGTACGACTTCCGCACGACGCACGCTTCCTACTGGCGCTACCTGGGCAAACTCGCCATCTAACGAAGCCGCGCCGGGCTCGGTAGCATGCAACGGATGCTCCGAAAGACCCTTCCCCTCTTGCTGGTCGCCGCGATGCTCCCGATTCCGGGCGAGCCGGTGCGCGCGGCGGGCGTCTCGGCATCGAGCCCGTCGATCGTGACCAGGTGGCAACCGCGGCACAGCGCCGGCGCCGGCGACTACGTCACCGAGAACCGGCGCGGCGCCCGCGCGAAGTTCCGCTTCCGAGGCGACTCGGTCGTGTGGCTCACGCGGAAGGGACCGCGGCAGGGCAAGGCCTGGGTCTACGTCGACGGCGACCGGATCCGCTCGGTGAACAACTACGCCGAGGCGAACGACGACAAGGTGTGGCGCCGCTTCAAAGGCTTCGGGTCCGGCACGCATCGACTGCGCGTCAAGGTGCGTGGGAAGCGCTCGGCGCTTTCGACCGGCACCTGGATCGCGGTGCAGGGATTCCGCGCGAACGGCCGCGTCTTCGCGCCGTCGGCCGCGACGTACCGATGGGCCGAGGAACGAGTCGGCGGGACGCGAGTCGTGGTGAGCAGCGCGCGCGGCGCGACGGCCACCTACCGGTTCTCCGGCAAGGGGATCGACTGGCGGGGCCCGAGGGGGCCGGGGTACGGCAAGGCGCAGGTGTACGTCGACGGCGTGCTGCGAGAGACCGTCGACGCCTACGCGGCGGCCGAGTCGATCGCCACGCTGTCCTCCGTCGCGGGACTCGCGCGCGGGAAGCACACGCTGCGCATCAGGGTGCTCGGAACGCATCGCGACGCCGCCTCCGGCTCGAAGGTGGGGATCGCGCGGCTCCTGGTGCCGCGGCCGCCGAAGATCGCGTTCCGCAAGCTCGGCGCGTGGATCGACCTGTACGACACCGACTACACGGCCGCCGCCCGCATCCAGACGCTGGTCGACCACGACGTCAGAACCCTCTACATCCAGACCGGGCGCTACGACCGCAACGGGCTCGTGAACAACGCCGCCTGGATCGACGGCTGGCTGAAAGAGGCGCACGACCGCGGCATCAGGGTGGTCGGCTGGTATCTCCCCGCGTACGACCAGTTCCTCGATCGCGACGTGCGCCGCACGGTGCAAGTCTTCAAGTACGTCTCGGCCGACGGCGAGCGCTTCGACGCCGTCGCGGTGGACATCGAGTACCGGGGCGAGACCGAGACGCGCAAAGAGTTCAACACCGGGATCGTCAAGCACCTGCGGCGCGTGCGCGCGAAGGTCGGCAACAAGTACCCGGTCGGCGGGATCACGCCCGCGCCGCTCGGCATGGCGCTGGCGCCCGACTACTGGAAGGGGTTCCCCTGGGGCCAGATCGGGCGCTACTCCGACGTCGTGCTGCCGATGTCCTACTGGTCCTACCGGCGCTCGAGCGGCCAGTGCCCCGACGATCCGCTCTACTGCGAGTACCGGTACACGATCGAGAACACCAAGCGAGCGGGATCCAGGACGGGGCTGCCGGTGCACGTGATCGGAGGCGTCGCCAACGTCGTCACCAACGCGCAGGTCGGGCGCTTCGTCGACGGCGCGCTGACGACCGACGCGATCGGCGGGAGCATCTACGACTACAAGACGACCAAGGCCAAGTTCTGGGCGCACCTGGAACGGCTCAACAAGCTTTAGCGTGCGCACCGTCTACCTGGATCAGTTCGAGGACGACACCGCAGGCCGGATCCTCGAGGCGCTCGACCGCGCGGGGATCGCCTGGCACGTGAAGTGCACCGGACGGCTCGCGCGCACGCTGTTCGTAGGCGAGTGGGGCACGCGCATCTTCGTCGATCAGGAGCGCCTGGCCGAGGCGCGCGAGATCGCCACGCGCGAGGTGTTCCCGGGCGACCAGCGATAGGACGGTACGATCAACGCGGGCCCGGGTGGCGTAATGGCAGCCGCGGGAGACTTAAACTCTCCTGTCCGCAAGGGCGTGGGGGTTCGAATCCCTCCCCGGGCACGTACGGTTTCTCCACGCGTTTCCTTTGGACCCGGACCGGAAGGCGGGGGTTCACCTCTACGGTCCCAGGAGCGCGAGGGGGACGACGGCGACGCCGTCCTCGCGCCGGTAGGCGTCGGAACCCGTTGTCAGGATGACGGCATCCAGCAGGTCATCGCCGATCCGGCCGCGCAGCCACTCGAGATGTCGCACGCTCCGCTCGTCCGGTGTGCGCGCGAGTTTCGCTTCGATCGCAACGACCCGATGATCTCCCCGCTCGACGATGAAGTCGATCTCGTGATCGCCGGAATGGGTGCGCAGGTGCCGCACGGAGGCTTCAGCCGCTTGCGCGCACACCCGTATGGTCAGCGCCGCTAACGACTCGAACAACTGACCGAGAAGCGTCGTATCCCGCGCGATCGGCCGCTCAAGGGCGCGTCCCTCGACGAGGGCTTCGACGTCGGCACCCAGGAGTCGGGCGGCGAGGGCGGGATCGACGAGGTGGTGTTTGGGCGCTGCACCCAGGCGCGCGATGTGGTTTCGGGTCGGCAGCCACGCTGGGACTGGGTCAAGGATCCAAAGCCGTTCCAGGATGTCGCGGTACGGCATGACCGTGGTCTTCGCCGGTTTCTCGTGCTCGCCGGCCGTCGACGCGTCGCGGATCGTCTCGTACGAGGCGGCAGTTGCCGTCGCTGCCGCGTATGCGGTCATCCATCGTCGGAGGCCTGCGGGATTGCGAACGGGGAGGCCCATCTCCGCGAAATCCCGGTCGATGATGCGGTCGAGATACCCGTCGAGCTGGGCGCGCAGCGCGCGGCCCTCCAGGCCACGAAGCCCCGGGAAGCCGGAGTTGCTGATCGCCGCCGCGTACTCCTGCAGCGTGAATGTCGAGTGACCTTCGACCGGCCGGCGATCGCTTCGGAGCAGGTCGTTGAGGCCGACCGATGGGGTCTCGAAGCCCCGTTCCGCAAGGGTCATCGGTCGCATCCGCAACCGTACGATGCGTCCGGCGCCGGAATGCGTATCCGCCGACGGCGTCGCTGAGCCCGTGAGCACGAAGCTCCCCGGCTCCGCTCCCGCATCGACGGCACGCCGCACGAGATCCCAGGACTCGGGGATCCGTTGCCATTCATCGATCAGGATGGGGGTCTCCCCGCTCACGACCCTGGAGGGGTCGGCGGCAACGATCTCCCGGGTGGCCGGATCGTCCAGGGCCCGGATCGTTCCAGCGCGCCGGAGTGCTGTCGCCGTCTTGCCGACAGCCTTCGCCCCCTCCAGCGCGATCGCCGGCAACGAGCCGAGGAGCTGGTCCAACTCGTCGTCGGCGATCCGCCGCAGGTAGGCACCCTGATCCCGAGCCACGGTGTTACGCTACCATATCGCTGCGTCAAAGACTACGATTACGTAGACAGATGAGATACCATATCGCTTGTTCCTCGACGGACCAGCCGCCCAGAAGGAATCGGGGCTGGAGCTTGGGCCACGGCGCGCTCATCACAGGGAGAGCCTATGTCGCGGGCGCAAGCTCGAGGTGGGGGTAGCGAGGCGGGCCTCTTAAGATGCCGGGCTCTATGACCGAGTCCGTGCGGGAGGCCGCCGCCGCTCCCGAGGAGCCCAGCGTCGCCGTGCTGGCCCGGGCGACGCTGGGGATGACGGCGCTGACGGCGCTGTCGCGGGCGACGGGGTTCGCGCGGGTGCTGGTGGTGGCGGCTGTGCTCGGGCCGACGTTCCTGGGCAACACCTACCAGAGCGCGAACACGGTCCCGAACCTGCTCTTCGAGCTGCTCGCCGCCGGCGCGCTGCAAGCGGTGCTGATCCCGACGCTGGTCGAGGTGCTCGACACGGCGGGTCGCGACGAGGTGAGCCGCGTCGCGGGGTCGGTGCTGGGGCTGGCGGCAACGGTGCTGGGCGTCGTCGCGGGGCTCGGCATGATCGCCTCGCCCTGGATCATGCGCGGGCTGGTCTCCGGGGTGGCCGACCCGGCGGTGCGCGACGCGCAGGTCCGGCTCGGCACCGTGTTCCTGCTGTTCTTCCTGCCGCAGGTCGCGTTCTACGCGGCGGGCATGGTCGGCACCGCGGTGCTGAACGCGCAGGAGCGGTTTGCCCTGCCGGCGTTCGCGCCGGTCGTGAACAACGTCGTCGTGATCGGCGCCTACGCCGGCTTCTGGGCGTTGCGCGGCGGCGCCGCGCCGAGCCTGGAGCTGCGCGCGATCGAGATCGCGGTCCTCGCCGGCGGCACGACGCTCGGCGTGATGGCCTTCACGCTGGTCCCGGTCGTCGCGGCGGTCCGCTCGGGCGTGTCGCTGCGCCCGAGGCTGGACCTGCGGCACGCGGCGGTGCGGCGGATCGGCCGGCAAGGGGTGTGGGCGGCCGTCTACGTCGGCTCGACGCAGGTATTGCTGGCCGCGGCGCTGGTGCTGGCGAACCGCGTCGAAGGCGGTGTCGTGACCTACCACGTCGCCTACACCTTCTTCCTGCTGCCGCACGCGTTGATCTCGGTCCCGATCGCCACGGCGCTGTTCCCCCGGCTGTCGCGGCGCGCGCGCGACGGGCGCGGGTTCGGGGCGACACTCGGAGCCGGCGCGCGCGCGACGGGAGTCCTCACCGTCGTGGCCGCGGTCGCCGTCGTGGTCCTGGCTCGCCCGCTCGCGGGACTGGCGCTGTTCGGCCGGGCGGGGGCGCACGCCGGCGAGGTCGCCCGCGTGCTCACCGGGTTCGCGCCCGCCATCGTTGGGTACGGCTTGTTCGTGCTCCTCACGCGCGCGTTCTACGCGACCGGCGACGCGCGAACGCCGGCGATCGTCAACGCGCTGGTGGCCGCGGCCGGCTCGGCCGCGATGGCCGTCGGCTTCGCGCGCGGCGCGATCCCCGCGCTCGCGTGGTCGTTCTCGGGCGCGCAGCTTGCAGGGGCCGGCGCGCTCGCCCTGTTGCTGTGGCGGTCCCGCGCGGGGAAGCCCGATGCCTCCTAGCAGCGTCCTGATGGTCGCCGGGCCTTCGACCGGCGGCATTCGCCGTCACGTCCTGCTGCTCCGGGACGAGCTCCGCTCGCGCGGCTTCGACGTGACGGTTGCGTCCCCGGTCGGTGTCGCCGAGCCGGACGTGCTGCTGTCGTTCCGCCCGGGCGCGCTGCCGCGCGACCTCGGCGCCCTCGCGCGCGCCGCGGCTCGCGCGGACGTCGTCCACGCCCACGGGTTGAAGGCCGGATGGCTGGCGGTCCTCGCTCGCGCGCGGCCGCTCGTGCTGACCGTGCACAACGTCGTGCCGGCCGGGTCGCCGCTCGCGTTCCTCCAGCGAGCGTTGCCGCGATTCTGCTCCCACGTGATCGCGACGGCCGGCGACGTGGCGCGCGCGATGGGCGCGCGGGCGACGACGACGGTCATCCCGGCGGCACGGCCGGGCGTCCGGGCGTCGAGACCGCGCGCGGAGGTGCGGTCGGCCCTCGGCATCGACCCGGCGGCGCCGATGCTCGTCTGCGTCGCCCGGCTCCACCCGCAGAAGGACCTCACCACGTTCCTCGGCGTCGTGTCCAAGGTCCACGAGGCGGAGGAGGACGTGCGCGCGGTGATCGTCGGCGAGGGTCCGGCCGAACGGGACGTTCGCGCGGAGATCCGTCAGCGGGGGCTCGGGGAGGTCGTCGCGATGGCGGGCCGTCGCGACGACGCGCCGGACGTGATCGCCGCGGCCGACGTGCTCGTCGTCAGCTCGCGGTGGGAGAGCGGCCCGTTCGTCCTTGCCGAAGCAGCGGAGCTCGGCACGCCGGCGGTCTCGACGCGCGTGGGCTGGGCCGAGCGCCTGCTCCCCGACGAGCTGCTGGCGCCGGCCGGCGATCCGCGCGCGCTTGCCGAGGCGGTCGTGACCGTGCTCGCCGACCCGGACCCCGCCCGGTTCGCGAAGGAGTCGCTCGCCCGGGCGAGCTTCCTGGACACGAGCCCGCTCGTCGACGACGTCGTCGAGGTGTATCGGGCGGTGACTCGCTAGCGGGGCGTGCGTGCGATCCGCGTGCTCAGCACGTCGCGCAGGCTCACCAGTCCGAGCAGGTTCTTGCCCTCGACGACGGGCAGGTGGCGGAAGCCGTTGGTCGCCATGATCTGCGCGGCCTCTTCGGAGTCCATGTCGCCTTCCACGGTCGTCGGGTCCTTGGTCATCCACTCGCCGACGGGCGTCGCGGACAGGTCGCCGCCCGCCGCGGCCGCGCGCAGCACGTCGCGCTCCGTGAAGATGCCGCTCAGCCAGCCGCTGTCCAGCACGATCACCGAGCCGAACCGTCCCGTGACCATCGCGCGCGCGGCCTCGGCGACCGGCGTGTCGGCCGCCGTCGTGTGCACGTCGGTCGTCATGATCTCCGAGAGCTTGGCCATCGTCTCCTCCTGGGCTAGCCCGAGCCGCCGGTCTCGGGCGCGTCCGGGTCGTGCGCGGGCGCGGCCGCGTCCTCCAGCTCTTGGTTGAGCAGCCGCCACAGCGCGCCGGCCCACCCGCCGAGGCTGGTCCAGTCGCGCCAGAAACCTTGGAGGGTGACCTCGTCGAAGTCCTCCGCCGCCTGCTCGGGCGTGATCGCGTCGGTGACGGCGTGCAACTCGGCGATGGCGTTGGTGAAGCGTTCGGCGAGGTCGTCCACCCGGCCCTCCTTCGGCGATGACCGGCAGAGTGTACCGGGCGGACCGGTAGCATGACCCGCCATGCCGGCGAATCGCGTCGACCCCGACTTCCTCTCCCTGCCGCTCGACGCGCTCGCGGACGCGGCGCTCGAGCGGGCGAAGAACCTCGGCGCGACCTACGCCGATTTCCGGCTCGAGCGCATCCGGACCCAATCGATCGCCGCGCGCGACCGCGAGCTGGAGTCGCTCTCCAACGGCGAGACGCTGGGCCTCGGCGTGCGCGTCATCGCCGAGGGCGCGTGGGGGTTCGCCGCCACCGTCGAGCCGACCACCGACGCCGCGGCGGACGCGGCCGCGCGGGCGGCGGCCGTGGCGCGCACGCTCGGCGCCCTCAACTCCGAGCCGGTCGAGCTGGCCGACGAGCCGGTCTACACCGACACCTGGGTCTCGGCGTACGAGCTGAACCCATTCGAGGTCGGCGACGACGTCAAGATCGCCTTCCTGCTCGGCGGGAGCGGAGGGCTGCTCGACTCCGGGAAGGTCGACCACACGAGCGCGCGGCTCGTCCAGGTCCTCGAGAACAAGTTCCTGGCTTCCCTGGCCGGGAGCAGGATCACGCAGCAGCGCGTGCGCTGCGAGGGCAACTTCACCGCACGCCGGGTCGACAAGGACTCGGGCGCGTTCGATTCCATGCGCACCAACGCCATGCCGGTCGGCCGCGGCTGGGAGTACTTCGCGAACGGCTACGACTTCGACGGCGAGCTTGACGCCTTGCCCGCCCTGCTGGAGGAGAAGATGGCTTCCCCCTCGGTCGAGCCGGGCCCGCGCGACCTGGTCATCCACCCGACGAACCTCTGGCTCACGATCCACGAGTCGATCGGACACTCGACCGAGCTGGACCGCGTGCTCGGCTACGAGGCCAACTACGCCGGCACGAGCTTCGCGACCTTGGAGGACCTCGACACGCTGCAGTTCGGGTCGGGGGTGATGAACGTCACCGGCGACCGGCTCGTCGATCACGGGCTCTCCACGGTCGGCTACGACGACGAGGGCGTGAAGGCGCAGCGCTGGGACATCATCCGCGACGGCGTGCTCACCGGCTACCAGCTCAACAGGCAGATGGCGCGCAAGCAAGGGTTCGGTCGGTCGAACGGGTGCGCGTTCGCCGACGACCCCGGGCACGTGCCGCTGCAACGGATGCCGAACGTGTCGCTCCAGCCGTCGCCGAAGGCGATCACGCTGGACGACCTCATCGGCGGCGTCGAGGACGGCATCTACGTCGTGGGCGACCGGAGCTGGTCGATCGACATGCAGCGTTACAACTTCCAGTTCACCGGCCAGACGTTCTACCGGATCAAGGGCGGCCGGATCGCCGGTCAGTACAAGGACGTCGCCTACCAGTCCAACACGACGACGTTCTGGAACGCGATGGAGGCCGTCGGCGGGCCGGAGACCTACGTCCTGGGCGGGGCGATCAACTGCGGGAAGGGCCAGCCCGGTCAGATCGCCGCGGTGACGCACGGCTGCCCGGTCGCGCTGTTCCGCGGTGTCAACGTGCTCAACACCGCGACGGAGGGCGCGTCGGCGTGAGGATGCACGAGACGATCGAACGAGCGCTCGCGCTCTCGCGTGCCGACGAGTGCGTCGTGATCGGCTCGCGGTCCTCGCAGGCGAACCTGCGCTGGGCGAACAACACCACGACCACGAACGGCGTCGTCGAGGACGCCTCGCTCGCGATCATCTCGATCGTGGGGGGCGCGGTCGGCGTCGTCCGGCGCGATCACGTCCCCGACGACGCGTTGGAGGATCTGGTGCGCGAGTCCGAAGCGGCGTGCGAGGGCAAGCCCCCGGCCGAGGACGCGATGCCGTTGGTCGAGGCGACGACCGAGCCGCGGGACTGGACCGACGAGGCCGCGCGGACCGACGTGAGCGTCTTCGCGGGCGCCGCCGCGGCGATGGCCGAGATGTTCGCCCGCGCCCGCGCCGAGGACGTGCTGACGTTCGGCTATGCCGAGCACGCCGTGACCAACACATGGCTCGGAACGTCCACGGGGCTTCGGCGCCGGTTCGTCCGCCCGTACGGACAGCTCGACTTCACCGGCAAGTCGGCCGGCTTCGCGCGCTCGTCGTGGGCGGGGCGGCTGACGCGAACGTTCGACGATGTCGACATCGGTGCGATGTACGCCGACATCCGCCGGCGCCTGGCATGGTCGGAGCGCCGCTCCGAAGTCCCCGCCGGGCGCCACGAGGTGCTGCTGACCCCCTCGTGCGTCGCCGACATGGCTATCTACCAGTACTGGATGAGCGACCGGCGCGACGCGGACGAAGGCCAGACCGTGTTCGGCAAGCCCGGCGGCGGCAACAAGGTCGGCGAGAAGCTGTTCGCGGGCGAGGTGTCGATCTACTCCGACCCCGCGGAGCCGGTCCTCGAATACGAGCCGTTCGTCGCCGCGTTGCGCTCGACAGCGGCCCACTCGGTCTTCGACAACGGCCTGGAGCGCGGCCGGACGGACTGGGTGCGCGACGGCGTGCTCACGGCGCTCGTGACGCCGCGGTACTGGGCGAAGCGAGCCGGCGGCGAGGCGGTCCCGTCGGCCGGCACGATCGCCTTCGACCACCCGGGCGGGCCGAGCCTTCAGGACATGATCGCGCGGACGGATCGCGCGCTCCTGGTGAACTGCTTCTGGTACATCCGCTCGGTCGACCCGCAGACGCTGCTGCTCACCGGTCTGACGCGCGACGGCGTGTTCCTGGTCGAGCACGGCGAGGTGAAGGGCGCGGTCAACAACTTCCGCTTCAACATGAGCCCGGTGACGATGTTCGCCAACGCGATCGAGATAGGACCGAGCGAGGTCACCCTGCCGCGCGAGTTCGACACGCAACGCGCGAAAGCGCCGCCGATGCGCGTCGCCGACTTCCATTTCTCCAGCGTCAGCAACGCGACCTGATCCGCCGGGCTAAACCGCTCCCCAGACGGCCGCGCGCAGCGCTTGGTCCTGTTCGTAGAACGCGTCCTCGTCGGGGCGCGACGGCATGGGCTTCGCGCCGCTCAGCACCTTGCGCGCGAAGGCGACGCTGCGCTCGTTGATCGCGCCGTAGCCGATGGAGAGGTAGGCGGGGAGCCCCGCCGGGACCGCGTCCCAGGTCAGCGGCAGCGTCCAGCAGCCCTGGCAGTAGGGGTTCTCGCCGAGCCCGTCCCGCTCGTAGTGCTCGGGGGCGGCCGGGCCGCCGGTGAAGTGCAGCAGGCCGTCGTCGCGGCCCGCGCGCGGTCGCGATTCGGCCGTGGCGAAGAGCACGCGGCGCAGCTCGTCGAGCGTGAACGTGCGGCCGAGCGGATCGCCTGCGCTCCAACTGCCCCCCTTGGTGTCCTTCGACACGACGCCGTTGCGGATGCCGGTCTTGGTCCAGCCGTGGATCTGGCGCGCCTTCAGGATGATCGCCGCCGCCGCGCCGGCGACGTAGGGCGCGGACGTGCTCGTGCAGCACGCGACCGGGTCGGGCTTCATCTCCGTCTTCGAGTTCCACATCGCGGTGTACGGCGCGAAGGCGTCGGCGACGACATGGGCGGGCGCTCCCGACCATGCGGTGACGTGGCCGTTGTCGTGCCCGCCGACGACGATCACGCCCGGCGCGCTCAGCGCGTGGAGGTAGGTCGGCTCGGGCGCGAACCCGCTGAAGCCGACCCCGTTGCCCGAAGCCGTCACGACGAGCTGGTCGCCGGCCATGTCGCGGAACGCGCGCATCGCGCCCGGCTCGAGGCCCATGACGAACCCCCACGAGTTCGACTGGACGTCGATCCACGGCTGCTCGGCCGCCCACACCGAGCTGTCGGTCCCGAGCCCTTCGATCGCGACGAGCCGTGCGCCGGGCGCGAGCGAGTGCGGTGTCCCGGCGATGCGCGAAGCCGTGCTGGTGCCGTGGCCGTGGTCGTCCAGGATGATGCGCTCCGGGCAGTCCGGGCCGACGTTGAGCGTGCCGGCCGGCGGCGGGAAGGTCGCGGGACCCGCCGCGGTGCTCCGGGCGCAGCGGCGTCCGCCCGCGCTCATCGAGATCACCCCGATGAGCTTGGTGCCGGGGATCCAGTAGAGCTGGCGCGAGACGACCGTCTCCCACACCTCTTTGTCCTTCGCGAGCGCCTTCGCCAGCGTCGGCGCGTCGAGGCTCAGGCGCAACGCCTTGGCGCTTGCCGGATAGCCGGGGATGTAGGTGGAAGGGTGCTGGGTCGCCAGCGCGGACCGGTCGCGGAATGCGGGCGCGTACGGGTTGATCCCGCTGTCGATCACGGCGACGACCGCCTGCGCCGCTCCCGCGGCGGCGTGGGTGGGTCCGGAGCCGGGGGCGGCGAGCGCGCAGACGGCGGCGAGGCAGACGAGCCGGCGCATGGCGGGAGTCTTCGCCGGTAGCCGCGGCGACTCCTGCCCTACCGGAACGCGGCGAGCCGGAACCGGTCGAGCGGCACCGGCGGCTCGCGCCCACCGGCAAGGCATGCCAGGACCTCGCCGACCAGCGGCGCGAACTTGAAGCCGTGACCGCTGCAGGGCGAGCCGACCACGAGCGGCCCGCGGGCGTCGAGGATGAACTCCTCGGCCTGCGTGGTCGTGTAGAGGCACGTCTCGGCCGCCACCGGCGCGCGGACGGCTTCGCGGAACGTGCGCGCGACCCAGTCCGAGACCTCGGGCGAAGCAGCAGGATTGCCGTCGCCGTCGCGCGCGGCCGGGTCGACGACGCGGCCCGCCCCGTGTGCGCCGGCCTTCACGCCGGGCGCGCCGTGCAGCGCGGGCACCGAGTAGAAGAACGTCGCGCCGCGGTCGATGACGGGCATGGGCGCGACGGGCACGGCGTGATATTGGATCACCTCCTCCGTGACGCGCACGCCGAGGTCGATACCGAGCGGAGCGAGCAGCGAGGCGGCCCACGGGCCCGCGGTCACCACGCACCGGCGCGCGCGCACCGCGCCGCCGGCGACGGCAAGCGTCACTCCGCCGTCGTCGACGACGAGTTGCTCGACCGTGGATTGCTCGCGCAGCTCGGCGCCGGACGAACGCGCGAGCGCCGTCAGCGCGCGGATCGCGCGAGCCGCCCCGATGACGCCGGTGTCGGGGGAGTAGAGGCAGACGTCGCTCTCGGTCGCGAGCCATGGGAAGCGGGCGGCGCGCTGGGACGGGGGCACCCATTCGCAAGCCGCGCCGCCCGCGGTCAGCGCGGCGTGGACGGGCTCGGTGTGCTCCCGCGCGCCGACCTCGATCCCGCCGGTGATCGTGAGCACCGCGCCGTCCTCGTCGTGTACCTCCGGCCACAGCGCCCGCGCTTCGCGCGCCATGCGCACGTACTCCACGCGGTCGTAGGCGTAGCGGAAGACGCGCGTCGGTCCGTGGGAAGAGCCGCGGTCGTGCCCGATCGCGAACTGCTCCAGCAGCAGGACCCGTCCGGCGCCGTGGGCGGCGGCGGCGCGCCACGCGGTTGCCAGACCCATCACGCCGCCGCCCACGACGACGATGTCCGCGTCCACGACCGCGCTACTCGGGCTTCGTGCCGACGGCCAGCAGCACGTCGCGGAAGTCGACCACCTGCTCGCCGAACCGATCCGCGAAGCGAGCACGCGAACGCTCGCCGAACGCTCGCCAGCGGTCTTCGCCGAGCATCCGGTGCACGTACCGGCCGATGACCTCGACCTCGCGGCTCACGAGGTAGTCCTCGCGGCTCAGCTCGTTGCGGTATCGGTGCGCTTTGACGGTGACGGGCCGAAGCCCCGCGTCGCGCAGCGTCTGGTCGAGGTGCTTCGCGTCGGCGAGCCGCGAGGCCCACGGCGTCCCCTGCTTGACGGCGTCACGGAACATCTCGGGCCCGAGCACCTCCGTGGCGAGCGCGTGCCAGGTCCTGGTCAGGTCGTCGAGCACCTCGGTCCAGACGGTGACGCCGATCCGCCCGCCCGGCTTCACCACGCGGATGATGTCGTGGAGCGCCGTGTCGAGCTTCGTCACGTACGGCAGCACGAAGTTCGCGATGACGGCGTCGAAAGTGCCCTCGCGGAAGGGGAGGTCGATGATCTTCGCCGCGGCGAGCGGCCGCGCTGGATCCTGCTTCTTGCCCTCCAGCAGCAACGCGACCGAGGCGTCGACGCCGGCGGTCGCGCCGGCGGTGAGCCCGCCGCCCGTGCCCACGTCGAGCACGCGCGCGCCCGGCGCGGAATCGATCATCGCCATGAGGTCGGCCGCCGGCTCCGCGGTCAGGCGCGCGACGACGCGAACGTAGCCGCCGGCGACGCCGGGGTAGTCGTACGAGCGCCAGTCGGGTTCGCGCCGCGCGGGCTTGACGCGAACCGGCGAGGGCCGGGACGCCTTCGCGGGTCGCGGCGGCGCCGTGCTCGGCTGCGGCGACTGGAACAAGCGACGGAGCCACTTCATGTGCGGTCACCCTATCGGCTGCGGCGGCGCGCGAGCACGCGCGTTCAGAGACTTTTCAGGCGCGGGACCGGCCCGGTCGCGCCCGGCTCGTACGCCCGGAGCACGACCCCGTCGGCGGCGACCACCGTCGAGCCGGCGAGCCAGATCGTGCGACCGCCGGTCCGCCATCGCGCGGCGTCGAACATGCCGGCCGGGGTCGCGACCTGCTCGTCGCCCCGGCGCTCGCACCGCAGCTCGACCTCGTGGAGCGTGAGCGTCGCCGGGTCCACCCGCAGCGCTCGCACCGTGGCCGACGAAGCGAGCCGGTGCAGCAGCACCGCGTCGGACCCGGGCGAGCCGAACACCACCGGCCCGGGAAGCGGGCCTTCGACGAGCTCGCCGTCGCGTTCGCCCTCGAAGCGCTCGCCGCGCGCGATCACGGTCAAGGTGTGCGCGGCGGACTCGATGCGCACCCGGACGGGGCGCCCGTCGCGGTCGACGGAGACGTCGAAGGTCGTCGAGCCGCCGCCGGCGTCGTCGCGCGTCGCGTGGTAGCGCCAGCCCATCGGTCCCGGCGCCGACATGAACCGCTCGACGGCCGCCCGGCCGTCGGTGATCGCGTATTCGCCCCTGGGCACCGAGGCGTCACTCTAGCGATGCGTGACGGGCTGGAGCGGCGGGCCGTAGAGTTGAGACATGGCGCGCGATTCGGAGAGTTTCGGCCCGAACTCCTGGCTGATCGAGGAGATGTATCAGCAGTACCTGGCCGACCCCGACTCCGTGGGCGAGACCTGGAAGGACTTCTTCACCGACTACGTTCCGCGCGGCGGCGAAGGCGGCGCGCCCGGAACGGCCCTCGCGCCGGAGGGCGCCGCGCACGGAACGGGAGTCGCGCCGGAGGGAGTCGCACCGGAGGGGGCCGCGCCGCTCCGCGGGGCGGACGCGACGATCGTTCGCCACATGGAAACGAGCCTCGGGATCCCGACGGCGACCTCGGTCCGGCGCATCCCGGCCAAGCTGCTGGAGGTCAACCGGAGCATCCTCAACCGCCACCTCGCGCGCACGCGTGGGGCGAAGGTCTCCTTCACGCACCTGATCGGCTGGGCGATCGTGCGCGCGCTCCGCGACGTCGAGGGCATGCGGGTCAGCTATTCCGCCGTCGGCGGCAAGCCTCACGCCGTGCGCCACCCCGCGATCAACCTCGGGCTCGCCGTGGACGTCAAGCGCGACGACGGGTCCAGGACCCTCTTCGTTCCGAACATCAAGAACGCCGGCCTGCTGGACTTCCTCGGCTTCTTCACCGCCTACGAGGACGTGATCAAGAAGGTGCGCTCGAACCACCTCACGCCGGAGGACTTCGCGGGCACGACGCACACGATCACCAACCCGGGCATGATCGGCACCGTGCAGTCGGTGCCGCGCTTGATGGCCGGGCAGGCGGCAATCGTCGGCGTCGGCGCGATTTCCTATCCGGCCGAGTACGAGGGCGCGGACCCGCGCACGCTCGCCGACATCGGCGTCGGGAAGGTCGTGACGCTCACCTCGACCTACGACCACCGCGTCATCCAGGGCGCGGAATCAGGTGAGTTCCTGAAGCGCGTGCACGAGCTGCTGCTCGGCGAGGACGTCTTCTACGAAGGGATCTTCGCCTCCATGGGCGTGCCCTACGTGCCCGTGAAGTGGAAGGAGGACGTGCACCCGTCGCAAGATCCGGCCGAGCTTGCCGAGAAGCAGGCGCGGGTGCTGCGCTTGATCAACAACTACCGCGTGCGCGGGCACCTGATCGCCTGGCTCGACCCGTTGCAGGCCGAGCCGCCGACGATGCACCCGGAGCTGGATCCCGCCGAGTACGGCCTGTCGATCTGGGACCTCGACCGCGAGTTCGTCACGGGAGGGCTGGCCGGCAAGGCGAAGGGGCGGCTCGGCGACGTGCTCGCCATCCTGCGCGACGCCTACTGCCGGACGAGCACCGTCGAGTACATGCACATCCAGGAGCCGGTCCAGAAGGAGTGGATCCAGCGGCGGCTCGAAGGAGCGCCCGTCGACCTTGCGCCCGAGGACAGGCGCCGGGTCCTGCGCAAGCTCAACCAGGCGGAGGCCTTCGAGCGGTTCCTCGACCGCAAGTTCGTCGGCCACAAGCGCTTCGGCCTGGAGGGCGCCGAGTCTCTCATCCCGATCCTGGACGTGATCCTGGAGGGCGCCGCGGCCGGCGGGATCGAGGAAGTCGTCATCGGCATGAGCCATCGCGGGCGGCTGAACGTGCTCGCCAACACCGTCGGCAAGAGCTACGGGACGATCTTCCGCGAGTTCGAGGGCGACATCGACGCCGACGCGCCGCAGGGCGGCGGCGACGTGAAGTACCACCTGGGTGCGACCGGCACGTTCACCTCGCGCGACGGCAGGACCATGGCGCTGACCGTCGCGTCCAACCCGAGCCATCTGGAGGCGGTCGATCCCGTCGTCGAGGGGATGGTGCGCGCGAAGCAAGACCTGCTCGACCGCGGCTTGGAGTTCCCCGTGTTGCCTCTGCTGATCCACGGCGACGCCGCCTTCGCGGGCCAGGGCGTCGTCGCCGAGACGTTCAACCTCTCCCAGCTCCAGGGCTACCGCACGGGCGGCACGGTCCACGTCATCGTGAACAACCAGGTCGGCTTCACCACCGAGAAGGCCGAGGCGCGGTCCTCAACCTACGCCACCGACGTGGCCAAGATGGTCCAGGCGCCGATCTTCCACGTCAACGGGGACGACCCGGAGGCGTGCGTTCGCATCGCTCGCACCGCGCTGGCCTTCCGGCAGACCTTCCACAAGGACGTCGTGATCGACATGGTCTGCTACCGGCGATGGGGGCACAACGAAGGCGACGACCCCTCGATGACGCAGCCGCTGATGTACAAGCGCATCGAGTCCCGGCGCAGCGTTCGCAAGCTCTACACCGAGACACTCGTCAACCGGGGCGACCTGTCGATCGAGGAAGCCGAGGCGGTCCTGGGGGAGTTCCAGGACGAGCTGAAGCGCGCCTTCGAGGAGACGAAGCTCCCGTCGGCGACGCCGTCGATCGAGTGGAAGCCGCCGGCGCCGCTCACCGGCGCGACGCCGGAGGACACCGCCGTCGATCGAGCCGTGCTCGACGCCATCCTCGCCCACGTCACGACGGTGCCGGACGGCTTCGCGGCACACCCGCGCCTGGAAAAGTGGCTGCGCCAGCGCGCGAGCGCCCTGGACGAGGACGAGGTCGACTGGTCGCTGGCCGAAGCCCTCGCGTTCGGGACGCTGCTCCGCGACGGGACGACCGTGCGGCTCACCGGCGAGGACACCCGTCGCGGCACCTTCAGCCAGCGCCACGCGGTCCTGGTGGACCAGGTGACCGAGGCCGACTACGTTCCCCTCGCCGCCCTGCCTGGTGCGGGCGGGAAGTTCTTCACCTACGACTCGCTGCTCAGCGAGTTCGCCGTCGTGGGGTTCGAGTACGGCTACAGCGTCGTGCACCCGGACGCGCTGGTGTGCTGGGAGGCGCAGTTCGGCGACTTCGTCAACGGCGCGCAGGTCATCACCGACCAGTTCCTGGCCGCCGCCGAGGACAAGTGGGGCCAGACCTCGCGGCTCGTCCTGCTGCTGCCACACGGCTACGAAGGGCAGGGCCCCGAGCACTCGAGCGCGCGCATCGAGCGCTTCCTGTCCGACGCCGCCGAGGACAATTACTACGTGTGCGTGCCGAGCACGCCGGCGCAGCTCTTCCACCTCTTGCGCCGCCAGGTTCGGCGCGCGACCGCCAAGCCGGCGATCGTGACGAGTCCGAAGTCGCTCCTGCGGCACCCGGAGGCGCGCTCCGCCGCGAGCGCGTTCACCGACGACCGCTTCCACGACGTGCTCGCCGACGCGCGGCGGCCGGACGACGTGCGGCGCCACCTCTTCTGCACGGGCAAGGTCTACTACGACCTCGCCGCCTATCGGGAAGCGAACGGCGTGCGGGGCGCGGCGATCCACCGCATCGAGCAGCTCTATCCGTTCCCCGCCGACGAGGTGCGCGCGATCCTGGAGTCCGCGCCCGCGGAGGAGCTGAGCTGGGTGCAGGAAGAGCCGTCGAACTTCGGCGCCGCGCGCTACGTGCACATGAACATGGACCACCGGCTCGGCCGCCACGTCGACCTCGTCACGCGCGACGAGTCCGCGAGCCCGGCCACCGGCTCGCTGAAGATCCACAACAAGCAGCAGGCCGCGCTGGTCGAAGCCGCCTTCGCCGGGCTCAAGCAGAACGGCTCCTAACGCGGGGTCGCCTTCTCGACCCAGCGCAGCAGCTCGATCGGGATCGGGAAGATCAGCGTGGAGTTGCGCTCTGCGCTGACCTCGGACATCGTCGACAGGACGCGCAACTGCAGGGCGGCCGGATGCACCTCGAGGGCCGCTGCCGCCTCGCTCAGGCCCGCGGCGGCCTCCTTCTCGCCCATGGCGTGGATGACCTTCGCGCGCCGCTCGCGTTCGGCCTCCGCCTGACGGGCCATCGCGCGCCGCATCGTCTCGGGCAGCTCGACGTCCTTCACCTCGACAAGCGTCACCTTCACGCCCCACGGGTTGGTGAGGTCGTCGATGATCTGCTGTAGCCGCAGGTTGACGTCGTCGCGGTTGACGAGCAGCTCGTCCAGGTCGATCTGGCCGATGATCGAGCGGAGCGTGGTCTGCGCGATCTGCGAAGTGCCGAAGACGTAGTCGCGGATGTTCACGACCGACTTCACCGGGTCCACGACGTTGAAGTAGCAGACCGCGTTCACGCGCACGGTGACGTTGTCCTTGGTGATCGCCTCCTGCGGGGGGATGTCGAGCGTGAACGTTTGCAGGTTGACCTTCACCATCCGGTCGATGATGGGGATGATGAAGAACAGGCCCGGCCCCTTCGCGCCGACGATGCGTCCGAGCCGGAAGATCACGCCGCGCTCGTACTCCTGCACGATCCTGATCGCCGAGAACAGGACGAAGATCACAACGAACAGCGCGAGGAAGATTCCAACGATCAAGCCGCTCATGCCGGTCCCCCTTCTGGTTGCGTGACGCCCGCCGGCTCCACGACGAGCACGAGCCCGTCGACGCCGGTGACCTTCACCGTATCGCCCTCGTTCAGCCGGGTGTCGGAGCGGATGCTCCACCACGCGCCTTCGGCGAAGACCTGGAGGCGATCGCCCGAGCGGCGGACGGCGGCGGTCGCGCCGATCAACTGGCCGGCGCCGGTGGCCGACGGCGCCTGGCGCGCGCGCCAGGTCAGCCGGCCGGCGACGAAGATCCCGATCGCCACGACCGCGACCGTCGGCACCAGGATGGACAGGCTGACGCCGACCGAGCCCTGGAACAGGAACAACCCACCGAGCGTCATCGCGATGATCCCTCCCACACCGAACACGCCGAAGCCCGACGTGAGGACCTCGGCGGTGAACAGGCCCGCCGACAGCACGAGCAGCATCAGCCCCGCCGTGTTCACCGGCAGCACCGACAAGCTGAACATCGCCAGGATCAGCAAGATCACGCCGGTCACGCCGCCTGCGCCGATCCCGGGATTGGCAAGCTCGTAGATGATGGCGAGTGTCGCCAGCGACAGGAAGATGAACGCCAGGTTCGGGTCGGCGAGCCGTTGCCGCACGCGCTGGACCGCGCTCAGGTCGTCGGTGACGAGCATCGCGCCTGCCGTCTCGAGCAGCCAGGCGCCACCCGTGACTTCGACTTCGCGCCCGTCGATCCGGTCGAGCAGCTCGCCGGTCGACGTGGCGAGCAGGTCGATCGCGCCCAGCTCGAGCGCCTCGGGCGCCGGAACCGCCTTGCCGTCGCGCACGGTGTCGACGGCGAACTCGACGCTGCGCCCGCGCGCGCGGGCGACCGACTCGGCGAAGGCGGCGGCGTCGTTGACGATCTTCTCGCTGATCTCTCCGCCTTGGAGGTCGACCGGCGTCGCCGCGCCGATGGTGGCCGACGGCGCCATCCCCACCACCGTCGCGCTGAAGGCGATGATGGCGCCTGCCGAGGCGGCGCGCGCGCCGGTCGGGACGTAGACGATCACCGGGACACGCGACGTGAGGAAGGCCTTGACGATGTCGCGCATGGAGCGGTCGAGCCCGCCCGGCGTGTCCAGCTCGACCAGCAGCGGCGCGTCGAGCGACGACGCCCGATCGACGGCGTCGTCCAGGAAACCGGCGATCACCGGCGTGATCGGCTCGCCTTCCAGTTGCACGTGCAGCACGCTCGGCGTTTGGGCGGAGGCGGGGCCCGCGAGCCAGATCGCGCTCAATGCGAGCGTCGCAGTCCACAGGAGCCGTCCGGCTCTCATGGCCGCCACTGTAGCGGGGCCGGCCGCTACCATGGTCGCGATGACCATCATCGACGGCTTCTCCTGGCAGGTGCCCGACGTCGATCCCGACGAGACCACGGACTGGCTGGAGGCGTTCGACGGGGTCCTCGAGGCCCGCGGGAAGCCCCGCGCGCGGTACCTGCTGATCCGGCTGCTGGCGCGCGCGCGCGAGCAGCAGGTCGGCTTCCCCGCGTCGGTCTCGACGCACTACGTCAACACGATCCCGGCCGAAGCCGAGCCCGAGTTCCCCGGCGACGAGTTCATGGAGCGGCGCATCCGCGCGTTCATCCGTTGGAACGCCGCCGTGATGGTCGTTCGCGCGAACGTCATGAGCGAGGGGATCGGCGGCCACCTCGCGACCTACGCCTCGAGCGCGAGCCTGTACGAGGTCGGCTTCAACCACTTCTTCCGCGCGTCCACCGACAGCCACCCGGGCGACCTCGTCTACTACCAGGGCCACGCGGCGCCGGGGATCTACGCGCGCGCCTACCTCGAAGGCCGCCTGAGCGCCGAGCAGCTCGACAACTTCCGCCGCGAGATCGGCGGCAACGGCCTGTCCTCCTACCCGCACCCGCGTTTGATGCCGGACTTCTGGCAGTTCCCGACCGTGTCGATGGGCCTCGGTCCGATCACCGCGATCTATCAAGCGCGGTTCAACCGCTACCTGCGCAACCGCGGGCTCGTCGATGAGAAGGACGCCAAAGTGTGGTGCTTCCTCGGCGACGGCGAATGCGACGAGCCCGAGACGCTCGGCGCGCTCACCCTGGCCGCGCGCGAGGGGCTCGACAACCTCGTCTTCGTCGTGAACTGCAACCTGCAGCGGCTCGACGGCCCGGTGCGCGGCAACGGCAAGATCATCCAAGAGCTGGAGGCGGTCTTCCGCGGCGCCGGCTGGAACGCGATCAAGGTCATCTGGGGACGCAAGTGGGACGAGCTGCTCGCCCAGGACGCCGAAGGCGTGCTGGTGAACAAGATGGACTCCACCGTCGACGGCGAGTTCCAGAAGTACGCGACCGAGTCCGGCGCCTACATTCGCGAGCACTTCTTCGGGCCCGACCCGCGTTTGGGCGAGATGGTGGCGCACCTGTCCGACGAGGAGCTGCGCATGCTCCCGCGCGGGGGCCACGACTACACCAAGCTCTACGCCGCCTACCGCGCCGCCGCCGAGAGTCAGGGCGCCCCCACGGTGATCCTGGCCAAGACCATCAAGGGCTGGACGCTCGGGCCCGACATCGAGGCGCGCAACGTCACCCACCAGATCAAGAAGATGACGGCCGCGCAGCTTTCCGAGCTGCGCGACCGGCTCCACCTGCACGAGGAGATCCCCGAGGAATCGCTCGCCGAGCCGATGCCCCCGTACTACCGCCCGGCCGACGGCTCGCCGGCGTCGGAGTACCTCTTCGAACGCCGCCGCGCGCTCGGCGGGTTCGTGCCGGCCCGGGGCCGCACCTGGGTGTCGCCCGGCCTGCCGGCCGACGGCATCTTCGCCGAGTTCTACGAGGGCTCTGCGAAGCAAGAGGTCTCGACGACGATGGCGTTCACGCGCATGCTGCGAAACCTCATGCGCGACGAGACGGTCGGCGCGCGCGTCGTGCCGATCATCCCCGACGAGGCTCGCACGTTCGGCATGGACCCGCTGTTCACCGAGTTCCAGATCTACGCGCCGTTCGGCCAGCGTTACGAGCCCGTCGACGCCTCGATGCTGCTGTCGTACAAGGAGTCCACGACCGGCCGGATCCTCGAGGAGGGCATCACCGAGGCGGGGTCGATGTCGACGTTCCAAGCGGCGGGAACCGCGTACGCGACCTGGGGCGTGCCGGTCGTCCCCTTCTTCATCTTCTATTCGATGTTCGGCATGCAGCGCGTCGGCGACCTCGTGTGGCAGTTCGGCGACACGCGCGGCCGGGGGTTCCTGATGGGCGCGACGGCGGGCCGCACGACGCTCAACGGCGAGGGGCTCCAGCACCAGGACGGGCACTCGCACGTGCTGGCGTCGACCGTTCCGAGCCTGCGGGCCTACGACCCCGCGTTCGCATACGAGGTGGCGGCGATCGTCGCCGACGGGATCCGGCGCATGACCGGCGACGACCCCGAGGACGTCTTCTACTACCTGACGCTCTACAACGAGAACTACGCGATGCCGCCGATGCCCGACGGCGCCCTCGACGGAATCGTGCGGGGGCTGTACCGGTTTGCCGGCGCTCCCGACGGCGGCAGGGAGGCGTCGATCGTCTTCAGCGGCACCGCCTGGCGGGCGGCGTCGGAAGCGCAGCAGATCCTTGCCGAGCGGTACGACGTCGCGGCCGACCTGTGGAGCGCCACTTCCTACAAGGCGCTGCGCGAGGACGCGCTGTCGGCCGAGCGGTGGAGCCGGCTGCACCCCGACGAGGCGCCGCGGGTTCCCTACGTCGCGGAGGCGCTGGGCGAGCGGACCGGTCCGGTCGTCGCCGTGACCGACCAGATGAAGGCGGTGCCGGACATGGTCGGCCGGTGGATGCCGGGCCCGTACGTGTCGCTGGGGACCGACGGGTACGGGCGCAGCGACACCCGCGCGCGCCTTCGCCGGCACTTCGAGGTCGACGCGGGACACATCGTCGCGTCGGTCCTGTGGGCCCTGACCCGAAGCGGCGACGCCAAGCCCGACGAAGTAGCCCGGGCGATCGAGGACTTCGAGCTGGATCCCGACGCGATCGACCCGCGGACGGCGTAGCGGGTGCTCGGGCTGGGTCCGGGCGAGCTGGCGCTCGCCGGCGTGCTCGTCGCGGTGGGCTCGCTGGTGCAGGGAACGATCGGCTTCGGCTTCGCGCTGGTGACGGTGCCGTACCTCGCGCTCGTAGCGCCCGAAGCGGTCCCGGCGTCGCTGCTGCTGCTCGGCGTGCCGCTCAACGTTTGGGTGGCGGCGCGCGACCTCGCCCACGTCCACCGCGACGGCGTGGCGGAGATGGGCGCCGGGCTGCTCGCCGGCTCGGCGGCGGGGGTCGTCGTCTTGAGGGTCGTCGACGCCGATGCGCTGACCGTCGCCTTCGGCGCCGCCGTCCTCGCCGGGGTGATCGCGAGCGCGCTTCACCCCGGCGCACGGTTCGGGCGGGCGGCGCGCGTCGCGGGCGGGATCGCCTCCGGGGTGGTGAATACCGTCGCCGCAACCGGTGGCCCGATGATCGCATTGCTCTACCAGCGCCGTCGCGGCGAGGAGGTGCGCTCGACGCTGGCGGCAACCTTCCTGATCGGGATCGGATTCTCGATCGCGGGCCTCGCGGTGGCGGGCCGGATCGGGGTCTCGCACGTCCGCGTGGCGCTTGCGCTCGTCCCCGCGATGGCCGCCGGCGTCGCGCTCAGCCGCGCGTCGGCGCGGCTTCTGGACCGCGGCTGGCTCCGCCCGGCCGTGCTGCTCTTCGCCGCCGCCTCCGGCGTGGCGACGATCCTGCGAGGGATTCTTCGAGCCGGGTGAAAGAAGCCGGGGCCGAGGGTGTCTTGGAAGCAGGAGGATCGCACCCACTCGCAGAAGAGGTGCGACGGAGGAGGGGTCGATGACGCCACGGGCTGCCGTTGCCGGCGCATTCACCGAACACCGCCGCAAGGTCGAGTCCGTCGCGGCCTCCATCCTGCGAGACAGCGACGAGGCTCGCGACATCGCCGGGGACACGTTCCTGGCGATGCTCGAAAAGGGTCCGGACAGCTCGAACGACCGGGCGGTGCTCGCGTGGCTGCTCACCAGCGCCCGCAACAAGGCCAAGAACAGGGCGCGAGACCTCTCCCGAGCGGCCAGGCGCGCGGTGCACGCCGTGCCGGAGGAGTGCGCCGAGGATCCCGGCGTCGGGCGATCCGACGCGGCCGCGCTGGTCGTCGACGCGTCGATGCGGCTGAACGAGCGTGACCGGCGCGCGTTGTGGCTCCGCCACGTCGACGAGCTTTCGTACGAAGACCTGGCCCGGGCGTTGCGCGTCGGCGTGTCGCAGGCGCACGTCATCGTTCACCGTGCGACGAAGCGGCTGCGCCGCGAGACCGTCGCACTCATCGCGGAACGTCACGGCATCGACCAGGAGTGCGCGCGCGAGCTGATTGCCCGGCCGGGCGCAACGACGCACAGCGCGTGCCGTCCGTGCACGATCGTCCTGGACGAGGTCGCGGCGCTCACGGCGAGCGGCTTGCTTCCCGCCGGAGCGCTGCCGCTCGCGCATCGCGTCGCGCAACGATTCCTCACCGGGCCGGCGCACGCGCTCCTGGCCGCCAACTCCGAACGGATCGGTTCGATGCTGGCGGTGCTCGCGCTGTCCGCGAGCGTCGTCGCGGCGGGAGACGGCCCGGCGCTTAGTCCCTCGTCGCAGGAGCCTCCGGTCGCGGCCGCGCTCGGCGCCGCGGTCGATCGCACGATGGGCGCGGACGCGGTGGGCGACCGCTCGGTCGTCGAGGCCGGCGCGCTCGGCGGCGGCGAGGGCGTCTGGACCGACCCGAAGCACATCGACCCCGCGCCCCTCACGCCCGGCCCGCTCAGCGTGCCCTTGATCGGCGCCCTCCATTTGAAGGACCCGCTCGACAAGGGGCAGGCGCGCGGGACCGACATCCGCTCGTTCACGGTCTCCGGCATCCGGCGCGGCGGCGCGCTCGCCGGCCTTCGATTCGAAATCGGGCTCTTCGACGGCCCGGACGAGGAGGTCGACTACAACCTCGAGTGGGCCTACGGCGACCGGTGCGCGATCACGATCACCGGCCGGATGTGGAACCAGGCATGGGCGAGCGGCACGTGCTTCGACTCCGTCGGCGCCGGCGAGGTCGGGGTCGTCGACGTCGGGGGCGGCTCGGACGCCTGGCGGGTCGGCACCGACGTTGGTGTCGAGGCCATCGCCTTCGAAGTCCTGTTCGAAGACGTTCCGCGACGTCATCGGGACGGCTTGCGGCCCGGCGTGCGGCTGACAGGCCTCTGGGCGGAGGCGGTGGCGGCCGACGGCGCCGGCTTCGACGTCGACGATCGCGTTCCCGACGAAGGCGGCGCCACCTACCGGGTCGAGAGAAGCTAGAACCGCGCGTGCAAGGAACCGCGGACGCGGGTGTCTTTCTCCCACAGGCAGCGATGCCTGAGGCGGCGCCGTCGACAGGACCCTCGGTGTCCGCCGACCTTCATCCGGGCCCCGGCCGCTTGCGGCCGGGGCCTCCTCCGTGCATCCTGAGCCGTCCATGACGACCGAGGACGCCGTCCCGTCCGGCGCGCTCGCCGGCTACCTGGCGCGCGAGCACCCCGACCTGTCCGGCCCGTTCGCCGTCGAGCGGCTCGGCGAAGGGCAGTCGTGCCTGACGTTCATGGTCCGGGGCGAGGAAGGCTGGCGGGCAGTCCTGCGCCGGCCACCGCGCGGCGACCTCCCTCCTTCCGCCTTCGACGTCACGCGCGAGTTCCGTGTGATGAGCGCGCTGCGCGAGCACGGCGCCGCCGTCCCGGTGCCTCGCACGCTCTCGCTGTGCGCCGATCCCGAGGTGCTCGGCGCGCCGTTCTACTTGATGGATCCCGTGGACGGGCACGTGGTCCGCACCGAGTTGCCGAAGGAGCTTTCCTCGACCGAGGAGCGCGCGCGGATGGGGCACGAGCTGAGCCGGACGCTCGTCGCGCTGCACGAGGTGGACCCGGTGGCGGCCGGGCTCGAGACCTTCGGCAAGCCCGACGGCTACCTCGCGCGGCAGCTCCGGCGAATGGGCCAGCTCTGGGAGCTGGCGCGGTTTCGCGAGATCCCCGAGATCGAGGCGGTGGGGGCCTGGCTCGGCGAGAACGTTCCGGTCGCGCAACGCGCGAGCATCGTGCACGGCGACTACAAGCTCGACAACGTGATCTTCGCGCCGGAAGCGCCGGCGCGGCTCATCGCGGTGGTCGACTGGGAGATGTCGACGCTGGGGGACCCGCTCGCCGACCTCGGCTGGCTGCTCTATTTCTGGTTCGACCCCGGCGACGAGCGGTTCGGCCTGTCGGTCGCGACCGTCACCGACCAGGAGGGCTTCCCGCGACGGCGGGACTTACTGGAGCGCTACGCCGCCGAGACCGGCGCCGACGTGTCGAGCATCCTGTGGTACGTCGCGCTCGCCGGGTGGAAGATCGCGATCATCATGGAGGGCTCCTACCGGCGGTTCCTCGGCGGCGTGACCGACCACCCGCAGTTCACGATGCTCGAAGAGGGTGTGAAGGTGCTCGCGCGACGCAGCGCGCTGGCGATGAAGGGCGACTTCGGGCTCTAGAGCGCGCTACTTGATCAGCCGTGACATCCGGCGGTCGGCGAGGATCGTGCCGCCCGTCTGGCACGAGGGACAGTAGGTCACCTCGCGCGACTCGAAGGAGATCCTGCGCAGGTCCTCGCCGCAGGCCGGGCACGGTTCCCCGGCGTGTCCGTGCACGGTGAAGTGGTCGCTGAGCTTCGGGGGCAGCCCGCCCGAGCGCGTGCGCTCCTTCGCGAGCGCCTCGTCCAGCACCTGTGCGACGGTGCCGAACAGCGCCCGCCGCGCCGTTGCGTCCAGCGAGGCGAGCGTCGCGTAGGGGGACAGCCGCGCGCGGTGCAGGACGTCGTCGGCGTAGCCCCGGCCGATGCCGGCCACCGTTCGCTGGTCGCGCAAGAACGTGTGGAGGTGCCGCCGGTCCTGAGCGCCGAGCAGGAGGTCCCGGAACTCGTCGGAAGAAGGTTCCGGGCCGAGCCGCGCGAGCGGCCCGTCGTCGCCCGCGGCGAGCACCCACCAGCCCGCCTTGCGCTCGGTCCCGAACTCCCTGACGAGCCACCCCGGCCGGCCGGGGAAGACGAACCGCACGACGCCTTGCTTCGGCCGCGTTGCCTTCGCGGACGGCTCGACGATCACGCGGCCGCCTTGCGAAAGGTGGACGAGCGCCCGTGGACCGCCGAAGCGAAGCACGAGGAACTTGCCGCGCCGGCCGACGCCGGTCAGCGTCCTGCCGCGAAGGACTTCTGGACCCGGTCGCACCGTCTTGAGCGCCGCGAACTGCAGGGGGATGGCGTCGCGAAGCTCGGCCCCGCCGAACGCCTCGGTCAATCGCTCCGCGAGCGCCTGCATCTGCGGCAGCTCCGGCATCGCCGGCACCCTAACGCGGGCGACCGGCGAGGCTCTGTTCGCTGCGAGGCCGCCCTCAGGGACTCAGGTCGCTCGCGAGCCCCAGCAAAGCCCTGGCGGTGGGCAACAGGTCGGGCAGCCGCGACTTCGGGAGGAATGCGTCGATCGCCGGCTCCATCGACGCTTCGGCCGTGAGGTCGTGCGAGCTGAACAGGAGCACTTTCGCGCCGGGCGCGACCTCCTTCAGCCTCGGCGCGGCCTCCAAGCCGTTGACGTCCCCGAGGATGAAGTGGTCCAGGATGATGAGGTCCGGCTGGCCCATACGCGCGCGCATGATCGCCTCGGCGGCCGTCGCGGCGGTCCCGTCCAGCTCGAACCGGTGATCGGATCGAAGCGTGAACCTGATCAGCTCGGTCATGTCGGGGTCGTCCTCGACGACGGCGAGCACCTTCATTCGCTTCCCCCCTCGTCCGTATCCGTCGCGATCGGGACAGTGTAGGAGAAGGTCGAGCCCTCGCCCGGTGTGCTCGACACCGACACCGTCCCTCCCTGAGCTTCGACCATTGAGCGCACGATGTACAGGCCGAGCCCCGTGCCCTGGGGCTTGGCGCCGCCGTCCGGGGGGCGGACCCGGGAGAATCGCTCCCAGATCTGATCGAGGTCCGCCGGCTCGATCCCGACCCCGTGGTCGCGCACGAAGACGCGAATGTTGCCGTTCTCGCGCTCGGCTCCGATGTGGATCGGCGTGCCGGCGCGGGAGAACTTCGTGGCGTTGCCCACGAGGTTGGTGAGGATCTGCCACTGGCGATGGGCGTCGCCGAGCGCGCGCGGCAGGTCGTCGGGAACGTGGACCTCCGTCGCGCGAGAAGGGTCGGCTTCCTGCGCCTCCTTGGCGACGCGGCTGACCAGCTCGCCGACCTCAAACGGCCGGATGTTGAACGTGAGCTTCCCGGCGTCGATCCGAGCCACCTGCAGGACGTCCTCGACGAGCGTCGAGAGGTGCTGGATGGAGGCCACGATCCGGTTGAGAAAGTCCTCGCGCGTCGTGGGGTCGATGCGCTCCCAATCGCGCGCGAGGGTGTCGGCGAAGCCGGCGATCACGGTCATCGGCGAGCGCAGGTCGTGCGCGACGATCCCGACGAAGTCGTTCTTGAGCTGGTCGAGCTTGCGCAGATCCTCGGCGGCGTCGCGCTCGCGCTCCAGGACCATCAGCGTCCTGAACGCGCCCGCGCTCTCGCGGGCGAGCGCCGAGAGAAGCCTGATCTCGCGATCGGAGATGCGGGCCGGGCGGAACGATTCGAACAGGACCAGCCCGTGCACGGTCGATCGCGTCACGGAGGGCAGCGCGAGGAACGAGCGGGTGCCGAGCGCCGCGAACGCGCCCGCGATCGGGTCCTGGCCGGGTTCGAGCGTGTCGTCGGACCAGGCCAGCTCGCCCGCTTCCGCGCCCGGCCACGTCGTGATCGATTCGGGAAGCGTCACGTCGGCCGGGAAGAGCCACCCGGCCGGCTCCCGCACGGCCACCAGTTCGAATGCGCCGTCGGGGCGCCGGAACGCGAAGCTGGTCCGGTCGAAGGCGACGACGGCCGCCGCGGCGTCTCCGAGCGCGCGAGCGCCTTCCCGGATGTCGGGCGCCGCGATGATCCGCCGGCGAGCGTGGCCGATGAAGGCCTCGATTCCCGCGCGATCCGCGAGCGAGGAGCGCATGGCCTCGAAGTGCCGCACCAGCTCGCCCAGCTCGCCCGGGGCGTCGGCCGGGACGTGGTGCTCGAAGTCCCCTTCCGCGACCGCGCCCGCCGCGTCGCTGATCTCGGTCAGGTGGGCGACGAATCGGTCGGCGAGCGAGCGCCCGATCAGCGTCGCCGCCGCGATCAGCGCCACGACCGTCGCCGCGCCGATGCGCGCGACGATCCTGGCGCCGGCCGGGTCGTCGACGAGGTGCTGCAGGAGGACCACGGCCGCCACGAGCGGACCGATCGTAATCAGCGGAATCGGCAGCGCGAAGCCCCGCAGGAGCGACGATCGCACCGAGCGATCGACGAAGAGCGAGTGGAACGCGCCCACCCGGTCCGACAGCACGAGCTGGATGGCAACGGCGGCGAAGGCGAGCAGGATCAGCTCGCCGGCGGAGATCAGCAAGCCGCCGGCGGGCCGGGCAAGCGGGCGGCCGGCGAGGTCGACGAAGGCGAGCGCAATGACGATTCCGTTTGCCATGGAAAGACCGAGCAAGGCGGATCGCGCGGTGGGGCGGACGACGTCGAGCAGCAAGATGGCGCCGGTGAGTCCGGCGATCAACGCCGCCGTCGTCGGCGCGTCGGTTCCCACGAGCCGTTCGTCGGTCAGCGCCGGCAGGAGGCGCTCGAGCAGCCCGTCGATGCCCAGGCGGATGCCGGCCGGCGTGTCGAAGATCGTGGTGAGCGCGACGACGACCGCTGCGCTCGCCGAGACCATTTGGGTGCGGCGCAAGCGGTTCCCGGCCGCGTGCACGCCGAGTCCGAGAAACAGGCACGCAAAGCCGGTCGAGACCCGGGCCGGCGCGGCGCCGGGATACAGAGACGCGAGGGGCCGGGACCCGGTGAGCCAGCCCGTGACGATCGCCGATCCCGCGACCGCGATCACGATCCCGGCACGTGCGCCGAGCGTCCGGAACGACGCCGACCGCCTGACCGATGTTCTCGTGCGCGCAGGGGAGGCCGAACCGGACTGCTCGTCCATGACGCGAACTGTAGTACGCGTGTGCGCCGGCGCGATGCATCTTGCGTGACGAACCGCGCTCGAACGGGTGCGCCGCCGTCGCGTGTGCGGGGACTAGGCGCGAATGGCTACGCCGAAGATGGCCCTCAAGAAACGCCGCTCGATGCCGACACGTCATAGTGAAGACACGTGGCAAAAGTGTTGTGGCCCCAAGGATGAAGTCCACCGGGCGAGGGATGACGGGCCGGGCAACTCCGCGATCTTCGTACGCCGCAAAGCAACAACGGATCCAACCTCCCGAATAGCTGATCACGCCTCGAAGAGCGGGCCTTCCGGCCCGCTCTTCGCCTTGTTCGTATCACTATGCGCAACAGGCGTAACTCCCACCATTTCGTGTCCGGCAGCAATGTGCAGTAGCATCGCGCTCCAAGGGGTCGAGAGAGAGAGGGGATGTGTCCATGCCTCCAAAGAAGAGCAAGAAAGCACCGGGCGCCGCAAAGTTCCGGTGTCCCGAGTGCGGGTTCGTCGCCAAGCATGCGATGGGCCTCGGGCGGCACCGGTCGGCGCGGCACGGCGTCGTCTCGGCGCGCCAGAAGAGGCTTCGCTCCGCAGGCGCTCGTCCGCGCGCATTGCAGGGATGGGTCACACGGGAGCAAGCGGCGGCGAAGGCGGGCGTGCATTACAACACAGTCCGCCAATGGGAACAGGCGGGGAACATCCGCACGCGCAAGCAAGTTGGCTCGCGCACGCTGCTGCTCTCGCTGGCAGACCTGGACCGCGTGCTCGCGCAGCGTTCGGGCCTCGCCGGCCTCGCGGCCGCCTCGTCGGACGCGTCGGTCGCGGTCGTAGAGCGCAAGGTCGACGCGCTCATCGCCGGCCTCGAGCAACTCGTCGCGTCGCTGCGTGGGGTCGGGGCCCCGCGGCGCGGGCCCGGGCGCCCGAAGGGCTCGGGCGTGAAGCGAGGGCCCGGAAGACCGAAGGGTTCCGGGGCGAAGAAGGCCAAGCGCAGGCCCGGCCGCCCGAAGGGCTCAGGCGCAAAGCGCGTCAAGCGCACCGCCGCCGCACGCCGTCCCCGCAAGGCAAAGGCTCGCGGGCGCTGACGAACCACCGCGCATGAACGTTCGTCGTCTGACGATCGCGATTCCCGTCTTCAACGAGGAACGTCGTGTCGAGGCCGCGCTCAAAGAGGTCCTCGACACGACGTTCCCGGTCGACGTGGAGATCATCGTCGTCGACGACGGCTCGACGGACCGCACGCGCGCAATCCTTTCCTCCATGTCGCTGCCGGGCCACGTTCGCGTCATCGAGCACCCCGAGAACCGGGGCAAGGGAGCGGCATTGCGAACGGCGCTCGCCGAAGCGGCCGGCGACGTGTTCGTGCCGTTCGACGCCGACCTGGAGTACGCGCCGAACGATCTGCGCCTGTTGTTGACTCCCCTGATCGACGGCGAAGCGGACGTCGTGTTCGGGACCCGCGCATTCGGCTCGCACACCGCATTCAACTACTGGTTCGTCGTGGGAAACCGTGTCTTGACGACCTGGACGAACATCCTGTTCAACTGCTACCTGTCGGACATGGAAACCTGCTTCAAGATGGCGCGCACGGACGTGCTCCGGTCGTTGGATCTGCGATCGGACGGCTTTGACATCGAGCCGGAGGTCACGGCGAAGATCCTCCGCGCCGGGTACCGGCCATTCGAAATCGCCATTCAGTACAAGGCTCGCACGCGGGAGGAAGGCAAGAAGATCACGTGGCGCGACGGCCTCCGGGCGTTGTGGATCGTCGCGCGGATCCGTTTCGTGGGCCGGTAGCAGCCGCGTCGGGCATGCCCGGCCCGCGACCGCTTGAGCCTCTTGACCAGGGAAGACAGGCCCGATCCGCCGCAATCGACGAGCGGAGCGGCTTGACACGGTTCCGCACCGGCCCCCATCCTTGCAGCCCATGCCGAAGCCGCTCGTCATCGTCGAGTCGCCGGCGAAGGCTCGCACCATCGCCTCGATCCTGGGTCCCGAGTACCTGGTGGAGTCTTCGATCGGCCACATTCGCGACCTCCCGCGCAACGCGTCGGAGGTGCCCGCCGCGTACAAGGGCGAGCCGTGGGCGCGGATGGGCGTCGACGTCGAGAACGGCTTCAAGCCCGTCTACGTCGTCGCCTCCGAGAAGAAGAAGCAAGTCACCAAGCTCAAAGGCTTGCTGAAGAGCGCGAGCGAGCTGTATCTGGCGACGGACGAAGACCGCGAGGGCGAGTCGATCGCGTGGCACCTCACCGAGGTGCTCAACCCGCGCATCCCGGTGAAGCGCATGGTCTTCCACGAGATCACCAAGCCGGCGATTCTGCACGCGGTCGAGAACCCGCGCGAACTCGACCGGCGGCTCGTCGACGCACAGGAGGCGCGGCGGATCCTGGACCGTCTCTACGGCTACGAAGTGTCCCCCGTGCTGTGGAAGAAGGTGATGACCGGCCTGTCCGCGGGCCGGGTGCAGAGCGTCGCGACGCGGATCCTGGTCGAACGCGAACGCGCGCGCATGCGCTTCACGGCCGCGTCCTACTGGGACATCGGCGGCGTGTTCGACAAGGGCTCGGAGTTCGAAGCCACGCTGGTGGCGATCGACGGCACGCGGCTCGCGAGCGGCAAGGACTTCGACGAGAACGGCGCCCTGATCAAGAACGCGGTCCTGCTCGACGAGGACGGCGCGCGCGGTCTGGCCGCGACCCTGGCCGAGGCCGCGTTCTCGGTGCGCTCGGTCGAGGAAAAGCCGTGGAAGCGCTCACCCGCGCCGCCCTTCATGACCTCGACGCTGCAGCAGGAAGCCGGGCGGAAGCTCCGGTACAACGCGGCTCGCACGATGCAGATCGCGCAGCGGCTCTACGAGAACGGCTACATCACCTACATGCGAACCGACTCGGTCACGCTGTCGGAGACCGCAATCGCGGCGGCGAGGGCCCAAGCGACGGAGATGTACGGGCCGGACGCGATTCCGGACGCGCCGCGCGCCTACCGCAGCAAAGTCAAGAACGCGCAGGAGGCGCACGAGGCCATCCGGCCGGCCGGGGATTCGTTCCGGACGCCGCAGCGCGTAGAGGGCGAGCTGTCGCCCGAGGAGTTCCGCCTCTACGACCTGATCTGGAAGCGCACGGTCGCCTCGCAGATGGCCGACGCGCGCGGCCAGAGCGTGCAGGTTCGCCTGGGGGCGGTTGCGCCGGACGGGCGCGACGCCGAGTTCGGGGCGAGCGGCCGCACGATCACGTTCCCCGGCTTTCTGCGCGCCTACGTCGAGGGCGCCGACGACCCGGAGGCCGAGCTGGGCGACCAGGAGAAGACGCTGCCGTCGCTCGCGCACGGCGACGAGCTGGGTGTCGTGTCCCTCGAGCCGAAGGGGCACGAGACGCAGCCTCCCGCCCGCTTCACCGAGGCGTCGCTGGTCAAGACGCTGGAGGAAATGGGAATCGGGCGTCCGTCCACCTACGCGAGCATCCTGGCCACGATCGAGAACCGCGGCTACGTCTTTTCCAAGGGCACCGCGCTCGTCCCGTCCTTCACCGCCTTCGCGGTCGTCGGACTGCTCGAGCAGCACTTCCCGCACCTGGTCGACTACGACTTCACCGCTCGCATGGAGGACGACCTGGACGAGATCGCGGCCGGCGACCGCGAGGCGTTCCCGTGGCTCTCGCGCTTCTACTTCGGCAACGGCGAGGCCGGACTGCACGCGATGGTGACCGAGCGGCTCGACGAGATCGACGCGCGAGAGATCAACTCGATCCCGATCGGGTCGACGCCGGAGGGCGAGCCCGTCGTGGTCAAGCCCGGCCGCTACGGCCCGTACGTCAAGGTCGGGGAGCGCACGGCCGGCGTTCCGGATGACCTTGCCCCGGACGAGTTGTCGGTCGAGCGCGCGCTGGAGCTGCTGGACGCGCCGAGCGAGGACCGAGTCCTGGGAACGGACGAGGAGACGGGGTTGCCCGTCATCGCGCGAGCCGGGCGCTACGGCCCGTACGTGCAGCTCGGGGAAATTGACCCCGACGCGAAGGAGAAGCCGAAGACTTCTTCGCTGCTCAAGACCATGGCGCTGGAAACCGTCACGCTCGGGGACGCGAAGAAGCTCCTCAGCCTTCCTCGCGTGGTCGGCGCCGACCCGTCGGACGGGCAGGAGATCGTCGCGTTGAACGGCCGGTACGGCCCGTACGTCAAGAAGGGGTCCGACAGCCGAAGCCTGGAGACGGAAGAGCAACTCTTCAGCCTGACGCTCGAGCAGGCTCTCGCGCTGTTCGCCCAGCCGCGCCGGCGCGGACGAGCCGCGGCTCCCCCTTTGCGCGAGCTTGGGGAGGACCCGGCGACCGGCAAGGCCGTCGTCGTCAAGGACGGGCGCTTCGGCCCCTACGTGACCGACGGCGAAACGAATGCGTCCCTGCGCAAGGGCGACACGGTCGAAGACGTCACGATCGAGCGCGCTTCGGAGCTGCTGGCGGACCGCCGCGCGCGCGGCCCGGCGAAGTCTTCGAGACCCAAGAAGGCCGCGGCCAGGAAGAAGACTACGACCAAGAAGGCCTCAGCCAAGAAGGCCTCAGCCAAGAAGGCGACGGCAAAGAAGGCGACGAAGAGCGCCGCGAAGAAGAAGAGTTGACCCCCGGAATGGCCGGCGGGCCGGCTCGCTTCGCGAGCCGGCC
>Ga0302046_10000424_pt1 | contig 43519 bp, 33 predicted proteins | sample RVTome_11_FD_200261 | JGI IMG/M metagenome (GOLD analysis project Ga0302046, IMG submission 200261) | Soil microbial communities from uranium-contaminated site in the Upper Colorado River Basin, Wyoming, United States - RVT147D111 (version 2) ...
AACGGCGGGCACGAGATCGAGACGGCGATCCAGTACACGGACTCCTACTCGGAGAGCGTGTACGCCTACGCGAACAACATCCACACGGTCGAGGGGGGGACGCACCTCAGCGGCTTCCGCACGGGGCTCACGCGCGCGATCCTAGAGCACGCGAAGCGCCGCAACCTGACGAAGGGGGCGGACGTGAAGATGTCGGGGGACGACGTGCGCGAGGGGCTTACGGCGATCCTCGCGGTCCGCCTGAAGAACCCGCAGTTCGAGGGGCAGACGAAGATGAAGCTCGGCAACTCGGAGATGGTGGGGCTCGTGGCATCCGCCGTCTACGACCAGCTCACCACGTACTTCGACGAGCACCCGTCGGTCGGCGAGTCGATCGTGTCGAAGGCGCTGGCCGCCGCCCGCGCGCGGGAGGCCGCGCGCAAGGCGCGTGAGCTCGCGCGGCGCAAGACGCTGTTCGACTCCGGCTCGCTGCCGGGCAAGCTCGCCGACTGCTCGGAGCGCGCCCCGGAGAAGTGCGAGATCTTCATCGTGGAGGGCGACTCGGCCGGCGGGTCGGCGAAGCAGGGCCGCGACCGCAGGTTCCAGGCGATACTCCCGCTGCGGGGGAAGATCATCAACGTGGAGAAGGCGCGGCTCGAGAAGGTGCTCGAGAACAACGAGATCCAGGCGCTCATCACGGCGCTCGGGACCTCGATCGGTGACGAGTTCTCGCTGAAGGACGCACGGTACCACCGCGTGATCATCATGACCGACGCCGATGTGGACGGCGCCCACATCCGGACGCTGCTCCTCACGTTCTTCTACCGCAACATGCGCCAGCTCGTCGACGCCGGGTACGTGTACATCGCCCAACCGCCGCTCTACCGCGTCCAGAAGGAGAAGAAGGTCAATTACGTCTACTCCGACGCGGAGAAGGAGAAGCTGATCAAGGAGATCGGGGCGGACAAGGTCACGATCCAGCGCTACAAGGGGCTCGGGGAGATGACCCCGCAGCAGCTGTGGGATACGACGATGGAGCCCGCGACGCGCGTGCTCCTCCAGGTGACCGTCGAGGACGCCGTGGCCGCCGACGAGCTCTTCTCCAAGCTGATGGGCGACGAGGTCGGCCCGCGCCGCGACTTCATCGTCGAGCACGCGAAGGCCGTCGTGAACCTCGACATCTAGGGGGTCGCAGGCGTGGCTGGCGACGACCCCGCAGCGCAACCGCCCCCCAAGCCGGCGTACGCCGCCACGGTCCGGCCGCGGTCGGTTGCCACCGAGATGCGCGAGTCGTACGTGGACTACGCGATGTCGGTGATCGTCGGCCGGGCGCTGCCCGACGTGCGGGACGGTCTGAAGCCCGTGCACCGGCGCATCCTGCACGCGATGAACGAGCAGGGGTTTGGCGCAGGGCGCGCGCACAAGAAGAGCGCGCGCATCGTCGGGGAGGTGCTCGGCAAGTACCACCCCCACGGCGACCAGTCCGTGTACGACGCGCTCGTGCGGATGGCCCAGCCGTTCGCGATCCGCTACCCGCTCGTCGACGGCCAGGGGAACTTCGGGTCGGTCGACGGAGACTCTGCGGCCGCGATGCGGTACACGGAGGCGCGGCTCACGCGGCTTTCGGAGGAGCTGCTGCAGGACATCGACAAGGAGACGGTGCCCTTCCGCGACAACTTCGACGGGTCGCTGAAGGAGCCCGTCGTCCTCCCGGCGAAGGCCCCGGCGCTGCTGATGAACGGGTCGTCGGGGATCGCCGTCGGGATGGCGACGAACATCCCGCCGCACAACCTGGGGGAGCTCTGCGACGCGCTCACGGCGCTCGTCGACCGCCCCGACATCGAGGACCATGAGCTCTTCAAGCTCATCCCCGGCCCCGACTTCCCCACGGGCGGGGCGATCCACGGCCGCGCGGGGATCGCCGAGGCCTTCACGACGGGGCGGGGCTCGCTACGTGTGCGTGCGAAGACGCACACGGAGCCGATGGAGCACGACAAGGTGCGGATCGTCGTCGACGAGATCCCCTACGCGGTCCCCAAGACCAAGATCCTCGAGCAGATCGCGGAGCTCGTCAAGGCCCGGAAGGTCGAGGGGATCACCGACCTCCGGGACGAGTCGGACAAGGACGGCATGCGCATCGTCATCGAGCTCAGGCGCGACGTCTTCCCGGAGATCGTCCTGAACCACCTCTTCAAGCACACGGAGCTCCAGTCCACGTTCGGCGTCATCAACCTCGCGCTCGTCGACGGGCAGCCGCGCGTCCTGCCGCTCCGCGAGATGATGAGGCACTTCCTGGACTTCCGCGAGCTCGTCGTCACCAAGCGGACGACCTACGACCTGAACAAGGCGCGCGACCGTGCGCACATCCTGGAGGGGCTCGTGAAGGCCGTCGAGAACATCGACGCGGTGATCAAGGTGATCCGGGCCAGCCGGGACGCGGGGGCGGCCGAGCAGTCGCTGATCGCGCACTTCCTCTTCTCGGAGCTCCAGTCGAAGGAGATCCTCAAGATGCCGCTGCGGCGGCTCACGGGCCTCGAGATCGACGAGCTGAAGAAGGAGATGGAGCAGGTCCACCAGCTCATCAAGAAGCTCGAGAAGATCCTCTCGGAGCGGTCGGAGGTCCTAGCCATCATCAAGCAGGAGCTCGCGGAGCTGAGAGAGAAATTCGCCGACGCGCGGCGCACGGAGATCGTGGAGGACCTGGCGGAGGTGTCGCTCGAGGACCTCGTCCCCAACATCGAGGTCGTGGTCACCGTGTCGCACGCGGGCTACATCAAGCGGCAGACGCCGGTGGCCTACAAGTCGCAGCGGCGGGGGGGCAAGGGGCTGAAGGGGGCCACGACGAAGGAGGAGGACTTCATCGAGTCGGTGATGGCGGTGAAGAACCACAACTACATCCTCTTCTTCACGAACAGGGGGCGGGCCTACTGGCTGAAGGCGTACCAGATCCCCGAGGGGTCGCGCCAATCGCGCGGGCTGCCGATCATCAACCTCCTGCCGCGGCTGGACAAGGAGGAGCAGATAGCGGCGCACATCCCCGTGGAGGATTTCGCGGCCAAGGACCACCACGTGCTCTTCGCGACGGACAAGGGGACGGTCAAGAAGACCGAGCTGTCTGCGTTCGCGAACCCGCGGGTCTCGGGGATCATCGCGACGGTGCTGGGCGGGGGGGAGAGCCTGGTCGCCGTGCGGCTGTGCACGGACGAGGACGAGGCGGTGCTCGCCACGGCGGGCGGGTACGCGTGCCGGTTCGAAGTGAAGGCGGCGCGCGCGATGGGCCGGAACGCCCACGGCGTCCGCGGGATCCGCCTGCGGGGGGGGGACCAGGTCGTGGGCCTGGCGATCGTCCGCGACGCGGACATGCTGCTCTCGCTCACGGAGAAGGGGTACGGCAAGCGCTCGCCGGTCTCGGCCTACCGCAAGACGAACCGCGGCGCGAAGGGCGTGAAGAACATGAAGGTCACGGAGAAGGGCGGGAAGGTCGTCTCGGCCCGGCAGGTCGAGGAGGGGGACCAGTTGCTCATCACCACGCGTTCGGGGATGATGATCCGCGTGCGCGTGGCGGAGATCTCGGTGCTGGGCCGGGCGACGCAGGGCGTGCGGGTGATCCGCCTGAACGAGGGCGACGTCGCGGTGGGCGTCGCGCGGCTCGTGGAGGGCGAGGTGGAGATCGGCGAGTACCAGCCGGTGGCGGAGACGGCGCCCGAGGGCGAGCCGCCCGAGGGCGGGGGGGACGAGGAGGGCGACGACGAGCCGGAGGAGGACACGGCAGAGCCGCCCGCCGCCGCCGATGATGAGGACGACGAGATCGAGGACGGCATCTACGGGCCCGGAAAGTGAGCGGCCGGCAGTTGCGTCCGACCGGGCCATGCGCCGATTTTGCGCCGCACCCAACCCTTAAATGCGGCCTTGGGGGTGCACGCGAATCGCCCCTGGAGCGTGCGCCCGCTGTTTTGCCCGAAGTGCAAGTCGCTGATGTTCCCGTCGGGCGCGGGGAAGATGAAGTGCAGGAAGTGCGGGCACGAGGTCGCGCAGGGTGGGGGGAACGAGGCCGAGGGGGCGACGAAGACGCGCTCCCTGAAGGAGGAGAAGCAGCGGCTCGTCGTGGACAAGAATACGCCGGAGATCCTGCCCAAGACGCGGACGATGTGCCCGAAGTGCTCGTTCAATGAGGCGTACTGGATGATGCAGCAGACGCGGGGGGCGGACGAGCCGGAGACGCGGTTCTATATCTGCGTGAGGTGCGGGACACGGTGGCGCGAGAATCAGTAGTAGCGCGGGTTTGACAAGAGGCCGCGGTTGGCCTCGCTCCTTGATTGGTCGCCTTTTGCTGGCCGGATAGAATTATAGACCGCCGTGCGACGTGGGGTATCCAACCCTTACGGGCAATTCGGAGGCGCGCCTTCCGTTGGTCGGTTTCTTCATTTGGCCTCTTCCGGACCCGATGCCCTCGCGCGAAGAAGCCATGGCCAATGCGGGCAAAGACCGGAAGTGCTTGATGGAGTACTTTGACGCCGTTTGTCCGGATCGGCAGCAGTTGTTCTTCCATTCGGTCGAGGCGTTTCCAGCGGCAGATTTCCTCCTCAGTCAGGTGCCCGAGAAGCCGACGCCGCCGCCAAATGAGGACAGCATCTTCCAGCTATCGCCGCAGCAGGTCGATGCGCTGTTCGACGCCGCCGCGGCGAGTTCCGGGGTGCCAGCCGAGGAATTGGCGTCGCGCTTGCAGGCCGCGGTTGAGTATCTTGCGGATGAGGATGAAGCCGCCATGGAAGCGGCCGATGCATTGAGCGACTTCGTTGGCCCGCAGGTCCTTCGGTTTGCATCGCAAGCCCAAGCGTCGCGGCGGCCCGTGGTCCTGATAACCTGCCTCCACGCGGGTTGAGCCGAGCCGCACGAGCCCGGGATCAAAGCGCCTTCGCCGCCTCGAGCACATCGTCCACGTGCCCGTCCACGCGAACCTTCTCCCAAACGCGCGCGACCTTCCCTTCCTTGTCCACGAGCACGGTCGTCCGCACGATCCCCATGTACGTCTTGCCATAGTTGTTCTTCTGCCCCCACGCGCCGTACTTCTCGATGACCGCGTGGTCCGGGTCCGAAAGGAGCTGGAACGGCAGGTTGTACTTGTGGCGGAAGTCCTCGTGGCTGTCCACGCTGTCGGCCGACACGCCGAAGATGACGGTGTCCTTGAAGTCCTTGCTCAAGTCTCGGAACTCGCACGACTCCTTCGTGCAGCCGCTCGTGAAGTCCTTGGGGTAGAAGTACAGCACGACCTTCTTGCCGCGGTGGTCGCTGAGCCGCACGTCCTTCCCCTCGTGGTCCTTCAGCTTGAAGTCGGGTGCCTTCTGCCCTTCCTCGACCATGGTTTGCCTCGCGGGGGACAAGCGGCGTTCCCGTGAAAACGGTTGCGACGAACTGGCCTGGCCGGGCACCCCGCGGCGTTTATATCCGTGGGGGGGCATCCCGGGGGAGTCTGGGTGGTTGGCAGTGGCGTTTAAGGCCAAGGTGAAGGCGGACATCCTCAAGGAGGTCATTAATGTCGTCTCGACCCTCGTGGACGAGGTCAAGCTGCAGGTGGGCCCGGACGGCGTCTCGCTGAAAGCGGTGGACCCCGCGCACGTGGCGATGGTGGAGCTGAAGCTCGGGAAGGACGCCTTCGAGGAGTTGAAGGCTTCCTCGGGGGAGCTGGGTGTGGACATCGAGAAGCTGAAGGACGTCCTCAAGCTCGCGAAGGCGGGCGACATGCTGTCGGTCGACCACAACGAGGACACGAACCGGCTGGTCGTGAGCATCGCGAACATCACGCGTCGGATGGCGCTTGTGGACACGACGGGGATGAGCGACCCCAAGGTGCCGAACCTCTCCTACCCGACGACGGTGTCGCTCTCGGTGGAGGACCTGAACCAGGGGATCCGCGCGTCGGAGTCGGTCTCGGACCACATCGCGCTGCGGGTGGCCTCGGACGGGTTCGAGCTCGCGTGCGAGGGCGACACGGACTCCGTGTCGCTGAAGCTGAAGAAGGACCTCCTGAAGTCGCTGAACGCGAAGGAGGCGGCCCGGTCGCTGTTTTCGCTGGACTACTTTTCTAACATGATCCGGGCGATCCCCGCGGGGCAGGAGGTCACGTTGCACCTAGGGAACGACTACCCCGTTCGTGTGGAGTTCAAGATTGCCGACGGGGACGGGGAGGTCATGTACCTGCTCGCGCCGCGGATCGAGAGCGACTGATCGGGCCCGTTCCGGGAGCCCCCCGGTTCCGCGCGCCGCCTCACACCTGCGCGCCGCAGGACGGGCAGAAGGTCGTCTCCACGGTGATGGGTGTCCCGCAGGCGCCGCACGCGCCCGAAGCCGACGGCGGCGTGTCCGCGGCCGACCCGGTCTGCCCGGCCTCGGCCTCCCCCTCGTGCTCCATCCCGTTCTTCTCTGCCCCGCCGGTGGTGACGGCTCCCCCCGGCCCACGCGAGGAAGGGCCCTTCCTTCGCATCCGTACCACGAGGACGATCGCAAGGGCCAGGGCGCCAAGCACGGCAAGGCCGAGCAGCAAGTCGCCCCACCGGTTGGCCGCGGCGGCGCCGCCGCCCGTGGCCGTGTCGCGGGTCTCGCCCGTCACCGAGACGGTCGCAGCGTCGTCGGGCGCGCCGGGGGGCGGCGCGATCGACCCCGTCTCCGTGTTGTCGAGGAGCAGATAGAACGGTCCCTCGTCCAAGCGGCTCGCCGGCACGGTGAACGTCACCTGCCCGGACGTGCCGTTCTGTTGGAGGTCGAACGCGAAGCTGCGCCCCTGGTGGTAGTTCTCGAGCGCGTCCGCGTCAACGAGCCATACGTCGATCGGGGCCGAGGACGTCCAGGTCACCTCGATCTTCCAAGGGTTCGTGGCGCTCGCTTGGGGCAGCGAGACCGAGAGGTAGCCGCCTTCGTGGACAGTTTCCTGGCGCGAGACCTGCGATCCCTGGGCGGTGCCCAAGGACAGCACCACGAGGAGGACAGCGACAAGTGTCCCTGCTGGCACGATCGCATGAGGAGTCGCGCCCGCGGGTCCGCCGGGACCCGTTGTTGGGGACCGGTATCCGGGGTCCGCCACGGGGCGGTGCCTCCCGCGGCCGGTGGATAAGGCTTTGGTGACAAGTGGCCGGCTTGAAAACAGGGAGCTCTCCGAGGCCCCCGGGTGGGCGGCGCCTTCCCGGCCGGGCACCTCACGCGCCGGGCCTTGCCCGCCGCAGGGCGATGGGTAGGTGGCGGCAGGGGCGGCCGGGCTGGGCCGGCCCCTGCCGCCGGGGGGGGACGCCTCAGACGATCTGCCCGCGGATCTCCCCGCCGGGGTTGGCCTGCGTGTGGACGTTGATGTACGCCTGCCCCGTGGTGAGGGCCTCGACGAAGCCGTCTACGTCCGTGTTGACGAGATCGTCACCAAGCTCTGCTCCCGTCCACATCATCTTCATCAGGCGCGTGCAGTCGTCGGCCGAGACCGCGGGCCCCGGTCCGTAGAGCCAAAGGACGACGCCGGCCGCGGCGTCGGGGCCGGCGGACGCGTGGATGTGCGCAGCCACGGCGCCCACGATGTCGCAGACCTCCACCTCGACCTTCAGCCACTTCACCTCACCGCCCTTGACCTTGAGCTCGACCTCGGCCGTGCCAGTGGCGTCCGTATCCACGGGGTTCGGTCGCTCGGCGTCTCCCGTGAGGGAGATCTTGTACTCCACCTCAAGCTCATCGTCGTCCTGCGCAGCCGCGGGGCCCGCAGCCAGCACTGCAGCGAACACGAGCGCGACGCTGGTGGCCGCCGCGCCCCATGCCCTACCGTTTTTCCGTGTCTTCCGTTCCATGGGTCTCGCCTCGGACGAGCCGCCGCCGGGCTGCCATGCGTCCCGGCCATGCCGGCCGCAGCAGCGTTGCACGGCCCCCCCATTTGGGGCATCGCTGCCGCCCGATGGCCCCCGGCCCGCTCGTCCCGGGGGCACCGACGTGGGCAACGGGGATGACCGTGTTGGTTCGGTACTCGATCTCCGGACGGTCCGCTCCCCGGGCGCGGGGCGGCTCGGCCATGTATGGCCCACGGCCCCCGGTTCGCCTGGCTGGCCATTCGCTCCCCCCTGCCCAACCCTTATGAGAGCCTGGGGACGTGAACTGCCGTGGCCCTCAAGTCCCTCGAGATCGGCGCGATGTTCCCCTTCCTGCCGGAGGGCCGCGAGGCCGTCAAGCACTTCGACATCTCGCTCCCTGACCTCGTGCGGGGCCACAGCTTCGAGCGCGCCCGGAAACGCGGGGCCAGACGCGTCCTCGACGCCCTCGAAGGGCGCGAGCTGGACGACCTCTCCACGGGCGGGCGTGACGATGACCTGCTCGAGGAGATCATGGCTTACCTTTACTCCCGCATCCTCGTGTCCGCGGTCAACGACCGCTACCTCACCCGAAAATTCACGGTGAGCGAAGCGAAACTCTTCGAGCGCCGGCTCAAGCGACTCAACGCGTCCGAAGAGGGCCGCGACGCCTCGGCCGACGAGCTCTCGCCGGGCGTGCGCCGCATCCTCGACCACCTGCGCGTGAAATTCGACGAACGTGATGATGGAAGGATTTCTCTGCACATTACCGACTACCTCAAGATCGCGTCGCTGATCGGCGACAAGAACTGGCACCTCGTGCAGCAAGACGTTCGTGAGGGTCGCGTGTTGCTTACGCGCGAGAAGGCGTTTCGAATCCTCGAAGAGGCTTACCGCTTCCAACTGAACGGTGAGTTGCCTCAGACGCTTGGAGAGGCGCTCTACCGCGAGGTCGAAGCGGAGGCCGTGAAGATCGCCACCATCGTGCGCGATCACCGCGAGAAGTACGAAGGGACGGGCGGTGTGCTCGACGAGAAGTCCTTCCCGCCATGCATCAAGCACCTGATGGAGATGACCGGCAAGAGCGAAAACGTCCCGCACATGGGACGCTTCACAATGGTCGCTTTCCTCCACACCATCGGATACGACAAGGAGGGTCTGATCTCGCTCTTCTCGCGCTGGCCCGACTTCAACATCCAGAAGTCGATGTACCAAATCCAGCACATCATCGGTGAGACCAGCGGGACGGAGTACACGCCGCCCCAGTGCTCAACGATGAAGACGTTCGGGATTTGTTTCAATCCGGACGAGATGTGCAAGACGATCAACCACCCCCTGAATTACTACCGGAAGAAGGTGCGGCGCCTGGGCAAGGACTACCAAGCCCATGGATTCAAGGGCAAGCCGGCAGCGGAGGGCGCGCAGGACGGGAAGGAAGAGGGCGAGGAAGGGGGAGCCTAGCGTGGGAATGGAGCGGACCTTCGCATTCCTCGATGACGTGTACCGAGACTACTACAAGCGCAACCGGCTCCCGCCGCCCCCGGGGTTTCAGCAACGCGAATTCGGGTTCCTCTTCCACGGGAAGACGTTCTTCCGGCGTCACCAGGGCTACATGTCGCCGGACGCCCTCTGGCGCGAAATCGAGCAGCGGGCGCCGGCGCACGTCTACCACTCATCGGCGTACTATGAGCGGCCCGGTGCCCCCACGATGGTGGAGAAAGGGTGGGTGGGCGCCGACCTGGTCTTCGACCTCGACGCGGACCACCTCGAGGGCGCGGACAAGATGACCTATGGGGAGATGCTGGAGGCGGTGAAGCACAAGTTCCTGCTCCTCGTGGACGACTTCCTGTTTGACGAGTTTGGTTTTCAGCCGAAGGATGTCTTCCTGGTCTTCTCCGGAAGCCGTGGGTACCACGCGCACGTGCGAGACCCCCGCGTCCTCGAGTTGGGATCACCGAGCCGGCGCGAGATTGTCGATTACATCACGGGCAAGGTCGAAACGGACGAGTTTGTGACGGAACCTACGGTGAGCGTAACCATGGGTCGGCCGATGAAGAGCCCGGCGATCCCGCCGGTGAAGGCGGGCGGGTGGAGAGGGCGGTTATCGCGGGCGACCGTTGAACAATTGAAGGCGCTCGCGGACGACCCGAGGGAACCGGAGGCGCGCGCGAAGGCGTTGGCAAGCGAAACTGGAATGGGCCTCAAGGAGGCGAAGGTGTTCGTGGAGGCCCTTTCGGGGTCCCCGGAGTCAACGAAAAAGCGGTTGGCCGCGCTCTCCGAGGGAAACGCCGGGTTCTACCAGGGGATCGGGGCGGGCTCGTACCGCAAGGTGTTTTCCTACCATCTGGCCAGGTTGCGCGGGTGGTGCGACGAACCGGTTTCGTCCGATGTGAAGCGGCTCATCCGGGCGCCGGGTTCGTTGCACGGAAAGACGGGTCTAAAGGCCGTCCCGCTCACGCGCGACAAGGTGGATTCGTTCGACCCTCTCGTGGATGCCGTGGTGCTCGATGACGAGCCGGTCTCGATCAATGTGGCGCGGCCGATCAAGTTTGATCTCGCGGGCTCCACGTTCGACTTGAAACCTGGTGTGCAAAAGCTACCGGTGTTCGCCGCGGTTTTCACGATCCTGCGGCGCGGCGCGCTCATGGAAGGCGATACGCCCCCCGCGCCGCCGCCGCCAAAGGCGGCTCCCCAGGCTCCGGCCGGCGGTCCTGGCTAGGGCCGTGGCTTCGTCGCCACGTACAGGCCCCGGCCCGTCGGCCCCTTCCCAACGTTTCGGGCCTTCAGGCCCGCCCGCCGGAAGGCCGCGCGGTACTCGGCGTCGGTGTACAGTCCCGTCGCGAAGGATTCTTTGAAGTACCGCACGCGACGCGGGGAGCGAATCAGGTAGTGGAACTCCGTGCGCATGCGGCGCTTCCCGGTCCTTTCGACGAAACTCATGCGGACAATCCTGAAGCGGTCATCCTCCGCCTGGATCACGCCGGCCTTCCCGGGGACATAGGATTGAGGCGTTATCCACGGCTCAATGGCAAGGACGCCGCCCGGGGCAACATGGCGCGCCATTGCGGCAACCGCTTGGTTGAGTTTGGGAATCGTGTTGGCGTGGCAGATGGCGCTGAAGAGGCAGACGACCGCGTCGTACTGTTTGCCGAGGTCGAAGCGCGTGAAATCCCCTTGGTGCAGGCGCACGCCCGGCAGCCGCTTGCGGGCGTAGCGCAGCATCGCGCGGTCCAGGTCGAGGCCCTCGACTTCGAACGACGCGCGCAGGTGCTCCAGGTGGGCCCCGGTGCCGCACGCTACGTCGAGCAGCGTCCGGGGTCGGGCCGTCGCGTTCTTGCGCACGACGGCCGCGATGAGGCGCGCTTCCTTCCGGTAGTCCTTGAACAAATAGACGAGGTCGTAGATGGGGGCCATCTGCGTGTAGGAATCGAGGGCAGACAATTAAGCCGCCTTCCCGCCGTAGAATTCATCCAGAGAACTATCGCCTTTCTTGAGATTGGGTCGTGGCGTTCCGGTGGAAGCTCTGGTACGCTTCGGCGCCGGGTTGGATTTGGCGCGTGCCTGCGCTTCTCCTGGATCTTCCACGGCATCCGAGGCCTCCACCGTTTCATCATCCGAACCTTCCTCACTCTCGAAGGATTCGAACAGGTTCTTGGTTCGTGACCCCGATAGCAAGTCGTTCACCCCCCACCCGAAGACCTCCGTCACCCGCGCGAGCGTCATCGCGACGCGACGTGCGTAATACTCGTTGTCCGGCTTGATCGCCGCCTCGGAGTCCGGCCCCGTGTAGGGCGTCGGCTCCTGCTTGCCCTTCGACCCCGTGATCACCCATGACACCTTCATCCCCGGCTGGACGTCGATCCCCATCCCCTTCAGCTTGCGCATGACCTGGACGTTCTGCATCCGGTCGGCGAACTTGTAGCCCCCCTCCTTCTGGACGGTCCGGGAGATCACGAGCTTCGAGACGGGGACCTCCCCCGCCGCTGCCTTGGCCGTGTACTCCTTCGCGACCTTCAGCATCCCCTCCGTGTCCTGGGCGAGCAGGCGCTCGAAGACCGCGTCGAGCGCCTCTGACTGCCAGTCGAAGGCGTCCGTGCGGCGCACCTCGTACCCCCGGACGACGACCTCCTCGCGCGGGTACACCTGGAGCCCGACGTACCGCTTCTTCGCCCCGTGGGTGAAGAACGGGTTCATCAGCTTCTCGTACTCGAGCGAGAGGCCGCCCCTCGAGAAGCGGGCCGCGACCTTCTTTCCCTCCTCGAGGGCCGCCTCCTTGTCGGCCTTGGTCGACAGGAAGAACACGCTGTCCGTGTCGCTGTAGATCACCTGGAACCCGTCGGCCTCCAGGTCGGCGATGACCTTCTTGATGTTCTCGCGCGCGTAGGCCGTGATCGATTCGCCGATCGCCCGGTCGGTGAACCGGTAGAACGCGGAGGCCATGACCCCGTAGAAGGAGTTCATGAGGATCTTCACCGCCTCCTGGAGGCCGTTGTAGAACCGCTGCTCGTCCTTGGACTCCGCTTCGCGCGCCCGCTTCTTGAGCTGATCGCGCCGCTCCATGAGGTTCTTGAGGATCCCCGGCAGGAGCCCCTCCCGCTCCGCGGGAGAGAGGTACGAAGCGCCGTTGGGCGCCTTCATCGCGCCGCTGCCGTCCCGCACGAGCGTCGTGAAGCAGATGTTGTTCGCGATCATCACGCTCGGGTACATCGACTTGAAGTCCAGCACGTTCACCCAGTTGTAGATCCCGGGCTTCACGGCGTGCACGTACCCCCCCTCGATCGGCTTCTCGCGGTCCTCGCGGCTCGTCATGGGTACCGCGACCCCCTCGCGGTCGGCCGCGCGGATGAGGATGGAATCGATGAGGCTCGACGTGCGCCCGTTGACCGTCTCGTCGAACGGGAGCTTCGCGACGGCCGCGAGCGACTCGTACTTTTCCTCGACGCGAAGGTGCTTGTGGATCCGGAGCGCGAGTTCGGCGTCGCGGATGCAGTACCGGACAACGCGGTCCGGGTCCTCCTTCCACTCCTCGTCCATCCGCGAGGCGTCGACATTGTCCTTCCCCTCGTCGAAGAGGAGCATGGACACCGCCTGCAGCGTCTCCTGCTTGGGGTGCAGCTCCCGCCGGACGTTCCACCAGGTGTCCGTGATGATGCGGCCGGTCGCGCGGAGGAACCGGTTCATGTACACGCGCATCTCGGAGCCCTCGCGCGAGAGGGTGAACTCCGGCATGCGCAGCGCCTTCGCGCGCTTCTGCAGGTGGGGGATGTCGTACCCCTCGATGTTGTAGCCGGTGACGACGTCCGGGTCGAGCGTGCGGACGAGCTCGCCAAACGCCTGGAGAATCTGGTCCTCCCGCCCGCGGATCGCGTCCTTCTGGACGCTCCCGTCGCCCGGGTCGAAGGCGTAGCCGATGCAAAGGACGGTGTCGTGCTTGATCGAATTCTCGATGTCGAAGCTGAGCGTGGAGAGCGGGAGGGTGAAGGGCTCCACCGATTCGACCGACTCCGCCTCGACCTGGGTGAACGTCTGGTAGTCCTTGTTCCGCGGCAGCACCTTGCCGCGCACGCGGATGCAGGCGCCGAGGTCGAGGTCGTAGACGAACCGCTGGGTGAAGATGATGTCCGCCGCGAAAGGGGTGGCGCCCTCCTCGCGGACGAGGTTCCGAACGTCGGGCGTCTCGCCGGGGACGTGGAGCGTGACCTTGAGGGCCGGGTGGTCCTTCCTCTCATGATAGAGGGTGGCACGCTCGACCTTTACGACCCGCGTGTCGCCCGCGAGCCGCTCGCCGAGGCCCTCCGGCGGGTCGAGCGCGTAGAAGTAGGGCATGAAACCCTCGTAGAACGCGACGAAAGAGAGGCCGTCGCGCCGCTTGCAGTAGAGCTCGAGGACGGGGCGGTCGCGGTCCTGCGTCATCTTGTAGGAGGCGGCGACGAGGAGAGCCTCGGCGTCGAAGGCCGAGCCGGGTTTGGGGGCCGGCACCGGGTCGTGGGCGACGGACATCTGGCCCGCAACGCGCGCGGCCCGATAAAGGAATTTGGTGCCCCCCGCGCGCGTGAGTCGACCCCTTCGACGCGCGGGCGCCTTCCCGGGGAGGTGTTCCGTCAATCCTTGGCCTGCTGGGAATCTTGTGGGCCGCCGAAGGGCCGACCACAACCCTATTAAGACATCAGGCGGTGCGCGGCGCATCCGTCCCTTGGGGGGTCACCAGCATGTCCACACAAAACCTGCAATCGAAGAGCCTGCTCCGGCGCCCGCTGCTGTCGATCGCCCTCGTCGCCCTCGTGCTCGCGCCCATGGCCTTGACCCCCGTGGCGGCCTTCGCGATGCCGCAATGGTCGCCGGCCATGCGCGTCGACCCGGACGCACAGCTCACCAGCGGCTACACGTCCACTTTCGTGGCGGAAGACGGGGCCGCAATGGTCGTGTCGGTGGAGGGCAGCGGGAGCGTGGGGCTGATCCAGGCCCGTCGATTCGCTCCGGCCACCGGGTGGCAGGACCCGGTGACCGTCGCAACGGCCAACACATCGATCCCTGACTGCACGTTCCGGGCGGCCGGAAACAGAGCGGGCGACATACTCGCGGCCTGGCTCGACTGGAATGGCACGGCCTATATCATACGCGCGGCGCACTACACGGCCGGCTGGGGGTGGTCGCTTTCGGCGCAACTCTCCACGTCGGCCAATGTCACGGCGGCGTGCTTCAACCTCGCCGTGGCCGTCGACGAGGGGGGAGAGGCCATCGCCACGTGGAAGACGGACGACGGCGCGACCCAGGACGTCCGCGCCGCCCGTTACCTCGTCGGCACCGGTTGGAGCCCGGAGGAGACGGTGTCGCCCATGACAAACAACTCAGGCGTCGACATCGCCGCCGGATACGACGTCTTCGGCGTCCCGATCGTCGTTTGGAGCGAGAACAACGGCACGGACGAGTCCCTCTACGCGAGCCGGTCCTCGTCGGTGGGGACGTGGTCGGCGGCGCAGCTCATCTTCATGCACCCCGACAACGGACCCGGGGTCGTTTGGACAGACTGGATCCGCATCGCCGCGCTCCCGTCTGGGGACCTCCTCCTGGTCTGGCAGGTATACAACGCGAGCACCTACGGCATCTGGCAGGTCCGTTACACGCAGGGGGCCTGGGAGACGCCCTGGGTCGTATCCAACTACGGGTCATCGTCGACGAACCCGGTGCTGGCGACCTCAGGCGATGGGTCGGTCCTGCTCGCCTACCGGGGGAGCAGCCGGGTGGCCACCAAGATGTACGCGGACGCGACCGGCTGGAGCGGCAGCACGAACATCTCCGGCCCGGCCTCGATCGCGCAGCTTGGGATCGCTTCCAACCTCGCGGGCCAGCGGGTGCTGGTCTGGCAACAGAACGTGGGCGGCTTGTGGCATATCCTGGCCGCGGAGTGGTCGCCCTGGGGCGGATGGAGCTCGGTGCGGACGGTCGATCCCGGCGCCGTCGGAAGCAGTGGCCAGTGGCCGCTTGTCGGTGTGGACGGGCGGGGCGACGCGGTCGCCACATGGATCTACAACAACGGGACCTCGTGGGCTACCTGGACGTCGCGCTTCCGGTGGGCCGAGCCCAACCCGCTCCCGCTCACGGTCTCGTCGCCGCGCAACCGCGAGTCGGTCGGGACGCCCAGCGTGGTGGTCGCGGGGCTCACGGCCGGGGGCGCATCCGTCGAGGTCGGCGGCGCCCATGCGGTGGCGAGTGCCGACGGCCGGTTCGCGGTCACCGTCCCGCTCCGGGAGGGCTGGAACTTCCTCACGGCCACCGCGGCGGGTGCGCAGGGTCAGACGGCCCGCCAGCACCTGTGGGTCGCCTACACCGACCCCGCCCGGGCGCGGGCCAACGAGACGGCCGACGGCGCGGTGGACGGCGGCTGGAAGCTCGGTCACTCCGTGACGGGGGCTACCCGCCTCAATACCATCTACAACGCCCCCTACGGCGGCCAGTGGTACCCCGGGTACTCCGTGTCGATGGGGCCCGGTGGGGACGGGGCGGCGTTCTGGATGGAGGCGAACGCGACGATCCCCTACCCATTCTACGTGTCCGCCTACCTGAACGGCTCGGGGTGGCAGACACCCCACCTCGTCACGGTCGAGGGGAACCCCCCGTGGTCCCCGTTTCTCGTAACCGACGGCGAGGGACGGTCGACGCTCGTCTGGCAGCAGGGCCTGGAGGGCAAGACGAGCGTCTGGACGGTCCAGTACGACCCCGCCTCCGGGTGGGGCCCTGTCATGGACCTGGCCGCGGGGGCCAACGCCGCGATCGGGGCACGGGCCGCCATCGGCACGACGGGCGAGGTCTTCGTCACGTTCGAGCAGGACAACGGCACCAACGACGACTTCGTGGTTCGGCGCTACACGCCCTCCGGCGGTTGGGGACCTACCGTCGTGCTGGGTGCGATCGGCTCGGCGAACATTGCCGAGCAGGTCGTGGCCGTCGCGGGGGCAAACACGGTGCTCGCCGCCTGGACGTGGCGCAGCGGCGGCGTGTCCAACGTCTCGGCGTACCGGTTCACGCCCTCCACGGGGTGGAGTGCCGCGGCCACTGCCGTCCCCGACGGGAACTTCATCTACGCCTTGCGCGGGACCCTCGACACCTACGGGGAGGCCACGCTGGTCTACCGCCAGACCCCGCCCTCTTCGGGCACGTATGACCTCATGGCTGTCCGGTCGGACAGCTCCAACAACTGGGGAACGCCGGTCGAGATCGACGGGCTCACGACGAACTCGCCGAACACCTGGAGGTACGGGCTCGGCGTCGACGGTCGGGGCGACGTCACGGTGATGTTCCTGCAGCACGACGGCACTTCCGACCGCGCATTTGCCAACCGCTACATCCGGGGCTCCGGCTGGACAGGCTCCTCCACGATCGACGCCGACGCCGACGGGAAGGGTTGGGTGACCGGCGGGGTCTCCGATGACGGGACCGTGGTGGCAGCGTGGCACCACTGGGACGGGACCTCCTGGCGCGTCGAGGCGGCGCGGTACATCCCGGGCCTTGGTTGGCAGGCCCCCCAGTGGGTTACGCCCGAGGGCGACTACCAGCGCGACCCGTGGGTCGTGATGACCACCGGCGGCCGGGCGATGATGATCGCGTTCGACTGGCCCGACTGGCCGGGCTCCGGTTGGCAGGACCTCATTGCCTACACGTTCTCGCCGCCGGACATCACGCCGCCGTCGATCTCGATCTCCTCCCCCACGCACGGCTCGACGACGACGAGCGCACTCGCATGGGTGGCCGGGTCGACCGAGCCCGGGGCCCGTGTGTTCGTAAACGAAGTGGAGGCGCTCGTCTCGCCTCTGGGCACCTTCGGCGTGTGGGTGGCCCTTGCCAACGGGACGAACAACATCTCGGTGGCGGCCTTCGACGAGGCCGGCAACACGGCCGGCGCAGGGGTCACGGTGTACTACGACGACCCCGACCGGCGCCGCATCGAGCAGCTCGAGGCCGAGAACGCGGCGCTGCAGGCGGAGCTTGCCGCCACGAACGCCACGCTCCAGGCAGCGATTGCCGCCGGTGACGCGGCGCTCCTCCAGGAGCTCAATGACCTGAACGCGAGCCTGCTGACGCAGCTTGCGGCCCAGAACACGGCGCTGTTGGGGGAGATCGCGGCGCTCAACGGGAGCCTCCTGGCGCAACTGGCTGCCGGCGACGCGGCGCTGGCGCAGCTTATCGCGGACACGAATACGTCGCTGCTTGCCGAGCTTGCGGCCCTCGACGGCGGCCTCACGCAGGCCATCGCCGAAATGAACGCGAGCCTGCTTGCCGAGATGGCGGCGCAGGACGCAGCACTCGCGGCGCAGATCGCGCAGACCAACGCCACGCTCTTTGCCGAGCTGGCCGCGCTCGACGCCTCGCTGCTGCAGGCGCTTGCCGACCAGAACGCGTCCCTGCTCGCGCAGATCGCTCTGACCAACGCCACGCTCTATGCCGAGCTGGCCGCGCTCGACGCCTCGCTGTTGCAGGCGCTTGCCGACCAGAACGCGTCCCTGCTCGCGCAGATCGCGGCGGCCGACCAGGCGCTGCTCGAACTGATCGCGTCGACGAACGCGACGCTCCTAGCGGAACTCGCGGCGATGGACGCGGCGCTTGCGGCGGAGATCGCCTCCGTCAACAGCGACCTGCTCGCCGCCCTTGCGGCGCAGAACGATGACCTCGTCGAGGCGATCGCCATGACGAACGCCTCGCTGCTTGCGCTGCTCGCGGAGCAGAACGCGACGCTGTGGGCCAAGCTCACGGCCGACAACGGGGCGCTCTGGGAGGCCCTCAACGCGACGGCCGCGCAGCAGCGGGCGGAGATTGAAGGCACGCAGTCGGGCCTCGACACCACGAATGCGTCCCTCACAGACACGCAGAACGAGCTCGTCGTCGCCCAGCAGTCGGCGGCCTCGGCGGGAACGATGGCGCTCATCGGCGTGCTGGTGGGCGCCGTCGGCCTTGCGGCCGCCGCGCTCGGGATCATGATCGGCAGGCGCCGGCCGCCGATGCCGCCCCCGGAGCGCGGCGGGCGGCTGGCCCCGCCCACCCCGGGCGGGGCCGAGGAAGTCGAGGTGGATGCGGTGGCCCCACCGGCGGGTGGCCACGGCCACTCGATGGGCACCGAGTTGGAGGTGGCCGGGCCCTTGGAGAACGATCGCTAGCCGGCCACATGATCGGCTCGCGCCCTGCGGGGCTGAGGGTCCGGCCGGGCGGCGGTTGCCGGCGGTGCGACCGCCCCGACGCTACTTCCGGGCCGCCCGGTAGTACCGCTCGCGCAGGACGATCTTGGCCTGCACCTTCTTCGACTCGACCAAGTCACCCAGGGTTCCCGTGACCTCCTGCAACGTGGCGAAGTCCGCCCAGACGTTGAGACCCCGCATCAGCTCGAGCCCTTCGGCGACCTCGTGGGCCGTGTACGCTAGGTCGGGGTTGGCCGCGAGGAAACGGAGGATCTGGCGCTCGATCGTCGATTCGGCGCTTCCCTTCCTGAACTGGGAGTCCGTGATGGGCACGGCGGTCACCCCTTCAGTTTTCGGTGGATCGTGTCGATGGCCCGCTCGACCGCCCGCACCTGCTCGTCGATCCGCTCGTTCTCGACCCATCCCTTGTAATATGTGAGGACATGCAACCGGCCCATCGCGTCGTCATACGCATCCCGCAGGTGGAGTTCGTGGAGCTCGACGAGTCGGTCGCGGGTCTCGTCGTGGTTGCGCGGTACCCCGAGCCCGCGTTTCTGCGCCAGTGCCGCGCACGCTTCGACGAGCGCGTGGAACGCCTTCTCGGACCCCTGGCGGATGAACTTCTTGTCAGCCCGCGTGCGGCCCTCCCGGATCTCGACCTTGGCGTGTGCCAGGAATTCGCGGGCATCCCGTAGGCGTTCGCTCGGGCGGCGCTGGGTCGTCGCCGTGATCGGCGGAGTCATGGGGGACGTCCGAGCGCCGGGTCGCCATTCCGCTAGATGAGGCTTTCGTGATGTCATGCGGGCAACCCTCACGCCCTCACGGATGCGGTATGCCGGTGGCGGGCGGAGGTGGATCGGCCTTCCCCCGCTCACACCGTGTTGGGGCGAGAAGGATGGAGCGGGCGCCCGACGCAGCCCTCTTCGAGGGGAGCGATTCTCCACGGGCGTGCCGAAGCGGCCAGGCCGACAATCCACCGTTGCCGTCTGGGAATCGGCTACAGAAGCGCGCAAAGGGAGGCGCTCGATGCGCCGGATTCTCCTAGCAACCCACGGGAAGGCTTATACCGAGGGCCCCGTAACCCCCGCGATGCAAGTATCGCAGACAGCGAGTGATTTCGACGACCTAGGCCTCGACCCAATCCTCCTCAACGCAGTGCAAGGCCTTGGCTACCAAACTCCCACCCCGATCCAGCGGGAGGCGATCCCCGCGGTCCTCGCGGGGCGCGACCTCATTGGCACGGCCCAGACGGGCTCGGGCAAGACGGCCGCCTTCCTCCTGCCGGTCCTCCAGGGGCTCCTCAAGCAGACGCCGGGCAAGACGCGCGTCCTCGTGCTCACGCCCACGCGCGAGCTCGCAGCGCAGATCCAGGGGGTCCTCGAGGGCCTCGCGAAGAGCACGCGCATCCGCGGGCACGCGGTCTACGGCGGCGTGGGGATGGGGCCGCAGGAGCAGGCGCTTCGACGCGGCGTCGACATCGTCGTCGCGACCCCGGGGCGGCTGCTCGACCACATGGGGCGGGGCAACGTCAACTTCCGCAGCCTCCAGGTCCTCATCCTCGATGAGGCCGACCGGATGTTCGAGATGGGGTTCCTGCCGGACGTGCGCCGCATCGTAGGAGCACTCCCCAAGCGGCGCCAGACCCTCCTCTTCTCGGCGACCATGCCCCGGGAGATGGAGGACCTCGCGCGGCAGGTGTGCCACGACCCCTTCCGGATCTCCGTCTCGAAGCTTCAGCGGCCGCCGAAGACGATCAAGCAATCGGTGTACCCGGTGGCCGAGCACCTGAAGGGCCGGCTCCTGGTTCGGCTGCTCGAGCAGCCCGAGGTCACCTCCGCGCTCGTGTTCGTCCGCACGAAGCGGCGCGCAGACCGCGTCGCGAAGCAGCTCGGCGCCGAACGGTTCGATGTTGGGGTGATCCACGGGAACCGGAGCCAGAACCAGCGGCAGAATGCGCTCGCGGGTTTCCGCAGCGGGCACCACCAGGTCCTCGTCGCCACCGATGTTGCGGCCCGCGGGATCGATGTCGAGGGGATTTCGCACGTCATCAACTACGATGTGCCCCATGTGGCGACAGACTACCTCCACCGGGTCGGGCGGACCGCCCGGATGGAGGCGCTGGGGGCGGCGATGACGATGGCCACACCCGAGGACAAGGACAAGCTCCGCGGGATCGAGAGGGCGCTTGGAGGGCCGATCGAACGAGTCGAGCTTCAGGACTTCAATTACAAGGCGGCGCCACCGCCCAGGAAGCCGCAGCCGCAGGGCCACGGCCGCGGGCCGGGGCGACGCCCGATGTCCCGGCACGGGCGGGGCGGCGGTCGCCGCTAGCGCAGGTTGGGAGTCGTCCGCGCTGAGCCGCCGCCCCCCCGTTGGTCAGGCCCGGCCTCACGCCGGGGGGAAGTCGGGCGCCTCCACGAGCGCGGTGAGGAGGTCCAAGGACTGGCCCCAGCCGGCCTGCGCGTCGGACACCTTGATGAGCTTCGGCACGCCCGTCTGCTCGACGCTGACCTCCGTGCCCCCCTCGACCGCCTTGAAGGTGATCGTCGTCACCATCTCGCCCTGCATCTCGGGGTTGTCCGTCTCGAACGCGTCCGTGTAGCGGATCCTCTCGAAGGGCTTCAGCTCGAGGTACTTCCCGCCGAACGCCTGTGGGCACTTCTTGTTCAGCGAGCTGAAGCTCATCCGGTAGGTGCCGCCCACCTTCGGCTCCATGTGGTGCACCTTCGCCGTGAACCCGTGGGGCGGTAGCCACTTGACCATTGCGTCCGGGTCCAGGAACGCGTTGTACACGCGCTCCGGCGGCGCCTTGATCGTTCGCTTCACCCGCACGGTCCCTGTTTCCACCTTTGTCTGCGTCATGTTCTCCTCTCCCTCTTCTCGACCTTCCGGGCCACCTCGTCGAGCCGGTCCTCCCAAAAGAGGCGGTATTGCACGATCCACCCGAAGGCCGCCGAGAGCGGCGCGACCTTCAGCGCGCAGCGCCGCACGCGGCCGTCGGGCGTCTGATCGAGCAGCCCGGCGTCCTCGAGCACGCGCAGGTGCTGCGAGACCGCGGGCAGGCTCACCTTGTGGGGCTCCGCGAGCTCCCCGACGGTGCACTCCCCCTCCGCCAGTCGCTCGATGATCGCGCGCCGGATGGGGTGGGCGAGCGCCGCGAAGACCGCGTCGAGCTCGAGTTGCTGACCCTTAAGCATCAGCTTAAGCAACGCCGGGATAATACTTAAGGATTTGCTTAACTGTTTCGTCCACCGGCCGGGCGCGCCGCTGGGGGCTCAGGGGCCGCCGGGCGAAAGGGAACCGCGCGAGGTGACCCGGCGCGCCCACCGCCAGAGGCGCGCCGCGTTGCGCCTGGCCTCGGACACGCCACGGCGCACGAACCCTAGAATCAAAAACGGCGCCCGGGCCCCGCCCGGATGACCAACGGGCACCCCGCGACCCGCCGCAGGCGCGGCCTGGGCGGACTGGACGACCGCGAGGGATTCGTCGTCCGCCCCACCGGCCGGCGAGCGCACGACCGGACGGCCGGTCGCGCCCGGGGGCTCCGCGAGGAGCACCAGAATCGCTGCGTTTGCCGCCGCAAGCTCCGCCCGCTCCTGCTCGAGTGCCCTGCGCTCGCGTTCGGTGGCCTCCCACCGGGCGGCCCGTTCCGACGCTTCGTTCCGGACGGCGTCGAGCGCCGCCTCGAGCCCAAGGACCTGTTCGCGCTGGCGGTTGCACTCGTCGACAAGAGCCGCCCGCTGGGCTTCGACCGCGGCCGTAGCCCCTTCCTGCGACGCTAGGCACGCTTCGAGGCGGAGGGCGGCCTCACGCTCGGCCCCCAGCGCCCGCTCGACCTGCGACGCAATGATGAGCTTGGCGTCGAGGGCGAGCCGCGAGGACTCGGCGCGCTCTTCCGACGCGCGGAGCGCCTCCGCGGCGCGCTCCGCGAGGGCTGCCATCACGTCGCGCTCGGCGCGAGCCTCCTGCTGGGCCTCCTCGGCCGCGGCGAGCGCCGCGGCCTTCCCTGCGTGCGCGCGCTGGAGGTCCTGCGACCAGCTCTCGAGCTCGGCCGCCCCGCGCTCGGTCTCCTCCAGCCGCAGCTCCGCCACCTCGAGCTCGCGGCGGGCGGACCGCAACGACCCTTCGGCCGCCTCGCGGGCGGCCATGGCCTCCACCAGGCGGTCCCCGCGCTCCTGCGACTCGGCTTGGGCGGCCTGCAGCGTCTCCTGGAGCTCGTCGACCATCGCCTCCTTCGCGCCCAGGGCGAGCCGCGCGTCCTCGCACAACTTCACCACCTCGTGGCGCGCACGCTCCTCGCGGGTCGCGCGCTCGCCGAGCCGCTCGGCCTCCGCGCGGACGGCAGCAAGTTCCACCTCGACCGCCCCCAGCTCGGATTCCTTCCGGTCGAGCTCCTGCGTGGCCAGGATCGACCTCGCCACCTCCCGCGCCAGCTCGGCCTGCGCGGATTCCAGCTCCCGCTGCGCGCGGTCGGCCGCCTCCTCCGCGTGCTGCCGCAGCTGGATCTCGACGCCGAGCATCTTCTGGGTGCTCGCGAGGGCCTCCCGCTGCGCGTCGGCCTCCGCCGCCCGCGCGATCTCGCCGACGTGCCGCGCCACGTCGCCGTGCTCCTCCAGCCGATCGCGGATGAGCTCGCTCCTCGCTTCCATCCAATTGGCGAAGAGCACCTCCATCGTGGCGTCGTCGAGGTCCCCGACGTCGAGGTCGGCAAGGTGCTCCGGGGCCTCCACGACCGTGGCGGCTCCGGCGCGCCGCCTCCCCCCCCGCTCCGCCGGGCGCCGCCGTGTGGCGCTCGCCGGGCCGTCCCCCCCAGCCCCCGCGCGGTTCCGCTGCCGCTCGACGGCGAGCTGCTTCAGCAGTTCGATGGACTGTCGCTGGAGCTGGCCCAACTCTCGCTCAACGCGCCGACGCTTCGCCTGCTCCGCCGCATGGCGGGACCGGAGCTCCACCAGTCGGGCCCCTCCCGCGCCCGCGTACGCCGGGAGTTCGACACGTTGGACCGGGATGTCCACGCCTTCCAGCGAATCGGCGGCCATTTGCTTCACCACGGGGACACCCCAGGGGGCACGACCGCGCGATTCAGGCCCCGGGGGCGTATTTGGCCGTGCCGGGGTGACTTCCACCGGCGATAGGAGGCACGGAGCGCGCGACGCACGCCCCCCTCGGACGGCTCACGTATCCCCCCCGCCGGCGCGCGTCACCCCTGCACCATCCCGAAACGCTCGCCCCTCGCTGTCTTCCGGATGAAATGCGCCAGGCGCCGCTCGAATTCCTCTGGCCGCGAGCGCGCGCCTTCGATCCAGCCGACGCGGATCCGCTTGTACGCCTCGGGCAACCGCTGGTAGTGCGCCCACGCCCTTGGGTCACCCCGTATCCGGCGCTCGATGTCCTTGGCCACCACGAGGGGAGGGGGGTCGAGCCATTGGTCGACCCCGGGAAGCGCCTGGAGGCCGGCCGGGGTCATGCGGCCCTCCCGGACGAGGCGCCGCACGCGGGCGCGGTTCACCTCGGAGACCGGAGACCCCCGACGCCGCGGCGAGCAGCGCTGGGCGCGCGCCCCCGCCCCGAGGGGCTTCACCACGCTGTCGATCCACCCGAAGCAGAGCGCCTCGTCGACCGCGTCGTTGTAGGGGACGGATCGCTTCCCAGACGCCTTCGTGTGCAACACGAGCCACGCCTCCGTGGCCGTCCGGTGGTGCTTCGCCAGCCACGCGCGCCACTCGGACGCGTCCCTCGCGCGGACGAGCGGTTTCAGCGGCGGTTGTGGCTTGGTCATGGGGGCGGCCGCCCCAAAGGGGCGCCTCCACATGAGGGTTCGGGCCGCGCGGTGGGGGGAGGGCCCCCGGCAAACCGATTTGAACCCGGGGGCCCATGCCCTGCCGGTGAATCCTTGGCGGGGAGCCCCATCCTGAAGGTCGATACGATCTGGGTACACATCCGCGACGTCCGCCGGGCCCGCGTATTCTACCGAGACGCGCTCGGCCTGGCCGAGCTCCACTACGACGAAGCATCCCAACACGCCTCGTACAGGCTCCCCCGCGGCCCCCCGCTCGCGATGCACAAGCAGGGGAAGGGGGAGCCCGGGCGGAGGGCGGGCACCGTGACCGGCCTCTACCTGCGCGTCGCCGATGTGCGCAAGGCCGCGCGCGCGATCAAGCGCCGCGGCGGCCGGGTCACGGACGAGCCCGAGAAGATGCCATGGGGCAAATGGAACGCGACCGTCGCGGACCCGGACGGCAACGAGTTCGTCCTGACGGACTGACGGATGGCCCCGCAGGTGAACACAACCGCATCGGGATGCTTGCAGCCGAAACACACGGGCCTTAGCCTCCGGGGGCGAGCGCGCTTTGCGGCCGCCGCCGCCCGCGTGAGATACGATGTGTGCCTCCTCAAGGATCCTGCCGATCGTCCTCGGCGCGTGCCTGCTTGCGGCTGTGCTCCTCCCAGGGCTCGCCAGTGCGGCGCGGCCCGCCGACCCGGGGGACACGGGAAAGCGGTGCGACCCCGACCACGGGAAGGGGAAGGGGCGCGGGAACGAGTGCCCGCCGACCCCTCCACCGCCCCCCCCGCCGCCACCGGAACCCTGCGACCCCCAGGCCTACGAGTGCTGTCCGGTGTACGTGCTTGGCGCCGACGGCACCATGGTCCTCGTGTACGACCCCTGCGACCCCTGCCCGGTGGAGCCGCTGTCCGTGGGGGCGACGGTTGTCAACGGGACGGACGAGCCGGAACGGATCGCCTGCCCGATGTGAGGGGCGCAGCCGCGCGGCCGCGCACCCGGTTGTCGGTGGTCCGTACCACAGAGTATTACTACGGCCCACCCTCGAAGGAGGAAGGGGACTGCGGTGACCGACCGCCCATCGTTATCGGTTGCATGCGCCGTGGCCGCAACCCTCATGGTCGTGGGGGCGTCCCCGCTCGCGGGCGCCGGCCTCACCTCCGGCGATGTCGATGACAACCTGAACTTCCAGCACTTCCTGGGCTACGCTGGCGCGGTCGCGCAGACGAACTGGGACCTCCCGCGGCTGGACCTCGCGGACCGGGTGACGCTGCGCATCACCACGGCGGAAGGCGCCCCCGTCCCCCTCGCGCGCGCCGAATTCCGGGATGCGGCGAAGGCGGGAAGCCCTGTCGCGGTCGCGCACGCCGGAACCGATGGGGTGCTCCAGTTGTTCCCGACGCACGACCTCGGGGCGTCTGGCGGGACGCTCGTGGTCGAGATCTTCCTGCCGGGCGGGACAGAATCGGTCTACCGAGGCGAGATCGCCGCCGGCCCCGCTGCGCGCTGGCGCGACCTGGTGCTGGACATCTCGCCGACCCGGGGGGCGCCGGCGGCGCTCGACATCATGCTCGTGCTGGACACGACGGGCAGCATGGAAGACGAGTTCGAGTACCTCGCGCAGGAGCTCGGCTCGATCGTAGGCCAGGCGCGGGGGCTGCACCCGCAGGTCGACATGCGGTTCTCGCTCGTCGTCTACCGTGACCACTACGACGACTACGTGGTTAGGTCGTATCCGTTCACCGAATCGCTCGACACGTTCGAGGCGGCGCTCGCGAACCAGAGCGCGTCCGGCGGCGGCGACCTCCCGGAGGCCGTGGAGGAGGCGGTCGAGGAGGCGCTCGACCAGGGCTGGCGGGACGGCAACACGGCGCGCCTCATGTGGCTCGTGGCCGACGCGGCGCCGCATGCGGAGGGCTACCAGCGGCTCATCGACGCCTTCGGCGACGCCCGCGCGCAGGGCATCCGCGTGTACCCGATCGCCGGCAGCAGCGGGTCGCCGCAGGCCGAGTACCTGTTCCGCGCGGGGGCGCTGCTCACAGGCGGGCGCTACGCCTTCCTCACCGACGACTCCGGCCTCGGCGGAGCGCACGGCGAGCCGACGGTGGCCTGCTACCAGGTCACGGAGCTGCGCGACCTGATGTCGCGCGTCGTGGCGGGGGAGCTTGCGGGCCAGCGCGTGGAGGCGGATCCGGTGTCCGTCGTGCGGACGGTGGGCAGCATCGACCGCGGCGTTTGTGTCGACCCGGAGGAGCACGCCGAGGAGCCGGCGGCCGAGGAGCCGCGCGGGCCCTCCATCCCGGCCTCGGTGCTGCCGCCGGGCAGTGTTGAGGGCGGGGCCGACGCCGGGGCCGAGCCGGCCGCGCCTGCGCCGGAGACAGGAACGGTGGTGTACGCGGAGGGAAGCGCGCCCGCGGGGTCGGGGGATGTCGCGGACACGGGTGGAGCTGCGCCGCCGCCCGCGGTGCCCCTCGCGCCGCCCCCGGCGCCGCCGGGCGATCCCGCGCTCCTCTCGGGGGCGGGCGACGGTCGACTCGGTGCGAGCACCCTCACTACCACCCTATCGTCCGCGGACGATCCCCACCGCGCCGGCGACGGCCCGCTGCAAGTGGCCGGCGCGGGCGTGAGCGCAGCACCCGCGGTTCTCGTCGCGCCCGGGTGGCTGCTGATCGTGGCGATGATCGCGGTCGTTGGCGCCGTGGTCGCAGTCGAGGTCGCCAAGTCCCGCGCCGCGCCACCGTGAGCGAAGGAACGACGGGATCGCGCGGCCCCCGCTCGGAACACCTCACCTTGCAGGCGACCGCCGCAGCCCCACGCAAGGCTTTATCACGCGGTCTGGCCACTTGCGACGTTCAGGCGATGCCATGTCCCGATGGTGGAATTCCCTCCCAAACCGGCCCCGCGCGCGAACACCCCTTTCCGCGGTCCTCGTCGCCGCCGCGCTGCTCGCGCTGCCCGCGGGGCCCGCGGCGAGCGCGGGGGCGGGGCAGGCGCCTTCCCCCGACGATGTTGACATCCCCATCGTATCCTACGACTTCGAGGGGGCCAGCCTGGGGGCCAATTGGACGGTCGCCGACGTGGACGCGAACAACGGCACGGACACCTGGGCGCGTTCCACCTACCGGGCGTCGGCCGGCAACGGGAGCGCGTGGGCAGCGGGGGAAGGCAACCGCACATACAACGGCACGACCACGTTCCTCACGGACGGCTTCGAAGGCGCCATCGCCGCGAACTGGACCATGGAAGACCTGAACAACCTCTCGGGCTACGACTACTGGGGCCCATCGAGTGCGCGCGCCCGGACGGGCTCGTACAGCCTCTGGTCCGCTGCCGTTGGTTTCAACGACGACAACGGGACGGACGTCAACGCCAACCTCAGCCTCTACGACACCGAAATGGAGGCGCTCGCGCTGCACAACATCACGCTCCCTCCCGCCGGCCACGCCATGATAAGCTTCTGGTACTGGCTGGACGCGGAGGACGGCTACGACTACCTCTTCCTCGTCCTGAACGTAAGCGGCTCATGGATTATCCGCGACGCGCAAACCGGAAGCTCGGGGCCGGGCCAGGGGTGGCTGAGGTCGCAGTGGCTTGTGCCCGCGGGGACCGCCCAGTTCGGTTTCCTGTTCATCTCCGACTCGATCTTCGTCGACGAAGGCGCCTATGTCGACGACATCGAGTTGGTGACGGTCGAGGCCTCGACCGTGATCAACGAGGGCTTCGAGGCACCCCTTGCGCCGAACTGGACCGCGAGCGACCGTGACGGGACCTACGGGAGCGACTACTGGAACCGGACGACCGCCCGGTCGTTCAGCGGCAATTGGAGCGCTTGGAGCGCGGAGGAGGGCTACAACGACGATACGGCCGCCGGCGACAACCGCAACATCTCGCTCTACGACAGCTACATGGACGCAATCATCTGGCGGTCCGTCGACCTCTCGAACTACACTTCGGCCCAGCTCGACTTTGCGCTCTGGCTGGACGCCGAGTGGACGTACGACTTCTTCTACGTCGCCTACTTCAGCGCGAACCGGTGGACGCTCATTGGCCAGACGGACGGGAGCGAGATGCCATTCCTGGCGTGGATCCGGGTCACCGCGTCCATCCCCGTCACGGCTACCCGCGTGGGCTTTGTATTCCAGACGGACCTGAGCATCGTGTACGAGGGCGCGTACGTCGACGACGTCCTGCTCCTCGGCTTCCCCCGGGTCGAAGCGAATGCCGCGCTGCGCGCCTACGACGATGGCATGAACGCGACCATGGTCGCGCCCGTCTCCCTGGGCGCGCTTCCCTCAGCGCGTCTCGAGTACAGCTACTGGATCGACACCGGCGGCCCCCTCAACTTCCTGGAGGTCATGTACCAGGTGGGCGGCATGTGGTTCGCAGCCGACCGGCGCTCGGGGTCGAGCGGCGGGTGGCAGTCCTCCACCGTGGCGCTGCCGGCAAACACGACACACATCGGATTCCGGTTCGTCTCCGCGGTGTTGGGGACGCGCGAGGGGGCCTACGTCGACGACCTGCGTGTGATTGGGACCGCTCCCGACTTGACCTGCACTGCGGATGTGTCCCCGCTGGCGGGCATCGAGCAGGATACGATCTTCTCGTTCACGGCAACCCCCGCAGGAGGTATCCTCCCGCTGTCTGTGACGTGGGACTTCGGGGACGGGACGGTCGGCAACGGCGCCTCGCCGGCCCACGGCTACAATACTGCCGGCATCTACAACGTCACGCTGACGGTACGTGACGCCGTCGGTCAGGCATGCACACCCCCCTCCCTGACGGTTGACGTTTCGCACGACCTCGACCCCCTCATCCTCACGCCGCCGTTCGGGCAGGTAGTCGAGGGCATGACGGTCCAGATCTCGGCAACAGACGACGTGGGCCACGCGCTCGCCTTCGATTGGTCGGTCGACGACCCCGTCTGCGGCTCGCTCGCTCCTCTCACGGGACCCGCAACGGACTTCACGGCATCACAGGACGCGGGCGGCATGACATGCACGATCCAGGCGGCGTTCGGCGGCGCGTTCGGGTCCGCTTCCTTCGACGTCCTCCACGACGTCCAGACGATAACGGTGACCCCCGGGACGGCCGAGCTCGTCGAAGGGCAGTCCGTTTCCCTGTCGGCCACCGACACGCACGGGCACGCCCTTCCCTTCATGTGGTCCACGACCTGCGGGAGCGTGTCCCCGGAATCCGACAGCGCCACCACAACGTTCACCGCCGCCACCGACGGCCCGGGCCTCTGCGAGGTGACCGCGTCGTACGGGGGCGGGAGCGCGTCCGCGCTCGTCACGGTGACGCACGACCTTGGCAATGTGCGGGTCGAGGCGGACAGCACGACCGTGCTGGAGGGCGCTGACATCACGCTGCGCTTCGTCGACGGGGCCGGCCACGTCCTCGAGGCGCTCTGGTCCGTGACACCCGCGGGCTGCGGGCAGCTCTCGCAGGCCGCACCGGGCGAGGTGACGCTCGCCATCGACGCGGGCGCCGGCGGCACGAGCTGCGACGTCGAGGCCACCTATGGGTCGGCCGTGGCGTCGGCCACGCTGACCATCGACCACGACACGTCGGGTGCCGCCATCTCGCCGCCCGACACCCTCGTGATCGAAGGGGGCGACCGCGCGTTCACGTACCGGGACACCCACGGCCATGCGATCGATGTCGCGTGGTCGCTCGACCCGCCATCCTGCGGGGCGCTCTCGGCAACGACAGGTTCCGCCACCACCGTGAGGCTATCCGCCACCGCGGGCGGCTCGGTATGCGTGCTCTCGGCGACCCTCGGCGCGCAGGTCTGGACGGCAGCGATCACGGTGGACCACGGCCCGGCGACCACGGTCACCGTGGCGCCGACGAGCTCCTCGGCGGTCGAGGGCGAGGCGGTGACCTTCATGGCCACCCTGCGGGACGCCGCCGGCCACGAGCTCGACGCCTCCGTGGTCGGCTGGACGACGGACTGCGGTGCGCGCTCCACCTCCACGGGCTCCACCACGGTCGTCACCATGCGCTCGGACGCTGGCGGCACCGACTGCACGGTCACGGCGTCCCACGGGTCGATCAGCGACGCGGTGACGGTGACCGTGCGCCACGCGGGGCCCTTCCACGTGGCCGTGACCCCCTCGACGCGGATATTGGAGGCCGGCGCCACCGCCGACTTCACGGCAGCCGTCCGCGACGCGGCGGGCCACGATGTCGCGGGCGCGTCCATCGCGTGGGAGGTCACATGCGGAAGCCTTTCGGCCGCTACCGGCGCCTCCGTCACGTTCACGGCCGCGGAACTGGCGGCCACCTGCCAGGTGATGGCCTCCGCGACGCTCACGGGCGAGACGGTGGAGGCCGCAATTGCCTCCGTGACGGTGACCGCGCCGGAAGGACCCGGCGACGGCGGCGGGGGCGGCGGGGGTGGAGGCGGCGTGGACATGCTCCTCGTCGGCGGCCTCGTCGCGGCCATCGCGGTGGGCGGCGCCGCGTTCATGCTCATGCGGCGGTCGCGCGGGCGCGGCGGCGAGCCGGGCGAGGGCGGCCAGCCACCCGCGGCTCCTTGATCGGAGGCGCCGCGGGCCGCCACGAATACGGCGGGGTCGTGGCCGGTGTCTCACGGGTGTCACATGTGGCGCCAGGTGGGAACGTTCCTGGCAGCCCGACCCTCGTCATCATATGCTAGAAGCGTTTCCCCGCGCATACCACTCTGGAGCCGATCGCATGACCCTCGCCATCGAGACTGCGGGACTCGTGAAACACTTCGGCAAGACGAGGGCGGTCGAGGGCGTCGACCTGCGCATCAAGACGGGCGCCGTGTACGGCCTCCTCGGGCCGAACGGCGCGGGCAAGACCACGACGATCCGCGTCCTCACGACCCTCCTGCGGCCCACCTCCGGCTCGGCCTCCGTCCTCGGGATGGACGTCGTGCGCGAGGCGAAGGCGGTCCGCGCGAAGGTGGGGCTCACCGGCCAATTCGCCTCCGTCGACGAGGACCTCTCCGGCCATGAGAACCTCGTGCTCGTCGGGCGGCTCCTCGGGCTTCCCTGGGGGACGGCACGCGAGCGCGCAAGCGAGCTCCTCGAGGCCTTCGGGCTCGCCGAGGCCTCCAAGCGGCTCGTGAAGACGTACTCCGGCGGGATGCGCCGCCGCCTCGACATCGCCGCGAGCCTCGTCACGACCCCCGAGGTGCTCTTCCTCGACGAGCCGACCTCCGGGCTCGACCCGCGCAGCCGCAACCAGGTGTGGGACATCATCCGTGGGATCACGAAGACGGGGACGACTGTGCTGCTCACCACCCAGTACCTCGAGGAGGCCGACCGGCTCGCCGAGCGGATGGCGGTCATCGACCACGGCCGCCTCATCGCCGAGGGGACGAGCGGCGACCTCAAGGCCTCCGTGGGAGCGAACCGCCTGCACATCCGCCTGCGCAACCCCGGAGAGCGGGCCCGGGCCGAGGCGGTCCTCGCCTCGTCGATCGGGGCGGTGGAGCCCAACGGCACGGAGCCCGCGCGCATCACCGCGAACGTCTCCGGCGAGCAGGCCGCCACGGAGGCGCTTGCGGCTCTCTCGCGCGCGGGGATCCGCGTCGCCGAGTTCTCGCTCGGGAGCCCTAGCCTCGACGAGGTGTTCCTCGCGCTCACCGGCAAGCCCGCCGAGGACCCGACGGCATCAGAGGGGGCGGCCAAGTGAGCGCCGACGCGATCCCCGCGACCGTGAACGAGGGCGCCTTCGGGCGCATCCTCTCGGGCGAGGTCCGGCCGCGCCACGTGGGGCCGCTCTCGGCGACGGTCACGCTAGGGTGGCGCGCGCTCCTCAAGATCAAGCACGTCCCCTTCCAGCTCTTCGACGTGACCGCCTTCCCCCTCATGATGACGCTCATGTTCACCTTCCTATTCGGGGGCGCGCTCGCGGGGTCCCCCGAGGTCTACATCCAATACCTCCTCCCGGGGATCCTCGTCCAGGCGACCATCTTCATCACGGTGTACACGGGCGTCGGGCTCAACACGGACATCCACAAGGGCGTCTTCGACCGGTTCCGGTCGCTCCCGATGTGGCAGCCGGCCCCGGTCTTCGGGGCGCTGCTCGGGGACGTGATGCGGTACCTCCTCGCCGCCATGATGGTCATCGGCCTCGGGCTCGTCCTCGGCTTCCGTCCGGGCGGCGGCGCCGTCGGCGTGCTGCTCGCCGTCGGCCTCGTGCTCCTGCTCGCCTTTTCGGTGTCGTGGATCTGGATCGTCATCAGCATGCTCGTCAAGACCCCGGAGTCCGTGATGACCACGAGCTTCCTCGTCCTCTTCCCGCTGACCTTCATCAGCAACATCTTCGTCAACCCGTCGACGATGCCGGAGTGGCTGCAGGGCGTCGTGAACGCCAACCCCATCACACACCTGGTGACCGCATCCCGCGGCCTCATGCACGGGACCGACGTCACCGGGAACGTTACGGCGGTGCTCTTCGCGTGCCTCGTGATCGTGGCCGTGTTCGCGCCGCTCGCGCTCAAGATGTACCACCGGGAGCGGTGAGCGGCACGGCGCGGCGCGTCCGGTACTCCGTGCTCGTCTCGCTCGACGGCTTCTGCGCCGGGCCCGAGGGCGAGCTCGACTGGCACCCGGTCGACGAGGAGCTGCACCGGTTCTTCAACGAGTTCGACCGGCAGGCGGACACGCACCTCTACGGGCGCCGCACGTACGAGGTGATGGCCGCGTTCTGGCCGCGGGCCGAGGACGACCCCGACCTGCCGGACTACGTGCGCGAGTACGCACGCATCTGGAAGGGCCTGGAGAGGATCGTCGCCTCGCGGACGCTGCAGGAGGCCCCCTGGGCCACGCGGATCCTTCGGGACGGTGTGGGCCAGGAGCTCGCGCGGCTCAAGTCGCTTCCTGGAAAGGACATCGCGGTCGGCGGCCCGGCTCTCGTTTCGCAGCTCCTGCCGCTCGGGCTCGTCGACGAGGTACGGGTTTCCCTCGCGCCCATCCTGCTCGGCCGTGGCCGTCCGCTCAGCATGGCGGGAGCCGGTGCGGTCGGGTTGCGTCTCGTCGACACCCGCCGGTTCGGTTCGGGGGTCGTCCACCTCCGCTACGAGACGGTCCCGCCGCCGGCCGGGGACTGAATCCAGGCGTCCGAGGGCGCGATCGGTGCGCCCAAGGGCCGCGGCCCTCATATGGCACGCCGCCATGGTGGGATTGCTTTCGAGCCGACCGGGCGGTCCCCCCATGCGCTACGACTTCCACACGCACAGCTTCCTCTCGGACGGCGCGTCGCACCCCCTGGAGGTTGCCTACCGCGCAAAGCAGGCGGGCCACCGGGCGATCGCAATCACCGACCACGCCGGGCTCACGGACGCGCGCCACCTGGTGCCACGGCTGGCGAAGGAGTGCGAGGCGGCCACGGAGTCGTTCGGCCTCCTTGTTGTCCCTGGCGTCGAGCTCACCTATGTCCCCCCGCGGCGGATCGGGGCGGCGGCCAACGCGGCGCGGAGAGCGGGCGCGGTCATCGTGATCGTGCACGGGGAGACGCTCAACGGCCCCACGCCGAAGGGCACGAACGCGGCAGCCGTGCGGGCGGCGGGCGTTGACGTCCTGGCGCACCCCGGGCTGATCAGCAAGAGGGACGCAGAGGCCGCGGCAGGGAACGGCGTATTCCTCGAGGTGTCGTCGAAGGTGAACCACAGCCTAGCCAACGGCCACGTCGTGCGCGCCGCGCAAGGCGCCGGCGCTCGGCTGCTCGTCAACTCGGACACGCACACGCCGGAGATGTTGCTCTCCGAGGCGAGGGCCCGCCAAATCGCGGCGGGCGCGGGGTTGAGTGGGCGGGCGCTCGAGGATGCGCTGGTTTCGTCGCCAAGGGCGCTGCTCAAGCGCCATGGGCTGGGTTGAGGGTCGCTTACACTTCATCCGTGACGCGGCGCACGTAGTCAGCAGCCTGGTCGAGCGCCGCCTCAAGGGTCTTCCGCTCCGGGAGTTCGCCGTAGTAGAAGTAGCGTGCGTGGAGGCGGTCGGCCATCGCGTGCAGCCGTTCTGACAAGTCATCCCGCCCGACCTTCTCCAGGAACTTGTGGCGCGATGGGTGCGCGGGCGGGCCAGGTTCGGGGATGAGCCCGTGCCGCCCCATCGCGGCGTCGGTGGCCTGGATCACCGCAAGCCATGCTTTCTCGGCGGCGTCGCGGACGTGGCGCATGTCGTCCTGCGCGTAGCCCAGAGCCGCCTCTTCGCGAGCCATAGAGAGGAAACTCGAGGCCATCTCGTGAAGTGCCTTCGGTGAGGTGCCTGTCGCCACGGGCGGGGCGTGGCTAGGCGGCCTAATGAAGGTTTGCGGAGAGGTTTCCGCAGAATCTCGCACCCTCCCATGCGCCCGCCCGGCCGGACCCGCCTGCGACAGGCGCGACCCGCCGGGGTGCGCCACCGGGCCAACCGTACCACAACGGCTTATTAGGGCGCAAACCCGCGTGGAAACGGGGAACCCCATGACAAACCGCCGCGCGCCGAAGGCCCTCGGATTCTGTCTCGCCATGATCGTGCTCGCGTCGCCCGCCGCAGGCGCGGGCCTTACCGCGGGCGACGTGGATGACAACCTGAACTTCGAAGCCTTCCAGGCCTATGCGGCGGGCGCCACCGAGGGCGTCCTAAACAAGCTGCCGGACCCCGACCTCTCCGACCGGGTGACGCTCCGCGTGCGCTCGGCCGACGGCGCGCCCGTCTCGTGGGCGCGGGTCGTCTACCGGGACGCGGACGGCCCCGCGGGCTCCTCGGCGATGGCGTTCACCGGCTCGGACGGGGTCGTGCGCCTCTTCCCGGCGTACGAGCTCGGCGGCGCCGCCGAGCGTCTCGCGGTCGACGTCTACCACCCCACGGCGCAGCAACCGGGGACCTCCGTGGAGCTTGCCACCGCCGACCTCGCGGAGTCCCGCGTGTTCGACGTCGTCCTCGCAACGGGCACGCCGGCGCCGGCCGCTCTCGACCTAGCGATCGTCCTGGACACGACCGGCAGCATGGGCGACGAGTTCGAGTACCTGGCTGACGAGCTCGAGGGGATCGTGGGCAGCGTGCGAGAGCAGCAGCCCGACGTCCACATGCGTTTCGCGCTTGTCGTCTACCGCGACCACGGGGACGCCTACGTGGTGCGTTCGTACCCGTTCACCGACTCCCTGGAGGGCATGCAGGCGACGCTCGCCGCGCAGGATTCGCGCGGCGGCGGCGACACGCCCGAGGCCGTCGAGGAGGCGCTGGAGGCGGCGATGCAGCTGGACTGGCGGGGCGGCAACACCGCGAAACTCCTCTGGCTCGTCGCGGACGCCCCCCCACACGCCTCAGGCTATGACCGCACGATGGAGGCCTACCGGGACGCCCGGGAGCGCGGCGTCCACATCTACCCCGTGAGCGGCTCCGGCGTCGGAGACGCCGCCGAGTACCTCTTCCGGGTGGGCGCGCTGCTCACGCAGGGCCGGTACGCCTTCCTCACGGACGACTCGGGGATCGGCGAGTCCCACGTGGAGCCGGCGGTCCCGTGTTTCCAGGTCGTGGAGCTCTCCGACCTGCTGACGCGCATCGTGGAGGGCGAGCTCGCGGGGCACCGGGTCGAGGCGGCGCCCGAGTCCGTCATCCGCACGGTGGGCAACTTCCACAAGGGCGTGTGCCTGGCCCCCGGCGAGGAACCGGGGGGCGAGGAGCCGGCGCCCGCGCCGCCGGAGCTGCCGGGTACCGCACGGACCTCCGGGCCGCCCTCGGCGACGGGCGAGACGAGCGCGGCCTCCACGCCGGGCTTGGGGGCGCCCATCCTCCTGCTGGCGCTTGCGGGCGTGGCGGTGGCGGCGTCGCGTGTGAGGCGGCCGGGCAAACCCCGGAGCTAGCCAGGCGAACCGGCCCGCCCGGCCGGTTGGGTCGACCCCGCATGGCCGGCGAGCCGGGGCGCGCACAAGCCACAGGAAGCCCAGGCGCCGAAGGGGCCGCACAGGCCGGGCGGGCCCCTGGCGGAGGCGGCGCCTTGCCCGAAGTGCGGTGCAGGCGTCGCCCCTCGGGCGGCTCGGTGCGCCGCGTGCGGGCTGGATCTGAGCTGGGACTAGCCATGGCGAGCGGTCGCCAGGCGCCGCCCTACTTCCCCGCCACGATCTTCACGACGTCCCCCGCCTTCAGCGCGTGGTCGGCCCCCACGACCCGCCGCGCCCGCGCGTCGATGGCGCGGATGAAGTGCTCGCCGAGGTCCGTGTGCACCTTGAACGCGAGGTCGCGCGCGGTCGCCCCCTCGGGGACGAGGTGCGCGTGGGGGAGCACGTTCCCGTCCTTGTCCGTCCACTTCCCCTCGTCCTCGACGGGGTAGACGGGGATGAGGCGCAGCCGCTCGAAGACCGCGTGCTCCAGCACCCGCTGCACGCCAGTTGACCCCCAGGCCCCGAGGAACGCCCGGATCTTCTCGAGCCCCGCAACCTGCGCGGCGCTGAGGGCCTCCGCCTTGAGGACCTCAAACGAGCCCGCGCCGAGCGCATAGCGGACGACCCCCGCACGGTCCGCGCGCCGCAGCGCGAGCTCCATCTCGGCGGCCGTCGGGAACACCTCGCCCCCCGCGGCCTCGTCGATCCGCTCGACCGCCTCGCGGTCGGCAAGGTCGCACTTGTTGGCGGCGATCAGGATGGGCTTGCCGAGCCGTTGGAGGGCCTGAGCGACCGCCATGAAGTCGTCGCCTTTCCACGCGGAGGCTTTTGCGGGAGGCGGGTGCTCGCGCAGCGCGGCCATGGCCTGCCCGCGGGAGATCCCGAGCCCGGCTACCCGTTCATGGATCAATTCCTCGATCTTGCGGCCCTCCTGATCCAAGAGCCGCGCCGTTCGCTCCCACCCCTTCTCGAGGATCCCCGCCATCCAGTGGTGCACCTCCTCCTCCAGGAAAGCGACGTCCTCTGCGGGATCGTGCGTGCCGGGCGCCACCGGGCTCCCTTCCGCGTCCGTGGCGCCTGCCGCATCAACCACGTGAATCAGCACCGCGGCCTGGCGCAGGTCGTCCAGGAACTGGTTTCCGCGCCCGCGGCCCTCGTGCGCCCCGCGGACGAGGCCCGCCACGTCGATGAGCTCGACGGGGATCAGCCGCGTGCCCCCGTCGCAGGCCGAGTTCTGCGGGTTGCACGGGCGCCCGAGGTCCGTGTGCGGGCAGGGGGCGCGCACGTACGCGACGCCGCGGTTGGCGTCGATCGTCGTGAACGGGAAGTTCGCGATCGCCACGTTCGCAAGCGTCGCGGCCGCGAAGAACGTCGACTTTCCGACGTTGGGCTTACCCACAACGCCGGCTGCCAACATGCGGCCCCGTCGACCGGGGACGCGAGAGAAATACGCTTCGGCCACGCGGCCTTCAGATCTTGTTGAGGCCCCCCGGGCCCTTGCCGAGCCGCCGCTCCTGGATCTCCTCGGCCTCCTCCTCGGCCTCCTCCGCCGACTTCTTCGCCCCGGGCTCGACGCGGCGCCCGCGCATGCCGAGGGCGACCAGGCTGAGGATCCCCACGATGACGGCCAGGGCGATGAGCGTCCCCGGCTGCGAGAGGATGTCCGGGGCCCGCTGCGGCTCCACCTGCACGTCGCGCGTGGCGACGTTGTTCGTGAACGACGACTCGTAGACGTCGGAGCCGGCCGAGAGGGGGTTCACCTCGACGCTGAGCGACACGACCCCTTGCACGCGCGGAGTCCACGAGAAGGTGACGGCCTGCTCGGCGCCGACCGCCAGGGAGCTCACGTTGGCCTGCCCGAATTGCTGCCCTTCCACCTTGAAGACGACGACCACGGGGGCCGTGAGGTCGCGGGTGCCGACATTGCGGACGAGCGCGCTCACCTGGACTGGGATCTCCACCATCGGCGTCGCCGCAAGCGAGAGGTCGGAGGCGGAGAGGTCGTGGATGTCGCCGATCACGGCGCGGACGACGAAGGCCTGGGTCGGGGCGCCGCCCGACGAGGCGACGGCGAGGTCGATGTCAAGCGACGGCCGGTCCACCGCACGCGGCGCGGTGATGGAGATGGGCACCGTGAGCGAGGCGCCCACGTCGACGAAGAACTGGGTCTGTGGGACGCCGAAGGCGTCGAGCGCCTCAACCGTGAACCCGCTGCCCGGCGGCGTGATCGTCACATTGTAGGTGTCCGGCACGGTCCCCCGGTTGGTGATCGTCAGGCTGGTCGTGCGCGTCGAGCCGGGCTTGACGAGGACGGAGGGGGCGCCGTTCAGCGTGAACTCGTACACGATGGCCGTCACATCGAGTGTGACGGTGTGTGTGGCGGACGCCGACGGGTCCGCGTCGCTCGTGGCGGTGACGTTGATCGGGTACCGTCCCGAAGCGGCCGAGCCGATGGAGATACGCAGCTCGCTCACACCCGTGGCCCCCGGCGCCAGCGTGAGCGTGGGGGGCGTGAACTGGACGACTGCGCCGCTGCCGTTCGTGTCCTCGTCGGAGAGCGTGACCGTCTCGTCGCCGTTCCCGCGGTTCTCCACGGTCACGTTCACGAAGGCGTTCTCGCCGGTTCCCGACCAAATCTCGACGACCACGGGCCCCGTGATGAGCAGCGAGCGGAGCGTGGCGGCCGTCGTGTTGAAGGCGAGCGAGCGCGACCGGGAGGTGTCCGCCACGGCGGTGGCGTTGAGCCACGCGAGCGTCCAATCACCCCGCATGGTCCCGGCGGGGACCGTGACCTCGAGCGTCACGTCGGCCATGCCGTTCGGCGGCAGGAGGAGCGCGGTCACCGTCGTGTTGTTCTGGTCCAGGACGCGCGCGGGCCAGGCGCTCTCGGCGGAGACGAGGACCGAGTTGTTGTATGGGCCGCGGTTGATCACCTGGACGGGGTACCGCGCGGGCGCGCCCGGCACCGCGCTCGCGTTCATGAGCGCGGGTGGCACGAGCAGGAAGTCGTAGGGCGACGGGAGCCCGAGGGTCACGTTCGCCTGGAGCACGACATCCTCCGAGTAGGCGCAGGGGGCGGGCGTCGCCCACCCGATGTCCAGCCCGTCGGTGGCGGTGATGTTCAGGAGGTCCCCGTCCCGGTACTGGGCGGCCGTGAGGGTTGCCCGGTAGAACCCGTCGACGTCCGCAGCGAGGGTAAGGTTTGTGCCGCGCGCGGGCACGGCGACGGTGATGTCCGCGAACGAGGCGGGCGACGCGCCGCTGGTCACCCACCCCTCGACGGTGAGTGGGCCGATGGGCAGCGTGTCCTTGACGGCGACCTGCTCCGTCCGGTCGTTGTTCAACTCGTTGACCTCCGACCACACGTCGTTCGGGTCGGCCTCGGCCGTCACGGTGGTCGTCCCTTCGGACGGCAGGGTGACGTTGACGTAGACATTCCCGGTGCCGGCCGCCGGGATCGGGCCCGAGGCCACATGCAGGTCGCCGTCGACCCACAGGTTCACCCCGACGCTCGAGATCGCGCCGTTGCCAGCCGCATTGGCCAGGCTCACCACGATGAGCGACGCCTCCCCCGCGATGAGACGCGGCGTGCCGGTTGACGCCTCGCCGCCGCACCGGCGGAAGAACTGGATGTCCGTCAGCACGATGTCCGGGATCACGACGGAGGTCGTGGTCAGCGACGAATCCGTCTTCGTGGGGTCTGTGCGCGACCGTACGGTGAGCGACACCTCCGCAGCCTCCCCCTGCGTCGCGTTGGGGGGCGCGTATACTATCATGAAGACGGTCGTGCTCTGGCCGGGCGCGAGCAAGACGCTGTCCCGGCTCCGGAGCGCCGACCACCCGGGCGGCGGGGTGGAGTTCGTGAGGTCGAGCGTGTCGTTCGAGTTGCCCGAGTTGAAGACGCTGAAGCTGTAGGCGATGTTGTCCCCCGCCGCGACGGTCCCGTTGGCCGCGGGGGGGAAGATGGCCACCCCGTACTGGCCGCCGATGACGACGGTGAATGTCATGTTCGTGCGGCTGCGCGCGTCCACTGCGGAGACGCCCTCCACGAGGATGTCGTACTCTCCCTGGGCGGAGAGCCCGGACGTGGTCACCGAGAAGAACGACGTGTTCGAGTCGCCCGGCGAACCCTTGGGCTCGAGGCCGAGGCTCGCGGGGGAGAGCGAGGCGCCCCACCCGGCGGGGAGGGGCCCGTGGCTGAGGTCCACGGTGTTGGCCTGCGTCGCCTCGGAATCGACGTTGAGGATGAACACGTGCGAGAACCCGGGTTGGACGACCGTCTGGTTGGAGGGCGCCGAGAAGGTGAACCCGTAGAGCGAGCTCACGTTCACCGGTGTGCAGGCCGTGTTGTCGGTCTCGTCGAGCTCCTCGATGGTGTCGTTCCAGTCGACCTCCGCGCAGAGCGTGCGGTTGCCGCCCTGCGTGAAGTTGACCTGCATCTGCACGAGGCTCGAGAAGCCGGCGATGATCGAGGGGACGGACGACTCGTTGAGAACCTGGGCCCCGTCGAGGAGGCGCACGCTCACGTTGGGGGCGAACAGGTTCCCGTCGTTGTGCACGGTGACGCCGACGGTGACCTCCTCGAACTGCTCTGGGGAGGGCGGGTTGACGCTGATGTCCTCGGGGGCGACCACGAGGTTCGGCAGCGCGTAGGAGATGGCCGCGCCGTTGGCCACGATGTCGAGGTACCCGTCGGCGTCGATGTCCGCGACGGCAGGGGCCGAGTACTCGGTGGGTGTGGCCTGGTTGAGGAGGTTCGTCCGCAGGATGCGCGCCCCGTCGGCCCCCGAGAGGACCTCCGTCCAGCCATCCGTGAGCAGGACGACGACATCGAGGACGCCATCCCGGTCGAAGTCCGCGAGCGCCGGCGGCGCGACCGTGTGCTCGCGGTCGGGGGCGGGCAGCTCGTCGATGGTCGTGTTCCACCGCCGGCTCCCGTTCCCGTCGAACACCTCGACGAAGGCGAGCGCGTTCTGCGCGAGGGGCCGGCCGGGCTCGTAGGAGAGGGCGACCACCTCGTCGCGGCCGTCGCCGTCGATGTCGGTGACCGACGGCGAGGCGCCGGTCATCCCCTGGAGGGAGACGTTCACCGCCTCGACGGCGGTCCCGTTGTTCATCACGCGCAGGCGCGAAACCGAGCCCTCATACGGAGTCACAACCGCCACGTCGTCGCGCGGTCCCGCACCGTCGAGGTTTCCCGCCGCCGGAGACGGGAACTGGAGGTCGAGCGACTTGATGAGCGCGGTGTCGTAGGACTGCGGGAACGTGAGCGTCCACTGGGGATTGAGGTTGCTGTCGAACGACGACACGGTGTAGTTGGCCGTCACGGTCGAGAGGTTGGCCCCCGTCAGGTTGTACGAGGCGACGAGGATGCGCCAGACCCCGGAGACGCGGAAGGCGGTGGGCGCCGAGGCGATGTATCCCTGGACCGTGCGGTTGGCAAGCTCGGCCCCCGTCTGCCCGTTGATGAGGTACAGCCGGTCGCCGGCCGGCGCGAGCACCTCAGGCAATCCGTCATTCGCCAGGTCGACGACGATCGGCGTCGACACGTTGTTGTTCGTCGAGGCGTCGCCCACGAGGCTCGCGTTCCATAGTTGCTGCGCTGCAATCTCTGTGGCGTTCGCCACGGGGAAGCTGTAGCCCGCCCCGTTCCACGTGATGTTGGGCGCCACGGCCTCGAGCAGCCCCGTGTCCGACCGGATGACCACGTCGAGCTTGGAGTCGCCGTCCAGATCCGTGAGGACGGGGGTCGCGAACGCCCCGCCCGAGATCGGGTAGCTCCACATGGTCGTCCCGTTGTTGCCGGCCATGGCGCGCACCGCGAGCCCCTGGGCGAACACGACCCCGAGCACCTCGGGCGGCGCGGAGGCGTTGTCCAGGACGACCCGCGACGAGAAGTTGGCGAGCGTCGTCCCCCCCGAGTTGGTGGCGCCCTGCTGCCACTTCAGGGTCGCCGTGGGGAAGCCGCGCTCGGGGCCGCCGTAGGAGAAGTTGTGGGTGGTGGTCACCCCGAACTGCGGCCAGACCGCGTGGCCCGCCGGGAGTGCGTCGGGCTGCGGCGCGCCCTGGGGCTCGGGAGTGCTGGCCCAGGCGGCAAGCGGGATCCCCGAGAAGACAAAGGCGGCGGCCATGACGGCCGCGAGCGCCTTTGCCCCCGCGCCGCTTGCCATAGGCCGCCTCCAGCGCAACTGCTGGTGACGCTTCAAGGTGGGTGGGCCGTATTTAACACTCCTTCCCTCGGGCATGTGGCCGGACATCGGTGCCCCGCGGGGCGCCCGCCACCGTCGGCTCTCCCGTGCCTGGCCACCCCTTTTATACGCCGCGCCGGATTCCGCGCCGATGCGGGTCGTTTACGTCCCCACGATCAAGTGCGAAGGGTGCGGCGGCGTCATCACGTTCCGCGCGACCCCGCACGCGCCCGAGCACCTCCACCTGCGCAGGACCTCCTTCGTGACCGTGTGCCCCAACGCGCGGTGCAAGCGGCTCACCACCGCGGACCCCGGCGAGGTGGAGTGGCGGAGGGTCGACCTAGACGACCAGGCCGAGGAGCGCCTGCCCTTCTAGGCCGGTGAAACGCGCGCGGCAGCGAACCCTCAAATCCGGCGAGCCGTTTCCCGCCGGCAAGGGAGCGGAGGTGGGCCCCGCGAGCGTCCTCATCATCCTCGGCTCCAAGTCCGACATCGAGGTGGCCAACAAGGCCTGCGACACGCTCGAGGAGTTCGGCGTGCGCTACGAGCTCCGCGTCTGCTCGGCCCACCGAACGCCGCGTGCCCTCGTGAAGCTCGTCGAGGGGAGCGCGGCCGAAGTGTTCATCGCGGTGGCAGGGATGGCGGCGGCGCTGCCGGGCGTGGTGGCCGCCCACACCGTAAAGCCGGTGATCGGCCTGCCCGTGGGCGGCAAGGTCCCGTTCGACTCGCTGCTCTCCACGGTGCAGATGCCGCCGGGCGTGCCGGTGGCCAGCGTCGGGGTCGACCGCGGCGAGAACGCGGCGCTGCTGGCGGTCTCCATCCTGGCGCTCAAGGACGCGTCGCTGACCGCTAGGCTCGAGGCGCACCGGAAGGACCTCGAGCGCAAGACGGAGGCGGGCGACCGCGAGGTCACGCGCAAGGGGCCGAAGGGATGAAGGTCCAGACCATGGCCGGATTCGACCCCCAGCGGTTCGTGGAGGAAGCGGTCCAGCAGGTGAAGGACGCCGTCGGCACGTCGACGGCGGTCATCGGGGCCTCGGGCGGCGTCGACTCGACGGTCGCGGCGGCGATCGGCGCCCGGGCGCTCGGCCACCAGCTCACGGCCGTGTTCGTCGACACGGGGCTCCTGCGCAAGGGGGAGCCCGCGCAGGCCGAGGCGATGCTAGGCGGGCTGGGCTTGCGCCTCGTGCACGCGAAGGCGGCGCCCGAGTTTTTCGAGGCCCTCAAGGAGGTCACGGACCCCGAGGCCA
>Ga0302046_10000425_pt1 | contig 43495 bp, 34 predicted proteins | sample RVTome_11_FD_200261 | JGI IMG/M metagenome (GOLD analysis project Ga0302046, IMG submission 200261) | Soil microbial communities from uranium-contaminated site in the Upper Colorado River Basin, Wyoming, United States - RVT147D111 (version 2) ...
AACAGGCTCGACGGTCCGAGGCAGGGCCTCGCTCGGACCAGCCCGGCGCCGGCGCGACCCCGTCCGGAAGGCGCACCCGTCGACGTGGTCGTTGACGAGGCCCACCGCCTGCATGAAGGCGTACATCGTCGTCGGTCCCACGAAGGTCCAGCCCCGCCGCCTCAGGTCCGCGCTGAGCGCGGTCGACTCGGGCGAGGTCGTCATCCGCATGAGCACCTCGCGCGTGATGCGGCCCGGCCGGGACGAGGGCTCAGGCCGGTACTGCTCGAAGTAGGCCCTCAGCGACCGGAACTCCTCCCGCAGCTCGGCGGCGCGCCGCGCGTTGTTGATGGCCGACTCGATCTTGCCCCGGTGGCGGACGATCCCGGCGTCGGCCAGCAGGCGCCGCACGTCGCGGGCGCCGAAGCGCGCCACCCGATCCATCTCGAAGTCGGCGAAGGCGCGGCGGAAGGCCTCGCGCTTCCGGAGGATCGTCAGCCAGCTCAGGCCCGCCTGGAATCCTTCGAGGCAGACCTTCTCGTAGAGCCGGCTGTCCCGGGTCACGGCGCGTCCCCATTCCTCGTCGTGGTACCGGACGTACAGGGGATCGGTGCCGCACCACCAGCACCGGATGATCTGGGGGGCCCCCACACCGGGGTTGCCCGGGTCGGGTGGCCGCGTGCGGGAACGTCGTGGGCTCGTCATCGAGGGTCGCCTGACGCGTGATCTCGTGATTGAATGGTACGCCGGACGGAGGGCGCTGACCGCATGCAGCAGATCCACAACGTGCTGGCCGTGGCCGCGGTGCTGATCGCCACGGCGGCGCCAGTCGCCGCCCAGGGTGCGGGCCCGGGCGAGGGGGCCTTCCTCGACCGCGTCCGGCGGTTGACGATCGAGGGACGGCGGGCCGGCGAAGGCTACTGGTCTCCGGACGGGCGGCAGCTCGTCTTCCAGAGCGAGCGGGAGCCGGGCAATCCCTTCTACCAGATCTACCTGATGGACCTGACGACCGGCGACGTCGCGCGTGTCTCCCCGGGCCTGGGCAAGACGACCTGTTCGTTCATCCAGCCCGGCACGGGCAACATTCTCTTCGGCTCCACGCATCACGACCCGCGGTCCGAGGCCCTGCAGGCCGAGGAGCTCGCCTTCCGCGAGTCGGGACAGGAGCGACGCTACTCCTGGGACTACGATCCGGAGATGGAGCTCTGGGTCTGGCGCAGCGCGGACGGCACGCTCCAGCGGCTCACCCACGCGCGCGGGTACGACGCCGAGGCGAGCTACTCCCCCGATGGTCGCTGGATCGTCTTCACCTCGACCCGGCAGGCGTACGACCGGGCGCTGACGGAGAAGGAACGGGCGCAGCTCGAGCTCGATCCGAGCCACTTCGGCGAGATCTACATCATGCCGGCCGACGGCTCCGCCGAACCACATCGTCTGACGGATGTGCCCGGCTACGACGGCGGGCCGTTTTTTTCGCCCGACGGCACGCGCATCATCTGGCGGCGCTTCGACGAGGCGGGCCTCATCGCCGACATCTGGACGATGGACCTCGATGGTGGCGACCCGCGACAGCTCACCGACTTCGGGGCGATGAGCTGGGCGCCCTACATTCACCCGTCGGGCGAGTACGTGATCTTCGCCTCCAACAAGCTGGGCTTCGAGAACTTCGAGCTGTTCCTCGTCGACATCGACGGGACGAGGGAGCCGGTTCGCGTCACCTACTCGGACGGATTCGACGGGCTGCCGGTCCCCTCGCCCGACGGCGCCCGTCTGGCCTGGACGACCAACCGCGGCGGCGGACGCGAGGGTCAGATCTACCTGGCCGAGTGGAACCACGCACACGCCCTGGCGGCGCTCGAGGCGGCGCCCGCGCGCCGTGCCGCCGCTGGATCGGAGGATCGCCCATGAGCGCCATGCCGCGCGTCGTCGTCGTACTGGGACTGACCCTCGGCCTGTCGGCGACGGCGGTCGGTCAGGGGCCCTCCTCGCCCACGCGCGTGCTGGTCGAGACCCTGGCCGCCGAGCGGTTCGGCGGACGTGAAGCCGGCTCGACCGGCGAGGCGCTGGCCGCCGACTACCTCGCCGGCGAGCTCGCCCGCCTCGGCGCCCGGCCGCTGCCCGGCCGCGACACGATGCTGGCGCCATTCGAGTTCACCGCCGGCAACCGCGACGCCGGCACGCGTCTCACGCTGGGCGATCGCACCTTCACCGCGCCCGACCACCTGCTGGCGCTGTCCTTTTCCGACGACGCGACCGTGTCGGGTGACGTGGTCTTCGCCGGCTACGGGATCGTCGTGCCCGACTCGCAGGACTTCGGCTACGACAGCTACGCCGGCCTCGACGTCGAGGGCAAGCTGGTGGTGGTGCTCCGCTACTACCCCGAGGATGCCGACCGCGACACACGCGCCATCCTCGCGCGGTACTCCGGGCTCAGGTACAAGGCGATGGCCGCGCGGCAGCGTGGCGCCACCGGCCTGCTCGTCGTGACCGGACCGCGCTCGCCCAACGCCGGTACGACCGTGCCGATGACCTTCGATACGGCGCTGGCCGGCTCCGGGATTGCCGCCGCCAGCGTGAACGGCGAGGTGGCCGCCGCGCTCTTCGCGGGCGGGCGATCGCTCGAAGAGGTCCAGCAGGAGCTCGACAGCGGCAACCCGCACGTGGCCGGCTTCCCGCTCGCGGGCGTCACGGTGGCGCTGGCGCCGAGGGTGGCGCGCGTGACCGCGACGGCGCGCAACGTGCTGGCCTACCTGCCGGCCACCTCCGACGTCTCCGGCGTCGACAGGCCCTGGGTGGCGCTCGGCGCGCACTACGACCACCTCGGTCTCGGCGAGCGCGGGACCTCCCTGGCCACCGGCGACGACGCCGGCCGTCCACACCTGGGCGCCGACGACAACGCGTCCGGCACCGCCGCCGTGCTGGCCGTAACCGAGGCGGTCGCCCGGATGCCGGAGCGCCGGCGCCACGTGCTGGTGGCGCTCTGGTCGGCCGAGGAGATCGGGCTCATCGGGTCGAAGACATTCCTGGACGGAGGCACCGTGCCTCCGGACAGCATCGCGGCCTACCTCAACTTCGACATGGTCGGGCGCATGCAGGACAACCGACTGGCCGTGCAGGCCACCGGCACGAGCCCGGACTGGGCCTCGCTCCTCGAGCGCGCGAACGTGCCGGCCGGCTTCGATCTGACGCTGCAGGCCGACCCGTACCAGCCCACCGACGTGCAGAACTTCGCCCAGGCGTCGGTGCCCTCGCTCAACTTCACGACGGGTGCCCATCTCGACTACCACCGGCCGTCGGACACGGCCGACAAGATCAACTACGTGGACCTCGATCGCGTTGCGGCCTTCGCCGCCACCCTCGCGGTGCGCCTCGCGAATCTCGACGAAGCGCCGGTCTACGTCCGTGTCGAGGAGACGGCCGGGACCACCAGCCGCGACGGCTTGCGCGTGTTCACCGGCACCGTGCCCGACTACACCTCCGAGGCCGAGGGGCTCCGGCTGAGCGGCGTGATCGGCGGCGGTCCGGCCGAACAGGCGGGTCTCCGTCAGGGCGACGTGATCGTCGAGATCGACGGCCAGTCGATCACCAACATCTACGACTACACCTACGCCCTCGAGTTGCTGACGATCGGGGAGCCGGTCGCGGTGGTCTTCCAGCGTGACGGCGCGCGCCAGACCGTGACGCTGACGCCCGAGGCCCGGCGCTGACGCGCGCCCCGCCCGGTGTCGTCGATTCCGCTGCGCTGCACCGCGGCCCGTGGCCTGTGGGCCGTAGCCCGGCCGGTCAGGCCGGGGGCTCGTCCCGCGGCCCGGCCGGCTGGTCCGGCGGTGGATCGATCAGGAACTCCTCTGTCGCCTCGTTCACCACGTGGGCCTCGGCCGGACCCTGCAGGCGCGCCCAGATCAGGGAGACCGTGAAGATCACCACGACGAGGCCCAATGAGAGCCACTTGGGAATCTCGAAGCCGACGTATCCCGCGTCGTGGAGGTATTCGAACACGAGCTTGGTGGCAACCCACGCGATGATCACGAACGCGCCATCGACCAGCGGCGGGTAGCGATTCACCAGCACCAGCAACTGTCCGATCACCAGCCGCATGGCGATCACGCCGAGGACGCCGCCGGTGATGATCACCCAGAGCTTGTCCGACATCGCCACGGCCACCAGGATCGAGTCGACGGCGAAGACGATGTCGGTCAGTTCCACCTTGGCGACCGTGGCCCAGAACGCGCTCAAGCCGAGCCAGGCCGTGGCCGGCTTCGGCTTCCGGCGCTCGGCCGCGTCGGCGTGGCCGGTGAAGTGGTTGTAGGGGAGCCAGAAGAGGTAGGCCGCGCCGACGAGCATGACCGCCCGGGCCTGGATCAACTGCGCGGCCAGCAGGATCGCCGCGATGCGGAAGACGAAGGCGCCGGCGATCCCGTAGCGCAGGGCCTTGCGCTGCTGGTGGACGGGCAGCCCGAGGACGAGGACCGCCAGGACCATCGCGTTGTCCGCGCTGAGGAGCCCCTCGAGCAGCACGAGGAGCCCGACGGTCAGCAGATCCGAGGCGGCTACGTCCAACGGCGTCCTGATCCGATCGTATCGCAGGGGCGCGGGAGCGACCGGCGGGCCCCTGGCAAGAGTTGACACGATCCGTATCAATCCCTATACTTGTTCCATATCAACCATGGGGATGCAGGCCGGCAGGTACGGCCCCGAGGACATGGACGACGACGACCTGTACTTCATCAGCATGGCGGCGGAGATCCTCGGGATGCATCCGCAGACCCTGCGGAAGTACGAGCGCCTGGGGCTCATCCGCCCGGCGCGGACGATCGGCAGCATCCGGCTGTACGCGCGGGAGGAGATCGAGCGTCTGCGCGTGATCAAGACGCTGGTGGACGGGCACGGGATCAATCTGGCCGGCGTGCAGCGCCTGCTCGCCGTGGCCGAGGTGATGCAGCGCATGCGCCCGCTGATGGACGAGGGCACGATGACGACCGGCGCGGGACGGCGCCAGCTGCTGGCCGAGTTCCGGCGGCTCAACGACGTGATCGGCTTCTAGCCCCCTGGAACCGTGGAATTCAAGGACTACTACCAGACGCTCGGGGTCGCCAAGACCGCCACGGAGAAGGAGATCAAGGCGGCCTTCCGGAAGCTGGCGCGGAAGCTCCACCCCGACGTGAATCCGGGTGACGCGGCCGCCGAGGCCCGGTTCAAGGAGGTCAACGAGGCCTACGAGGTCCTCGGCGATCCGGCCACGCGGAAGAAGTACGACGAGCTCGGGGCCAACTGGCGGCTCTACGAGCAGGCGGGCGCGGGGGGCCGTCCGCCCGGGGGCCAGGGCCCCGCGGGCGGCTCCGGGTACCGCACGATGACGCCGGAGGAGATGGAGGAGCTGTTCGGCGGCGAGAACCCGTTCTCCGACTTCTTCACGACCTTCTTCGGTGGCGACGTCTTCGGTGGCGGGGGGAGGGCCGGTGGCCCCCGGACCCACGGTCCGCGCACCCACGGACGGGCTCGCCGCCGGCCGGGACGAGACGTCGAGAACGAGATCGTCCTCCCGCTCGAGGAGGCCTATCACGGCTCGACCAAGCGGCTGTCGCTGCGGCACGACGGGCAGGCGCGGACCGTGGACGTCCGCATTCCCGCCGGCGTGGGCGACGGCTCGCGCGTGCGGGTCAGCGGCGAGGGCGAACGGGGGGTCGGTGGCGCCGAGTCCGGCCACCTGTACCTGCGCGTCCGGCTGGCGCCGCATCCGGTGTTCGAGCGCAAGGGGCGCGACCTCCACGTGGCCGTCCGCGTGCCGGTGACGACGGCGGTGCTCGGTGGAGAGGCCGACGTCCGGACACTGGCCGGCAAGCCGGCCCGCCTGCGGATCCCGCCCGAGACGCAGAACGGCCAGGTGTTCCGGCTCAAGGGCTACGGCATGCCGGCCATCGGCAAGCCGGAGGACACGGGAGACCTGTACGCTCGCATCGAGGTGCAGGTGCCGACGGGCCTGACCGACGAGGAACGCGAACACTACGCGGCGCTCAGGAAGCTGGGCGGGGACCGCACCACGCCGCGGGGCGCGGCGTACACCACGGGACGAGTGCCATGAACCTGAACAAGCTGACCGAGAAGGCGCAGGAAGCCGTCGTCGGGGCCCAGTCCCTGGCCGGCGAGCGCAGCCATGCCGAGATCACGCCCGAGCACCTGCTCGTGACGCTCGTCGAGCAGCCGGGCGGGATCGTCCCGTCCATCCTGCAGAAACTGTCGCTCGACCCGCGTCGGGTGGCCACCGACGCACGCGGGCTGCTCGACGCGCTGCCGAAGGTCCAGGGCGCCGACCTGCGCCTGTCGCCGCGGATGCCGCTCATCGTCGACTCCGCGCAGGCCGAGGCCACGCGGATGCAGGACCAGTTCGTCAGTACGGAGCATCTGCTGCTGGCGCTGGCCACCGAGGCCGGCCGCTCCCCAGCCGCCCAGCTGCTGCAGCGGGGCGGCGCATCGAAGGATACGCTGTACGAGGCGCTGACGGCCGTACGCGGCAGCCAGCGCGTGACGTCGCAGAACCCGGAGTCGACCTACGAGGCGCTCGCGCGCTACGGCCGGGACCTGACGGATCTCGCCCGTGGCGGCAAGCTCGACCCGGTCATCGGGCGCGACGAGGAGATCCGTCGCGTCATCCAGGTGCTCTCGCGCCGCACCAAGAACAACCCGGTGCTCATCGGCGAGCCCGGTGTCGGCAAGACCGCGATCGTCGAGGGGCTCGCCCAGCGCATCGTGCGCGGCGACGTGCCCGAAGGGTTGAAGGAGAAGAAGATCTTCGCGCTCGACATGGGGGCGCTGGTCGCCGGCGCGAAGTACCGCGGCGAGTTCGAGGAGCGGCTCAAGGCGGTGCTCAAGGAGATCGCGGAATCGGAGGGCAGGATCGTCCTGTTCATCGACGAGCTGCATACCGTGGTCGGCGCCGGCGCGGCCGAAGGGGCGATGGACGCCTCCCAGATGCTCAAGCCCATGCTGGCGCGGGGCGAACTGCACACCATCGGCGCCACGACGCTCGACGAGTACCGCAGGCACGTCGAGAAGGACGCCGCACTCGAGCGCCGCTTCCAGCCGGTGCTCGTGGGCGAACCGACCGTGGAGGACACCATCTCGGTGCTGCGCGGCCTGCGCGAGCGGTACGAGATTCACCACAAGGTCCGTTTCAAGGACGCCGCGCTCGTGGCGGCTGCCGTGCTCTCGAACCGCTACATCACCGATCGCTTCCTGCCCGACAAGGCCATCGACCTGGTGGACGAGGCCGCCTCGAAGCTGCGTATGGAGATCGACTCGATGCCGGCCGAGCTCGACGAGGTGCGCCGTCGGATCATGCAGCTCGAGATCGAGCGTGAGGCGCTGCGGAAGGAGAAGGACGCGGCCTCGATGGACCGGCTGGGCAAGCTCGAGCGCGAGCTGGCCGGGCTGAAGGAGGAGCAGACTCGCCTGCAGGCGCAGTGGGAAGGCGAGAAGGACGCCATTCGCGGCAGCGGGGAGCTCAAGGAGCAGCTCGAAGTGGCCCGCCGCCAGAAGGAAGACGCCGAGCGGGCTGGCGACTACGCGCGTGCCTCCGAGCTCCAGTACGGGCGCATTCCCGAGATCGAGCGAGCCATCGCCGAGGGTGAGGGGCGGCTCGGCGACGCGCAGACCGGCCAGCGCATGCTCAAGGAGGAGGTCGACGAGGAGGACATCGCCGACGTCGTGGCCAGGTGGACGAACATCCCCGTGAGCCGCCTGATGGAAGGCGAGATCCAGAAGCTCGTGCACATGGAGGAACGCCTCCACGAGCGGGTGGTGGGCCAGGACGCAGCCATTTCGGCCGTGGCGAACGCGATCCGCCGGGCGCGCGCCGGGCTGCAGGATCCGAACCGCCCGCTCGGCAGCTTCGTCTTCCTCGGCCCCACCGGCGTCGGCAAGACCGAGCTGGCCCGCGCGCTCGCCGAGTTCCTCTTCGACGACGAGCACGCGATGATCCGGATCGACATGTCCGAGTACCAGGAGAAGCACACCGTCTCGCGCATGATCGGCGCGCCGCCAGGCTACGTGGGCTACGAGGAGGCCGGCCAGCTCACCGAGGCGGTGCGGCGCCGGCCGTACGCCGTCGTGCTCTTCGACGAAATCGAGAAGGCGCACGCCGAAGTCCTCAACGTCCTGCTCCAGTTGCTCGACGACGGCCGTCTGACCGACGGCAAGGGGCGGACGGTGGACTTCAAGAACGCCGTGGTCATCATGACGTCGAACCTCGGCAGCCACTTCATCGCCGAGGCGCCGCGGAGCGCATCGGACGAGGAGCTTCCCGAGGGCGTGCAGCGGCAGGTGACCGAGGCGCTGCGGCAGCACTTCCGGCCGGAGTTCATCAACCGGATCGACGAGATCATCTTCTTCCACGCGCTCGGGCTGGGGCACCTGAAGCGGATCATCGACATCCAGATCCGCGGGCTGCTGGCGCGCCTCGAGGGCCGGAAGATCCACATCGAGCTGACGGAGGCCGCCCGGGCGGCGCTCGTGACGGAGGGCCACGACCCGCTCTACGGCGCGCGGCCGCTCAAGCGGACGATCCAGCGGCGCGTGCTCGACGTGCTCGCCATGCGGGTCCTCGAGGGCGAGTTCCGGGAGGGCGACCGCGTGGTGGTCGACGCCGGCGACGGCGGCCTCACGTTCACGAAGCAGGCCGCCGCGGTGGCGTAGCGGGACCTCTTCAGCGAGTCATGACCGCCCGGGGCAGGGCGCCTCGGGTGGTCATCGTTCGCGGCGCCACCAGCCGGCGAGCGCGCTGCCGATCAGCGAGTGGAAGAGGCTCGAGATCGCGCTGGGGATCGCCACCAGCGGGCTCGCGAAGTTCTGCCGGGCGAGCACCACCCCCAGCCCCGAGTTCTGCATCCCCACCTCGATCGAGATCGTGCGGGAGGCGGGCACGCCGGCGCGGAGCGCGCGGCTGGCGGCATAGCCGACGCCGAAGCCGCAGGCGTGCAGCGCGAACACCGCGGCGACCAGCCGGAGGCCGGCCGCCAGGATGTCGTCGCGCCCGGCGCCGATGATCGACGCGACGATCAGCGTGATCATCGCCACCGCCACGAGCGGCGCGACCGGCAGCAGCCGGGCGGTCACGCGCGGCAGCCAATGCCGCATGAGGAGCCCGGCCGCGACCGGGAGCAGCACCACCTGCACCGTGCTGACGAACAGCCCCACGGCGGGCACCTCCACGCGGCTGCCCGCGAGCAGCGCCGTGAGCGTCGGAGTCATGAGCGCCGCCAGGAGCGTCGAGGCGGCCGTCATGGCGACCGAGAGCGGGACGTCGGCGCGCGCCAGGTAGGAGACGACGTTCGAGGCCGTCCCCCCGGGACAGCACGCGACGAGGATCAGGCCGACGGCAAACGGCGTGGGAAGGCCGAAGAGGTAGCCCATCGCCCATCCCGCCAGCGGCATGACCGTGTACTGCAGGACGACTCCGGTGGCGACGAGACGGCGGTGCCGCACCACGCGCCGGAAGTCGCCCGGCTCGAGCGTCAGCCCCATGCCGAGCATGATCACCGCCAGACCGACCGTGATGAGCGGGCCGGCGAACCACGTGAAGATCTCCGGTCGCCACAGGGCGAGGAGGCTGGCGGCGAGTGCCCAGACCGGGAACAGATTGACGAGGATGCCGATCACGCCGGTCGGATTCTATCCGGGCGGCCGGGATCGCCACGGCTGAGGTCGCCTGCTCGTGCTTGACGTTTGCGTTATACTGGGCTTGCCCGAGAGACCAGCCCGCCACTTAGTCGCGTTCAGCGTCGATCTGACCGTTCTGATCTTCCTGCATGCAATCGAGTCGAGCGCCGATGCTCGGGCCGGATATCGCGGAGATCCGCGCTGAGGTGGGTCCGCGTCTGATGCAGGAGTCAACGATGAGTAACAGATTGTACGTCGGCAACCTTCCCTACGAGACCAGCGAACAGGACCTGCAGACGCTCTTCGCCCAGGCTGGCAACGTCGAGACCGTGACGGTGGTTCGGGATCGCGACACTGGTCGCGCCCGGGGATTCGGCTTCGTCGAGATGGCCACCGACCAGGACGCCCAGAACGCGATCGGCCAGCTCCACGACCAGCAGTTCGGCGGTCGTCGACTCACGGTCAACGAGGCCAGGCCCCAGGCGCCGCGCCCGCGCGGCGGATTCGGTGGTCGCGGCCCATCGCACCGCAGCGAGCCGCGCTGGTAGAGGAGGCGCGTCGCGGCGGCGGCCACGCCGCCGCGCGACGCTTTCAGGCAGGAGACGAACATGCGAGGCTTCGCGATCGGCGATCGGGTCTCTCAGCCCCAGTACGGGCATGGGACGATTACGCTCGTCGACGAGTATCACACCGTGATCGACTTCGACGATCACGGCATCCGTCGCTTTTCCACTCCGATGGTGAAGCTCGAGCGCTCCACCACGGAGGCGCCGGATCGCCCGGCCCGGCGAGCACGCCGCAAGACCGCCACGAAAGCGGCCACGAAGACGGCTGCCAAGAGCGTCGCGAAAGAAGCATGACCTAGGGTGCGCGGCCGTAGCGGACGACGACGGCCGTCAGATCGTCCCGCCACGAGACGTTCCTCGTAAATGCCTGGACGGAGGCCAGCAGCGCGTCCAGGATCGCCTGCGGGGGCTGGCCGCGCAGCGGCGCGATCGTGGCCCGCACGCGCTCCTCCCCGAACTCCTGGTCGGCGGCGTCGAGGGCCTCGACCACTCCATCGCTGAACAGCACGAGCGTGTCTCCCTCGGACAACCGCTCGGTGCCCTGCGCGTAGACCGCTTCCGGGAACGCCCCGACGAGCGTACCGCCGGCCTCCAGCCGTGCCACGCCCCGAGCCGTCACGAGCAGCGGCGGGTTCTGTCCCGCGTTGCAGTAGACGAGCCGGCCGTCCGGAGCGAGGACGGCCAGGAAGACGGTCACGTAGCGTGTCTCGTGTCCACGCGACAGCAGGACGCGGTTGACGAGCGCCATGAGCGCGGCGGGCTCGACGGCGGTCCCGGCGTGCGCGCCGAGGATTCCCTGCACCACCGCCGTGACGAGGGCCGCCGGGGGCCCCTTGCCGGTGACGTCGCCGAGCGCAAACGCGAACGCGCCTCCGGCCATGTCCATGTAGTCGAAGAAGTCGCCGCCGATCACCCGGCTCGGGAGCGACGCGCCAACCGCCTCGTAGAAGGGGCCGTTCCGGCGCGGCGCCGGCAGCAGGGCCTGCTGGATCCGCGACGCGGTCCGAAGCTCCTCGTCGAGGCGCGCCTTCTCGAGCGCCTCGGCATACAGGCGGGCGTTCTCGATGGCCGTCGCCGCCTCGGTGGCCAGCGCTTCGATCGCCGCCTGGGCGGCGGTGGACAGGAGCTGCCCGCGGACGCGGCTGTCGAGGTACAGCACGCCGATGTTCTGCCGTGCGGCCGGCGCCCGGCTCTGCTCGACGTAGCGCACGAGCCGCAGCGGGGCGCAGAGCACGTGCCGGATGCCGAAGGCAATCGTCTGCGTGTGCGACTCCGGGAGATCGCCCTCGAGCAGGTCCGCCACGACGCGCAGACGGCCCGTCGCGAAGACCTCCTCGGGAATCTTGCGGCTGAGGCCGAAGCCCTCGGCGGCCACCGCGCGGCCACCGGCCTCGCGCGCGACCGTCATCTCGAGGCGGCCGTCGCGGTCAGCGAGCATGATGAAGCCGCGTTCGGCCCCGCTGGCCCCGATGGCCGCGTCGAGCACGAGCGCGAGCACCTCGTCGAGGACGCGCTCGCTCCCCATGGCACGCAGGGCCTCGAGCAGCGCGGCCATCTGCCGCAGCTCCCCCGCCGCGACCGATCGCGTGCCGGACGGGGCCTCGGCCTCACCGACGAGGAAGACGAGCGCGGGGCCGCCCCGCCCGCACTCGATCTGATCGCGGTGCGCGAGCACCTGCTCGGTCACACGGGCGCCATTGAGATACGTGCCGTGGCGCGACTGCCGATCGCGGAGCACCCAGCCGCCCTCCCCCGCCGCGATCTCGGCGTGATCACGCGAGACCTCGCTGTCGTCGAGCACGAGATCGCACCCGCTGCCGCGACCGATGGTGAACTTCGGCTTGTCGATCGGGACGACGCGAAGGCCGTACGCGTCGTGCACGGAGAGGCGGGCCCCGGCGGGAGTGCTCACGGCTCGACGAGCGTCGACCAGTGCTGGAGGATCGTGATCGACGAGGACAGGCTGTCGCCCCGATAGGTGTTGACGAGGAAACGCTCGCCGTCCGGCGAGACGTCGAAGAACGATCCCCGTCCCACCGGGCGCGCCACGAAGAGCGGTACGGGAACCCTGGGATCGATGGTGCCGTCGGCGTCGGCCAGGGTCACCGCCATCAGCGTGTTGTCGCGCCCCACGAAGAACACCTCCTGGTCGTCGCCACGCCACTGCGGCCAGTTGCCTCCGGTCGCCGAGAGCTGCCAGCGCTGGTCGGCCTCGGGAAGCGACATCACGCTGACCTCGGGCCGACCCGACTCGGTCGACACGTACGCCACCCGGTGACCGTCGGACGAGAAATTTCCCAGGTTGACGAACGGCGCAGGAAACGGTGTGATGTCCCGGCTTCCCGGATCGAGCTGGAACAGCAGGTTGCTCCCGAAGCTGAAGGTCCAGAAGAGCATGCGGTCAGCCGACCAGCTCGTGGGGTAGTTCTGGCCGCCATTGGCGAGCAGCTCGACGGCGCCGCCCACGCCGGCGGTCGAGGCGACGTAGATCGAGTAGTTCCCGCTGCGGTTGGATGCGAACGCGATCTGCGTGCCGTCAGCCGACCAGGCAGGTGAAATGTCGTCGCCGGGATCGAGCGTGAGCCTGGTGCGCACGCCACGGGCGATGTCGAAGATCCACAGGTCGCGCGTGTTGGTCGCGAGGTCCAGGACGCTGACGACGGCGCGATCGCCGGCGGGCGAGAGATCGACGTCTCCGTAGTCGTCGGGCTCTCCGAGCAGGCCGACCTGCCTCCCCTGCCGATCCAGCCAGACCAGCTGCGACACCGGCCCCGACACGGGCTGGTACGCGAGCAGGTCGTCGCTGACGGCAAACGCGCCGGTGGACGGGCCGGTGAGCTCGATCCGTTCGGTCACCGGGACCACGGCGCCCGTCACCGCGAGACGATCGAGATCGAAGGGCCGCGCCATCAGACGATTGCCCTGCATGAAGAGCAGGTGCCCCTCGGCGTAGGCGACCGTCGAGCCGCTCTCGAGGACCAGACGTCCCGGCCCGGGATCGTCGAGCGAGCCCGCGTGGACCGCCCGGGCCTGCGTCGTTTCGCCCGCACGCGCGCTGACGGCGACGTACAGGAACTGGCGCCCTCCGGGGAGGAACACGCCGTTGCGATGCAGGATGTCGGAGGCCCCGGTGTCGAGCTCGGTGACCTGCCGCGGCGGCGTGCCGCCGCTGGCCGGGATCACGAACAGCGGCGAGCCGGGTGACGGACTGTAGAGGATGAGATCCTCCTCGCTCCACGAGCCCGTCGCGTTCGAGGCCGGCCCGAGCGTGCGCGCCGCCGGGTCGCCCCCGCCCCCGGTGGCGCTGACGACCTTGAGCTGTCCGTCGGCGACGAAGCCAAGGCGCTCCGAGTCCGGTGCCCAGAACGGCGAGCCGGCGCCATCGGTGCCCGGAAGCGGCGTGGCCACCATCGACTCGAGCGGCCGCACCCAGAGGAGCTGGTTGCCGTAGGCGTCGGCGGCGATGAACGCGATGCGCCGCCCGTCGGGCGACAGGGCGAAGCGCCCGCCGCCGCCGATCTGCCCCGCCCCCGGAAACCGGGCGTCCTCCGGAAGCAGCACGGACGTCCGGATGGGCCCCTCGCGTGCCGCGTCTCCCCCGACGGCGAGGATGACGCCCAGCACGAGTGTGGCCAGCGCGAGCATGGCAGCCAGTCCCGCCCAGATCGGCGATCGCACCCCGCTCGCCACGGGTGGCGGTGTCTCCGGCCCGGCCGTGGACACCCACTGCAGCTCGCGCGCCAGATCGCCCGCGTGCTGCCACCGCTCGTCGGGATCCTTCGCCAGGCAGACCGACACGAGGCGCTGGAGCGCCGGCATCACGTCCGGCCGCACGGTCTGGATCGCGGCCGGTTCTGCGCGCATGATGGCCGACACGATGCCAGCGTGACTCTCGGCGGCGAAGGCCCGCCGGCCCGCAAGCAGCTCGTACAGCACGGCCCCGAAGGCGAAGATGTCGGACCGCACGTCCGGCGGCCGCCCCTCGAGCTGCTCCGGCGCCAGGTACGGCAGCGTCCCGAGCATCGGGGCCTCCGGCATCGGGAGCACCTGGGTCTCGGAATCCGACGGCAGGTGCTCGGGCGTGGGCAGACGCCGTGCCAGGCCGAAGTCCAGCAGCTTCACGCCGGTGCGTGTCAGCATGACGTTGCCCGGCTTCAGGTCGCCGTGCACGATGCCGTGACGGTGAGCCTTCTCGAGCGCCTGGGCGATCTGCACGCCGACGCCGAACACCTGTTCGAGCGGCAACGCCCCGCGCTCGAGACGCACGTCGAGCCGTTCGCCCTCGACGTACTCCATCACGAGGTAGCTGGCCCCATCGGCCTGGCCGACGTCGTGGAGCGTGCAGATGTGCGGATGCGTGAGCTGCGAGATCGCGCGCGCCTCGCGCTCGAAGCGCTCGCGGAAGCCCGGCGTCTCCGCCAGTTCGGGCTTCAGGACCTTGACGGCGACGATGCGATCGAGCCGGCTGTCGCGAGCGCGGTACACCTCGCCCATGCCGCCGGTCCCGACGAGATCCTGGACTTCGTACGGGCCAAGCCGTGTCCCCTTGGTCAGCAACTCGGAGTGATTATACGGGCCACGACCGGAATCGGGCGGCCGTCCGGGATAGCCCGAATGGGTGAGGGCGCCCCGAGAGGCGTTGCTCAGGAGTCGGTCACGCAGCCTTCCGAGGCCGACCGCACCGCGCGGATGTACTTGCCGAGGACCCCGCTGGTGGCCTTGAGCGGCGGTGGCTGCCAGGCACGGCGTCGGTTCTCGAGCTCGGCCGCCGACACGTCCGTCGTGATCAGGCACGCGGTGGCGTCGATGGTGATGCGATCGCCGTCGCGCACGAGGGCGATGGGACCGCCTTCCTGCGCCTCCGGCGTGATGTGCCCGATGATGAAGCCGTGCGAGCCGCCGGAGAAGCGCCCGTCGGTGAGCAGCGCCACGTCGGCTCCGAGCCCGGCGCCCATGATGGCCGAGGTGGGCGTCAGCATCTCGGGCATGCCCGGGCCGCCCCGTGGCCCCTCGTACCGGATCACGACCACCTGGCCCTTGCCGATCTCGCCCTTCTCGAGGCCCCCCAGCATCGCCTCCTCCGAGTCGAACACGCGGGCCAGGCCGGTGAAGCGCTCGCCTTCCTTGCCGGTGATCTTGGCCACGGCGCCCTCGGGGGCGAGGTTGCCCCGCAGGATGCGGATGTGCCCGCGCGGCAGCACGGGCGCCTCGACCGTCTTGACGACCGGCTGCCCCTCGTGCAGCCGGGGAAGATCCGCGAGGTTCTCGGCCAGCGTGGCGCCGGTGACCGTGAGGCAGTCGCCGTGCAGGAAGCCCCGCGCCAGCAGGTACTTCATCACCGCGGGCGTCCCGCCGGCACGGTGCAGGTCCTCCTGGACGAAACGGCCGCTCGGTTTCAGATCCGCGAGCAGAGGTGTCCGGTCGCTCACGCGCTGGAAGTCGGCGAGCGCCAGCGGCACGCCGGCCGCCCGGGCGATGGCCAGCAGGTGCAGCACGGCGTTGGTCGACCCGCCGAGCGCCATCACCATCGTCATGGCGTTCTCAAACGCCTTCGGCGTCAGGATGTCGCGCGGCTTGATGTCGCGCTCGAGCAACCGCAGCACGGCCGCGCCCGCGCGTCCGCATTCGGCCGCCTTCCCGGAATCCTCCGCGGGGGTCGACGAGCTGTACGGCAGTGACAGGCCCAGCGCCTCGATGGCAACCGCCATCGTGTTGGCGGTGTACATCCCGCCGCACGCACCCGCGCCCGGGCACGCGTGCCGGACGATGTCGAGCCGCTGTTCGTCGGTAATCGCCCCGGCGAGATACTCCCCGTAGGACTGGAACGCCGAGATGATGTCACGTGGCTGTCCGAGCGCGTGCCCGGCGCGAATGGTGCCGCCGTAGACCATGAGCGACGGTCGGTTGAGCCGCGCCATCGCCATGACGCTGCCGGGCATGTTCTTGTCGCAGCCGGGCAGGGTGACGAGCGCGTCGTACCACTGCGCTCCCATCACGGTCTCGATCGAGTCGGCGATGAGATCGCGGGACGGCAACGAGAAGCTCATCCCGTCGGTGCCCATCGAGAGGCCGTCGCTCACGCCGATGGTGTTGAACCGGAGGCCGACGAGCCCCGCCGCCTGCACACCCGCCTTGACCTCGGCCGCGAGGCGGTCGAGGTGCATGTTGCAGGTGTTGCCCTCGTACCACATGCTGCAGATCCCGACCTGGGCCTTCTGCAGATCCGCGTCGGTGAGGCCGACGCCGTAGAGCATGGCCTGCGAGGCCCCCTGGCTCCGGGGCTGCGTGACGCGGGACGAGTAGCGGTTGAGTGCCACCGACGGCTCAGGTCGTGGTGGGCTGCGGCAGCTGCACCGGATCGAGGAACGGCATCATCGGCCGCAGCCTGGCGCCGACCACCTCGATCGGATGATTGCGATCGCGCTCCCGCAGCGCCTTGAAATTGGGGCAGCCCTGCTCGTTCTCCTCGATCCACTTCCGCGCGAACTCGCCCGACTGGATCTCCTTGAGAATCTGCCGCATCGTCGCCCGCGTCTCGTCGGTGACGATGCGCGCGCCGGCCGTGTAGTCCCCGTACTCGGCCGTGTCGCTGATCGAGTACCGCATGTACTGCAGCCCGCCCCGGTACATCAGGTCGACGATCAGCTTCAGCTCGTGGAGGCATTCGAAGTACGCGATCTCCGGCTGGTAGCCCGCCTCGATCAGCGTCTCGAAGCCGGCCTTGACCAGGGCGCTCGTACCGCCGCACAGCACCGCCTGCTCGCCGAAGAGGTCGGTCTCCGTCTCCTCCGCGAAGGTCGTCTCGATCACGCCGGCCCGGGTGCACCCGATGGCGCGTGCGTAGGAGAGCGCGGTGGCGCGCCCGTGCCCGGTGACGTCCTGATGCACGGCCAGCAGGCCGGGTGTGCCCGCGCCCTCGGTGAACACCTCGCGCACGCGGTGCCCCGGCGCCTTGGGCGCCACCATCGTCACGTCGACGTCGGCGGGCGGCACGATCCAGTTGAAGCGGATCGCGAAGCCGTGGGCGAACATCAGCATCTTGCCCGTGCCCAGGTGCGGCTCGATGTCGGCCCGATACACCCTGGCCTGGTGCTGGTCGGGGATGAGGACCATGATCACGTCGGCCCACGCCGAGGCTTCCCCCACCGGCAGGACGCGGAGGCCTGCCGCGCGCGCCTTTTCGGCCGACTTGCTGCCGGCCTGGAGCCCCACGACGACCTCGACACCGCTGTCCTGCAGGTTGAGCGCGTGCGCGTGCCCCTGCGATCCGTATCCGATGACGGCGACCTTGCGTCGCCGGATGAGCTCGCTGTCGGCGTCCCCGTCGTAGAACATCGTGGCCATGTCTGTGGTGTCCTCCTGCCCTGCCAGAGCCCGCAGTCGCCAGGGGCCCCTAAGAATACTGCGCCGCCGAGAGGGTACTGTCGCCGCGGCGCATCGCCACCCGCCCCGTCCGGACCATCTCGACGATGCCGAGCGGCTCGAGGCGCGCGACGACCGCGTCGACGTGCGGCGGCTCGCCCGTGATCTCCAGCGTCATCGTCTGCTCGCTGGAATCGACGATGTGCGCGCGTGTCTCGTCGACGACCTGGAGCAGCGCGGCCCGGTCGTGCCCCGCGACAGCCACCTTGACGAGCGCCAGGTCGCGCGCCACGGTGGGCACGTCCCGGAGATCCTCGACCTCGAGGACGTTGACGAGCTTGTACAGGTACGCCGTCACGCGCTCCGCGCTCACCTGGTCGCTGTCGATGACCATCGTGACGCGCGAGATGCCCTCGACGTCGGTCCGCCCGACGGTGAGCGACTCGATGTTGAAGGCGCGGCGACGGAAGAGCGAGGCCACGCGGTTGAGCACGCCGGGCTTGTCTTCGACGAGAGCGACGAGTGTGTGATGCATACGGGGTCGGGTGACAGGATTGTAATGGGGTCGGGCGTCGTCGGCTGCGGTGATCGGGCGCCGACGACGCCCGACCCCATTACAATCCTGTCGCCCGACCTCGGCTAGATCGGATCCGCGGCGGTCTCCACCAGGACCGACGGCTGCGGACGGCGAATCATCGCGTGCAGGTCGTTGCCGGCGGGCACCATCGGGTACACGCTGTCCTCCTGCTCCACCCGGAAGTCGACGAGCACGGTCCCCTCGGTCTCACGCGCGCGCGTCACGACGTCGGCGACCTGGGGCCGCGACTCGGCCCGCAGGCCGAGCAGGCCGTGCGCCTCGGCGATCTTCACGAAATCGGGACTGCGCAGCGGCGTCGCCGCGTACCGCCGGTCGTAGAAGAACTCCTGCCACTGGCGCACCATGCCGAGATAGCCGTTGTTGATCACGGCCACGTTGACCTTGATGCCCTCCTGCGCCGCCGTGGAGAGCTCGGCCTGCGTCATCTGGAAGCCGCCGTCACCGACGATTGCCCAGACCTCGGCCTCGGGTCGCGCCAGCTTGGCGCCGATCGCGGCGGGCAGGCCGAAGCCCATCGTGCCCAGGCCACCGGAGGTGATGAGCGTACGCGGCGCCTCGTGGTGGTAGTACTGCGCCTCCCACATCTGGTGCTGTCCCACGTCGGTGACGACGATCGCCTTGCCTTCCGTCATCCGCCAGATGTCGTTGATGACGTGTGGCGCGTACAGGTGGCCGTTGTCGGGCAGTTTCTGGATGTCGTGCACGGCGGTCGCGCCCTTCATCCCGCCGATGTGGGCGAGCCAGGCCTCGTGCTGTACCGGCTGCACGATCTCGAGCAGGTCCTTCAGCGCCTGGCGCAGATCGGCCACGATCGCCGCGTCCGCCCGGACGTTCTTGTTGATCTCGGACGGGTCGATGTCGATGTGGATCTTCTTCGCGTTCCGCGCGTAGGTGGCCACGTTGCCGGTGACGCGATCGTCGAACCGCATCCCGAACGCGAGCAGCAGGTCGGCCTCCTGGATGGCGGTGTTCACCCAGGATTCGCCGTGCATGCCCATCATCCCGATGTGAAGCGGGTGGCTCGCCGGGAAGCCGCCGAGCCCGAGCAGCGTCATCGCCACCGGCGTGTTGATCCGCTCGGCGAACTGCCGGACCTCGCGCATGGCGCCACTTTGCAGGATGCCCTGGCCGGCGAGGATCACCGGACGCTCCGCGGCGGTGATCAGCGCGGCCGCCCGGGCCAGTTCCGACGCGCCCACGGTGAGATTGGGGCGGTAGCCGCGCAGCTTCACCGGCGACGGATCCCAGTCCCACTCGACCGAAGCCTGCTGCGCATCCTTGGTGATGTCCACGAGGACCGGGCCCGGACGGCCCGACTTGGCCAGGTGGAAGGCTTCCTTCATCGCCGGCATGATGTCCTGCGGGCGCGTCACCAGATAGCTGTGCTTCGTGATCGGCAGCGTGATACCGGTGATGTCGGTTTCCTGGAACGCGTCGTATCCGATCAGCTTCGACGGCACCTGCCCGGTGATGCACACCATGGGCACCGAGTCCATCTGCGCCGTGGCGATGCCGGTGACGAGATTGGTCGCGCCGGGCCCGGAGGTGGCCAGGGCCACGCCCACGCCCCCGCCGGCCCGCGCGTAGCCATCGGCCATGTGCGACGCCCCTTGCTCGTGGCGAACCAGGACGTGGCGGACCGGATAGTCGAGCATGGCATCGTAGGCCGGCAGGATCGCGCCGCCCGGATACCCGAAGACGGTGGTCACGCCCTCGTGGACGAGACACTCCCAGATGATCTGCGCACCGGTTCGCTGGTTCGGCATACGCCAGTGTGGCACCCGGACTAATATCAGTCAAATTGATAGAACTTCAGACATGATAACGACTTCTGATACAGGCCGCTTGACGAGTCGTGCCGACAGGCCGGATCCTTGAGCTGGCGCCCATCCCCCGGGACGCCGAAAGAGGAACCGACATGACGAGACACCTGCTATCGGTCGCATCGCTGGCTGCCCTGTTGGCAACCTCCTGTGCCGGCGCACCAGCCGAGGAGGCAACCCCGGCCGAGGACGCCGCCGTCGCCGAGGAGGCCGCACCGGAGTCCGCGACACGGGCGGAGCCCGGGGCACCGGCCGCACCCGTCGTCGCGACACCCCCTCCGGCCACGGCCAGGGCGACAGCCCGGCCCGCGGCGCCGGCCGCTTCCCGCCCGGCAGCGGCCGCCGAGCCCCCGGCTCCCGCGCCCGCAGCGGCGCCGGCCCGAGCCGAGCCCGAGCCGGTGCTCCGCGAGGTCACCGCACCGGTGGGTACGGCGCTGTCGCTGGAGCTGGTGTCGACCGTGTCCACGGCGAGCGCGGTGGTCGAGTCGCCCGTCACCGCCCGGCTGCGCGAGGACGTCATCGTCGACGGGGTCATCGTGATTCCCGCCGGCTCGACTCTCTACGGCAACGTGACGCAGGTGGAGCGTCCGGGTCGGGTACGGGGCCGCGGGTCGCTCGCCTTCCGCTTCACCGAGGCGGGCATCGACGGCGTGCGCGAGCCGCTGCGGACCGAGACGCTCACGTTCCAGAGCGAGGCCGGGACGCGGGACGACGCCACCAAGGTCGGTGTCGGGGCCGGGATCGGCGCGGTGGTCGGCGGGCTGCTGGGCGGCGGGAGCGGCGCGGCCAAGGGCGCCGCGATCGGTGGCGCCGCCGGCGGCGGTGCCGTGCTCGCCACGCGCGGAGACGACCTGGAGCTGGCCGGCGGGTCGGTCCTCGACACGACGCTGGCCTCGCCCTTCTCGGTGCGCGTCGAGGAGCGCTGAGCGCCCGCGCGGGCTACCTGGGCTCCGGCGTCCCGGAGCCCGGGGACGGCTCGCCGCCGTCGAAGCCGATCCGCCCGTGCGTGCCGTCGCAGAACGGCTTGCGCGCCGAGGCGCCGCAGCGGCAGAGCGCCACGGGCCGCCGGTCTGCGACGTACTCCCGCCCCTCCCAGTCCACGACCCGTACGTCCTCGCTCTCTATCACGTACGGGCCGTTCTTTCGTAGTCGGATCAGCATGAGTGCTCCCAGGAGTTCAACGTTGAGCCCGGAACCTCAGTACTTTCCCGGGTCCTGCCCGATACCCGCGATACTGCACGCGTAGACCGCGTTGAGCTTGTGCCGGCGGGTCTCGCTCATGAGCTCGTCGCTGTCCGAGCCTGGGTTGAACCAGATCTCGGGGATCGCCTTCTGTGCGAAGTCGTCCAGCAGGCCGATGGCCACCTCCGGCTGAACGTACACGGTGGCCATGTCGATCGGCCCCGGCACGTCGAGCACCGAGGCGTACGCGCGAAGCCCCTCCACCGACTCCGCGTCGGGATTGACGGGATAGACCGTGTGCCCCGCGCTCGCGAACGCCCGGACGGCCTTGTTGCCGAACTTGCGCCGGTCCCGCGACGCGCCCACCACGGCCACCCTCATCGCCACGCCCCGATTATTCCCGCTCGCCGGACGCCGGCGCCGCAGCCAGGGGAAAGATCTTGCCCGGGTTGAGGATGCCGGCAGGGTCGAAGGCGGCCTTCACACGCTGCATCAGCGCGATCTCGGCCGGCGCCAGCTCGATGCCCAGGTGCGGCGCCTTGGCGAACCCGATGCCGTGCTCCCCGCTGATCGACCCTTCGAGCGCCACCACGCGCTCGAAGAGCGCCCGTTCGGCCTCGCGCGCGCGTGCCAGGGCGGCGACGTCACCGGGCGGGACGAGCAGGTTGACGTGGATGTTGCCATCGCCGGCGTGCCCGAAGGAGGCCACGCGCAGCCGGAACCGCCGGGCGAGCTCGCCGGCGCACTCGATCAGCTCGGGCACGCGGCCCCTGGGCACGACCACGTCGTGATTGATCTTGAAGAGCCCGGTGGCCCGCAGGGCGAGCGAGATCTGTCGCCGGACGCGCCAGACGTCTTCCCGTTCCGCCTCGCTGCCCGCCACCACCAGATCGAGCGCGCCGGCATCCCGGCAGGCCTCCTGCACGCCCACGAGCTCCTCGGCGGCTGCCGACGCCGACCCGTCGCACTCGATGATCAGCATCGCGTGCGCGCCGGCCGGCGCCACGGCGCGGCCGAGGAGCGTCTCCACGGCCCGCAGGGACGGCCCGTCGACGAGCTCGATCGAGGCCGGCACGGCACGGCGCGCGACCAGGCCGCTCACCGCGTCGACGGCGTCCCGTGTCGACGCGAAACAGGCCGCGAGCGTCGTCTGCGCGAGCGGCTTCGGCACGAGGCGCAGCGTGATCCGCGTGACGATCGCCAGCGTGCCTTCCGAGCCGACGAGCAACTGCGTGAGGTCGTAGCCGACCACGTTCTTGACCGCCTTCGAGCCGGTGTGGATCACCTCGCCGGTCGGCAGCACGGCCTCGAGCGCGAGAACGTACCGCTTGGTGGTGCCGTACTTGAAGGCGCGCGGGCCGCCCGCGCCCTCGGCGACGTTGCCGCCGATCGAACAGGTGTCGAGGCTGGCCGGGTCCGGCGGATAGAAGAGCCCGACCCCCTCGACCGCGCGCTGCAGGTCCCCGGTGATCACGTGGGGCTCGACGACCGCCAGCAGGTTCACCTCGTCGATCTCGAGGATCCGGGTGAAGCGCTCCATCGACAGCACGATCCCGCCGTGCGTCGGGACGGCGCCACCCGTGTAGCCGGTACCGGCTCCGCGAACCACGAGCGGAACGCGATGGGCGGTGCACAGCCGCGCCACGGCGGCGATCTCCGCGGTGGACCCGGGGACGACGACGGCATCGGCGCGCGCGCCCTGCCCGAGCGCGTCGGCCGCACAGGCGTCGAGCGCGGCCGCGTCCCGCCGCACGCCGCCGCCGGGCAGCGTCAGTTCGAGCGCGGCGAGAAAGGCTGGTGGCAGCGACACCGGCTCACCGTGCCTCGGTGGGCGCCCTGGGGGCCTGGGGCTGGAGCGCGGTGGCCAGACGCAGGATGCGATCGGCCCCCTCCCGGAGCCGGTCGGTCGACGTGGCGTACGAGAGGCGGAGATGGCCAGGGGCGCCGAACACTTCCCCCGCCGTCAACACCACCTGCTCCCGCTCGAGCAGCGCCTGCGCAAAGCCGGCCGACGAGTCGATGCCGGCCGCCGGGAGCAACCGCGACACGTCGGGAAAGAGGTAGAACGCGCCCCCAGGCTTCACGCAGCGGATGGCCGGGTGGCTGGTGACCCACGCATGAATGGCGTCCCGGCGCTGGCGGTACTCTGCGCGCATCGCGGCGACCGCGTCCTGTGGTCCGGTCAACGCGGCGATCGACGCCTTCTGCGTGATCGAGGTGACGTGGGACGTGGACTGTCCCTGGATCAGACCGAGAGCGACCGTCAGCGATCGCGGCGCGATCGACCAGCCGCAGCGCCAGCCCGTCATCGCGTAGGTCTTCGAGGCCGATCCGACGAGCACGGTGCGATCGCGATGCCAGTCGAAGAGCACTCGTGGCAGGTTGTGCCCCACCTCCGCGTCGTAGATCAGACGCTCGTAGCAGAGATCGGCGATCACCCAGATGCCGTGCCGCGCGGCCGCCTCGGCCACCGTGGCCACGGTCTGCTCGTCGATGAGGGCACCCGTCGGATTGCATGGCGAGTTGAGGAGGATCGCCTTCGTCCGTGGCGTGATGGCGCCGAGGATGGCGCCGGCATCGACGGCGAAGGCCGCTTCGGGCCGCGTCGAGACCAGCACCGGCACCGCCCCCATGAGCTTCACCTGCTCGGGGATCGTCGGCCAGCAGGGCGCGTGCGTGATGACCTCGTCCCCGGGATCGAGCAGCGCCAGCGCCACGTTGAAGAGCGCCTGCTTGCCGCCCGCGGTGACGACGACCCCTTCCGGCGACACCTGGACGCCGTAGTCCTCGGCGTAGCGCGCGCAGATGGCCTCGCGCAGCTCGGGAATGCCGCCCACGGCGGTGTACCGCGTGAAATCCCCGTCGATCGCGGCGCGCGCGGCGGCCTTCACGTGGGCCGGCGTCGGGAAGTCGGGCTCGCCAGCGCTCAGATCCACCACGTCGCGGCCGGCCCGGCGCAGTCGCTCGGCCTCGGCCGCCGCCGCCATCGTACCGGAGGCGGACACGCCGGCCAGTCGCGCGGCAAGCCCCGTCATGCCTTCCCTCGCGGCCCCTTTCGCGCCAGCCACGCCTCGACGGCCGGCGGCACGAGCCCGCTCACGTCACCCCCCAGGCTCGAAACCTCCTTGATGAGACGCGAGCTCAGATACGTGTACTGCTCGGCCGGCATCATGAACACCGTCTCGAGCGAGGGCTCCAGGTGCCGGTTCATCAGCGCCATCTGGAACTCGTACTCGTAGTCTGAGACGGCGCGGATGCCCCGGATGATCGCGCTGGCGCGCCGCCTGCGCGCGTAGTCGACCAGCAGCCCGTCGAAGGTGTCCACCTCGACGTTCGAGTACTCACGGAAGACCTCGCGGATGATCGCGACCCGCTCCTCCGGCGTGAAGAGCGCCACCTTGTCGGCATTGACGAGCACCGCCACGACGATGTGCTCGAACAGGTGCGCGCTGCGCAGGATGATGTCCACATGTCCGTTGGTCACCGGATCGAACGATCCCGGAAAGACGGCGATGCGGCCGGTCGGGGGTGAGGATTCGCTCATGGATTCCCTGGGTCGATGGCTCCCGCGGTGATGGCGAGCATGGTCAACGTGCTGTCACCGGATCGGACGTCGCGTACCCGCCTCAGCCCCGCCGGCAGGTCCGGCGGCCACCGCGTGGCGCGCTCGAGCACCAGCAGTCCTCCATCGGCCAGGAGCCGCCCGGCCGCCTCGAGCGCGTCCGGCCCGCCGGCCTGGTAGGGCGGGTCGAGCAGGACGAGATCGAACGACCGTGGATGCAGACGGCGTGCGAGGGTGACGAAGTCGCCTCGTTCGACAGTATAGTCTCGCCGCTCCTCGCCGAGGCCGCATGCTGCGGCGTTCTCGACGATGAGCGACACGGCGCGCGGGTCCTGCTCCACGAAGGTGACGTGCGCGGCACCCCGACTGAGCGCCTCGAGCCCCACGGCTCCGGTACCCGCGTACCCGTCGAGCACGCGCGCTCCGGGCACGCGCGCGCCCAGCACGTTGAAGAGCGTCTCCCGCAGCCGGTCAGCGGTGGGCCGCAACCCCTCCCACCTGGGCGTCCGCAGCCGCCGTCCCTTGAATCGTCCCGCGATGATGCGCACCTGCCCGATCCGTCTCCGGCGCCGTCCAGTCCTAACCGACCTCGATCAGCCCGAACTGATCCGGCCACCGCTGCTGCACGTAGGCGGCGAGCTCCGGGGCAAGGCCTCCCTCGCCGACCAGCCGGCGCGCTTCAGTGTGCGCGAGCTCCATCAGATCGCGGTCGCGCACGAGATCCCCCGTCCGCAGGCGTGGGAGGCCCGACTGCCGCGTGCCGAAGACGTCCCCGGGCCCGCGGAGCTCGAGGTCGCGCTCGGCGATCACGAACCCGTCGCCCGTGTCGGCGAGCGCCTTGAGCCGCTGGCGGGCCTCGTCGGTCCACGGCGCCTGGTAGAGCAGGACGCAGTACGACTCGTGCTCCCCCCGCCCCACCCGGCCTCGCAGTTGATGGAGCTGGGACAGCCCGAAGCGCTCGGCGTGCTCGACGAGCACCACCGAGGCGTTCGGCACGTCCACCCCCACCTCGACGACTGTGGTGGAGACGAGCAACTGCAGGCGTCCGGCGGCGAAGGCCCGCATGACCGCCTCCTTCTCGTCGGGCTTCATCCTGCCGTGCAGGAGGGCGACGCGGTGCGCCGGGAACACCTCGGCCTGGAGGTGGTCGGCCATCTCGGTGGCCGATTTCAGATCCACCTTCTCCGACTCCTCCACCAGCGGACAGATCACGTAGGCCTGGCGTCCCGCGTCGAGCTCGCGACGCAGCAGCTCGTAGATCTCGTCGCGTCGCGATTCCGGCTTGACCAGCGTGCGAACCGGCTTCCGGCCCGGCGGCAGTCCATGGATCATCGACACGTCCAGCTCGCTGTAGTCGGTCAGTGCCAGCGTGCGGGGGATGGGCGTGGCCGTCATCAGCAGCACGTCGGGACGCAGCCCCTTGGCGCGCAGCAGCGACCGCTGTTCCACGCCGAACCGGTGCTGCTCGTCGATCACGACCAGCCCCAGACGGTGGAACCGCACGCCTTCCTGCACCAGGGCGTGGGTGCCCACCACCAGGTGCGTGGTGCCCCGCTCCACGTGCGCGGTCGCCTCGCGCTTTCGCGTGCCGGGCGTGCTGCCCGTCACCAGGTCGACGCGGAAGCGCGACGAGGCCAGCAGACGCGCGATGGTGGCGTAGTGCTGCGCCGCCAGGATCTCGGTGGGAGCCATGAAGGCCACCTGCAGCCCGCTCTCCATCGCTACGACGGCCGCCAGCAGCGCGACGATCGTCTTGCCCGATCCCACGTCGCCCTGGAGCAGCCGGTGCATCGGCGCCGGCGCCTGCAGGTCCTGCACGATCTCGCGGATCGCGTCGCGTTGCCCTGGCGTGAGCCGGAACGGCAGCACGGCGGCCGCCGAGGCGCGCACGGTATCGTCCACCCGGGGAATGAACGGCTTGGGGTCGGCGGCCGTCGCCTGGCGCCGCCAGGCGTGCCCGAGCTGGAAGAGAAAGAACTCCTCGAAGATCAGGCGCTGCTGCGCGGGCGCCCGGAAGGCGTTCAGCACCTCCACGGGCGTCTCGGCGGGCGGGAAGTGCGCCTCTTCGAGCGCCGTTCGCCGCGACACGAGCTCGAGCCGGGCGCGCAGCGGCGCGGGCAGCAGATCCGGGAGCTCGGGGGGAAGCGCGTCGAGCGCGGAGCGCACCAGCCGGCGCTGCATGTTCGGCGTGACGGTACCGGTCTTCTCGTAGAACGGCACCACGCGCCCGGTACGCACGCTCTCCCACTCCTCGAGCGCCACCTCGTACTCGGCGTTCAGGAAGTGCAGGCCACCCGAATCCAGGCGCACCTCTCCGAAGATCACGACCTGTTCGTGCGGCCGCAGGATGTCGGCGAGGAACGGCTGGTTCATCCAGGTGCAGCGGATGGCGCCCGATTCATCGGCCACGATCGCGTGGAAGATCGTGAAGCCGCGCCGCCGTGTCCGCGCCACGTGCGCGGAGGTGACGCGGCCGAGGACGGCCGCCTTGCCGCCGGGGCGCACCGACGCGATGGGCTGCATCCGGCTGCGGTCCTCGTAACGGAACGGGAGCCGATACAGGAGATCCTCGACGGTGTGCAATCCGGCTCGCCGCAGGTCGGCGGCCTTGCGGGGACCCACCCCCTTGAGGAACTGGAGCGGGGTGTCGAGCAGCTCGGCGGGCAAGGACTATTGCACGACGACGGCCTGGCCCTGGCCGATCTCGATCCGCTGGATGCCGGCCGGGAGCGGGAACGGGTCGTCGAGCCGGAAGCCCTCGGGGTCCTCCGCCGTGCGCGAATAGTAGGCGAGCATGTCGGCCACGACCGTCCGCGGCACCGGTACGCCGGAGACCGACGCGCCCTGCAGATCGAAGCGCCCAGTCCCATCGTCGGTGTGGAGCTGGCCGGTGACGGTGACCGGGATGCGGCCACCCAGATAGCTCCACGGCGAGCGCCCGTCGCCGGAGGCCTGCTGCTGGCCGAGCGTCGCCAGATCCACGGTGGCCTTCCCGCGAACCATGCCGGCGCCGACCATGGTGAGCTCCATGTCGGAGACGCCGGCCGGCAGGACCCCCTGCCCGCGATAGGTCACCCAGGAGTTCAGCTCGGCCTCGGTGAAGCGCGTGCGCGATGGCAGCGCGGCCTCCGGAGGCGTCACGCCCCGCAGGGCGACGGCGATGAGCTTCTGGGCGAAGGCGTCGGCCTGGACCTCCGAGACAGTGCCGGCCGCGGCACCGGCGAGCCCGAGGCCGCAGAACACGAGGCAGATGCTGGCGCCGAGGCGAGAGGACATCGGGCGGCCTCCGGGAGGTGTGCAGGGAAAGTGTACCATCGTGGTTGATCTTCGCTTTATGTTCGCATATAGTGAGCTTCGATTCCAGCGCCGTTCCCGCTGAACCGACGATTGGAGGAGGCCGTGCTCCCGCTCACCAAACGCCAGCGTGAAATCCTGGACTACCTCAACGAATTCATCCAGCAGCATGGCTACGCCCCCAGCCTCGAGGAGATCGGCCGCCGCTTCAATCTCTCGTCGCTCGCGACGGTCCACAAGCACCTGAGCAACCTGCAGGAGAAGGGCTTCATCCGCCGGGCCTGGAATCGCAGCCGGTCGGTCGAGCTGGTCCCGGCCCGCGGCGCCGGCCGCGCGATCGAGTTGCCGATGCTGGGCTTCGTGGCGGCCGGGGCCCCGATTGAGGCGGTGGCCGGCAGCGAGACCATCGCCGTTCCCGAGACGCTCGTCGGCAAGCGCGACAGCTACGTCCTTCGCGTCAAGGGCGACTCGATGATCGACGAGCACATCCGTGACGGCGACTTCGTGATCGTCGAGGACCGCAAGTCGGCCGACAACGGCGAGATGGTCATCGCGCTGGTGGGCGGCCTCGACGTCACCCTCAAGAAGCTCTATCGCGAGAACGGGCGCGTCCGGCTGCAGCCGGCCAACCCGGCCATGCAGCCGATCCTCGTCGACGCCGATCAGGTGCAGGTCCAAGGCGTTGTCGTGGGTATCATGCGGAAGTACTAACGAGGCCCGGCCTCGGACCACCGAGCATGTGACGTGTCCCGCCCGTGCGGGCCGCCCGGCATGAGCTGCCCGCGATGAAGTCCCCAGCAACCACCCGCCGCGTCATCGAGACCCTCACCGGGCAGTATCCCGGCGCCGACACGGAGCTTCACTACCGCACGGCCTTCGAACTGCTCGTGGCCACGATGCTCTCCGCCCAGTCCACCGACGCACGGGTCAATCAGGTGACGCCGGCGTTGTTTGCCCGCTACCCGGAGGCCCCGGCGCTCGCGCGCGCCCGGCTGCCGGCGCTCGAGCGGCAGATCGTCTCCACCGGGTTCTTCCGCCAGAAGTCCAGGGCGCTCGTGGCGATGGCGCGCGCGCTCGTCGCCGACCACGGTGGCCAGGTGCCGGCCGACATGACGTCGCTCACCGCCCTCCCCGGCGTGGGACGCAAGACGGCCAACGTCGTGCTGGGCCACGCCCTCGGCGTACCGGGACTGCCGGTGGACCGTCACGTGCTGCGCGTGGCCAATCGCATCGGGATCGCCGAGGCGGACACGCCCGAGCGGGTAGAGGCGCAACTGTGCGCTGCGCTGCCCGACACGCTGTGGACGCTCGCCTCCGACGTCCTCATCCTCCACGGACGGCGCGTCTGCCGCCCGTCGCCCGCCTGTGACCGCTGCGCCGTCCGGGACGACTGCGACTACTTCGTGCACGTCGTCGGAATAGACGCTGTAAAGGACGCTGTGAAGGGCGCCGCCAGGCGGAAGTCTGCCCATTCAGCCGCGCGACGCGCGGGAACGAGGAGCCGTGACCCGCGCCGCGTTCGAACGACTGCTCGTTGAGGCCATCACCCTCATCCCCGAGCACTTTCGTCGGGAGATGAAGAACATCGTCCTGGTCGTGGAGGACGAGCCGAGCCCGGAACTGCTCGACGAGATGGGCATCGAGCCGCCCGACTCGCTGTACGGCCTCTACCAGGGCACTCCGCTGCCCGAGCGGACGTGGGACCAGGGCAACGACCTGCCGGATCAGATCACGCTCTTTCAGCACCCGATCGTGGAAGACAGCGAGGACGAGGACGACGTCCGCGCCGTGATCGGCGAAACGCTGATCCACGAGGTCGGCCACTACTTCGGCCTGAGTGAAGAGGAGATCGAGGAGATCGAGGCCCGCTACTGGCGGGGTGAGACGCTCGACGAGGACGAGGAGTGATGGCGCGCCCGCCGGCGCGGAGGCGCTTCGGCCAGCACTTTCTGGAACCGGCATGGGCATCCCGCATCGTCGAGGCGGTGGATCCGCAGCCGGATCAGACGCTGCTCGAGATCGGCCCCGGACACGGCGTGATGACGGCGCCGCTTGCCGCCCGCGCCGGCCGCCTCCTCGCCGTGGAGATCGACCGCGACCTGGCCCGTGGCCTGCGTGCGCGCCTGCCCGCCGTCCACCTCATCGAGGCCGACGTGCTCGCGCTCGATCTGCCCCGGCTGCTGGCGGCCGAGTCCACGCCGCTGCGCGTCGTCGGCAACCTCCCCTACAACGTCGCCACGCCGATCCTGTTTCGCCTGGCGGGCGCCGCGAGGCACGGGACCGTCATCAGCGACGCCACGCTCATGCTGCAGCGTGAAGTGGCCGAGCGCCTGCTCGCGGCGCCGGGCACGAGCGGCTACGGCGCGCTGGCCGTCCAGATCGGCCTGTTGGCGGAGGTGTCTCGCGTCCTCAACCTGCCACCCGGCGCCTTCCGTCCGGCGCCGAAGGTGCGGTCCGCGGTCGTGCGGCTGCGGTTCAGGCCCCCGGTGGTGGACGTGGGCGAGGCGTCAGCCTTCGAGCGCCTCGTCCGGGGCCTCTTCCACCAGCGCCGGAAGACGCTGCTGAACGCGCTGCGCCCGGTCGCGGCCTCGTTCGGCAGAGATCCTGGGGAACTGCTTGAACAGGCTGCACTTGACGGCTCGCGCCGTCCTGGCACTCTCGCCCTCGCCGAGATGGCTCGGCTCTCGAGGGCTGTGCTATAGTCGCTCCCGAAGTTACTGACCCTGCCGGTTTTCTTCCTCCGGCGGCCCCGGGAGTCCCCGTGGTCACGGAGGGTTCAGGCACGCCCAGCTGCCTGACCGCGCGAGATGGGCGCTCGGCCCGACCGCGCACCCCGTCGAATGCCAGCCCGCCCGGGCCGGCGTCGCGGGTCTCGCTCCACGTGTGCGTGTTGGGCTCCGCATGAACCAACCTGATGGGTCGGCCGCCTCACTGGCGGCCCTCGAAGTCGTGCCGCTTGGCGGGCTCGGCGAGTTCGGCATGAACATGATGGCCGTCTCGTACGAGGAGACGACCATCCTGATCGACGCCGGGGTCATGTTCCCGGAGCCCGACCAGCTCGGGGTGGACCTGATCGTCCCCGACATGAGCTTCGTGGAATCGCGCCGCGAGCAGGTGAAGGCGCTCGTCCTGACCCACGGACACGAAGATCACATCGGGGCGGTGCCCCACGTGCTCCCGCTCTTCGACGGCCCCGTGTATGCCACGCCCATGACGCTGGCGCTCATCGAACCGAAGCTCGACGAGCGCGGTGTCGAGGCCGGCGATCGCCTGCGCGCCGTGGAGCCGCCGCAGACGGTCAGCATCGGCCCGTTCACGGTCGAGTTCATCCGCGTCACGCACAGCATGCCCGACTGCGTGGCGCTCGCGATCGACACGCCGGCCGGCACCCTCGTGCATACCGGCGACTTCAAGATCGACCAGACCCCGATCGACGGCCGGCACTTCGACCTGCATCGGTTCGCCGAGATCGGGCGGCGGGGCGTGCTGGCGCTGTTCGCCGACAGCACCAACGTCGATCGTCCCGGCTTCACCGGCTCGGAGGTCGAGGTCGTGGAGGGCTTCGAGGAGCTCTTCACGAGCACGCCGGGCAAGCTCGTCGTGGCCGCCTTCTCCTCGAGCATCTACCGGATGCAGTTGCTCGTCGACCTGGCCGCGCAGTTCGAGCGCAAGGTGGCCTTCGTCGGACGGAGCCTGGTGGGCAACGCGGAGATCGCACAGCGTCTGGGGTACCTCCGCGTGCCGGCCGGCCTCCAGATCCGGGATGCCGACGTGCCCGACTATCCCGCGCAGGACGTCCTCTGCATCACCACCGGCTCGCAGGGAGAGCCCCATGCGGCGCTGTCGCGGATGGCCATCGCCGACCACCGCCACGTCCGGCTCGCCCCCGATGACACCGTCGTCTTCTCGGCCCGCGCCATCCCCGGCAACGAGAAGGCGATCGCCCGCACGATGAGCCACATCGCGCGGCGGGGCGCCGACGTCGTCACGCCGGAGATGAAGCACGTCCACGTGTCGGGACACGGCGCGGTCGAGGAGCTCAAGTTGATGATCTCCCTGGTGCGGCCGCAGTACTTCGTCCCCATCCACGGCGAGTACCGGCAACTGGCGGCACATGCCCGCGTGGCCAGAGACGTGATGCGCGGCAGCGGCCGACTGCTGGAGGTGCTGCTGGCGCAGGATGGCGACGTCCTGCGGTTCGACGGGCAGGGCGCGCGGATTGCCGGGCGGGCGCCGACCGGCCGCGTTCTGATCGACGTCACCCGCGTGGGCGAGGTCGGCGACGAGGTGCTCCGGGACCGCCGGCACCTGGCCGCCGACGGCCTGGTCGTGGCGGTCGTGGCGATCAGCCGCCATACCGGGACGCTTGCGGGCGAGCCCGGGCTCGTGGCCCGCGGCTTCGTCGTGGACGAGGGCCAGCAGGCCTCGCTCTTCGGCGACGCGGCCGGCGTCATCGAGTCGTGCATCGCTGCCTCGAGCGAGGAAGAGCGCACCGACCAGGGCCTGATGACGGAGAAGCTCCGCGTGGAACTGCGGCGCTTCTTCAAGAAGCGATCGGGCCGGCGCCCCCTCGTGCTGCCGGTCCTCATGGAGATCTGAGCCGTGCCCGAGTCCACCCTGTCGCGGCGCATCAGCGAGTTCGTGGGTGTCGCCCTGTTCGGCCTGGGCCTCATCTGGCTGATGTCTCTCGCCACCTACGAGCCGACCGACCCGGTGCCCTTCTTCACGACGGGCGCCGCGGCGCCCCCCGCCAACTTCGTCGGGCGCGTGGGCGCGTTCATCGCGGAGCTCTCCTTCCAGGCCTTCGGTTACGCCGCCTTCCTCATCCCGGTCGCAATCGGGATCGCCGGCTGGCACTACTTCTGGTGCCAGAAGCCCGACGCCCCGTACACCAAGCTCGCGGGCGTGGGTCTGCTGTTCATCGGCGCGAGCGCCTTCCTGAGCCTGGTGTTCGGCGACGCCGAGGTGGCCGGCCGGACCTTCTATGCGGGGGGACTCAGCGGGACGTGGCTCGGCGGCGCCCTCTCCGAGTACCTCAACCGGACCGGGTCGCTGCTCGTCCTGATGACGCTCATCCTGCTGGCCGTGATTCTGGCCACGCAGGTCTCCCTCGGGCGGATGTTCGCCGTCGCCACCGCCAGCTCCCGCGACCTGTCGGTTCGGGGTGCCGGCTGGCTCCGCGGCTGGTACGACGACTACCGCCGCTCGCGAGCCCGGCGTGAAGTGGTGGCACGCCAGGTCCGGAAGGCCGCACAAGCGACACCGCCGGAGGAGGTCGCGGCCGACGACGAGGATGAGCCCGGCGACGAGCCCGCGCTCCCCGCGGCGCCACGCGTCCGCGCGCGCAAGGCGGCGGCATCCGATCCGTCCGAGCGGCCGGAGGCACCCGCGCCGCGCCAGGCGCCCGTCGTCGCGCCCCGGCGCACCGAGACGCCGGTGTCGCTGCCGCTCGCCGACGTCGAGACGCGCAGCCCCTCCCCCCGCCGCCCGGGCACGTTCTCGCTGCCGCCGGTGACGCTGCTCGACGCGCCCCGCACCGAGCGCAAGATCGACGAGCGCGAGCTGATGGAGTCCTCGCGGCTGCTCGAGGAGAAGTGCCAGGAGTTCGCGGTGCAGGGCACGGTGTCCCAGATCCATCCTGGTCCGGTCGTCACCACTTTCGAGTTCAAGCCCGAAGCGGGCGTCAAGTACAGCAAGGTGACCGGGCTTGCCGACGATCTCTGTCTCGCGATGCAGGCCGAGTCCGTCCTGATCGAGCGCATCCCCGGCAAGTCCACGGTCGGCATCCAGATTCCCAACCCGAACCGCGAGGCCATCTCGCTGCGAGAGCTGCTGGAATCGGAGCCGTACCTCCGCTCGAGCTCGAGGCTCACGATCGCCCTTGGCAAGACGATCCACGGCGAGCCGTACGTCACCGACCTCGCGACGATGCCGCACCTGCTCATCGCCGGGTCCACCGGAACCGGCAAGTCGGTCGGCCTCAACGCCATGCTGACGAGCCTGCTCTACCGGGCCACGCCCGACGAGGTCCGCTTCATCCTGATCGACCCCAAGCGCCTCGAACTGGGCATGTACGAGGAGATCCCGCACCTGCTGTCGCCGGTGGTCGTCGATCCCAAGAAGGCTTCCAACGCGCTGCGGTGGGCCGTGCGCGAGATGGAGGAGCGCTACAAGACGCTCGCCACCGAGGGGGTCCGGAACATCGAGCAGTACAACCGCAACGCGCGTCTCGTGGCGGCCGAACGAGGCTCGGACGATCCCGAGGCCCCCAAGCCGCTCCCGTTCGTCGTCGTGGTGATCGACGAGCTGGCCGACCTGATGATGGTGGCCAGCAACGAGGTCGAGGAGTCGATCGCGCGGCTCGCCCAGATGGCGCGCGCCGTGGGCATTCACCTGATCCTGGCCACGCAGCGCCCGTCGGTGGACGTCATCACCGGCCTGATCAAGGCCAATCTGCCGTCCCGGATCTCGTTTCGCGTGTCCTCGAAGACCGACTCGCGGACGATCCTCGACAGCAACGGCGCCGAGCAGCTGCTCGGTCGCGGCGACATGCTCTTCCTCCCGCCCGCCTCGTCGCGGGCGATCCGGCTGCACGGCCCGTACATTTCCGAACAGGAGACCGCCCGGCTCGCCAGCTTCCTGCGCAAGCAGGGCAAGCCGGACTTCGACGACACCATCACGGTCGAGGAGGACAAGGGGGGACCGGGCAGTCTCGACTTCGACAAGGACGAGCTCTACGACGAGGCGGCTCGCATCGTGGTGGAGAGCGGGCAGGTCTCGATCTCCTACCTCCAGCGCAAGCTGCGGATCGGATTCAGCCGGGCGGCGCGCCTCGTGGACATGATGGAGACCGAGGGACTGGTGTCCACGGGCAACGGCGGCAAGCCGCGCGAGGTGCTCGTGGACCGGAGGTATTTCGAGGAAGTCGATGCGCAGCTTCGCTAGGGTCGTCGTCGCCGCCCTCGCCCTTGGCGCCGTCCTCGGCGGGAGCGCCGAGGCGCAGTCGGCGGCTCAGAGCCGCTACACCGACGGGCGTGCCTCGGAGACCAGGCTCCGCCGTGAGATGGAGCAGCACGACGCCTCGCTCTCTCCCGAGTCGCTCCTGCGCCGGATCCGTACCCTCGTCGAGGCCTACGAGCGCATGTCACGCGAGTTCCCCGCGAGCGGCTACATGGACAACGCCCTGTGGCAGGGCGCCATGCTCGCGGCCGACGCGTTCCTCGCCTTCGGCGAGGGCGTCGACCGGGCGACCGCCCTGAAGATGTTCTCGCTCATCGAGGCGCGCTTCCCCACGAGCTCGCTGGTGCCGAAGACGGCCGCGCCGATCGCCGCGCTGGCCGAGCCGCCCCCGCCCCCCGACCCGCCTCCGGCGGCAGCGCCCGTCGCGGCCACGGCCGCCGCTTCGGCCGCTGCAGACCCCGGAGGAGGGGTCGTCGAGCTCGCGGCCATCCGCCGCGACGTGCTGCCCGACGCGCTGCGCATCACGCTCGACCTGGAACGGGAGGTGCCTTTCCACGTCGATCGCCTCGAGGGCCCGCCCCGCGTCTACATCGACCTCGAGCACACGCGCGCCGTCGAGGCGATCCGAAACGCCACGATCGCGGTCTCGGACGCCGATGTCGTCCGTCAGGTGCGGCTTGGCCAGCAGGACGACGGCCGGACGCGCGTCGTGATGGATCTCGCCGAGCCGACCCGGCACAGCGTCTACGCCCTGTACGACCCGTACCGCGTCGTCATCGACTTCGAGCGACCCGCCGCCGCCACGCCCGCATCGGCGCCCGAGCCGGCGGCCGCCAACGAGTCCGGTGGCTTCTCGCTCTCGCGCCAGCTCGGGCTGGGTGTCTCGCGGATCGTGATCGATCCGGGACACGGCGGGCACGATCCCGGTGCCCAGAAGCATGGGCTCGCCGAGGCCTCGGTCGTGCTCGACGTGGCCCTCCGCCTCGAGCGACTGCTTCGCCGGCACCCCGGTGTGGACGTCATCCTCACGCGGCGCGACGACACGTTCGTGCCTCTCGAGGAGCGGACGGCCATCGCCAACCGCGAGAAGGCCGACCTGTTCCTGTCGATCCACGCCAACGCCAGCTCCCGCGCCACCGCGCGCGGCGTGGAGACCTACTTCCTGAACCTGACCAACGACCCGGACGCCGAGCGCGTGGCCGCGCGGGAGAACGCCGCATCGGCGTTCACGATGGGCCAGCTCTCGAACATCGTGGAGACCATCGCGCTCAACAACAAGATCGACGAGTCCCGCGATTTCGCCGGAATGATCCAGAAGGCGCTCTTCGCCACGCTCGAACGGAAGGACGGGACCGTGCTCGATCTGGGGGTGAAGCAGGCCCCGTTCCTGGTGCTGCTCGGTGCCACGATGCCCAGCGTGCTCGCGGAGATCTCCTTCATCACCAACCGCGACGATGCCGCGCTCATGCGGACCGAGGACCACCGGCAGCGCCTCGCCGAAGCGCTCTACACCGGCGTGCTCCGCTACCAGCAGACCCTGAAGGCGGCGCCACCGGCGGTGTCGGCCTCGCGCTAGCTGGCCCGGGTGCCTCAGTCGAGCGTCCAGAGCGCCAGGCTCGACACGTCCTTCACGAACACCCGGTTGCCCGAATAGGACGGCTGCGGCCAGGTCGCCTCCTCCGACACCTTGTACCGGTGGAGCTCCTCGAAGCCGGTCCGGCTGTTCCGCAGGACGACGAGCTCGCCGTCTTCCTCCATGCTGAACAGCAGATCCCCGGCACGGGCGATGGCCGCGTGCTGGGCCTGCCGGCCGGCCGAGGTCCACAGCGTCTTGCCCGTCGGGACGTCCACGGCGAAGTACTGACCGGCGTTGCGCGTCGAGAGACCGAAGAACGTGTCGCCCGCGACCACGGCATCGCTCAACCGCATCGGCACGTCCGCGTTCTCCCAGGCCGGCTCCACCGTCCAGGACGTCCCCTGGCGGCGCACGCGAAACGCCGTGGTCGGCGGCCCGTTGCCCGACACGATCACCAGATCACCGGTCACCGCCGGGGTGTTCGAGTTGGTGAAGTTCGGGCTCTCCCACGGACGCTGCCAGAGCAGCGCGCCGGAAGAGGCGTCGAGTCCCACGAGCATGCCCTTCGTGACGGCCACGATCTGGCGGGTGCCGCCGAGCTCGGCGGCCACAGGCGAGCCGTACCCGGGCGGGTCGCCCCGCCAGGTCCAGCGGATGTCGCCCGAATCCAGGTCGAACGCGGTGATCGCCCCTTCCTGGTCGCCGCCCAGGTGGAAGATCACCGTCCGCCCCTCGATGATCGGCGAAAAGGCATGCGTCGTGAAGAGCGGCAGGTCGTCGGGCGCGCCCGGCTTCTGCCACAACTGGCGGCCGCTCGCCGCGTCGTAGGACGTCACCACGCCGGTCATCCCGATCGTGTACAGCCGCCCCTCGTGGAACACCGGCGTGGCCTTGGGGCCCGGGCCGTGCTGGGTCGTGGCCGACATCATCTCGAAGACCGCTGCGTATCCCGTCTCCCACAGCACGGCCCCGCTGCCGGCATCGAGCGCCATCATCACCTCGCGCTCGCCCTGACGGGCGAACTGGTAGATGCGGTCCCCCACCACGAGCGGCGTGGCATAGCCCAGCCCGACGTCGACTTTCCAGCGCTGCGTCAGACTGGAGGGCCAGGCGGCCGGATCCGCCGCCGCCGGCGCCACTCCGTCCCGGTTGGGGCCGCGCCACTGCGTCCAGTCCCCCTGCTGCGCGCCAAGGGGGACCGACAGCCCCGCAAGCACGGCCACGACGGTCCCCGCCAGACGGGTCGAGATCGACATCCTGCTTCCCTCCCTGCCGGCGCCCGAACGGGGCTCCGGCAACCAGCTATCCGGCGTCCACGTCGTAGCTCGACAGGACGTCCTGATTGCGAATGTACAGGCGCCCGCCGCTGACCACCGGGTGGGCCCAGCTCGGCAGGCCCCGATCGGCGATCGCAAAGCGCCCCGTCTCGCGGTAGCCTTCCGGCGTCGCCTCGACGAGCGCCACGCCGTGGTTCTCACCCAGCACGTAGAGGCGCCCGTCGGCCACGGTGAGCGACCCCTTCCCCACGCTGCGATCGCGCCAGACGACCCGCCCGGTCGCGAACTCCAGACAGGTCAGGATCGAGTTGTGGAAACCGTACAGGTAACCGTCCACGAGCACCACCCCGCCGTGATGGTTCTGCATGTTCCGGGTGAAATAGAGCTCTTCCGCGCGCAGTTCGTCTCCCTCGGGGCGAAGCTCGAGCAGCGCGCCGCCGGTGCCGTACGAGGAGGTGAAGAACACCCGCCCGTCGTCGTAGACCGGCGTGGCGATGTTCGCCGTTCCGTTGGCGACACGCCCGTACCGCCACATCAGCTTTCCATCGGCCGCACGCACGCCGACGGCCGCCCGTGAGGTGAGCGTCATGATGGTGCGCACGCCGTGCGCGTCGGCCACGACCGGCGAGGCATAGCCCGCCTCGTCGCTCAGATCGGTGCTCGTCCAGACGGTCTCGCCCGATCGCTTGTCCAGGGCGACCATGCCGGCGCGCCGGCCCCCGGGCGTCACGACCACGCGGTCGCCGTCGACGAGCGGCGACTCGCTCAGGAGCCAGTTGATGTTGCGGCCGCCGAAGTCGTCGAGAACGTTCCGCTGCCACAGGATGCGACCGTCGTCGACCTGCAGGCAGGCGAGATCGCCGTTCTCGGTCAGCATGTAGAGCCGCTCGTCGTCCACGGTCGGCGTGCCCCGGGGGCCGGGGCCGCGATCGTTGCCACGCGAGCGTCCGACGGCCGTCGTCCAGATCGGCGAGCCGTCGCGGGCATCCAGGCTCGTCACGACGCTCTGGCCGCCGCGCATGCCCTGCACGAAGATCCGGCCATCGCGCACGGCCACCGCCCCGTACCCGGCCCCGAGGCCGTCGGCGGACCACACCTGGGCCGGCCCGCCCCTCGGCCACGCGGTGAGGAGGCCCGTCTCGCGCGAGACACCGTCGCGCCGCGGGCCCCGCCACTGCGGCCAGTCATCCCCGATCTGGGCGCGAGGCGCCGCGGACAGGAGCAACGCCAGGCCCAGCGTCCCGGCGGCCGGCACGCGCGCGGGCCGTCGGCTCAGAACCCCACCCCGCTCGTCACACCGAAGGTACGGGGAGCCCCCATCTCGCCCAGGAACCCCGATGGCGCGAGCCGCGGGTCGTAGGCCAGGGCGATGGGGATGTAGCGTGTGTCGAAGGCGTTGCGAATCCAGCCCTCGACGAACGCGTGCCGTCCACGCACACCGGCGCGCACGCTGGCGAGCGAATAGGCCTCCTGTCGTGCGGTATTCAGGTCGTCGTACTCGAGCGCGCCGTAGATGGTGATTTCGCCACGGGCGTAGACGCCGACCTCGGGCAGGATGTCGCGCGAGAAGGCCGCGCCGAAGGTGGCGGTGTACTCCGGCGTGTTCGGGACCGTGTTGTCACCGACGTCCACGCCGCTCGATACGCTTCCCGTCTTGAAGCGCGCGCGTGTGTAGCCGAGGGCGCTGAACAGATCGACGCCCGGCGCCGCCTGCGCGTTCAGCTCCAGCTCGACGCCGGAGCTCGTCGCGCCGCCGACGTTCGCGATGTAGAACTGGCCCGGGATGCCCGGGTCCGGCAGGTTGAGCTGCATGTCTTCCCAGTCGATGCGGAACACGGCCAGATTGGCCGCGACGCGCTGCCCGGCCCACGTCGTCTTCAGCCCCCCCTCGACGCTCCAGTTGTGCTCCTCGCCGTAGGACTCGCTGCCCAGCGGGGAGGCCGCGTTGAAGCCGCCGGCCTTGTAGCCGCGCGCCACGGAGGCGTACACCGTTGCCTCCGGCGCGAGCCGCACCGACGCGGCAACCTGGGGCGACACGTTGGAAAAGCTCGCGTCGGCCGCGATGTCGAGCGGCGGCGCGATCGCGGGCGTGAAGGCGCTGCCGAGCACGGCGTCCTTCTGCTCGTGGTCCACCCGGAGCCCGGCCGTCACGTCCACGCGTTCGGCCAGCGTCGCCGTCCCCTGTCCGTAGACGCCGAGGCCCACGTCGTCGAGTGCCGCGGTCGGCGAGGTCTGGCTCACCTCCACCGGCACGAACGGCGACAGCAGGAAGGGGGCGAACGAGTTCACGGCGTTCTGGTCGTAGTTCTGCGTGAAGACGAAGACGCCCGCCTGCCAGCTCAGCTCCGCGCCATCGCCGAGCGACAGCGGGGCGGCCGACGCGATCCGGGCCTCCTGGGTGAACTGGAAGCTCTCCTCGTCGTTGGTCCGCCGCAGCAGTGGCGCCGGAGTGTAATCGAGGTCGGTGCGATCCTCGGTGGTCCACCGCACGAAGCCGGTCGCCGTCGACAGCGAGACGCGCGACCCCTCGCGCGAGGTGAGGATGGTGGTGTTGACGATGTCGCGCGTCGTGTACCCCTCGAAGTCGCGCGCCGTGTGGAACGGGTTGGCCCGCAGGCCGCCCAGATCGCTCAGCCCGTAGTCTCCGTCCCTCGCGCGCTCGCCACTCACGATGAACCGCGCCTCCCACGCGCCCTCGGGATCCCACAGGACCTGTCCCTTGCCGGAGAAGGCTGACCGCGAATCCAGATAGTTGCCGGTGACGTCGTTGACCGTATACCCGTCGCGCCTGTCGTACTCGAGCGAAACGGCCATGCCGAGGCGATCGTCGACGAGGGGGCCCGAGACGCTGCCGCGCACCTCGCGCGCCGCGCTGTTGGCCAGCGGCACCGACAGCGAGCCGGTCCAGACGTCGAGCCCGGGCCGCACGCTGGTCACGTTGATCAGCCCCCCGAGCGCGTTGCGGCCGAACAGCGCGCTCTGCGGCCCGCGAACGAATTCCACCTGCTCGACGCCGACGAGGTCGATGCTCGCGGCGTTGGCGTGCAGCTGCGGGACGCCGTCGAAGTACGTGGCCACCGCCGGATTCGCCGGGCTCGCGCCGATGCCACGGAAGCGGGCGTTGCTCAGCTTCCGCGCCGAGAACTCGCTGAAGTAGGTGTTCGGCACGTAGGCCGCCGCGTCGCTGACGATCTCGACGCCGGCTCGCTCGAGCGCCTCTGCCGAGATCGTGGTCACGCTGACGGGCAGCGTCTGGGCCTCGGCGGGCTCCTTCTGCGCAGTCACGAGCACGGTGGGATGGGTGAACGTACCGGTCGTCGAGGGAGGCCTCGAGGTCTGTGCCTCCGCGGGCCCGGCGCCCGCCGAGGAGAGGATGGCGGCGCAGGCGAGCACGCTGCCGCGCACGATCGCGCGTACGGACCTCGACACACGCCAGACGGGATGAATACGCATGCCGGTCATTATGCCTCCCTGGGCGGCGTTGTGCGATCGCCGAAACGCGGGGGAATCAGGGGCAGACCGCCAGGTGGGCCGATGCTACGATTGGGACATGACGCGCGGGGAACGCACAGCCGCGCGTGGCGCGCCGCGGCGTAAATGGCGGCGCGACCGAGGACGTAACGTACAGATTAGTCCGAGACGTCGCGCCCCGTGGCCCGCCGTCCCGGCAAGCTCGTCAGCGTGAGGACTGCCGAAGATGCGGAAGACGTTCTGGCTGCTCGTGACGATCGTCCTGGCTGTCGGTGCCGGGCTCGTGGCACAGGGCCCGCGCCGCGTGGCCGTGGGCGACTGGCCCGAGCTGCGGGGACCGGCCCGCGACAGCATCTCGCTGGAGACCGGTCTCATCGACGCGTGGGAGCTCAACGGCACGAACTTCCTCTGGCGCGCCCCCTACGGCGGCCGCTCGACGCCGGTCGTCATGGGCGATCGCGTCTACGTGCAGAATCCGGCCGGACGGGGTGAGAACCTGCAGGAGCGCCTGATGGCGCTCGATGCCGACACGGGCCAGGTGGTCTGGGATTACCGGTTCAACATCTTTCAGAGCGACGCACCAACCCACCGCATCGGCTGGGCCTCGCCCGCCGTCGATCCCGAGACCGGCAACATCTACGTCGTGAGCAGCGGCCTCCAGATACTGGCGCTGTCCCCCGACGGCGACCTCGTGTGGAACCGCTCGTTTGGTGAGGAGTTCGCGGCCTTCACCACCCACGGCGGCCGGACGATGTCTCCCGTCGTAGACGGCGACCTGGTGCTCGTGGCTCACGCGATCTCCAACTGGGGCTCGACCGCGGGGCGCAAGCATCGCTTCGTCGCGCTCGACAAGCGCACGGGCGAGGTCGTGTACGTCGCCGATCCGGGCGGGCGACCGTGGGACACGGCGTATGCGCCTGGCACGATCGCCACGCTCGGCGGGCTCCGCCTGTTCGTGGTGGGCCTCGGCGACGGAGGCGTCCACGCCTTCAAGCCGCAGACCGGGGAGAAGGTCTGGAGCTTCCCGGCGGCCAGGCGCGCCATCAACACGGGGGTGGCAATCGCCGGCAACACCGTCTTCATGTCCCACGGCGACGAGAACCTCGAGGGCGTGCAGATGGGGTTGATCGCGGCCATCGATGGCAGCGGCTCTGGCGACATCCCGTCGACGCGCTGGGCCGCGCAGGGCATCGAGTTCGGCTACTCGTCGCCGATCGTCGACGGGACGACGCTGTATCAGCTCGACAACGGCTCCACCCTGCGTGCCTTCGATACGACCTCCGGCGACCGGCTCTGGGATCTGTCGCTCGGCCAGGCCCAGAAGGCGTCGCCGGTGCTCGCCGACGGCAAGATCTACGTCGGCACCGACGGCGGCACGTTCTTCATCGTACGGGTGGACCGGAGCGGGGGCGAAATCCTCAGCGCCGTGACGATGCCCGACAGCACGGACAGCTGCTGCGGCTCCGAGGGCACCCCGGAGCAGATTCTCGGCAACGCTGCGGTCTCGCGCGGCCGCATCTTCTTCATGTCGAGCGACGCCGTGTACGCCTTCGGGTCCCGACAGGCGACCAGTCCCACCGGACTGGCGGTCGACGAGCCGGCGGTGACCGGCAGCGGCGCGCCCGCGCATCTCCAGGTCTCGCCGACCGAGCTTCAGCTCGATCCGGGCGACCGGGTCACGCTCCGGGCGCGGCTGTTCGACGCGCAGGGGCGCTTCCTGCGCGAGACCCCTGCCTCGTGGTCGCTCGACGGGCTCCGGGGCACGATCGCCGACGGCACTCTCACCGTCGACGGTGCGTCCGTGCAGCAGGCCGGCCTCATCCGGGCGAGCGCGGAGGGGCTGACCGGCGAGGCCCGCGCGCGCGTCGCCCATCCGCTGCCCTGGACCGAGACGTTCGACGGCTTCGAGGACGGCGCGATCCCGCCCGGCTGGGCCAACACCACCCAGACGCAGGTGCACGTGGCCACACTCGACGGCGAAAAGGTGCTGACGAAGGAACCGCTCAACACCATCTTCGGCAGGGCCCGTGTCTTCATCGGTCCAACCTACTGGTCCGACTACACCTTCGAGGCCGACGTGCGCGCGCCCGAGCGACGCCGGCAGATGGCCGACGTCGGCGTCACGGCGCAGCGCTACTCGCTGGTCCTCTACGGCACCACGCAGCAGCTCAAGCTGGAGCCGTGGGAGCCG